>Ga0265338_10007652_pt1 | contig 13329 bp, 12 predicted proteins | sample 42126metaG_FD_193579 | JGI IMG/M metagenome (GOLD analysis project Ga0265338, IMG submission 193579) | Rhizosphere microbial communities from Carex aquatilis grown in University of Washington, Seatle, WA, United States - 4-21-26 metaG | ecosystem: Host-associated > Plants > Roots > Rhizosphere... | reverse complement strand
GGTCGCGGGCGTCCGCTCGATCCAGGTGTACCGGAAGCCCGGCCACGTCTTCGGCGAGCTCGTGCGCGCGTCCGACCGCGCGGGCGCCGTGCTCGCGACGGGGAAGACGCGCGCCGCCGCAGCCGCGGCCGCCGCCGAGGCGGCGGGGCGCATCGAGCTCGTGACGGGGCCGGTCGAGGCGGTCGCTTGAGAAAAGCTGTACGGCTCGGCGCGACACTCGTCGTCACCGGCCTCTGCACCGCCTACATCGTCTGGAAGATCGACCTCGGCAAGACCGGGCACGTGCTCGCGCACGCCCGCGCCGGCTGGTGGCTCGCCGCGCTCGCGATCATGGTCGGGTCGGTCTGGCCCATGGCCTGGCGCTGGCAGCGGCTGCTCGCGGCCCGCGGCGTGCACGAGTCGCTGCCGCGGCTCGTGCGCACGTACTTCGTCGGCTACGCGGCGGGGCAGGTGCTTCCGACCGCGCTCGGCGGCGACGCGTCGCGCATCTACGAGACGGCGCGCCGGCACGAGGGCGCCGGCGGCGCGGCGGCGGGCACGGTGCTGCTCGAGCGCGCGCTCGGCGGTGCCGCGACGCTCGCGCTCGCCGTCGTCGGCTTCGCGCTCGCGGTCGGCCGGTACAGCGTCGGCGGCTACCTCTGGGTCGAGCTCGCGTTCGTCGTCGCGACGATCGGGCTCGGCGTCGTCCTCTTCTCGACGAGGATGCGTCGGCCGCTCCAGCTCGTGCGGCCGCTGCTGCGCGCGCTCCGCATCGAGCGCCCGCTGCGCGAGGTGTACGTCGCGCTGCACGCGTTCCGCAAGGATGCGCGGCTTCTCGTCGAGATGTTCGCGCTCACGCTCGCGGTGCAGGCGGTGCGCGTGCTCGCGATCTGGTGCTCGGGCAAGGCCGTCGGCGTCGACCTCTCACCGCGTCCGTACTACGTCATGGGGCCGCTGCTCTTCCTCGTCGCCCTCGTGCCGTTCACGGTCAACGGGCTCGCGGTGCGCGAGTCGTTCTTCGTCTCCTTCCTCGGCGCGCTCGGCGTCGGCGCCGATCCCGCGTTCGCGACGGGCTTCCTCTACTTCGTCGTCACGATCGCGCTCGCGCTGCCGGGCGCCGCGATCGTCGCACGCGAGGCGTTCCACACGCGATGAGCGACGCCTCCGCAGTCGTCGTCACGTACGACGCGTTGCCGTGGATCGAGCAGTGCCTCGAGAGCGTGCGCGGCGTCGAGACGATCGTCGTCGACCACGGATCGAGCGACGGCACGGTCGCGTTCGTGCGCGAGCGCTTCCCCGGGGTGATCCTCGTCGAGGAGGAGAACCGCGGGCTCGCGTTCGGGTGGAACACCGGTGTCGCGCGCACCTCAGGGAAGTACGTCCTCCTCCTCAACGCGGACGCATGGATGCACGAAGGCGCGCTCGACGCGCTCGTCACGTTCGCGGACGCGCATCCGCGCGCCGCCGTCGTCGCGCCGAGGTTGAGCAACCTGGACGGCAGCCTGCAGCGCTCGGTGCGCGGCTATCCGACGCTGTGGCGGATCGCGACCGAGTACCTGTTCCTGCGCAAGCTCGCGCCGAATTCGAGCGCGTTGAACGCGTTCTACACCGGCGGCTTCGCCCACGACGAGCCGCGTGAGGCGGAGTGGATCATGGGCGCGGTGTGGCTCGTCCGCCGGGAAGCGATCGACGAGGTCGGGCCCGCCGACGACGGGTTCTTCCTCTTCAGCGAGGAGACCGACTGGGCGTACCGCTTCCGCCTCGCCGGCTGGGAGGTGTGGTTCGCCCCGGTCGCCGGCGCGACGCACGTCTACGGCGGTTCGCACGGCGGCCGGATGCTCGCGGAGAACGTCAGGAGCCAGCTCCGCTTCCTGAGGAAGCATCGCGGCGCCGCGTATGCCCGCGCCGCCCGCTGGATTCTCGTGCTCGGTCTGCTGCTCCGGCGCAAGCTCGACGTCGTCCGCGCGCTGTGACCGCCGGGATCGCCGTCGCGCTCCTGTTCGTCTCGTGGCTCCTGCCGGCGGAGGGCGTGGGGCTGTGGATCCGCCTCGCGGCCGCGACGGTCGTGCTGCTCCTGCCCGGGCGCTTCATCGCGCGGGCGCTCGGGCAGCGCGGGCCTGCGGCCGCCTTCGTCTGGTCCTGCGGGCTCGTCGCCGGCGCGCTCGCGCTCACGTTTGCCGTCCACGCCTCGCTGGCCCTCACGCTCGCGCTCGTCCTCGCGGCCGGCGCCGTCGCGCTGCCGTTCGCCTGGAGGCGCCACGACGACGACGATCCGCTGCCGGGCCGGAGCCTCGTCGCCCTCGGTGGGGTGCTCCTCGGCGCGCTCGTCTGGGGCATCGAGGGCGTCGTGCACGGCGACGCGCTCTTCCACCTCGGCCGCATCCGGAAGCTCGACGACTTCGGCTCGCTCTCGCTGCGCGCGGTGGACGAGTTCAAGGACGGCGGCCTCCATCCCGGCTACGCGTTCCCGCTCTGGCACGGCTGGCTCGCGCTCGTCGCGCAACTCGCGCACGTCGACCCGGCCAAGGTCGTGCTGCACGAGTCGAGCATCCTCGCCCCGCTCGCCCTCGTGCTCGCCTACGAGGTCGGCCTCGTCGTGTTCCGTTCGGCGTGGCTCGGCATCGCGACCATGCTCGCGCAGGTCGCGCTCATTGTGTTCGCGCCCGGCCTGGGCGGTGCGTACACGTCGCTCGAGCTGCCGGGCACCGTCGCGCGCCAGCTGCTCGTCCCCGCCGCGATGACGCTGTTCTTCCGCTTCGTCCGCGCGCCGGGGCGACTGCTCGCGCTCACGATCGGAGTCGCCGGCATGGACGTCGCCTTCGTGCATCCGACGTACGCGCTCTTCCTCGCCATCCCGCTCGTCGGCTTCGGGCTCGCGCGGCTGCTCGTCGTGCGCGCCGACGCGCGCGTCAGTGCCGGCGGCCTCGTCGCGTACGGCGTGCCGGTGCTGCTCGTGTTCGCGTGGCTCGAGCCGATCGTCGCCGAAACGCGCTCGCACAACCCGAGCAAGACCGTGCTCGCCGACCAGCTCGTGCACTACGGCCGCGAGCTCGTCGTCCACTCGCCGACCGACTTCCATCTCGCGGCCGGCATGGTCGCGCGCAGCGGTGCGGTTGCGATCGCCGCGCTCGTGCTCGTTCCGCTCGCCGGGCTCGCCGCACGCCGGCGCTGGAGCGCGCTCGTCCTCGGCGGCGCGGTGCTCGTGCTCGGCCTCGAGCTGTGGTCGCTCGTCTTCCCGCACTTCACCGACCTCGTCTCGCTCTCGCAGGCCCGCCGGGCCGCCGGCTTCGTCCCGTTCGCCTTCGCCCTCGCCGGCGGCGCCGCCGTGGCAACGCGCTTCCTCCGCCTGCTCGTCGTTCCGGTCGGGCTCGCGGCGGGGATCGTCCTCCAGCTCGAGTACCCGGGCAACTTCGGCTCGCAGCCGCTGTCGAGCCCGGGGCTCGCCGCGTGGATCGCGCTCTTCGGCGGCGTCGCCGCGCTCGCGCTCGCGGCCTGGCGGGACGGGCTCGAGCTCGAGCGGCCCGGATCCGTCGCCGCACTCGCCGTCGCCGTCTTCGTGCTCCCCGTCGTCGTCCACGGCTTCGCGCACTGGCGGGCGCAGACGACGACCGACCGCTACGCGCTCACTCCGGGGCTCGTCGACTACCTGCGGCGCGACGTCCCGTCGCACGCGATCGTCTTCGCGGATCTCGAGACGAGCTATCGCATCTCGGCGTATGCGCCCGTGTACGTCTGCGCGGCGCCGCCCGCGCACGTCGCGGACACGAACGCGAACCGCCCGTACGCGCGCCGGGAGGATCTGCTCCGGTTCCTACGGACGGGGAGCCTCTCCGTCCCTCGGCGCTACCACGCCGGCTGGCTCGTCCTGCGCGCGCACGAGCCGGTCGCGCGCGTCGAGGCGCAGGGCGCGCGGGCGGTCTACCGCGACGCGAGCTTCGTCGTCTTCGAGCTCTGATCGCTCGTCACCTCGAACTCGGCCGAGGCGGAGCCGGTGTTCCCGCGCGTATCCCACGCCTGCACCTGGATCGCGTACACGCCGTCGAGGAGGCTGATGCCGTGCGTGAGCCAGAACACGTACGTGCCCGGCCGGTGCGGCCGGTTCTGCCGGGTCGCGGGCGCGTAGATCGCGGTGTATTCGCTCGCCGGATGGAACGTCCGAAAGTCGACGGCGATCGTCCACGGCACGACGGGGGCGCCGTTCTCGAGCAGGCGCCAGCGCACGATCTCCGGCGTCCAGATCGCGCGTCGCCACGGAGCCGGAGGCGCGATCGGCGGGACGTCGAAGGCGCGGACGGTCGCCTTCATCCTCCCGTTCGACTGGTCGACGTCGATCGGCCCGACGACGGGAGCCGTCGTGTCCCGGAACGGCGACAGGCCGCCGCGGCGCAGCGGGTTCACGTACGTGTGGCCGTCGAACTCCGCGAAGTGCACGTGACCGAAGCCGACGCGGACGACGCCGATCTTCTCGCCCTTCTTCACGAACGAGTGCTCCGGCACGGTCGCGCGAACGTGCCAGTACGAGAACTCGTGCCCGCCCGGCTGCCGGACGGCGATCGCGTCGGAGTACGTGAAGACGGTCCCGGACGCGACCGCGTACACGGCTGTGCCGTCGCGCGCCGAGATGTCGACCCCGAAGTGGAAGAAGCGGCCGAACCGCGGATCGTCGAACGCGCCGCGCACCGCGTGCTGCCGGTCGAAGGGCTTGAGCGGCCAGCCGTAGGCGTGCGCGAAGGAGGGCGCGCAGAGCGCCACGGCGATCCCCGCAACGAACACCACAACCCTCGACACGGCCCGTGCAGACCGTAGCATCGGGTCGGTGAAACTCCTACTGGTGACGCTGTACTTCCCGCCGGCGGGGGGCGGCGGAGTACAGCGCCCGTTGAAGTTCGCGAGCCACCTGCCGGCGCTGGGGATCGAGACCCACGTCCTCGCGCCCGACGACCCGAAATGGCTGTACGAGGACGCTGACCTGCCGCTGCCGACGCAGGCGTGGGTCCACCGCGCGCGCTACGTCGGGCCGCGCGGCCGGCGCCTCGCCGACGAGCTGCACGGCCGGTCGGGCGTCGACCTCGCCGTCCGCCGCGCGTCGACCGTCGGCCGGCGGCTGCTCGTCCCCGACGAGAACGTGACGTGGACCGCGACCGCGATCCCCAAGGCGATCTCCATCGCCCGGGCCGAGGGCATCGACGTCGTCTTGACGACGTCGCCGCCGGGGTCGGTCCACCTCGTCGGGGCGGCGGTGAAGGCGGCGACGGGCGCGAAGTGGGTGGCGGACCTCCGCGACTCGCTCGGGGCGCATCCGCACCGGAACGCGGAGCGGGCGATCGTGCGCGTGAAGGAGCGGGCCGCGCGGGGCGTCGCCGCTCTCGTCGCCAGGAAGGCGGACGCGATCGTCGCCGCTGCGGACGCGATCGCGGACGAGGCCCGCGGCCTCCACCCGCGAGGGCCGGTGCTGACGATCGCGAACGGCTGCGACTTCGACGACTTCGCCGGGCTCGAGTACGCCCGCACCGACCGCTTCCGCGTGACGCACACCGGCTCGTTCTTCGGCAAGCGCGACCCGAAGCCGTTCCTCCAGGCGCTCGCCGACTCGGGCCTCGAGGACGTCACCGTCCGCTTCGTCGGCGACTTCCGTCCGGGCGACCGCGAGTTCATGACGGGCCTCGGGCTCGCCGACCGCGTCGAGCTCGTCGACTACGTCCCTCGCCGGCGCTCGCTCGAGCTCCAGCGCGAGAGCGAGGTGCTGCTCCTGCTCATCCCCGAGGCTGCGGGCCGGGGCCGCGGCGTGCTCTCCGGCAAGGTCTTCGAGTACATCGCCGCCGAGCGCCCCATTCTCGCCGTCGTGCCGCCCGACGGCGCGGCCGCCAGGCTGCTACGCGATACGGGCGCGGGCGAGGTGGTGGCGCCCGAGGACGTCGACGGGATTCGCGCCGCGCTCGTCGACCTGCACGCGCGCTGGCGCGACGGCCGGCTCGACGCCCCGCCGCTGTCGGACGAGTGGCGCGAGAAGCTATCGCGTGCGAGCCGCGTCGAGGAGCTCGCCGACCTCCTGCGGAGCCTCGCATGACCGCGATCGCCGCCGCTGCGCCGCGCGTCGTCGCCCGGACGCACGTTGCCGACTTCTTCTTCTTCGCGACGTTCTTCTGCGTGACGTTCGAGAAGGTGCACTGGAACGTCGCCGGCACCGTCGGGATCGCGGACGTCCTGACGATTCTCTTCCTCGCGGCGTTCGCGCTCGAGAGCCGCGGTCCGTCTCCGCGGACGACGGGCATCCTCACCGGCTTCTTCGTCGCCTTCATGGTCGTGTACCTGCTCGGCTTCTACAACCTGCAGACGAAGCAGGCGCTCGACCAGTACGAGAAGGGGATGGTGAAGTTCGTCCTCCACTTCGTGTTCCTCGCGTGCGCAGTCACGTTCCTCGCGCGCCGTGGCGAGCGTTTCTACTGGCGCACGGTGGGCTGGTTCGCGGCCGGGCTGCTCGCGAACGCGGTGTACGGCGTGCTGCAGCTTCTCGCCGCGCGCGCGGGTCACAACCTCGACCACACGGTCCTGTCGCCGCTCACCGGCGGCGCGAGCTCGATCAACATCTACGGCTCCGTGAACGGCGCGTCGGTGTACCGGCCGAACGCACTCACCGGCGATCCGAACCACCTCGGGATCATGCTCGACGTCCCGCTGCTCGCCCTCACCCCCGTCTACCTCCGGCTGGGGAAGGGCCACCGGCTGCGCTGGCCGCTCGGGCTCACGCTCGCGTTCCTCCTCCTCGTCCTCATCGCGACGCTGTCGCGCAGCGGCGCGCTCGGCCTGCTCGTGGGCCTCGTCATCCTCGCGATCCCGTACCGGCGCTTCGTCTGGTCGCGGGTGTTGCTCGCGCCGCTCGCCGCGGTCGCGGTCGTCGTCGCATACGTCTTCTACTCGCATCGGCACTTCTTCTCGGTCGTGATCGCGTCGCGGCTGCAGACCGGCGGCAAGTCGACGTCGGCGCACTTCGCCGTCTACAACTTCGTCCCGCACGTCCTGCACTCGAACCCGCTTCTCGGTCTCGGGCTGAACACGTTTTCCGTCTACTACGAGTTCGTCACCGGCAAGACGAACTGGGGGCCGCACTCGTACTGGGTCGCCCTCATCGTCGAGTCGGGCCTTGTCGGCGCGCTGCTGTTCCTCGTCTTCCTGCGCTACGTGTTCCTGCGGCTCCGCGCGGCGCGCGCGCTCGGCCGCGCGCTCGACCGCGCGCGCGACCCGATGGGTGCGCACGTGCGTCCGCTCGCGTGGGGGATGACTGCGGCGCTCGCCGGGACGATGGCCGCGAACTTCTTCTACCTGACGATGCAGTTCTATTACTTCTACGGCTTCGTCGCGCTTGCGCTCGCGTTGCCAGTCGTGTTCGCGAGGCGGGCCACCCAAGGGGCCGGATCATGAGCCGACTCCGGCACGTCCTGGGAGAGATGCGTGCGCTTGCGTCGCCTCCGTCGACGTCGCGGCAAGCCACGCTGGAGATGGTGCATCACAAGGTGCTGCGCGGACTCGGATTCGGAGACGCCGATCCGTCCAGCAACGGGGAGCTGCGCGCGGCGAAGAACGTGCTTGCAGCGGCGGTGGGCCGAGATGCGGTCGTCGTGGACGTGGGCGCGAACCGTGGCGACTACACCGCGCTGCTGATCGAGGACGGCGATCAGACGTTCGACGTCCACTGCTTCGAGCCGTCGGCGAAGGCGTTCTCCGACCTCGCGCAGCGCTTCGCCGGCCGTCCGCTCGTCCACGTGCACAACGTGGGCCTCTCCGACCGAGATGGCTCGGGCGTCCTTCGCGCCGCCGCGCTCGGGTCCACCTGCGCGTCGCTCTACGAGCGTGCCGTCTTCCGGACGTCTGAGGCTGAAGAGGTCCGTCTCAGGCGCCTCGACGAGGTCTGCGACGAGCTCGGGATCACGTCCGTCGATTTGCTCAAGGTCGATGCAGAGGGACACGACATCGCTGTTCTTCGAGGCGCGGGAGCGATGCTCGACGACGGTCGAATACACGCGATCCAGTTCGAGCACGGCGGGGCGGCGCCGGACGCACGTGTCTTCTTGCGCGACTTCTTCGACCTCCTCGGGGAGACGCACCGCATCCACCGGATCCTGCCGGACGGCCTGTGGCCGCTCGACCGCTACACCGAGGACAAGGAGCTCAGCCTCTACGCGAATTACATGGCGCTCCTGCGGTCGCCGTGAAGGTCCTCGTTCTCACGACGTCGTATCCCCGCACTCCGGACGATCCAGCGGGCCGTTTCGTCGCCGACGCCGTCGAGGCGGCGCGGGCGCAGGGGGTCGCGGTCGACGTCGTCTCCCCGGCGTCGTTTCCGCACTTCGGGCTCGCGTACGGCTACGGGATCGTCGGGAACTTACGCCGTCGGCCGTGGCTCGTCCTGTTCCTCCCCGTGTTCCTATGGAGCTTTCGCCGTGCGGCGCGGCGGCGCGACTGCGACCTCGTGCACGCGCACTGGCTCGCTGCAGGAGCGGTCGCGGCGACTCTGGGCAAGCCGTATGTCGTGCAGGTGTGGGGCACGGACGTCGAGCTGGCCCATCGCGCCCCATGGCTTGCGCGATGGATTCTCCATCGGGCAGTGCTCGTCCTCGCGGCTTCCGAGTTTCTCGCCGGAGAGGCTCGGTCGCTCGGCGCGCGCGACGTTCGCGTCGTGCCCGCCGTCGTCGCGATTCCGGATGGCGTCGCCGAGCCCGAGCAGCCCCCTCACGTCCTCTATGCCGGCCGACTTTCGCCGGAGAAGGGCATCGAGGACTTCCTCGTGGCGACGGAGGGCGTCCCCCGCGTCGTCGTCGGCGCGGGGCCGATCCGCGTGTCGGAGAGCGTCGGCGCGGTACCTCCCAGCGAGCTGGGCGCGTACTACGAGCGGGCGGCGATCGTCTGCGTCCCGTCGCGGCGCGAGGGCTACGGGATGGTCGCGCGAGAGGCGATGGCATACGGGAGACCCGTCGTCGCCACGGCAGTCGGCGGTCTCGCCGATGCGGTCGATGACGGCGTGACCGGCCTTCTCGTGCCGCCGCGCGACACGGCGGCATTGCACCGGGCACTGGAGCGGCTGCTCGGCGACGCGGCGCTCCGTGACCGGCTTGGTAAGGCCGGTCGCGCGAAGGCGGCTCGTGAGCATGCGCCGGAGAGCGCGGGCGCCGGGCTGCGCGCCGCGTACGAGGACGCGTTCGCCCGGCGGTAGCTAGAGTCGTGCGCCGTGGTCGACGAGCGCTTCTGGGACGCCGAGAACGTGTGGTACCAGGAAGCGCCCGTCTCGCGCCTCGCCAAGGCGCTCGCGCAATACGACGTCTACCGCTCGATCGTCCACCTGCCGGGCGAGATCGCGGAGTTCGGCACGTTCAAGGGCGCCAGCCTCGTCCGGCTGGCGACGTACCGCGAGGTGCTGGAGAGCGCGCACGCTCGGGTCATCTACGGCTTCGACGTCTTCGCCGATATGCCGGCGGGCGAGGGCGCCGGCGATGCGGACGTCGCGCAGCGCTTCGGCAACCAGGGCGAGTGTCTCTCCCTGGCCGAGACCGAAGAGCTGATGCGGGGCAAAGGCTTCGAGAACGTCGAGCTCGTCGCCGGCGACATCCTCGAAACGCTACCGCGGTTCCTCGCCGAGCGGCCCGCGCTGCGCCTCGCGCTCGTCAACGTCGACGTGCTGCTGAAGCCGGTCACTGCCGAGGTGATCCGACTGTGCGCCGAGCGTCTCGTCCCGGGCGGCGTGCTGATGCTCGACGACTACGGCAAGGCCGCGGGAGCGACGGAGGCGGCGGAGGAGTTCCTGGCCGCGAGCCCGGGCTACGAGCTACGCCGCGCGCCGACGTCCTACCAGCCGGCGCTGCTCGTTCGGCTCTAGCTCGTACCGTCGCGAGCGACGACGTAGTTGCCGAGCACGAGCACGTCCATGTGCGTCTTGAGGAACGTGTCGACCGCCTCCCCCGGCGTGCGCACGATCGGCTCGTTCTCGTTGAAGGAGGTGTTGAGGACGACCGGGACGCCGGTGAGCTTCCCGAATTCCTCGATCAGCCGGTAATAGCGCGGAGAGACGTCCCGCTCGACCGTCTGCAGCCGGCCGGTGTCGTCGACGTGGTTGACGGCGGGGATCTTCTCCCGCTTGTCCGCCTTCGTCTTGTAGACGAGCACCATGAACGGCGATGCGTAGTCCTGGTCGAACCACTCGGCGGTCGCGTCCGCGAGGATCGACGGCGCGAACGGGCGGAACGGCTCGCGGTGCTTGATGCGCGCGTTGAGGATGTCCTTCATGTCTGCGCGCCGTGGGTCGGCGACGATCGAGCGGTGGCCCAGCGCGCGCGGCCCGAACTCCATCCGGCCCTGGAACCAGCCGACGACGGAGCCGTCCGCGATTCGCTGCGCGACGGTCGTGAAGAGCGCCTCGTCGTCCAGGCGCTGCGGCTCGAGGCCGGCACTGCGGAAAGCGGCCGCGATGTCCTCGTCCGAGTACTCCGGCCCGGTGTACGCGTGGTCCATGACGTAGCCGCGCGGTTGTCCCAGCTCCTGGTTCCACACGTAGTACGCGGCGCCGACCGCCGTCCCCGAGTCGCCGGCCGCCGGCTGGATGTACAGGCCGTCGAAGCCCGTCTCCGGACGGATGCGTCCGTTCGCGACGGCATTGAGGGCGACACCGCCGGCGAGGCAGAGATCGCTCATCCCGGTCGCCTCGTGCAGGTGCCCGACGATGTGGAGGTAGACCTCCTCGAGCCGCTTCTGCATCGCCGCGGCGACGTTCTCGTAGTGCTTCGTGATCTCGCCGTGCGGCTCGCGGGCAGGGCCGAACGCCTCGACGAGCTTGTCGGAGTAGATGCGTCCGATCGTCGGCGACCCTTCGTCCCACGTCATGTCGACGCCTTCCTTGTCGTGCGTGAAGTAGTCGAGGTTGAGCGCGAAGAGGCCGCCGTCGGTGTGCACGACGTCGCGCATTGCCTTCAGGTGCATGTCCGGGTCGCCGTAGGGGGCGAGCCCCATGACCTTCCCCTCGTCTCCGTACTTGGGGAACCCGAGCCACTGCGTAAGGGCGGCGTAGAAGATCCCGAGAGAGTGCGGGAAGAGCACGCGGTCGAGGACGCGGTAGGAGTTCCCGTGCCCGACCGCCGTCATCGTCGAGCAGAAGTCGCCGAACCCGTCGATGGAGAGGACAGCCGCCTCCTCGAAGGGCGAGACGAAGAACGCCGAGGCGACGTGCGCCTGGTGGTGCTCGACGTTGTGCACCTGCGCGCGCAAAGCGTCCCGCTCGACGCCGAGCGAGTCGACGAGCGCGGTCTTCACGTCGCGGATCTTCGCGGCGTTCTGCAGGCGCGCCTTGAGGTAGCGGGCGCTCGCTCCGTGCCGGATCGTGCGTAGGAGCTTCTGCCCGACGTTCGCGCGCGGGTCCCGGGAGACGGCGATGTGGTCGAGCTCCTCCGGCCGGATGCCGCCCTCCGCGAGACACCATTCCGCGGCAAGCGCCGGGAAGCCGGCGACGTGCTTGATGCGGTTGAACCGCTCCTCCTCCGCTGCGGCGACGAGCTCACCGTCGACGACGAGCGCAGCGGCCGCGTCGCCGTGGTACGCGTTCAAGCCCAGGATTGCCGTCATGCGGCCCGAGGGTAGCTGTTGGCAGGGCCCGGACTTGCGGGCACGCACACGGAGGAGCCGCGATATCGTCCGGCTCGTGACGATCCCCGTCTTCCGGCCCTATTACGACGAGCGCGAAGAGGCAGCGGTGATCGAGGTCCTGCGTTCCGGGTGGATCGGGTTGGGACCCAAGACGGAGGAGTTCGAGGAGCGCTTCGCCCGTCGCGTCGGCGCGAGGTACGCGGTCGCGCTCAACTCGGCAACGGCCGCGCTCCACATTGCGCTCAAGCTCGTCGGCATCGGTCCGGGTGACGAGGTGCTCGTCCCGACGATGACGTTCGTCTCGACGGCGATGGTCGCCAACTACGAGAACGCCGTTCCCGTCTTCTGCGACGTCCGTGCCGACACGCTCAGCATCGACATCGTCGACGCTTTGTTGCGGAAGACCCTCCAGACGCGCGCGGCGATTCCCGTCCTCTACGCGGGCAAGCCGATCGAGCCGGTCGACCTCGGCGTCCCCGCGATCTACGACTGCGCGCACGCTGTGGGCTCGCGCTGGGACGCGAGTGGCAAGTTGTGCTGCTGGTCCTTCCACGCCGTCAAGAACCTCGCCACCGGCGACGGCGGGATGCTCACGACCGACGACGAGGAGGAGTACCGCCGCGCGCAACGTCTCCGGTGGCTCGGCATCGACAAGAGCACGTGGGACCGAGCCGGCGTGGCGCAGCGCTACTGGTGGGAGTACAAGATCGACGAGGTCGGCTTCAAGTACCACCTCAACGACATCGCGGCGGCGCTCGGGCTCGCCCAGCTCGAGAAGCTCGACGAGATGCAGGACATTCGGCGGCGCCTCGTCAAGCAGTACCTCGAAGAGCTTTCGGACGTGCCCGGGGTCGAGACGCCTGAGTGGGACGAGGACTCGAGCTGGCACATGTTCGTCGTCCGGCTCGAGCACCGCGACGCGCTCGCCCTCTGGCTCCAGGAGCAGGGCATCAGCACCGGCGTTCACTACAAGCCGATCCATCTCTATCCGCTCTACAACAAGTACTCGCTGCCGGTGGCCGAGCGGGAGTGGCCGCGGCTCCTGACGCTGCCGCTGTTTCCGGCGCTAACGAGCGATCAGGTCTCGCACGTGTGCGAGAAGGTCCGAGAAGGGCTTCGGCTGGTCGGGAGTCGATGACGTGCGCCTCCGGCTGATCCGGGAGAGCGATCTCGAGGCGGTGCGGGAGCTGAGGAACCGCAGCCGTGAATGGTTCTTCGACGATCGCGAGGTGAGCGCGGCGGAGCAGCGTGCGTGGTTCGCGTCGCTCCAGTCGAAGCCGGTCAGCTTCTACGTCATCGAGGAGGACGACGCCGTCGTCGGCACGATCAGCGTCGCGGAGCGCGAGGACGGCTTCGAGCTCGGCAACCTCGTGCTGGACGAGCGCTTCCGCGGCCGCGGGCTCATGACCGGGGCGGTCGAGCAGCTCTCACGCTCGGGAGGAACGTTCTACGCTCGCGTCAAGCCCGGGAACGACGCATCCGCGGCGGTCTTCGAGCGCGCCGGCTTCGCGGTCCGGCACCTGCACTTCGAGCGGGCATCATCGCCGTAGCCGGCGCAGTATCGGCTGGGCCTGCCGCGCAGCCGTGACCAGCCAGTACCTCGAGAACAGCGAATCGATGTTCCTGCTATTGCCGGAGAAGTAGTTCGTCTCCACGCGCGCGTAGTTGTTGAACATCGATCCGTTGTAGATCAGCGCGTCGCACTGCCCGAGCAGGAAGTGGTCG
>Ga0265338_10007650_pt1 | contig 13331 bp, 23 predicted proteins | sample 42126metaG_FD_193579 | JGI IMG/M metagenome (GOLD analysis project Ga0265338, IMG submission 193579) | Rhizosphere microbial communities from Carex aquatilis grown in University of Washington, Seatle, WA, United States - 4-21-26 metaG | ecosystem: Host-associated > Plants > Roots > Rhizosphere... | reverse complement strand
CTTCCGTATTCAACCGCCCCGTTCACGATCACGGGCAGGGTTAGTTTTCCTTGAATCGACGTACTATTAAACGTAGCCGATCCAGTTCCCGTCAAATCCAAATTTCCATCTGTCTCGCCATTGGTGATTTGCACACTCGAGAACGATGCCTTTTCCACGTTTATTGTCGTCAGATTCGCAAGCTCAGAATTTTCAAAGGAATAAAGACCCAGTGCGTTATTGAGAAGCGAGACATTATAAAGGAAACTCGATGAAGCGTGGAGCACCACAGAGGAGCTGTTCTCACGGTCTGAAATGTTTAGAGTTTTGTAGCCTGCTGGACCGTCATCGGCATCTGAATAATAATCGAGAGTCAGAATTTCGATATGGGTTAGATCGATCTCATCGACCGGAGCCGTCGCCCCAATTAGGCTAACCGTCAAATTTTGAAGCGAAAGCCTAACGACGTTTGTGCTCACGCCTGAAAAAAGGTGTCCTGTGCCTGTGAAATCTATTTCAGAACCGTTTGCTCGAATCTCAAGGGTGCTCGTCATCCTCTGCACCAAGGGGGCAGCGACTTTGGCGACCATCAGATTGTCAGGAGTCGAACTCGGAAATTGAATGCAGGAGTTCGCATCCATCGCGGCTTGAATCGCTGCGCTGTCGTCGGTTGAGCCATCGAATTTTGCATCATAAGGGTCGTCCGTGACAAACGGGCAGGTAAGGGAGGTTTCAATTCCTGAGGTCCATGGGAGCCCATGTCGGTAGTCGATCAGAAAACAGTGCCCGCACATTGTCGGCAACGTGCCAGGCCGCATCGCTGCGAGGCTTGAATCGATCACGAGGAAACAGGGAACCGCCGTGTTGGTTCCGCATGAGGCCATCGCCGCCGTCGTCTTCTGCCCGACATCGAGGCCTTGAAAATTCCGCACATAGAGCATGTTGTCATTCTGCCCAAAGGCAAGCGCACCAAAGAGCAGAAGGGCGAGGACGGCTATGCCACTCGATTTCGATTTCACGGGGACGGTTCCTTTCGTCGGGGTTTGCGAGGGGAGCTGCACCGGAGTCGGGCTGACCGGATCGGAGATGGTCTCGACAGGCGAGACATGCACAGTTGAAACCGGCGTGTGCTGGAATCCGAGAAAGCCGATTTCAGCGCCGAGCCCCGACCTTGCTATTCGCGGCACATTAGAAGATGGAATCATTTTCTAGGCTCCAAGCGGCGGGCTCCGATGCATTGGAGCCCGCCCTTTTGATCAACTGCATTGTTGCGGGTGTATCTTAGGCCGGTGCGACGACGCCGGGGCCGTTGGCGACCGCCACAACAGGCGGTGCGGGATCTGATGGCGGCGGTGCTTTCGTGTCGCCGCTCAGGTCCGCCGCTTCCTTCTCAATGGCCGGGAAAAGTTCATCCTTGACCTGCGTAAAGAGGGCTTTCAGGTCCGCTCCCACTTTCAAATCTTCGGGCAGGTTGAGGCCGTCCGCTGCGATCGCGGCGATCAGATCAGGTCCGAGGGCTTCAAACTGCTTCAGGGTGCCGACAAGCGCCTTCGCGGTTATAGGCGTATCCCTGGCCACATCAGCCAGCATCTTTTCGAGCTGCATGGAATGGACGAAGGGATACTTGATGACCATGAAGATGGTCTGCCCCACTTTTTCAAAAAACTTCAAGACTGGGTTAGTCATGGTTCGATGCCCTCTCTGGTCGCGAGTTGGATGACTGTGCGCTCTGTGCGGTCGCGCCATTCATCGTTTTTGTCGAGCCGCTCACCGTGCCCGCGAAGGGTGACGGTGACGACGCCTGCAAAGAAAATTAGAGCGCCCGTCTGAGTCGCAACAAAGACCAGCAGGGTCACGAAAGCGTTCTGATCGATCTGCATGGTCTCTCCGCTCTACATGAAGATTCTGTTGGAGCCGGGAAAGTCATCGGCGTAGTCAGAGGTCGTTACCGACACAAAGCGCCGGGGCGCATTGGGCTGCTGGCAGCATTGCCCACCGCTCTTGCGCTTGCGCCGCTTGCCGGGAGCATCGGTCATGCCCAGACCTGCCAGCACAATCCAGACGGCCAGCAAAACGAAGGCCAGTTTTCCAAACACTTCCATGAAATCCTTCACCGCATTCCTCCTTAACCGCCGCTGATGTCCGTCGCTGAATCGATGGTGTAGTTGCCCAGGTCCACGGACTGCGTTTCGATATTGCCGCCCGAGTCCTGATAGCTGGAATTGACGTAACCGCCCAGATCGAAGCCAGGCGCATTGCTTGGATCAAAACCAAATGTTCCAAAGTCGAAGGGCTGAGGCCCCGCTACGTTGGGAATGGTGTAGCCGGACAGATCCACGCTGCTGGAGTCGTAACCGACCGGGAGCGTGTTCAAGCTGTAACCGCCCAACTCAGGATTGCTGGCCGCGTTCGCCTGGCTGCTGAATCCCGCGATGGCTTGCTGCTCCTGCTTCAACTGCGCGGCTGATTGGATGCCGGTATTCTTTGAAGCTGCTGGAGTCGCACCGACAGAGTTACCGCCCCCGCCCTTGCCGCCGCCGCCGAGAGCCTTGGTGATTGCCTGGAGAAGGGAACCGAGAGCGCTATTGGTGGAGGCCGTCGAGCTGTAGGGATAGGTTGCGGTACCGGGATACCCAGCGAGGTTGGGACTACTCACACCGTAACCACTCGCCGCCGAGACCTTCTTCCCAAAGAAAAGTTTGTAAAGGACATAAAGCACCGCTATAGCGATTCCGATGCCTATTGCCGTGCTAGTGAAATCCTTCTTCTTCGCCGCCATGATCGCCCTTTCCTAACCGCCATACCCGATGTCGAATCCGCCGTTCTGATAACCCACGTCGATGGGAGCGTTCAACAAATACGCATACCAGGGCGGAGCGCCGCCGCCCTTGACCTGGACGGGAGTTGCACCGCCGAACGCGAAAGAGCTATAAGCGCTGGCCGGGGGATAGCCATATTCCGCACCGTAGGGATAAGCGCCGGCCGAATTGGAAGGTCCCCAGATGAAACCGTTGCCCCATCCGGGCGGATTGACATTCGCGTTAAAGCTCGCGTTCGCCCCGATGCCATTACGCAGCCAGGACCAGATCAAAAACGCCCCGATGATGATGGCTCCCCACTTCAGATACTGCGCCATGCTTCCCCCTCACTTAAAAAACCTTGTTCTTCTGAAGCCAACTAAAGACCGCCCCGCCATCCGGCATCACTAACGATGGGTCCTGGACCTGCCCATATCCCCCAAGGTCGAGCCCGCCCGTCTCGGCCAGGCTGTACGAAGCTGCCGCATCGCTCGGAGAAACAAGCTCTGTCGGATTGTTTGGATTGGGGACGGCCTCAGCACTGACGTAGGTAATGGTCGGTGCATTCTGATCGCTCCCCCCATCTGACCCAAACATAAGTTCATTCCATCGACTCGCATTTTCTCCCGCGCTTACGTAGTTTGCTGTCCCTGGAGTCCCCGTCGCACCCAGCGCCTTGCCGAACCATTGACGCAATGCGCTATCGGGGTTCTTGAGCTGAATAAGCAACCAAACGGTGAAACCCACGAGCCCCACCGATACAAGCAAGGAGAGCAGCGTTTCCGTTTCTTCAAGTGGGTTGCTCATTTGATCCCCGTGCTACAATTTTCGCCATGTCCGACAAAGATACGCGGAGCTGGCTCTTCCACTTGGCTGTCGTCATTTCGAGCGTTACGGTAGCAGTGATTCTCGTTTGGTCGATGCTCGATGAAGACATGAAGGCGTCGATAATTTACCGCCTTCTCCGATGACCTAGCGCCGCTTCTTAAACTCGCCGTCCTTTTTGCGCGGTGGCAGTCTGCGACTCTTCTTCTTTTTCTTCGTCGCCTTAGGCTTGCGTTTCGTTTTGCCGATCAGCTTTTCCAACTCGCGAATGATTCCCACGGTTCACTCCCTTTCCTAGTTACCACCTGAAGTTATGACGCTGACGATCACGCCGTCTGCCGCCTTGCCATAGACCCAGATGTGTGCGCCGTTCTCTACTGGCCAGGCGATATCGTCAAGAGGCGCGAGAGGCGTAGCGTGGCCCGACTTGAACGCGCCGGGGAAGCCCGCCACAAAGATCACAGCCGCATTGCCCGCCGTCGTTCCATTGTTCGCGCGAACGCGAACAGTGCAGCCATCGGGAACATTGAAGCCGGGCAATATCTGAGGCACATTGTTCGCCGCAAGTGTAAGCGGATAGCTGTAGTTCACGATGCGCGATTGCTGGCTTTTGGCTTGAGCGAGAGGCGTTGTCGTGCTGCTGCCAGCAACCGGATTCGTCGGCCCCGCCGAACCTTTGTTCTGAGTTCGCTGATTGATCTGCGGTGAAGGCATGTGCGCTCCCTTACCCTATTACCGTTGAAACCGGCGTTGTGGGATCTACTCCCACGTAATTTGCGACATATTCCGCGTAGCTGTCCGGACTCTGGCCAGGTCCGCCAGGCGAGAGCGTGTCTCCGGTGAGGTAGTAGTGGAACATATCGTAAAAATCCCAGTTCGGATTTTGCGCCGCATGGTTCTGAATCCAGACCTGTAGCGCTTCAAACCCTTGCCCAGCGTCGGGGTAGCTTGCGATCTTGCCGCCATAGGTCCCGATATTGCCGGGGTTATTCGTTCGCTGAGGGAGTGACCCGCTTTTGAAGTAACCCTCAATGCTGGCCACTCCCTGCGTGAGCTTGGAAAGATTGTCCGGCTGGCTGCCATCCTGCGAGGCCGCGCCGGTTGACGATGGCGTGTTGAACCACAGCCAACCGGCGAAGGCCACGAGGATGACAATCAGCAAGTCCATCGACTAGGCCGCTTTTGCAGGCGCCGGTGCGAACACGCGCCGGGTGAAGACGGAAATCGTATCGAGGTTTGCGCCCGATACGTTGTTCACGTCGAGATAGCTGTTGAAGGTGGCGGCGGGAACGGAGTTGGCCTGAACGACTCCATCGGTGAAGTCGACCAGGTGCATTCCGGTTCCGTCCTGCGAAGGATCGAGCCATTCGTCATCGATCATCGCCTGACGGATATCGTCCGCGAAGCAATCGAATTTGATGGTCGTGCCGTCGATCACCACGCGATTCAGAAGCGTGTCTCCGAGAGCTAGGGCGGTATTCACTTCAGACGTGAACTGCCACGACATGAAGGAGCCATCCTGAGGCATCGCGGGATCAAGCATCCGCTTATTCGTCGCCGGAATCTGAAGCCGGTGGTTTTCTTGGAAGAGTTCCAGCGTGTCGTAACCGAGCGCCACGCGGTCATCCTTCCACTGCACCAGAAGCCCAGACCAATCCACCGTGCGGTCGTTGCCAGGGAAACAGGCCGCGAGGTCGCCGGTGAGGAGTTCCAACTGGAGACTCTTGTAGGAGCCCGGATCGGTGTTGAGAGCCGTTGCCACGCCGTTTTTCTGCGAAGCGTCAGCCCAGTAGATCGGGATTTCGAGATAGACCTGATACGTGGCCGCTGCACCGCCGCCCAACGTGCCGCCGCGCAGATTGATGTACTTCTTCCCGCTGCGCTGCCAGATGGCGTTAGTGATGAGGTCACGGGAATCGGCGTCCACAAGATTGCCGCCCACATAGCGGGAGCCCGCGTCAGGCGTCGCACGAATATACACGTGCTGAATCAGGTTGAGAGGACCGCCGTCACCCACCGCGGTTCCGCTGGTCGTGCCCCCACTGACCACGATGGGGCCTTGAAGGATGATCGATCCGCGCCGAATCTTGCCGCCCAGGTCGATGCCCAGGACCATGCGGGAGCGAGGCGAGAACGACTTCTGTCCGCGATTGATGATATTCAAATTCACTGGAAACTCCTGTCGGGGTCTGCCCGCACAAGTTAGCCGGTCGTGCCGGGTTTGAACTTACACGCCGGATTCACCGGCACAGAGAGAGCAGCGCGGCGACTAGCCGACGATGTTCTTAACGAAGGAAACGTGATTGCTGGCCCAGACAGCCGCCAGAGCAATTACGACCACGATCAAAATCGACTTGAGTCCCATACCGAACCCCCCTTTGGTTTGTTTGAAAAAGGCCCCTGGATAGTGACCCATAAGGCCAGGTATCCAGGGGTTCTCAGCTTGGTTGGTTTTATAAATACATCAGGTTTGGGAGAATCTTCACAAAATAACGACTATAGCTGTGAGGGGTACGTGCCCCTAAAAACGACTATAGCTGTGAAACTATCTGCGCCCGCCCTCCAAAGTTGCCGGGCCGTCGCCCCTCCAGTGCAGGTATTCGTATTTCTGGAGAGTGGCCAGGCGGTTGGAATCTTCCTGGCCGATGTAGTCTTCGAAGTACTTCAGGTCGGTGCGCTCGGTCATGCCGAACAGGCGCATCTCAAGACACTGCGATGTGAACCCACGTGCGACACTCATGGGCCGTCGCGCGGTGGCCAGCATCGACACCCGACAGTGACGGCCATAGTTCACCAGATGATAAAACTCCGGGGGCATTCTGCTGTCGCCCCATTGTGCCCCGCACAGCATATCCAGTTCGTCGACGCCGAAGATCATGTTGCCGATGGCGCGAACGACTACGCACACCGATTGGAAGTGCTGAGTCAAATTGCCAGAGCGCGGCTGGTAGAGAACACAAAACCGCCGCTCCCGATTCAGGATCAGATAATCCCTGAGCGGGCCAGGCTGCGAAAACATTTTGTAACCCTTAAGCGTCTGCTCATGCCGGGAGAGTGCGTCGAAGAAAAGCACCCCCCCGCTGCACAAGGAGAGCAACCTGGCCATCTCGGTAGTTTTGCCCATGCCGCGCTTGCCCGCGATGAACGTGCAGCCGCGCAGATCGCCGTCCTGATATTCGCCGTCGATGAATCCGCGCATCAGACCACCTGCAACGTGCGGTCAGTGCCCGCCGCTACCAGCTCCCGCGTGGCGCGCGGCATGATGATACAACCGTGCGACGCCTGGCCAGGGTGAGTCAGAGAGTCACCGTGCATCAGAAACCCGTCACGGCCCATCGTGAGTGTGCCCGCGATAGGCTCTAACCGCATAGCCATGGGACCGTGATCAGGCGAGTCAAACGGATCGCTGATTGACCACATGCCACGCGGGATCGGCCCCACATCTGAGACACTTTGCCATTGCGGGTTATTCTTCCCGATCTGAAAGCCGGAATAGCCCTGGCCGATCACCGTGCCCGCCGAATCGCTCAATGTGCCTTTGGTTTGGTCGTAGGTGTACATCAGGCTTCCTCCTGCGCTTGCCGCCAAATCATGCCGTCCTGAATCGGTTGAGCTGGCCGCGTTGCTTGCGGCGAGGCCACCTGGACACTCTCATGCGCCACAGGTATGGTTCTCTTCTTCTCGCGCGAGAGCTTAATCTGTGTCGTCACCTTGGGAACCACAACCAGACCACAAGCCAGAATGAAGGCCGTCGCGCCGGGCGTAGTCTCACACCACTTTCCAATGATGTCGGGGAGATAGGTCTGCAACTTCACCCACACCGCATTCATCATCTGCGAGGCGGGCCGTCCGAGCATTCGAGACTGACGTTCGGTAAGCTTCCAGTGATCGGACTTGTACCGCTCCGAAAGCCAATCGAAAAACTCTTCCAGCGTGTCACGCACGTCCTGTTCTTCGAAGGCGACTTGAGCCATCAGCGATGCGATAGGATCGTCGCTCGATGGACCGACTTCATGAATGGTCAGCCGCTCGGGTCCGCCTGGCTGCTCGGTTGCGCCGATTGACTCAGGCACAGCACTCAAAAGCTGCTGCGATTCCTGAGTGAGCGGTTCGCTACTTCCATATCCGCCTAAGGAATTCCCAGATGGGATCTCCGTTATCGGCTTCGGGGCGCTGAACAGGTTGCTTATTTTGCTGCTGAGGCTTTCCGGTTGCGCCGGGGCCGGGCTTGCGGACGGCTGCACGTCTACCGGAGGGGGGAGGGGGTTCAACGGTGCCACGTTTCTTGGCTGCCGGGGCTTCCTTCGCTTCGCCTTTTTCTTTGCCTTCTTCGGGGTCGGTTGCTTTTCCAAGGTACACCAGCTTTCCGCACGGGCCGCATTTGCCGACGTGCTGTCTCCGTTTGTTATTCCAGTGCTTCGCCACTTCGGTTCCGCACTTAGGACACTTTGGGTTATCCATGCTGCCTCACTTCGCCAGAGCGATCATCCCCGCCATCAGCAATGCATACGCGAGAACCGCTGGCATTAAATCTGCGTGATCCATCAAAATCTGTTTCATCTCAGCCCCCTCGGTTGTTTGCACGTGCGCTGCGTAAGCAGCGCACGTGCCCGCCCTCAGAACAGAATATCGGCGTCAGTGATCTCGATTGAATCGACGGTTGGAATCGATGCCGACGATGCCAGCTCCTTCGACACACGCACTTCGAAAACCTTCATGAAGTTTTCGCCCCGCTTCACAGTCACGTCTTCACCGACGCAACGAATCTCCACCTTGTGCCCGCGATCATCGGGGCGGAGCTTCGAATCGATCTGATGAGTGCCGATGAAGGCCACATCGGTTCCGTCGTCCTGGCTCACCGTGTAGCGCACGGCCTGGCTCAATTGGCTTGTCTGTTTGTCTCTGATGTTGAGCCGCTCCATCTTCACCAGCACACCCTCGATTACGTCCCCGGTTGAGAAGCGAACGAAGCGGGGCTCTTCGCGGGTTTGCATCGTCAACGTCTTTCCATCTGCCATAGCTGATCTCCAGTAATCTCCGGTATCGCTTCCAGCGCCCGGATGGTTGGCCGGGGCACGGTGCCCCTGCATCGGTGGTTTAAGGGATGCCGTAAGTGCCAGCGCCCCGCCTCGTCCATCTGCACATCGTCGCGGTAAAAGACTCCCATGCGCTCCCAACAGTTGAGGCCGCAAGCACACTTCATCTCTCCCCAATCGCTCATATGTTCGGGATCAAAATCCGCGTCGAAGTTTGCGCCGTACCAGCTTCCAAACGTCTGGATTAGGCGCGCGCCCTTGACGGCATCGCAGAACACTTCCACGGCCTCGGGGCGGTCGCTGAAATCAGCCGACTTCGTGATGTATTTCAGAACCTCTTTTGCGGCTTTGTCGCGGTCGTCCACCGGGCGCACATCGATCACACGCCGGTATTTCGCATTCCACTCGGTGCGCCGCCTGAACTCCGCTGTAGACAGGCCTGCGATGGGCACCGTGTGACCGCCGCGCCGTTCCTTGGTAGCCATGTCCCATCCACGCTTAACCCACCGTTCAAAGTCCCAGCGGTCGCCGTCGATGTCCATGTGCGCGGAGCCGCGCGTCGGTGACTTGCCGCAATCGCCGCGCCAGAGCCTAAGCCAGTCAAACTCCATCCGCCACTTGATGTAATTGAAGGCGTAGACCTGACGTCCAAACAGATCGATCTTTTGCGCCGCCAGGGGAAGGGAAGCGATGGCATCGGCGAGAATGTGCGCGTGGATGTGCCAGGTCTGCTCCGAGCGGTTGTAGGTGGTCTCGATGGAGTAGACGCCGCCCTGAATAAATCCCTTGTACTGTGCCAGCAGCTTGCGCACCCTCTGGCGAAAAAGAGTGTAGTCGTGCTTGCGGAGGCTGTCCTGATTGGGAATGGTCAGGGTGATAAACACCGGATGAGTCAGCCGGTCGAACATTTTCTTAATGCGAATCCGCGCCACCTGGCTGCGATGCCAGGCACAGAGGGGGCACAGGCGGTGATTACACCCAATCGGAACAGCTATAGTTGTCGTCCTTTCGCCGCAACAGGAGGCGCGATAGCCGATCCATTCACGCTGGCAGCGGTTTAGCTGCTGCCAAGTCTTCTCCCACTTCAAAACGTCGGCATTCCGGCCCGTGGGTTTGTTCTTTTTGAGCCATTCTTCAATGCGGCGGTACCTGTCCGCATTCTCTTCATCTTTCAAGGGCTTAAGCGCGGCCTCGTACCGCGCCCACCACTGTGATTCACCCTCATCGGACGGGCGGGCCTTGTGCCGGTCCCAAATCTTTTCAATGGTCCTTAAAAGCTGCTTATGGATGGAGAGTTGGTTAGCCCTATAGTCGTACTCGGTTGCCTGCGAATCCGCCCACTCTCGCACAGATGTTGCTAGTTGTTTCTCTGTATCAAGTGAAGGGGCTCGACGTTCCGTCGAGCGCGAGGCCCCCACCGCTGAAACGTCGCGCTTCGCGCGCCTGCGGCGGGTCCCCAGACGGTAGGGGCGAGAGGGGGCTTGCCTCTCTACCATGGTCAGAGTTTGAGCTATAGCGGTCACTGAGGCCCCTTGTCGCCCGCGCGCATGGATGTATGGGCCGTCATAATCGCTTCGCTCATGCAGGACCACAATTTATTCGCGGCCTCGTTGCCGCCCATCCATCTGAGTCGTCCGTTGGTGAGGGCTTTGGTGAGGCATTCTTCGCACACCTGAACCTTGGGAGCGTTCTTTAGCTGGCCCTTGCCGTCGCCGCGCCGGTACACGATGGCGGTGAGGGCGATGATGCGCGGTTCCTCTGGAATTTGATATTTCGCGCCGTTGGTGGCCGTCGCTCTGCAAACGCAGCACTCGCGGTAAGTTCTAAAGAGGGAAGTCGGGCGTCTCACTGTCTCGCCGCCTCTCTCACAAATCGGCCGGCACCGACGTTCACGATGTCCTGTTCGAGAATCTCCCTCAGGACGGCAACCTTCGTCTTGCGCAGCCGCTGCCGCATTTTGAAGTAGGCGTCGACGCGCTGGTGGGGGGCATAGGCCCGCACACTTTCACAAATCGCCTTTACAAGCTGATCGCGCTCGGGATTCTTGGCCATGGTTAGCCCCTTTCCGTGAATTGGAGTGAGCGAAGGTACTGCACGTCCTCACCTTGAGGGCAGAGATTGAGGGCAGAATCGAGCAGCTTAGCTTCGTTGTAGTTCAACTCAAGAGCGCGGCGGTCAAGGAGCTTGTGCGCCGTCTCTCGCAATGAAAGCCAAATGCCGTAATTAAGTGGCCGGTCCGGATCGTCCGCACCAAAATGGCCAGCATGAAAAAACGGATGGGCCAGGCGAAGCAGCACAGCCGACGCCGTGACGTGCTTGGGAACGGATACGCGGTCAGTTTGGGCTCCCGTCATTGCGCAAGCCCCTTTCCCGCTGCCCGCGCCTGGGTGATGAAGTTGTGAAGGAACTCCCGCGCCGCCGCGATGTTTTTCCATCCAAAGATGCGTTCGCAAACGTCCTTCTGCACCGACTCGGGTATCTCCTTCCAGTGAGGGAGACACATAAGATGGTTGCCGGATACCTGCACCTGGCATTCCGGGTCCATGCATTTTCGAGTGACCGTGACCATAGCTGATTTCCTTTCTGTGAGTGGGGCGGCTAAACCTCTCCAGGCGGTCGCCGCCCCTCTCGCCCCTCGGACGCTGTCTAGGCGTTGCCGAGCTTGTAAGCCCGCTGACGTGCGCGGCGGGCTAGTCTCCGTTGATGGCTGTTGCCCGAAGTGCGAACAGGCCGGACGCGATCAATCGCTTCTGCCTCTTCCGTCTCTGAGCGCGCGGGCTCCAGGAGGGCAAGGGCGAAGAACGCGCACACAAAGATGAAGCCGATTTCGAAGAACCTGATAAGCACTGGTTTTGTTCTCCTTCCAGCAGGTAGAAATAGTCAGCAGCCGCAAGCTCAAGTTTTGCCATGGCGCGCTGATAGACCACAAAGGCGTACGACGCGCTGATTCCTTCACGTTTGCCGATTTCGGTGAAGGTGAGCGGCTTCATGCGGTGCGCTCCAAGGAATCGCTGTTCGCGTTCTGAGCCGCAACCAGCATCCGCGCCAGCTTGAGCCTGGACAGATGCATCAAAATTTTGCGGTCAGTGAGTTTGGAATCGGCCCGCATCAGCGCTGTCACCAGGTCGGCGCGCGGCCTGGCCTGCAGCTTGACGGCGCGGAGGTCGTCCGTCTGTTCTTCAATGGTGCGAGGGGTTTTGGGGGAGGGAGTTACGAGAGCGATGGAGCCGTTCGTGTCTGCCAGAAAGTTGGCCAGGCAGTAGAGCCCGTTCTGATACCAGAGCCGGTCAGGGTCCCAGCGTTGCGCCGGATCGGAGAGCCGCCGCCATGCGTCGCCGGATTGAAAGTTGAGATATGCGGTGATTGCGCGGAGCCACTGAGAGCGGTCACGCTTTTCCCTGGGAGAATCATTCCCTGAGGATGCAACCAGAACCGAAGCCGAGAGAATACAACCAAGGTGCAGAACGAAGGTGAGCATCGAAGCCCTTTCGATGCCCCTCTCCTAATGTCCTTCGTGTCCGATAACAGATATTCTTGTTAAGTTGCCGGGCACCCAAGGAAACTGAGGGGGCATGTATAAAAGTGACCATACAGCTATAGCCGTGTACTGTCAACACCAAAAAAGTGACAGCGGTCACGACTCGTTGTGATTGCCAGTCATCACCAGCAAGCCTAAAAGCTGCTGGCCATCCTTCTTCACCGCCCGCAAACGGACCAGAACAGCAGAGGGAAGGGAAGTGGCGTCGGCCAGAGTTTTAAACTCGGTCAGAGCCTGATCAACCGGAACCGGCGTGAACTCGCCTTCAATCCCCATCGCGCCCAGCAGCTCGGACATCTCGTCCGGGCCGATGCCGCTCTTCTTCAACTTCATCAGCGTTCCGAGTCCGATCATCTTTCCTCTTTGTCTGATAGGTCAGCCGCCAAAACAGCGGGCAAAAGCACGAGGCCGATGAATGCCAGAGCGATCAAAAGATCATGCATGGCCGGGCCTTAGTTGGTCGCCCAGCAGCTCATCGGGATCGTGCTGCCGATCCCGTCCGACTGCATGTTGTCGACGATGTAGGTGAAATCGCTCCCCGTCTCAGAGATGCGGTTCACAGTCCAACGTCCCTTCTCGGACATGAAAGAGGTCGCCGGGGAAGGGCCAGTGCTGCACCACCAGTGATAGGTGCCGGTGATCGGAGACGGCCAGGATTCGGTACCGATGCAGCCCGCGCCTTCGCCGCCATCGTCTGCAAGGGTGCAGGAATCAAAACTGACGGAAGAGATGATAGCCCCCCCCGCCGTAATTGAAGTTCCGAGCATTGACCATTGCGACGTTGAGCCGTCAGATAAACAGAAAACGGGGGCCAGCCAACTGCCGGCGCTAACATAAGGACCTGTCAAATTCGTCGCGTCCGTGACGACTGCACTGGAGCCCACAAGCTCATCCGTGCAAGCCGGGAGCGGGGTACCTGTCGCCGAATAGGTTACCCCTGGGATCACGGGTCCAAAAGTGAAGCAATATCCGCCGCCTGACGCCCGTGCCCTGCACAGATGCCCACTCTGAACCCCACTCAGCTCTAAGCTTCCGTATTCAACCGCCCCGTTCACGATCACGGGCAGGGTTAGTTTTCCTTGAATCGACGTACTATTAAACGTAGCCGATCCAGTTCCCGTCAAATCCAAATTTCCATCTGTCTCGCCATTGGTG
>Ga0265338_10007648_pt1 | contig 13333 bp, 12 predicted proteins | sample 42126metaG_FD_193579 | JGI IMG/M metagenome (GOLD analysis project Ga0265338, IMG submission 193579) | Rhizosphere microbial communities from Carex aquatilis grown in University of Washington, Seatle, WA, United States - 4-21-26 metaG | ecosystem: Host-associated > Plants > Roots > Rhizosphere... | reverse complement strand
GTCGCCGATACACAGGACGTCTTCCGCAAAAAGAAATCCAGCGAGAGAAAAAAATCCGGCCCCCTGTCGCAAAATTGAAATTCGCCCACACAAAATGCGCGCGGCGGACGGGAAAGACCGGGCGCGGCGAAGCTATTTTTTCCTGCCGAACAGGGACGTTTCCCCGTTGCGCTGCTTGATCTTGAGCTGTCCCAAAATGGAATGCCAGCCGATGTAAATCTTGTGCCAGGCATTTTCGATGCCGCGCAATTCGCCCTGGCCCACTTCGCTCAAGTAGCGCAGTGACGGCGCGCGGCCGATGAGCGAGATGACTTCCTCCTTGGTGAGCGATTGGGCCTCAATAGCGTCAAAAATCATCTCCAGGTCCTGCGCGATGATGCTTTTGAGTTCAAGGAAATGGGACTCGTCCTCCGGCCCGAATTTTTTGGAGCGGGCGACGTTGACGAAATGATTGAACTGCTTCCAGCACTCAATGTGGGCCTCGGTCTGGGCGATCAAGCGGTCGAGTTTGACACTCATGGGCTGTCCTTTTCCGCCGGCGGCGGAGTCGCAGGCGCGTTTTGTGGTGAAAGAAAAATGATGGCGCCGCCCTGCATCTCCCGCGCCTTGATGTGCAGGCCGGCAAAATGCAGATCAATCCCGGTCATCGGCATCTGCGCCGTGCGCGCCTCGCGGAAAAGCGTCAGCACTTCGCGCGCGGTGTCGTCGAGCAGCCGCTGCGGATACTCGGAGCCGACAGTGGTCGTCATCACCCGGCCATGGCGGTCCACGGTGAAACTACCCGCCGGCACTTTTTGGACGACCGGCTCGGACTTGGAAAACCAGTTCAAGATGCCCATGTGTCAGCCAGTTTTTTACTTTGTTCAAACAATTGACGGGGATCTGTCTTCGGCGGCCAGCCGATGACAAACGTTCTGCCGTTCCCCGGCACGAATAGCAGGTGCCGTTCCAAACTTTGCCCCGCGATATGCGTCCACGGGCCGGCGTTGAGCTTCTGGCCGAGACGCTGCATCGCCTTTTCGGCCAGCCGCGCCCATACGGCCAGCCGGTCCGTGTCATGTATGCCCCATCCTTTGGCGGCGTCCTCTTTTTTGACAGGAATGGTCACGACGAATTCCGCGCCTTCGTAAGCCAGCGCCGTCATCCGGGTGACGAAGTTCGTCTCTTCCTCTTCCTGCGAGCGGGTCGGGTTGGCGGTCTTTTTCAGGATCTGCGCGGACTCGGTCAGGAGCGCTTCCAGGGATTTATGGATGGTCTGAATGTGGCCGTTTTCGGGCGGCAGACTTTCAAACATGCCGCCTTTCCATTTCAAAAGGCGCCCGAACGCCGCCTCGCCGTCCGCCCCCTCCACCCGGGCGTCAATGATCTGCCCGTCCTGAATCCAGAGTTGAGCCACCTGCCGTCCGGAGGTGATGCGCAGCACGCTCGAATTGCGCAACGCCAGTTCCATCCGGATCACATCCAGGATATTTTTGCTTTGAATGTCCCGGAAACCGCCGTCGTCCTCCTGGCCCAGCAGTGACTCGATGCAGTCCAGGAACATCTGCTGGTTCTGCTGCATATCGGACTTCAGCCAGAACATATCCACCCCCAGCGCGTAGGCGCGCGAGCGGAAATCCTCGTCCGAAAATCCCGTCAGCGCCACTGTCCGCAATTCGGGAAACCGCCGCCGCACGATGCTCAACACCTGCAACCCATCCATCCGCGGCATCCTCAAATCGCACAGCAGCACCCGGAATGGCTGGGAGTCGAGGAGGGCCAGCGCGCGCATGCCCGTGGACACAGTGCGGATTTCCGGCCTGCTGGGAAGCTGCGAGAGAAATTCACGGCAAACGTCCAGCCAGTCGCCCTCGTCATCCAACACCAGAATTTTATGTTGCGCTTCCATTCCGATGCACAACCGCTAACTCCGATACCGAAACAATTCAAGACAATTCTGCTGGCAAAAAAAACGGTGAATCATCGCGTCGAAAACACCCCGTGATGCAACGGTTTAACGATTCAACACTTCACGGCAGTTTGCTGTGGCTCCCGTCGCAGAACGACGCGTTCTTCGTGTGCTTGCAGCCGCACCACGCGACGGTTTTTGCTTCCTTGATTTCGGTCTTCAATGGCGCGAAACCCGTGCCCTTGTGCGAGCCGTCGCAAAACGGCTGTCCCTTTGACCGGCCGCACGCGCACCAGAAGTAAGTGCCGGGTTCAACTTTTTGGACGATAGGAGATTTTTGGGCAATGCTTGGTTCGCTCATTCATTCTTTGTAGCGGCAGCTTGTCCGCATTGCAAATGGTTTATCAACAGCCTATCGCCTGGGTTCTTGCAAGCCGACGCCCTGCACATTCGTCAGCGTGAGCAGCGCGCCGGTGTAGCCGGTCACTCGGATGCCGCGCAGTTTCGCGCCGGAAATGTTCCCGAGCGAAATGCCGTTCGTGCAATTGCCGGTAATGTTCGCCAGCGACAAGCCTTCAAGCGGTTTCTGCGGGGAGACGTCTTTGGCATCAACCAACTTCATGCAATTCGTCACGCGCACATTGGTAAAGCGGTAATTCCTGCCGAGCGGATAACCGGCGAGTCCTTCCACTGGATCGTCCGACGTATTCAAATTGCCTGCGCTGATCAGGTTGATCTTCAGAAACCCTCCGGCGAGAATATCAAGGTCGTCGCCGGAAATGTCTTCGATGACTCCGGCGCGACCGATGCGGGTCTTCACATACACTCCAAAAGTCCGGCTGGTCATCTTGCAATGCTCAATCCGCACGTTGCGAATGCCGCCGGAAGTTTCGCTGCCGATGCCGATGCAGGCAAAATGTCGTCCGGTCAAAATGCATTTGGTGATGAGCACATCCTCCGTCGGCTTGCCGAGGCGCGCTCCGTTCAGACCGCGGCCGGATTTGAGGCTGATGGAATCGTCGCCGGTGTCAATGTCGCAGCCTTCAATGCGAACGTCCTTGCAGGAATCCACATCAATACCATCACGGCTGCCGCTGATGGTCACGTTTCTAATGACGACCCCGGCGCAGTAAGTAGGGTGCGTCGCCCAATTGCCGCCCTGCGTTACGGTGAAACCTTCCCAGCGGACGTCGTTGCAGGAAATCGGTTCAAGCACGACCACGCCGCGCGGATTCTGCGGCGCGGCGACGGCGGAATTTCCCTCAATGCGCCCCGGCCCGATGATGCCGGTGTGGTCAACGTTCGCGGCATAGATGAGTGCTCGGCGACCCGGCTGCCAGCGGCCTTCCCAGCGGATGTCCATCATCGGATAATCATTCGTGTCGCCGCTGCCGGTAAGGACGCTGTCCTTTGCGAGCCGGAGGATGGTGCGATTGCCGATTTGCACGCTGCCGATGAGATATTTGCCGGCAGGCACGAGAACATCGCCGCCGCCGGAGACGGCGCACGCATCAAGCGCTTTTTGAAATGCAACGGTGTCCTTGTTCGTGCCGTCACCAACAGCGCCAAAGTCGCGGACGTTGAATGTTACCTGTGATTTTGGCGACGCGCTCGCGCAACCAGCAGCAGCAAGCACGCAAATAATTATTGTGGAAGAAAATAATTTCATATGGCATCGACTGATTCCGGTCAATTGGAGGTGGAAAGCGCAACGGGCATGTCGTCGGATTTGTGACTCTCGTCAAGTTCCAGGCGCAGGTAGTCGTAAACGACGCCGGATGTGAGTTCGCCGGCGGGGACGGTGAGCTGCATTTCGTTTTCACCCGGTTTTAAAAGCGCAGCATCGAATGTAAGGGCGTATTCGCGCCAGACGCCCTTGTCGGTGTTGTAGCGGAGGGCGTTGGTGGCCACCGTCCGGATATTGCCGACGTTCTGGCCATTGACCGCCACACCGAGACCGCCGGGACCACCGGGATTGGCGAGGCCGCCGCCGCCGTCGGCCCCGGCCAGCGCCAGGCGCAGGGTCGCACGGCCCTTCGATGCCTTGACCATGTTGAATTTGATGGTCCAGGTGGTCGCGCGGCCCCGACCATACACGCGCCAGGGACCGGTTTGATCGGCCTGCGAATATTCATCAAGGGACTCGCTCTTGACCCAACCGAAGCGCTGGTTGGCAGGGTCCTTCGCGGCAGGATTCACAAACGACAGGTTGGTCGCGTGCGGCACTTCCTCGAAAAACCAGTCCTTGTGGTAATCGCTTTTGCCGATGGTGTAAGTGATGTCGTTCGGAAAGAGCAGGGCGTAACGCAGGTCCCAACCCCACAGCCAGTAGTTCGCGCCGTCACCCTTGAAGAATTTGCCGCCGGTGCGATCCGGGTAACCAATTTCCCAAACCTGCTTGCCGTAGCGCACTGGCTGCCAGTCCAATTTGTCCAAGTCCAGCGACTTGCCTGCCTCGACAACAATGTTAGTCTGCGCAAATTCGCCCAGCACGCCGTCGGCAAATGCATGCAGCGTGTAGGTGCCGGGGCGAACGTTGGGAATGGTGAATTTGCCGTTCGCGCTTCCATCCGTCCAGAACTGGTAATAGTTCGCATCGTGAGCCCAAGTGACCGTAGTGCCATTGCCGGCGCGCAGGGCAAAGGCCCGGCCAGGGCCGGTAAAATCCGGGTGAGTCAGGCCAACGGCCAGATGTGGCAGCTTTGTCGTCTTCGCCTGCGGATCGTTCAGGACAATCCGGCCGGTGACAGTAGCGCGCTCATCTTTGTGCGCGTAATCCACGCCCCGCACCCAGTCAAAGGGCCATTGGGCCTTGACGACGCTGGCTTGGTCGAGCGCGTCGTGCCACAAGGCCATGGCGTTGGCTGTCCATGCCGGCGGCACGGTGGGGTTGCCCTCGGTCGCCTTCAACGTGTCGAGGTCGGCCTGCGAAGGCGTCTGGAATTTGTTCAGCGCGTTGCAGTAGACAAAAATCGGTCCGACGACCTTGTTCCATTCCTGCCCGGCGGGGATGTTGCACTCCGCGCCGCCTGCGTAGTGGCCGGAGGTCCAGTAATCGAGCATTGTCGCTCCCATGTGGCACACCAGGTCTAGCCTCGTGGGGCCGCCGCCCAGATATTCGTTGGACGGGTTGATGAACCAGATGCCGATGTGGTCGCTGATGCTGGACCAGCCATACGTAGGCAATTTATACATCTCGGCGCAATAGCTGTATTTGTGCTCGACGGAATTCTTGTAGATGCCGGTGGATAGGATGCGCTGTTCCTTGGCGTGAATGACGACGCCCGCCCGCAAGTCCTGGTTGTTGCACATGGACATGTTGCGGTCGGCGTCAACCGAGAGCCAATCGAATCTGGAGTTGAGCTGGTTGATGAAGCGGCTTTCGCCCTCTCCCGCAGCGGGGTAGTTGGTTCCGTGAGAGTAAATGGCGTAGGTGTAAATGCCGCTGGAGCCGCGCTCCATGGCGTAACGCACTTCAATGTCCATCCTGCCGTTCACACCCTTGATGGCGACTTCTGCACGTTCGCCGCCGTTTGCCGCAGGGTCGATGGTCAGCGACCGGGTCACCTGACCGGAAGGCGCTTGTTCCCAGATGCCGCCAGGACCCATGGTCTCGACGCCGTGATAAATAAGCGATGTGATATGGGTGTTGAACTTGTTGATGGTGGCCCTGACGATGCCGTTGTCCAACGTCCAGGACGCGTCGTTGTCGGTGACGGTCACGGGAATGGTGATTCCGGGCTTGGCGACAACCGGCGCGGCGCCGACGCACGGCACCGTCACAGCCAGAGTCAGGCCAATGAAGACAGACGCAGCGAGGCGGGGCGGGCGGACAGAAAAAGGGATTAGCATGAGATACGTGTTTTAATTTACATTTGGTGACTCATTCCCATCAGTTGGGGACGGACTGCGCGAGGGGGGTGCCGTCGGATTTGTGATTCTCGTCGAGTTCCAGGCGCAGGTAATCATAGACCACGCCAGAGGTGACCTCGCCGGCGGGCACGGTAAGTTGCATTTCGTTTTCACCCTGCTTCAGCAGCACGGCGTCGAACGTCAGGTCGCATTCCTGCCAGAGGCTCTTGTCGGTGTTGTAGCGGATGGCGTCGGTGGATATTGGACGGATGGCGCCAACGCTCTGGCTGTTTACATTGACGGTCAGTCCGCCGAAGATATTGGCGCCGGCCAATGACACGCGCAGGGTCGCCTGCCCCTTCGATGCCTTGGCCATGTTGAACTTGATGGTCCAGGTGGTCGCCCGGCCCCGGCCAACCGTTTCCCACATGTCTTCGTCGGGCGTTCCAAGCTTCATCCAGCCAAAGGGCTGATTCAGCGGGTCCTTCGCGGCGGGATTTTTCCACGCATCGGACAACGCATGCGGCACCTGCTCGAAGAACCAATCCTTGTGGTAATCGCTCTTGCCGATGGTGTAGGTGATGTCGTTCGGGAACAAATCACCGTAGCGCAGAGGCCAGCCCCAGAGCCAGTAGTTCGCGCCGTCACCCTTGAAAAATTTGCCGCCGGTGCGGTCGGGGTAGCCAATCTCCCAGATTTGTTTGCCGTAGCGCACGGGCTTCCAATCCAGCTTACCCAGATCGAGCGGCTGACCCGCAGCGACGGTGATGTTCGTCGCTGCAAATTCACCCAGCACGCCGTCGGCAAACGCATGCAACGTGTAGGTGCCGGGACGGACGTTGGGGATGGTGAACCGGCCGTTCGCACTTCCATCGGTCCAAAATTCATAGAACTTCGCGTCATGCGCCCAGTCCACCATCCCGTTACCGCGCCCAAAACGCCCACCAAATCCATTGGTGCCGAAGCCGAAGCCGTTCGTGCCACCAAATCCAAAACCTCCCCGCCTGCCGGCAAACCCGTTCGTGCCGCCGCGCCCAAAACGTCCGCCGAATCCATTTGTGCCACCAAAGCGGAAACCGCCACCGCGCACGAAGCTGTTGGAATAATCCGCATGCGCGAGGCCCACGGTGAGGTGGGGCAATCTGCTGCTCGCTGCCTGCGGGTCGTCGAGCACCAGCTGCCCGGTCACGGTGCCGCGCTCATCCTTGTGCGGGTAATCCACCCCGTTGACCCAATCGTAGGGCCATTGGGCTTTCTCGGTCTTAGCCTGTCGGAGCGCGTCCTGCCACAAAGCCGTCGCGTTGTCCTTCCAAGCAGGCGGCACGGTGGGATTGCCTGCCGTGTTGGTGAGCGTCTCCAAGTCGTCCTTGCTGGGCGTGTCAAACCTAGACAACGAATTGACATAAACAAAAATCGGCCCGATGACCTTGCTCCAGTTTTCGCCCGCAGCTATGCTGCATTGCGCGCCGCCGAAATGCGTTCCGCGCCAGTAATCGAGGATGATGGGGTCGGGATTGTCGTTGTCGCCAAAGTGGCAGACCAATTCCTGCTTGGTGGCGCCGCCGCTCAAATACTCGATGGTCGGATTGATGAACCAGATGCCGAGATGTTGGCTGGTGCTGGACCAGCCGTAGGCGGGAACCTTGTATTGCACCGCCGTGTAACTGTATTTGTGCTCGACGGAGTTCTTGTAGAAGCCCTCGCTCATGATGCGCTGCTCCTTGGCATGGATGACGACACCGTCGCCCCAGTCTGTCGGCGCACATTCCAGCATGTTGCGGTCGGCGTCCACTGATATCCAGTTGAAGGCTTCGCGGTTGACATGCGTGATGAAGCGGCTCTCGCCCACGCCCATCGCGGCGTAATTGGTCGGATGGGAAAAAATCGCGTAGGTGTAAACGCCGCTGTCGCCGCGGCCCAGCGCGTAGCGGATTTCAATGTCGCAATAAGTGCCGCCGCCGGGCGCGCTGGGCGTGAGCATCACCGTGCCGCCGGTCTTGCCCGCGACGGAAACCTCCGCGCGCGCGCCGCCGTTTGCCGCCGGGTCAATCGTGACGGTGTTGGTCAATTGCGGCGCGTTCTCCGGGGTCTGCTCCCAGACGCCCGGCGTGCCTTGGTCATGACCCATCGTGTCGAATCCCTTGTAGAAGAGCGATTCCAGGGAGCCGTTGCGCTTGTTGACGACGGCCCTGACGATGCCGTTGTCGAGCAACCAGAAGTTGCCATTATCAGTGACACTCACAGGCATGGTGAGATTGGATTTGGCTGCAACCGGCGCGGCTGCGGCACGCGGCATCGGCAAGGCCAGGGTCAGGGCAATGAAGACAGACGCAAGGACCCCGCGCGGCACTGCAGAAACGAGCATTATCATGAGATACCAATTTTAATTGTTGTTTGGATGAACACAATGACAATACCCCGCGCAATCAGTTGGATTTTGCCCGGTTGCCGGTGAAAGAGACGGAATCCGCCAGGATGGGTTACATCAAATACTGGGTTGTTGTGCCAGGAAATGGTGCGGGGCAACTTCCACCGTCATCATTCTTGTGAAGCCGTTCCCACAACCGCGTTCATCGCACAAGGTGTGTTTGTGTCTATTTTCAAGACATTCGGCCGACGTCTTTGATACATAACCTCCTCCTGTCAATGGACTAATGAGCCGGGAATTCACAAAATCACCTAAAGCCTGGCATGCGATGTCTTTGGCTTGGTAATTGCTTAAAATTAAGTGCAGGGAACCGGTTCGACAAGATGTATCCCTGCGAAACAAATGATTCAGGCTACAGCCATAAATGTAAAAAGCAGCGTCTTGAGGCGCAGACTGAGAGCCGCCAAGAGGTTCTTTACCGCTCTCTTGATGTTAGCTCTCATCTTTGCAGGATTATTCTGCTGGTGGCGTTACAACTATTACAAGATTGTTGGGATGCCGGCAACTGCCAGGCACACCACCCCGGCAACCGCTAAAACGACACCGGCAGCAGGTTCGGCAAAGACCAACCACCCGGCACTCACCAAAAACGACCATCCGGTTGCCACAAAAGCCGCCGCCGTTAGTTTCGGCGATTCTATGATGGCGGTTCTCTCGCCATCCGCCAAAGGCGCAACCATCCAACAGGGATTGCAGTCCGCACCCAGGCAGACCGCAAATACTGCCAAGCCGGCGAAACAAGCGACGATCCAGGCCGCAGCCGCGTTATTGTCCTCCCGCGAGCCGCAAGCACTGACCGACGAGCAAAAACGGTTGAAGGTCGCAAGGGACGCTTTATCCGATGTCTTGGATCAGGCACGCGACTATCCCGACACTTACGGGTTTTCGTCTGACGAAAGATTGTCGGCTGTCAGGCTGGGCGATGCGATTCCCATTTATCGAATTGCGCTGCAAGGCCGGGAGAAATACGCGGGACAGCCGGTCAGCTCCTTGTTGAAGCCGGCGGATGAATGGGTCTATCCCGTCATTTTGGATAACCGCATTCGCTTCATGGTGCAGGTCCGATACGACGGGCACGGTTACGTCCGTGAACTGGGTTCCCGCGCGCTGGCCATTGAATATGTCAAAATCCTTGCCCGCTGGCCGGCCAGCGAAGGATTTCACCCGAAGCTGGTGACCATTCCGAACCAGCCTTTCTTTTACTTTACCGTCCCGGAACTGCCGGACCAGAACATCACGGACACCAGCCGGATGTTCGACATCAACCCCGCCCTTTCACCCGCCTCCCTCGCGCTCGCAAACTGTTTTTGAGCGTGGAACCGGTGCCAGCCGGATTTCACCATTGCCTGCCGCGCCTGGCCCACCTCGACGGCAAGCCGATGTCGTGATCGAGCAAATACCTGTAACCTGCCGAAATCTGGGCCGTCTATTCTGCGGTAGCCGTTAACCAAACAAATCAAATAAAACACAACAGTTAGAACATGAAAAAAATCATAGTTGCAGCACTCGCACTCGTCTTTGCCGCCGGCCTGATGGTCAATGCGCAGGACACCAACGCACCCACTCCCAAGGTCAAGAAGGAATTGACCGCTGAACAGCAAGCCCTCAAGAAGGAAATGGTGGCAAAATACGACACCAACAAGGATGGCAAGCTCGACAAGACCGAGATCGCCGCCATGTCGCAGGAAGACAAGGACAAGATGATCAAGGCCGGCTTGATGAAGGCTAAAAAAGCCGCCGCTCCTGCCGCAGATGCCGCCCCCGGCAAATAATTTCGTTTCTTAAACGCACAACGCCCCGCTGAAATCAGCGGGGCGTTTTTGTTTCCACAAATCAGGATGACAGTGGTGCCGGCTGACAAATCGTTCAGCCAAATACGATGCGATGGATGAGGTTGGTGGGCATGTTATGAATCAATCGCTTGACGGCTGCTTCATAATAATTCGAATGGTATGGAAAAAGGATTCGAGCGGCCTCTCGTCCCAAGCGGATTCGAGTCGCATTTGTTCCCGGCGCCATTCCATCCACTGCGTCTCGTCCCATTTCCTGTTCGACTTTTTGCCGTTGCAACTGAGTGAGATGTTCACATGGCCTCCCGGCACGGTCAGGATATAAATGATGCGCCGCACCGAAACGATTGGCTTTTCTGGCAGCGCGTATTCCTGTTGCCTGACGCCGACGTATTTATGGCCGGTCACGTCGCCGAATTGCACCGGTGTGCAGGTCACCGCTTCCTTGGGATCCCAAAACTCCCTCGGCCTTTCTTTTTTGGCGATCCATTCCTCATTGGCGATGCTGACGCTGAATGAAAGATCGTTCCACTTCCATCGTGTCACCTTCAAATTTCACCATCAGACAACTGCTTTTTTCGGTATTCGTCAATGTAGATTGTCATCGGTTCGGGCATCACATCGCGATACAAGCCCATTTTGAAATAAAAATAACTGGGGCTTGGGTAACCGGTCACTGCGTTTTCAGGATTGGCCGTGACGCCCCTGTAATCCACAACTTGTTTGCCATCGAGCCAGGCCTTGATTTGTCCGTTTTCTTCCGGTGTAAACCGGACTTGGAATTTGAAATTGAGCCATCGGCCTCGAAACTCCGCTTTTTCCTGGTAAAGAACCATTTCGTGGTTGCTATGGATGTTCTGCGTGATCTTGAGCGTGCCGGAAATGTAGCGAATCGCCAGCACCGGACTGTCGTCCGAGCAATTCCCGCCATCGGAGCAATACTGTTTCCATTGCGCGATGACCAGGCGCACCGGCACCATGGGAAAATTCGTCGGGAAGAACACGCTGAAGGATTGCTCGTAATTGACACTTTCCTTCGAGACCAGTTGTTTTGTGCCCTCTCTCAACTCCGCCCGCTCGCTGTCCTTGTTGCCGTTGATTCCGGCTTCGAACTTCTCGCCGGCATGGACGGTGATTTGCGCCGCGCTCTGACCGGAGCGGACAAAATTGGTTTGCATCGAGACCGCGCCTGCCACGAACCGGTCGGTGCTCCACAGTTTGCTTAACGCCGGCGTTTCGAACCCATCGTAAACGTCAATACCTGCGGCCTGCGCGCCGGCGGGTTGTGCGCGTGAAATCCCTTTTGTGCAAAACAAGCAGGCGATCGCGGCGGCCAGTGTGAAATTGATTTTCACGCACGTTATTTTTTCCTCTGCACCTTGGCCGCGACTTTCAAGCGCAGGGCGTTGAGCCGGATGAAGCCGGTGGCGTCGTCCTGGTTGTAGGCCTTGGTCGGGTCGGCTTCCATCGTGGCGATGTGCGGATTGTAGAGGCTCACCGGGGATTTGCGGCCGGCCACCATGATGTTGCCCTTGTAGAGCTTCACCCGCACGGTGCCGGTCACGTTCCGCTGGCTCTCGGTCACGTAGGCCTGGAGCGCGAGGCGTTCGGGCGCGAACCAGAAGCCGTTGTAAACCAGCTCGGCATATTTCGGGATGAGGGCGTCGCGCTGGTGCATGACCTCCCGGTCCATCGTAAGCGTCTCCATCTGCCGGTGCGCGAAATGCAGGATGGCGCCGCCGGGCGTCTCATATACACCCCGCGATTTCATGCCCACGTAGCGGTTCTCCACCATGTCCACCCGCCCCACGCCGTGTTTGCCGCCGAGCTTGTTCAGCGCCTTCATCACGCCGAGCGGACTCAGCTTCTTTCCGTTCACCGCGACGCAGTTGCCTTTCACGAAATCAAGCGTGACGAACTCCGGTTTGTTGGGCGCGTCTTCGGGGAACACGGAGAGCGTGGTGAACGAGCCGCGAAACTTCTTGTCGCTGGCGTCCATCCACGGGTCTTCGAGAATTCCCGCTTCGTAGGAGATGTGCAGGAGGTTCCGGTCCATCGAGAACGGTTTCTTGGCGTTGGCCTGCACGGGAATTTTTTTCTTCGCGCAATACGCAATCATCTCCGCCCGTCCTGGAAATTCGCTCCGATATGCTGCGTCCCGCCACGGAGCGATGACCTGCAAGTCCGGCGCGAGCGCGGCGGCGGTGAGTTCAAAACGAACCTGGTCATTCCCCTTCCCTGTCGCGCCGTGTGCGATAGCGTCGGCCTTTTCCTTCTTGGCAATCTCCACCATCCGCTTGGCGATGAGCGGCCGGGCGATGCTCGTGCCGAGGAAGTATTGCCCTTCGTAAACCGCGCCAGCGTGGATGATAGGATAGATGAAGTCGCGGGCGAATTCCTCCTGCAAATCATCAATATAGATTTTGGACGCGCCGGTCTTGCGCGCCTTCGCTGCGAGGCCGGTGAGTTCGTCCTCCTGCCCAATGTTGGCGCAGAAGGCGATCATCTCGGCGTTGTATTTTTCCTTGATCCACGACAGCAGCACCGAGGTGTCGAGGCCGCCCGAATATGCCAATACGATTTTCATGCAGGCACATTAAACCGCCAAGTCGCCAAGAACGCAAAGTGGAAATGGAACCGGCGAAGCGAATTTGTTGCCGGACGGGCATGTGTGTGCGATGTTGGCGGCGCGCGTGGATAGACTTCTTTGTTTTTTTGCCCGCATCGGTATAGGCCTGCTGCAAGCGATGCCGTTGCGGTGGGCGGCGCGTCTCGGCCGATACGGTGGCGAAGTGGCATTCTGGCTGGACAAGCGCCACCGGCGCATGGCCATCGGCAATCTCACCCGGTGCTTTCAACACGAAAAATCCGCGGCGGAAATCCGCGCGCTGGCGCGTGAAAACTTCCGGCGCATCGGGGAAAACTCCTGTTGTGGCATCCACACGGCAACGATGGGAGCGGCGCAGTTGCAGGAAGTGTTGCAGGTGAAAGGTCCCGGCGCGCTCGGCCACGCCGCCAACGGCAGCCCTCCGCCGAACCGGCTGTTCGCCACCGGCCATTTCGGAAATTTTGAGCTGTTCGTGCGGATGGGGGTTTATTTAAGCGGTTATCAATGCGCCGCCACTTATCGCGGCGTCCGTCAGCCCGCGTTGAACCGGATGATTCACAAATTGCGCACGCGCTCCGGCAATCTGCTGTTCGAACGGCGGACCGAAGCGGAGGATTTGAAGCGGGCATTGGACAAAGGCGGCCTGCTGCTGGTGCTGGTGGCGGATCAAAGCGCGCAGGACGGCGGACTGGAAGTGCCTTTCTTCGGCCAGCCTTGTCTTGCCTCGCGCGCCCCGGCGGTGATGGCCATCCGTTATGACTGCGAAT
>Ga0265338_10007646_pt1 | contig 13335 bp, 23 predicted proteins | sample 42126metaG_FD_193579 | JGI IMG/M metagenome (GOLD analysis project Ga0265338, IMG submission 193579) | Rhizosphere microbial communities from Carex aquatilis grown in University of Washington, Seatle, WA, United States - 4-21-26 metaG | ecosystem: Host-associated > Plants > Roots > Rhizosphere... | reverse complement strand
CGGCATAAGGACCTGAATGTCCCGAATGGGATCAACCGGCCTGGTCACAAAACCCTCTTTGATCTTCTGCGTGGCACAGATCTTCTCAATCAGCCGGGGCAAGAGTTCCTTGACGTATTCAATGTCCGGGACCTCATGCTCCTCTTCGTTCTCACAACGGGGTACTTCGATCAGGTAAGAGTCAGTTATCACACCCTTTTGCTCAGGGAAACGTGGAGCTTCACCCTGGGACATACGGTGGGCGTTCTGCACAATCAGCGAGTCTTCCGCCTGACGGAATATTGTCTCCAGCCTGGTTACGCACACCCGGTGGGACTCGATCAGGTCACGTAGAATGGCTCCCGGGCCGATCGACGGCAACTGATTGACGTCGCCGATCATAACCACGGACATGTGATCGGGAACGGCATCCAGGAAGTCGGCAAAGAGTTCGATATCGATCATCGTGCTTTCGTCGACTAGACACAGATCGCCTTCCAGCGGATGACTGGAATCCCGCATGAAGTGGCCCAGGTCTCCATTCCACTGCAACAGCCGGTGGATCGTCGACGCTTCCCTGCCCGTAACCTCAGACATGCGCTTGGCCGCGCGGCCGGTGGGCGCGCAGCAGATGACCTCGAGACCCAAAGCTTCGGCCGTCATGATCAATGCCTTGGAAACCGTGGTCTTGCCTACACCCGGTTTGCCGGTGATCACGCTGAGATTGTTCTTCAGGGCGTTGATCACGGCCATGCGCTGGTCGCCGGTCAACTCCTGCGACAACTTCTCCTGGACATGATCCAGGCAGTCTTCAATCCCATGAGGCTGTTCGTGATAGTTGGTCTGCAGGTCGGCTATGCTCTCGGCTACCTGCATCTCGGCCTTGTGCAGCTTCGGCAGGTAATACAGGACGTAGGCAATCTTGTTGACCTTGATCTCTTCTTTGATCAGGTCCTCGTGGTCCAGTACCCGTTCCAGAGCTTCGCGGATATCGGCCTCGGGAATCAGGTTGGTCTTCTTCAGTCCGCTGCGCGATGAGGCCACTCTGCGGACTTCGGTGATCAGGTCATTCTCGTAGACGAAGACATGCCCGTCTTCCATATTGTCTTGCAACACGAAGTTAAAGGCTGCTTCGGTACGTTCCGGCGATCGATCCGTCCAACCCATCTTCTCGGCAAACTCGTCGGCCGTCTTGAAGCCAACACCGTGGACCTTCATGGACCGATAGGGATTGGTTTCAAGCAGCGAGACGACGTTCTGGCCCAAAGCTTTGATGAACCGTGACGCCCAGGCATCGCCGATGCCATACTGTGCCAGGAAGAGTCCAACCTGCCGGAGCAAAGGATCGTTCTCTTCCTTCCAGCTGGAGACGATCTTATCGACCAACTTCGGGTTGATGCCTTCGACTTCAATCAGCCGTTCCGGGTGATAGTCGAGAATGTCGATGATCTGGTGTCCAAACTGGGCTACGATCTTGGCCGCCATCTTAGGACCGACACCTTTGACATGCCGGGCCAGGTACGTCTCTTTGCCCTTGAGACTGGAGGGCATCAGGATATAAGCCTTAACGACTTCGAACTGGTGACCCCACTTGGGATCGTCGATCCAGCGGCCGTGCATCTCCAACAACTCTTCGCCCATGGCTTCCGGGATCGGGCCTTTGGCCACGATCTCTTCGTGGTTCTCGGTCAGAATGCTGGCAATCCGGAAGCCGTTGTCGCCGCGCCAGCGCATCAGAGTGATACTGCCACGCAGCTTTTCACATTGATCCATTGCTCACCTGTGCTGATAGTACGAGTCCAGGAACTACTCTGGAATCAGTCGAACCACGCAGATTGCGTGCTTGCGATGCGGCTAACACACTAGAAACTTCGTCTGCTACTGCCGGTTGTTCTTCAACGATTCGTTGGCGTTGTGCCTGGCTCAGTTGGACCCACCAGCACACAAGCCGGTTTGGACACACGTCGAGGACTTCCTCTGGCACATACATAGCCAAGGCACTCCTTATAGGTTGTCGAGGTGAAACTACCGAGTAGCGACGCCGGCTTCTGCTGGCGCGGGCTTGATTAGGATGTCTTCGACCACGGTCGTAGCCTCATGGACAACACGCATATTGGTCGAACACAAACACTGGGTTCGGTTCAGGCTGGCCATCTTATCGAGGAACAGCGTCACGATTGGATGCTGGTTGACCCAGGCAGTTCCTTTGCCTTGCCGGTGCGCTTCGTCCCACAATGCTGCCATGGCTTGATCAAAGGTATGAGCTACACCGGACAAGTTAGAGGCATCCTGGACCTGCAGCGCCGCTTGCGCTGCCTGTTGATACGTCATCATGCTGGATCTCCTTCGCATTCGGCAAAGGCCTCTGCGACATCTTCTTTGATGATCTTGATATCGGTTTCCATGGTTTCCAAAGCATGGAGCGAATCTTCGATCGAACCGGGATGATCCACTCCGGCCTTACGCAGATCTTCCATCAGCGTCCGCGACAGGCACTGAACACCAATCAACCTGGTTGCCGCCCGGTTCAACGGAGCAGAAACTCGCATCCGACGCCCCGTCACGATTGGCCTTCCGCGGCGCTATTCATCGGCGCCACCAACTCTGTACTGCGTGAGTAGCGTTTGCCGTAGGAATTCAAATGGACGTCGAGGGTCTTTAAGGCTGCCTGCACGTTGACGAAGTTCTGATAGACCCGGTAGATCTCTTCGCACTTGAGACAGCCGCCGCGAATTCCGGCCTGGCCGGTCTTCTCCGGGTTGTATAGCAAGTGCTTGTTGCACTTCATCTTGATCCGGCCGTTGATGCGCGCGATGTTGACTCGGAGGTTCAGCATTATTCCACCTGTGCCAGTACGCGGTTGTCGTACTCAAAGTTCTCGAATCCCAAAGCACTGAGAACATCTGCACTTACATCGCCACTACGGTCGATAGTGGGATCTTCGAGTTCCCAGGTGATCCATGGCTTTAACAACCTGCCGTCAGACAACTTGAATCCGACCACAGTGTTGTTATGTGCCAGAATCTCTTCGGCCTTGTCTGGCGCATCGATTGTGGCTTCTATGGTAATCGCATAACGTGTCATTGAGGCAACTCCGACAGCGCCGGGAAGGTGACCGGTTGCGGTTTGGTCATCTCTCGCAACACCGCCAGCAGGTCGTGCAAGTTGCGGTTATCGCCAAGATGAGCCATGACCGGTCCCAGACTCAGGACTTCTTCGAGATCGAGGGCGCACTGTTTCAGATCGGCGACAATCAGAGTGATTCCAACGTTCGGCGTTTGATCGCCGGCTACGGTTACGGTTTGCATCAGTTCTTCTCCGTCGGCATCAGCATGCCAACGACTTCATCGTCGCGCAGCAGGATTGCCGGACTCTTGGGCAGTTTCATAGCGATACGGTTAAACCCCGTCATGCGGTCAGCCAAATCCCAATAGGCATTCTCGAAGAACACCTTCGTGGACTTGCTGCTGAAGAAGAAGTTCACCGGAACGTAACCATTCTTGGATACGTGAATCTCACCGACAATATCGTTGACACTGGTGATCTTCTCGACAAGCGACCAGGCTTTATCCTGCACAGCAACGACAGAGCCTTTGCGCTTCTTGTCAGCCAGCGTCTGAGCTTCCGGATAGTTCTTGATGGGCACTTCGCTCAACGCGAAGATCAGCATGCCGTCGGAAACCCAGTCTCCTTCGGCCAACATGTTGCCGCGCCAAACCGGATCAACCTTCACTTTGGCCAGCTTCTTGGCTCGTTTCTTCTTAGGCATATCTCTCCAGAGTGTTAACGTTGTTTTTGAACGCAGCTGCCGTTTGCTGAAGACTTCTTCAATCGCGCGGTAAACCGCGATCTTCGGGTAACTGCCGGAGCCCCGGATATACCGATCAACTTCCTTGTTCTTGACTCGGACCTTGTAGGTGTGAACCATTGCAGACCCTCAATAGATCGGGATCGGGGTCTCGGCCGAAGAGCGCCCGGAACTCCTTGTCAGTAAACCGATACACGAACTCTTCCGGGAAGAACAGCGGACCGATGTCGCGGCCGTCGCCTTCGATGAAGTGCTGCGTGTCGGCTTTCCATTGTTCAATCTGGAATTCCCGGCAGCGCTTGCCCTGAACGTACCGTGCCAGCAGGTCTGGTTCTTCGCAGGCGCCGCAGGGCAACTCGGGCGAGTCTAACTCGGTTACACCGGCCCGTTCCCAGTCCTGCATGGCCTGATGAGCAGTCAGATCGTTGTTCGCGTAGGCGATGTTCTTCGGCCGGAAGAACACGCCGGACTCAGCCGCCCAACTGAGATAGCCATCCAGCTGTTGTTTGTAACCGTGCCATTCGGATCGGATGTGCTGCACCCGCTCCTGCAGGTTCTGCTCCGCCACCTTCTCGCAGTAAACATTGTCGGTCTCGCTGCAAGGATGACAGAAGATCGGTTGAAGCTCACTATCGACGTCCATGAAGGCCCAGCAGGTACAAACGCTAGACCGCCAGCGCAGAACCCTCACTGTGAACCTCCACGTTGATCTTCATATCCACGCAGCCAGGCTTTTGTGTATTGAGGACAACGTGGGTGCATGTAGGGATTGTCAGAGGGCAGCTTGTTTTCTTCTGATGCTTTCCATCCCAATTCCCAGATGTTGGCGCATGGACCTTTCACATAAGGATTCTCATGCTTCACTGCGGATCTCTTTCTGAACCTCTTTCAGCGGCGGACAGCCGCATTCGTCCCAAGGGGCGCCGCAGGCATTGCACATATTTACGCACTTGTCCCCGCGGACAGACACGCGGCACGTGACGATACCCTTCAACTTGCCGGCCTTCCACAGCTGACCGAGAGACGGTTTGTCCTTGGCTTTGACGTTCTTCACACGGACCGAGGTAAACTCGTTGAACGGCTGGAAGATATCCGACTTGACAAGGCCCTCCAGAGCCAGATCGCACAACTTGTCGGCTTCCTGGTTCCCTTCCCGGCGGATCCACTCGAACTCGAAGTCGATCCCCGGATACCGTTCTTCCATCGTTTCGACAACCTGGTCGTGCAACTTGCGCAGCTCGGGCTCTTTGCAGCTGTAGCGGCCCGTCATTTGATAGGTCACCACCTGCGAATCCAGAACAAACCCCACCGAATCAATATCCGGATATGTCTCCAGAATCGTGGTCAGGTGTTCGAGCGCCAACTGCAATCCGCCGTACTCGGCGGTATTGGTGGTGCCATGTCCTGTAGTCGAGCCACAGGCCACTTCCTCATCGAGGATGCGCGCGAAGAAAGCGCTGGCGGTGGTAACGAGAGCTCCTGGTTTCGGAAGCCAGGCGTTGCCGCCGTCAGTGTTGATCGTGAGTTTCACTCTTTACCTTCGAGATGAACAACAGCAGCTTCCAGGACCGATTCAACGGCTACTACACCTTCAAAGAAGGCTTCCCGATCAATCGTGTCCTTCGACGGTTCAAGCGCCAAACAATGGCTGAGAAGATCTCGGATTTGCTTTGCCGATTGCTTGTCGACCGCAAGCTGCAGTCTAATTCGGACATCGGGAATGTTCTTGATGTCGGAGTCAGGCGCCCTCAGCATCTCTTTGGCTATCGACAAACGACCTTCGAGCATGGCAATGACGGCGTTCATCGCCTTATTAAGCGACATTTGCATCCTCCTGCTTGTGGGATTTACAGACGTCGCAACTTGGATCTCCGCAAGTTCCATCTGCGTGCGAGTCGTTACAACCACACTCGTTTCCGATAGTCTTACCGCAGTAGGTAGTGCGGTCGGCATGCACCTTGGAGGTACTGCACAGGTCACACAGATCGTCCCCTGTTTCGTCTTCGTCCAGTTCGTCCACCAGCAAACCGGCGGCTTCCTTGACCGAGGCCATGATTTCCGGGTACTCGGTTTCCATGTACTGCTGGTCTTCCAGCGGCATGTCGGTGAACTGACCAGGCTCATCAACCAAGACGTCGAGGTCAATGATGACTACTTCAATGCCTTCGGGGACGGTCTTTTCATCCACCTCGGCGACGCCACCCTTCACTACCACACGAATCTTCTGCTCGGCCATTGGCCCTCCTCAGTTCACCCACAGCCGCGGTCGCGGCCGGTCTTGTTGCAACAGGTCTTCGTAGTAACCCAGGATGCCTAACTCTTCCGACTGCATTCCTGGAAATGGCAACACCGGCGGATTGCATCGATAGCTTTCACGCTCTGGCACCAGGTTCTTATCACTGGCCGCCATCGGTATCGACTGGCCGGCCAACTCCATGGTCAGCATGTACGGATCAACGATGTTCTGCCCGTCCAAGTGTTCGAACGAATGACGCATGCAGCCGCCATCGTCGTCGCGCTGGTACTCCACCGGATAGGCATACCTGGCAGGCGGAGTTTCGGTGATCGGCCAGGCATCGTAGTGCCAGCGCCAGACCTCGAATGGTCCCCGGAACTTGATATGCTTCAGGTAGCGCCCCACGAAGATGTGGAGAATCCGCAAGAAAGACTCGTTGTCTTCCTGGATGTCCACGTTAATCGCATACATCGGGTTCTCCGGATCGAACAGCAAGGATTCGACTCGGCCGCCTACGACGTAGGAAACACCCACACGCGAGGCCCGGATACACCGACTCCCCTCCGCAAACAGTCGGGAGACGTACACAAGTTCAGGCATACGACCTCAGTCTGTGTAGATGATCTTGAAATGGACTTCATTCAACATCTTGAGCGCAGCTTTGAAGCTCGTTCCCCAGGTGGGATCGTCCATGTTGGGATGACATCCGACCAGCACTTTGATTCCGGACTGAATGATTGCCCGCGCGCATTCTGCACAGGGAAACCACTTGATCACCATAATGCAGTTGTTGGTCGAGGTTCCGGCACGCGCACAAGCGTAGATAGCATTACGCTCAGCGTGCTCAGTCCAGAGATACTTCTCTGGGCGCTGATGACGTGCTTCGACTTCATCGATCAAATCGAGACGTTCTTGCTCCGTCATCGAACCAGTAGAAGGCCACCATACCGGTACGTCTTTGCCTTCATCGAGAACGCCGCGCGGGAAGCCGTTGTAAGCTACTGTACGAATGCCCATGTCGTGATCGACGATCACACAACCAACACCACGGCTGCGGTCTTTGCTGAGTGTTTCGGCAGTGGTAACGAAGCGCTGAATCTTCTCGATCCAGCGTTCAGTAATGACTGGGATGCTCATGATTTCCTTTGAACTCGAAGGGCCGGCCAACTCAACCGGCCCTTAAACAATTCCAAGTAACTGATTGATTCCACTCAAGTTAGAATGGAATGTCTTCGTTGGACTGAGCCTGCTTGCGGGCCGCCGTGCTGCTCTTGCTGGTAGTGTTGCTCTTGCTGCCGCCATTGCTCGAGGAAGACTTCGAAGCGCTGGCGGTCTTCGCCGCGGGCTTCTGTTCCTGCTCGCTGTTGTCGTTGTTCTCGCCCTTGTCGTGCTTGGCCATCTGGAACGGTCCGGAGAGCTCGTTCACGATCACGCGATACCAATACTTCTTGTCGTCGCCTTCGCCGGAAGTCGAGACATCCGTGCGGCCAACTACGACGATGATGTCGCCCTTCTCGAAACGATCGGCGAAGAACCCGGCGGTACGTCCCAAGGCGCGGCAATTGAGCCACGTGGTGGGATAGTCATTCGGGTCACCGTTCTTGTCGCGACCTTTGCCCTTGGCGTAGTGGTCGGTTCCGGCCACCGAGAAGTCGATGTAACGGCCATCGCGCTCTTCGGTCTTCTCGCCCTGCATGTCCTTGATGTTGCCAATACGTCCGCTGAACACCTGTACGTTGATATCCAAAGTGATTCCTTTCATGCGCCCGGGTTCGCCGGGACGGTTTATGGTTTAGGCTAACTGCCGACCGCGCTCGATCCAAAGCTACGATGTAGCCGAATCACAAACTATCGGTCGAAACTCTCACTCGTCGTCTTTGGGATCCTGGTAGGTTTGCAGATACTCGTCGAGATCTTCGAAGGGCACAGGCTGGCCGGCAGGTTCGCAGACGTAATCGTCATAGATAATGCTTTCGTTAGCCAGTTCTACGAGTTTGGCCTTGACCACTTCGGCCTGTGCCTTAGTCATGCGCACAGTCTTGTCGTAGTAGTCATTGCCCGGATCGTCGAAGCTGAAGATACCGACACTGTACAGCTGTGTTTCTTCCGCCATCAGCTCTGTTCCTCTTCCTCGATTTCATGATCGATCGCCGGCAACCACACGATCGTAGTGACAGTGGTACCATCTTCTTCGTCCACGCTCACAACCTGCTTCTCGGCGCCACAGTAGCAGACGTATTCGCCGATGCCTTCCATCGGCGATCCGGCATCTATCCAGTTGTGGTTGTGATCGCTAGCCTTTTCGTGGTCGCGGCCTTGATGGTCCACAGGCAAACAGCAACGATCGACAGGAAAGAGGTGCTTGCACTGCACAAAGGAGTTATCCGCCAATTGTTATCCTTTCAGCAACTTGACTGCACCTGGCTTATATTCGACTTCCACCAGGCGCTCGCATTCCAAACAAGTCGCACTAATCCAGAACGACTCGCCGTTGCAGAGAGCCTTTTCCAGCTCTCCATGGTCGAACTCCAACTCTCCCAAGCGGTCATGTCCGCAACGCGGCATAACAATCCTTTCCTTAAGCGGGTTGCTCCCGCAGGTGCGCACGCACCTGGCGCCGTGCCTTTGCGCGGGCCTTAATGAACCTGCTAAAGGTGATCGAGCGAGACACCTTGGGCATGTGATCGACGATCATGATGCCTTCCAGGTGATCGCACTCATGCTGGAGGATCCGTGCTTGCAGACCGACCGCACAGAACAACTGAGGCTCGCGGTTGGTTGTCATGGCATGGACATTGATGGCGGCATAGCGGCAAACCTTGACCTGTAAACCGGGAAAGCTGAGACAGCCTTCTATGCCATCGAACATCTCAGCGTCTTCCGACGTCGAGGTCCAGCTAGGATTCACCAGCACCCGGTACGTGTGCAGGTCGGTATTCTCCTGAAACACGACGATTCGCTTGTTGATTCCCAACTGCGGAGCTGCCAGGCCCAGCGCGGTGTCGTAGCGCCGGCAGGTTTCAATCATCTCCTCGCCCAGATCCACCAGGGCCTGGTCGAATTCAACGACCGGTTCGGCCTGTCGCAGCAGTTCCGCGTCCGGATAGATCTTCAGGGAACGAATAAGGGTTACGCCTTCCATTAGCTGTCCTCTTCTTCCAAACTATCGACCTGGTTACGTAGGCTATCCACGTCGCTGCTCAGGCTTTCGACGTCGCCGCGAAGATCGCGAGCTTCGTCCATGGCTTCCGTCTTGGCGTCCTCGATCGCTTTGTAGACGTCGTCGAAGTCTTCCTGCAAAGCCTTCTCCAACTCGATGATGTACCTGCGCAGCCGCAGCACTTCGGGGGTTTTCTGCTGCTTCTTAACTGGTCCCAACCATGATTTCATTAGACCTCTCCAGTTCCCTGCGCTCGGGTACCAAGTTCACGCGTGAACCGCATCCGGCCGTCAAACTCTTCCGGTTTGGTCCAGTCGAACAAGCAGGGATCGGTCAAGTTGAAGAAGGGATTGATCTCCAGCAGTTTCACTTCGTAGTTAAACATTGGTCCGGCGTTGGGACCAAAACACCGGATACCTACTTGGCGGCGCTTTACAAAGATGTCGAAAACGATGTCTGAAGTGTAGGCCGGCAGAAACTGTAACTTATGAAACTGTTCGATAGCCCACTTAATGCCATCAGTGTCTTGGAGGATCTCCAGGTACGGACGGCGGTAGTAATACTGGCTGATGCCGATCAGCTGACCGTTCCTCTGGAAGCAGCGGAACTCGGACCATTCGGGCAGATCGATCCACTCGCGAACAACGATTCGAGGATCGTAATGCATGGCGAGCTGCATACGCAGATCGTCATAAACCCGCTCAGAACACGCTGTCAGTAAACGCCAGGCGTCCTTTCCGGTGCGAACACAGAAGGAGTCTTCGCCAGGTCCTACGCCCCAATACATGGCGTCTTTGGGGCTGCGCGACCCGAGGCGCACGAAGGCGCCGTGGGGATAGTATTTGACAGCCTGATCAATGATTCTGATCAGATCATCTCTGACTGCCTCGTGCTCTTCGGGCGTGTTCTCGAAGCCCTCACCCAGTTCAATGATGTAGCTGCCCAGTGTGTTGGCTTCTCGCTCGTCCAATCGAATGATGGTCGACGGAATCGAGATCGAATGCAGATCGCTTGGCCAATTCTCGATGAAGGTCGGCCGGGCCAAATCCCAATACGCCTGGGTTGGTTTGTACAGCGTACCGTCAGCCTTCTGCTGTTCAATGATGGCGCTTACCTCTGCGATCTGCGATTCCATCATGGACGTTCTTTCGTCGGAGGTGTAGTTAGGCACTGCGTTTCTCCTCGATCTTGATTCCGAACCGCTCGAGTAACGACAAATCGAGAGTCCAATGACAATGGCTACGATGCGACCAGACCTCGAATGCATCCTCGGCGTACAAACGAGCGTCGCGGACCGACCAGTAGTTGATTTTGGCCAGGTGTTGGATTGCGCGATCGAGGTTGCCATTCATCTCGGCTAAACCGATATGCTTGACTTCATGGCAAGCTGGGCACAGCACGACGAAGCCGGTCAACTTCTGAATCAAGGTCAGCGTGTCGTAGTTCCATACCTCGTGCAATTCCACCGGCCACATCGGGCCCTGACCACCGCAGATCTCGCACTTATACCCGGCAGCCTTGAAGTGACTCTTCTTGAGTCGATTCCAGGTGCTCTTCGATACCGCCGACCGAACATTGTTGAGCCAGCTGGTGCTGGGCACCAGCTCGATTGTGAGCTTTGTTTCCATGAACCTTGCCTCTCAGATATTGCACAGCTCCGCCTATGCCACCCATGGCGCCGATCGCGCTTAAGGCAAAGACGACGTCATTGACACAATCAATGCACATCGGATTCCACCTCATAGACGACATTGATCACGCCGTAGGCTCTGACGCCTAACGGTTTGGCCGCCGCGGGAGACAAATCCAACGCGCGGCGGCCGTAGTAGGGACCGCGATCTGTGATCTGAACTCGCACCCAGCGCTTGGTGCGCCAGGACATAATCCGGATCCAGGTTCCCAGAGGCAGGGTTCGGTGCGCAGCAGTCAGGCGGCGAGCATCAAAGCGTTGACCATTAGCCATCCGATGGCCGATGTGCTTACGGCCATAGAAACTAGCTCTGCCGGTAATGGGTTTAGCCACCAGTTGAAAACAGCTGATCAGGATCAACAATCCGATCAACAATACCCTGGCGCAGAAGTAGCGAATGCGGATCATCGCCGGCCGGCCTGTTTCCGGCGTACGACAATAGGCTTAGTCTCCTCCGGAACAGACTCTTCTGCCGGCGGCGGAATGGGTGCGATATCTGCTATTTCCTCAACCTTGGGAGTTTCGACCGGCACATCCTCTTTCGGATGGTAAAGACCGTTCAGAATGGCATTGGACATATTCTTGGCCATCTTCATCCACTGTTGAACATGCCCCATGGCTCGACAACACCGGCAATTGGAAGCGTCTTCCATATCCGGACTGAAGTCCGGATGGGCCGGACAGGTTAATTCGACCTCGATCTTGGCTTTGTACATTGATATGACTCCAGATACCTCGGTAATGCTTTGCGGCAGTGGCCAGGGCCAACTCCCACAAAGCGTAGATCTGATGGCGAGACAGGTTCTGGGTCTCGTAAACCGGAAGCCCGTATCCGTGTGAATCGCAGTTCATCAGGTATTCGGAATAGTCTCTGCTGAGCAACTTGATACCATGCTCTTCCGGATGTTCCCAGAGCGGTGTGCCCGGGTATGGAACCAACACCGAGATGTGCGTGACATCGGTCAAACCGTACTGAATCATCTTGCCCATGAAGTCGATCGTGTGCAGAGCACTGTCGAAGGTCTCGTGCGGCATACCGATGATCCAATAGGTCTGGACGTTCAAGCCGGCGTCTTTGGCCGCCTTGCAGGCAGCCGTGGCGTCCGACAGAAGAGTTCCTTTGTTGCCGTTGTCAACAACTGACTCGATACCCAGAGCCACCTGGACGCAGCCGGCCCTCTTCAACAGCTGCGCGCGCTCAGGCGTAAGTAAGTCGGCCCTGGTCTGGCACCAGAACTGGATGCCCAGGTCGCGGCGGATCAGTTCGTTGCAGATCTCGGTTGCCGCCTGCGGCATGGCCATGAACGTCAGGTCCCCGAACACGATGTAATTGCAGCCGAGGCTGTCTCTCAGCCACTGGACCTCATCTACGACCTTGGCCGGCCGCCGGCAGCGGTACTTGTTGCGGTACATGGTGATGTTCTGTGAGCAGAACGAACACATGCCGAAACAGCCGCGCGCAGTCAGGACTCGAGGTGTAAACGGCAGTCCAGTGGCTAACACAGACTCGTAGTTCGGAAATGGCAGTGAATCCAGGTCCGTCAACAGCGGCCGCGATGGAGTGCGATAAGGCTTTCCGAACTGGTCGCGCAATGCAATGCCACGCACCAGAGACGGATCGCCGCCGCGTTCAAGGATCGACAGCAACACCGGAAGCGTCACTTCTCCTTCGCCGCAGACGATGTAATCGACCTCTGGCGCATTCTCGAGGATCTCTTCCGCCATCGCCGTCGGATGAACGCCGCCGAGAATGATCGGGGCTTCCGGATAGCAGGTCCGGCACATCCTAGCCAGGGTCAAAGCCCTGGCGGATGAGAAGGTCATGCAGGTAATGCCCACATACCGGGGACTCTTTGAGCTGAGGACGTCCCGGATGTGCTGTTGGCTCATCGCGTGGAAGTCCACTACCTCGACACTCCAGCCGGCGTCTTTGACTACTGCTGCTAGGTAGAGAAGTCCAAGGTTGGGCTCCGACGCCAGATCGCCGCCGAGGGAGCCCACGTTGCCCATTGCAGCCCAGTATTCCCGGTTGACCTCGTCGTCTTCTCGTTCCAGAGAAAGAGCAGGCTGTAATAGAAGCAAATCAGGCATACAGATCCAGGTGACCCAGGTACTTGTTGGCAAGTGACACCGGCATGGGCGCCGTGCATATAGCAGTCAGAACGCGAGCTTTCGTGCCGTAGAACTCCGGATTGATGTCCTCGAAGCGGAACACAGGCCAGGGCACAACGTAAAGTAAGTCGTACATGAACTGAAGCTCGCGACTGTTGCGGACACTGAGGACGATCGTGGTGATCTCTTGATATGCCGAAACGTCATAGCCTTTGTTGTCTTCGAGAACCTGAACTTCGGCATTTTCCATCTTGCGGGCTACGTGCGCGCACTGCGCCATCAGGCGGCCGGCTTCCATGCACCGGATCTCGCCGCGGCCGACATCGACTATCTTCGGAACCAAGATGTAG
>Ga0265338_10007645_pt1 | contig 13335 bp, 14 predicted proteins | sample 42126metaG_FD_193579 | JGI IMG/M metagenome (GOLD analysis project Ga0265338, IMG submission 193579) | Rhizosphere microbial communities from Carex aquatilis grown in University of Washington, Seatle, WA, United States - 4-21-26 metaG | ecosystem: Host-associated > Plants > Roots > Rhizosphere... | reverse complement strand
GCCGGTGATCTCCACCAACGCGGTCTGGCTCGCGCCGTCATTCTGCTCCAGCGCGCACAACAGGATGAACTGCTGCTTGGTCAGTTCTTTGCCACCGGCTTCGCGCGCATAAAGGTCGCCATAGAATTGCTGGCAGCGGCGAATGAGGTGAGAGGGCGCCTCGGAAAGGTCAAAACCATTTCCCGGCCTGCGCTGCCCCTTCATCATCAACGTCCCCACGATTTTCCGCTCTATCCGGCGCACGACCCCAGCGCTCAAGTCCCGTATTCGGGTTTCAGGAAGGAAGGTCGCTCCGAGGGATGGAGTTAAAACGGTTTTGCGGTGAGAAGTCCATGCGCATTTTTTCCTTTGCGCGTCTTGCAATGCGCGTCCGCCCTGATCCATGGCCGCGTCCATGCTCACGAGGCGAGATCGCGACTGATGCGCGCGAGCCACAATTGTTTGTATGACGGACGCCCTGACGCACCATTCTTCTCGCGCGATCTCAAGATTTCCAAAGAGATAGCAATGGCGTCCGAAAACGGAACGCGCTCAACAAGCATCAATCTTGCGTGCTTTTGCCGGCGCCTTCCGCTTCCGGAGCCTGATGTTTCATCACCAGAGGGGTCTGTGCGAGCGCGAACAAAAAAATCAGGGGGATGATGCCCCAGACCTTGAATGCCACCCAGGTTGCTGTGGAAGTGAGCCGCCACACCGTCTCATTGATGACCGCTAGCACAAGGAAGAACAGACCCCAGCGCACCGTCAGCTTGCGCCAGCCCAGCTCATTCAATTCGAAGGCCTGCGCGAAGACATATTTGATGAACAAACGATTGAAGAAAAGTCCACCAAGCAGCACCGCCCCAAAGAAGCCGTAAAGCACCGTGGGCTTCATCTTGATGAAGACTTCGTTTTGCAAATAAAGCGTGAGCCCGCCGAACACCATCACCAGGATGGCGGTGAAAAGCGGCATGGGCGAAAGTCGTCTCTCCAGAAAATAACCCAGACCAAGGGCGGCCACGACCGCCACCATGAAACAGGCTGTGGCGCGGAAGATGCCCAGATACTGGAAGGCTGCGAAGAAGATCAGCAGCGGCCCCAAATCGAGTGCCAGCCGCCGTACCTGAGGGTTCATGCCGCCTGTCCTTCTTTCAGCCGCTCCGCCCCGACCAGCGCCCGGGCAAAATCGGCCGCCATGAAGGGCTGCAGGTCGTCTTCACCCTCGCCAACGCCGATATAATGGACGGGAAGGCCGAAGCGGGCCGCCAGCGCCACCAGGATGCCTCCCTTGGCCGTGCCATCCAGCTTGGTCATCACCAGGCCGGTCACCGGCACCGCGGCCGAGAAGGCCTCAACCTGCGACAAAGCGTTCTGGCCGGTGGTGGCGTCCAGCACCAGCAGCACGGCATGGGGCGCGGAAGGGTCGAGCTTCTTGATCACGCGCGCGATCTTTTCCAGTTCGGCCATCAGGCCCGCCTTGTTCTGCAGACGGCCGGCCGTGTCTATCAGAAGAATGTCGCTGCCATTGGCGCGTGCTTTCTCCAGCGCCTCGAAGGCAAGCCCGGCTGCATCGCCGCCCGGTTTACCGGCAACAAATTCGGCTTTCGCCCGGCCCGCCCATACGCGCAGTTGCTCGATGGCGGCGGCGCGGAAGGTATCGCCGGCGGCCATGGTCACTTTGGCGCCGTCTTCGGCCAAACGCTTGGCCAATTTGCCGATGGTCGTGGTCTTGCCGGTGCCGTTGACGCCGGCGACCAGGATTACGAAGGGCTTTTTGTCGTCGGCGACCTGCAAAGGCTTCTGTACCGGCGCCAGCACCGCGGCGATTTCCGCGGCCAGGACATTCTTCAGTTCGGGCGCTGTGATTTCTGCATCATAGCGGCCTTTCGCCACGCCCTGCGCGATGCGGCGGGCGGGGTCGGCGCCCATGTCGGCGCGGATCAGGGCTTCTTCCAGCTCCGCAATGGTTTCGGCATCCAGTTTTTTCTTGGTCAGGATTTCGCCAAGACCCGTCTTGGCCAGGCCGGACTTGAGCCGCTCAAAGAAAGTGGGCGGTGGCGGAGCTTCGCCGAATGTCCTCATGCTGCAATGCCTGTCAGATGATCGCCGGTGTGGCCGGTGATGGTGAGCGCGAGCAAGGTGCCTGGTTCGGGGACACCTTCCAGTGAGACCGGCGCAAAGCAGGGCGTGTGGCCACGGGCCCCCCGCTCTGCCAGCACCATCTGGCGGCTGCCGGCGAGGCTCTGAAGCCGCGCGGTCAACGCCGCCGCGCCGCGGCTGCGGAGCCGGGCGGCGCGTTCCTTCACCTGGGCGCGGGGCAGTTGCGGCATCCGCGCGGCGGGCGTGCCGGTGCGCGGACTGAAAGGGAAGACATGCAGGAAACTGAGCCCCGCATCGTCCACCAGCTTCAGGCTGTTTTCGAACATCGCCTCGCTTTCGGTGGGAAAGCCCGCGATCAGGTCGGCGCCGAAGGCTGCCTCGGGGCGATAGCGCCGCACCTCTTGGCAGAAACCGATCGTGTCGGCCCTGGTGTGGCGGCGCTTCATGCGCTTGAGGATCATGTCGTCGCCCGACTGAACCGAAAGATGGAAATGGGGCATCAGCCGTTCCTCCTCGGCGATAACGCGCATCAGCGCCGGATCGGCCTCGATGGAATCGATCGAGGACAGCCGCAGGCGCTTCAGCTCCGGCACCAGCCGCAGCAGCTTTTCCACCAGGGTCCCCAGTGAGGGACTGCCGGGAAGGTCGGCGCCATAAGAGGTCAGGTCCACCCCCGTCAGCACGATTTCGGCGAAGCCCTTTTCGATCAGACGGCGCGCTTCGGCCACCGCCGCACCCATCGGCACGCTGCGGGAGGGCCCGCGCCCGAACGGAATGATGCAGAAGGTGCAGCGATGGTCGCAGCCATTCTGCACCTGCAGGAACGCCCTGGTATGGCCCTCGAAATGGTCCACCATCTGGGGCGCCATCTCGCGCAGGCTCATGATGTCATTGACCTGGACGCGCTCGGCGCCGCCGAGCCCGAAATCGGCATAGCTGCCGGCGAGGAGCTTTTCCTGGTTGCCCAGCACCGCATCCACCTCTGCCATGGCGGCATAGGTCTGGGGCTCGACTTGCGCCGCGCAGCCCGTCACCAGGATCGGACGGCTCGGATTTTCGCGGCGGAGCCTGCGGATCGTCTGGCGCGACTGGCGCACCGCTTCGGCCGTCACCGCGCAGGTATTGACCACCACCACGTCGCGCAATTGCGCCTCGGCCGCGCGGGCCTTGATCGCCTCGCTCTCATAGGCATTTAGGCGGCAGCCGAAGGTGACCACTTCGATCGTCATGGGCGGGACGTCATACCAGCTTGTCCAGGTCCACCCGGCCGCGGAACGGCATGGCGGTGGGGCCGGTCATCAGCACATGACCGTCTTCCTCGCGCCATTCGATGGTGAGGCTGCCGCCGTCCAGTATCAGCTCCACTTTGCGCCCCGTCAGGCCGCGGCGGATGGCGGCCACCGCGGTGGCGCAGGCGCCAGTGCCGCAGGCCAAGGTCACGCCCACGCCGCGCTCCCACACCCGCATGCGGATGCGCGCCTTGTCGAGCACCTGGGCGAATTCCACATTGGTGCGCCGGGGAAAGAAGGGCAGGGTCTCGATCTTGGGGCCCAGGGTGGTGAGAGGGGCCTTCTCAGCATCCGGCACAAAGATCACGCAATGGGGGTTGCCGACAGAGACGGCGCTCACGGGCAGGGCGCTGCCGCCGATGTCCAGGGGAAATTGGGTCGTATCAACCTGGGACGCCAGGGGCACCTGATCCCAGGCCAGGCGCGGCTCGCCGATGTCCACCACCACCTGGCTCTTGCCGGCCTCATTGCAGACCAACAGGCCGCCCTTGGTGGACAGCTTGACCCGCGCCAGGCCCCGTTCGTCCAGCAGCAGGCGCGCGACGCAACGTGTGGCGTTGAGACAGGATTCCGATTCCGAGCCGTCCGCGTTGAAGAACTGCACATCGACGTCCGCCGCCGCGCCGCCGGGGCGCATCACCACCACGGTGTCGCAGCCGATGCCGAAATGCCGGTCAGCGACGGCGCGCGACAGCGCCGTCGTCATGGAAAGAGAGGCGTCGCGGGCATCGAATATGACAAAGTCGTTGCCCAGGCCGTGCATTTTCACGAATGCGGTCATGGGCGGTCTTATAGGGTTGAGGGGGGAAAAGCGAAAGGTCCAGTGGACCCTTCGCCCCCCGAACCGGTCCGTAGCGACAGCGTACGGACGTGGCGCGCGGCCAAGCGCGACACGAGGCTGGAGGTCTGCTTTTCCATTGCCTGTACTCACGAAAATTTCCATTCTTGCCACCCCATCCGGATGATCCATGCGCGCGACATCAAGCCTTCTCGCCCTGTTGTTCGGTTCCGTCCTCGCCACAGGAGTTTTTGTCATGCGTGCTGATGCCGAAGGTCCGGCGGACCCCTATGTCTGGCTTGAGGATGTGCATGGGCAAAAGCCGCTGGCCTGGGTGGCCGAGCAGAACAAGCAGTCGCTGGGGCTCTTAAAGGCCGACCCGCGCTATCAGAAGAATTACGATTCCATCCTGGAGGTGCTGGATGCCGCCGACCGCATTCCCATGGGCAGCCTCAGCCATGGCTTCGTATACAATTTCTGGCAGGACGCGGCCAATCCCAAGGGCCTGTGGCGGCGCACGATCATCGCCGATTACCAGAACCACGCCCCGAAGTGGGAGCTGCTGCTGGATGTGGATGCGCTGGCCAAGACCGAGAAGGAAAATTGGGTCTTCAAGGGCGCGGAATGTTCGCCCGGCGAGGTACGCTGCCTGATCCGGCTGTCGCGCGGTGGCGGCGATGCCGTGGTGACGCGCGAATATGACCTGAAGACGAAGAAACTGGCGACCGACGGCTTCAGCCTGCCCGAAGCCAAGGCGGATGCCAGCTATCTGGACGACGACACGGTGCTCTATTCCACCGCCAAGGATGGAGAGACCACGTCCAGCTATGCCCGCATCGCCAAGGAATGGAAACGCGGGACGCCGATCTCGACTGCCACGACGCTATATGAAGGCGCCGCCGGCGATGTGGGCACGTCACCCGCCACCTTCCATACCAGGCGCGGCAATGTCGGGATGGTGATCCGCAATGTCACCTTTTTCGAGACCGACTATTTCCTGGTGGAGAATGGCAAGGCGCGGAAATTGCCGCTACCCCGCTCCGCCGACCTCAAGGGCGTCTTCGACGGCGCCTTCCTGGCCACCTTGCGCGAGCCTTATGCAACGGAAGGGATCAATCTGCCCAAGGGTGCGCTGGTGGCCTTCCGCGAAGGCGAAAAGCCGCAAGTGATCTTCGCACCCGGCCCCCGCCAGAGCATCGAAAGCGTCGGCATCGGCCGCGACAAGATCTATGCCGCCATCACCAGCAATGTGATCGGCCAGGTGCATGTCTTCACGCCCAATGGGACAGGATGGCGCGATACGGTGCTGCCGCTGCCGGGCAATGGCTCGGCCGACATTGTCGCCGCCAATGATTTCGGGCCGGAGGCCATGTTCACATTCCAGAACTATCTGACGCCCACCACGCTCTATTTCGATCCGGGCAGTGATGCGCCCAAGCCGATCAAATCGCTGCCGGCGCGTTTTGACTCCTCGAATCTCGTCACCGAACAATTCGAGGCCACATCAAAGGATGGCACCAAGATCCCTTATTTCGTCACAAGGCCAAAGGCGCTGCCGGGGCCGGCGCCGACTATCCTGTATGGCTATGGCGGCTTCGAGGTTTCCCTGACGCCGTCCTACAGCGCCAATTTCGGCCGGCTGTGGCTGAGCCATGGCGGCATCTATGTGGTGGCCAATATCCGCGGCGGGGGCGAGTTCGGGCCGGCCTGGCATGATGCCGCGCTCAAAACCAAGCGCCAGCATGCCTATGACGATTTCGAGGCGGTGGCGGCCGACCTGGTGAAGCGCGGTCTGACCACGCCCAAACAGCTCGGCATCATGGGCGGCTCCAATGGCGGGCTTCTGGTCTCCACCGTGATGGTGCAGAAGCCGGAGCTGTTCGGCGCCGTGGTCTGCCAGGTGCCGCTGGTCGACATGATCGCCTTCACCCACATCGGCGCCGGCGCGAGCTGGATCGGGGAATATGGCGATCCGAAGATCCCGGCCGAGCGCGATTACATCCTCACCTACTCGCCCTATCAGAATGTCAAGCCGGGCAAGCACTATCCGCCGGTCTTCTTTGTCACCGCCACCAGCGATGACCGGGTGACGCCCGTGCATGCCCGCAAGATGGCGGCGAAGATGGAGGCACAGGGACACGAAGTGCTGTTCTACGAGAACACCGATGGCGGCCATGCCGCCGCCGCCGACCACCGCCAGGCGGCGGAGATGTGGGGCCTCAGCTTCGTCTATCTGGCGCGGAAGCTCGGCCTGAAAAACTGACACGCAAAGCTGAATACAGAAAAGCCCGCCGATGAGGGCGGGCCATCTGTATTCAATGCTTTTCGTAAGCGGCCTTCTTAGCGGCCCTTGGCGATACGCGGCTTGGGTGCCACGACTGGCGCTTCTTTGGGCTTGACGACTTTTTTGGCTAGCGCCTCGCGGCTCTTCACCGCGGCGGCCGAGAGATCAGGAATCTTGGGCATGGCTGTAATCCGGCGGATTTCTGGGGGCGAACCCTATGCGCCCCCAGGCCCTCCGTAAACGGATGGTTTACATTACGGTAACTATCCCAGCCCTTGGGTTCGGTCCTCAGCCGGGCGCATTCCCTTGTATGCCGAGCCGCACCAGATAGACGGACTGGGAGGCGCACATCCACAGCCAGTCCCGCTTGGGGCCGCAGAAGGTGAGGTTGGCGCAGGTTTCCGGCAACCGGATACGGCCGATGCATTTGCCGGCCGGGTTCCACACCGTCACCCCCATATAGCCCAATTCGGACGTCGAGCCCGACCAAACATTGCCCGCCACATCCACGCGATGGCCGTCCGGTCCGCAATGCACGCCGTCCACATTGCAGTCGGTGAAACGACGCTGGTTGGCGATGCCGGGCCCGCGCACATCGGCAACATCGATGCCGGCGCCCCAGACGAAATAGACCTTGTTGTAGTCGGGCGAGAAGGCGATGCCGTTGGGCACCAGGCCGGGCTTTCCTTCCACCACCACGTCGATCTTGCCGCTTGGGTCGACGCGATAGATGCAGGGCGGGCGCACCTGCTTGTGCGAACCGATGATGCCGGCGCTGCCATTGCCGATATTGCCATTCGCCAGACCCTTGGGGTTCAGGATGCTGACGCCGTCGTCCGGATGGCCTTCCGCCAGCTGCGCGCCGTAATAGGGATCGGTGAACCAGATCGAGCCGTCCTTGTGCACGGCGATGTCGTTCGGCGAGTTGAGAGGCTGGCCCTGATAGTTGTCGGCGATCACCGTCATGGAGCCGTCATGCTCCCAGCGGATGACGCGGCGCAGGAAGTGTTGTGCCGAGATCTGCCGGCCGATGAAGTCAAAGGTGTTGCCGTTGGAGTTGAAGGACTGGCGGCGGAATTCGCTGATCTCACCGGTTTCCCAGATATAGCGATACTGAATGTCGGCCGAGACGTCGCTGAACACCACATACTGGCCCTGGCTCGACCAGGCCGGGCCTTCCGCCCACAGAAAGCCGGTCTTGACCCGCTTGATCGAGGAATGGCCGATGAAGAGATCATTGGCGCTGGGGTCCAGGATCAGGATGTCCGGATCGGGATAGGTGTTGGGCGGCGCGTCCGGGCCATAGACGCGGCCATTGAGGATGGAGGACGAAGGCGCAAATTGCGGCTTTCCTTGCGCCAAAGCCATGGTGGGCGCAACGATGGCCGCGCCCGCGATCAGGCCGCGGCGCGTCAGGTCGAATGTCATGGAAATCCCTCCCAGCGGTTGTTGTGGCGGGAAGGGGACCGCGCCCCGGCTGCTGTGTCAACCGGCTTAGCCAGGTGCCGCCGGCCGCTCCTCACCCAGGCGCAGCGCCTTGCATATTCACCCGCAGCATGAAGATCGACTGGGTCGCTGTCATGAAGACATGGTCGCGCTTCGGGCCCGCAAAGCAGAGATTGGCGCAAGGCTCGGGCAGGCGGATGCGGCCGATCAGCTTGCCGTCCGGATTCCATACCGTGACGCCCGCATAGCCCAGCACCGAAGCCGAGCTGCACCAGATATTGCCGGCGCGGTCGGCGCGCATGCCATCCGGCCCGCAGCGCACCCCGTCCACCATGCAGTCGGTAAAGTCGCGCAGGTTCGCCACCTTGGTGCCGCGGATGTCGCCCACCGAAATGCCGCCGCCGCGGATGACATAGACCTTGGTGTAGTCGGGCGAGAAGCAGATGCCGTTGGGCGGCTTGCCCTGTTCATAGGGGGCCGCGATCTCGACCTTGCCGCTGGGATCGATGCGATAGACGTTCATCGGCAGTTGCTGATGCAGGCTGCCGGCGAGCCGGATGCCGACGCCGGTATTGCCGATGTTGGGATCGCGCACTCCGCCCGCATTCATCGGCCCATCGCCCTGGTCGGGATGGCCCTCCGCCAGATTGCCGCCGAATTGCGGATCGGTGAACCAGACGCTGCCATCCTTGTGCGGGGCAAGATCATTGGGTGAGTTGAGCGGCTTGCCGTCGAATTGATCGGCCAAGACGGTCATCGAGCCGTCCCATTCCCAGCGCACCACGCGGCGGAAGAAATCCTGGGTGGAAAGCTGGCGGCCCTGATGGTCGAAGCTGTTGCCGTTGGTGGAGAAGGAGGGCCGGCGGAACACCGTCACCTCGCCCGTCTCCCAGATATAGCGATAGAGCGTGTCGTTCTTGACGTCGCTGAAGATGGCGTACATGCCGATATTGGACCAGGCGGGACCTTCCGCCAGATGCAGGCCGGTATACAGGCGGCGGATCACTTCCTGTCCGATCAAGAGGCCGCCGAAGGACCGATCCATGCTCAGCACATCAGGATCAGGCGAAAACACAGGGGGGGCGCCGGGTCCGAAGTCGCGGGGCGGCTCGGTGATGACGGAGCGCGGTGTGCCCAGCAGCGGCTTGGTCTGGGCCTGTGCCAAAGCCGGCACGGTTGCAGCGGCGCCCACCAGCATCAGGCGGCGATCAAGATTGGTCACGGAATTCCTCCCATTATTTTGTTGCCGGCGAGCATCAAAGCCGTGCGCAACCCTGTCAACCACGTCCCATCGTATGGATCGGCGTGAAGCAGCCCATAATCAGGCGCCTGGCATCGAAGGGCATGTTGTCAGTCATCTCCATGCGCGGGTCCTGGTGCATCTTCTCTTCCGCCGCATTCAGGAATTCGCGGCTGGGCCAGATCTGCCAGGAGAAGACGATCTTCTCGTCGTCGTTCGCCGCGACGGCGCGATGAAAGTCGGTGAGCTTGCCTCTGGGGACTTTGTCCTCCCAGGACTCGACGATTTCCAGGCAACCATAGTCCTTGAAAAAGGCCGCGCTGGTCTCAGCCCATGTGCGATAGGCCTCCATCTTGTCGGCAGGCACGGGAATGACGAAACCGGCGACATACATGGCTCAGGCTCCTCCAGATGGCGCGGAACTTAGCATTGGCCGTCGGCGTCAAACGGGCCGCCCGAATTTGACTTTGGCGGCTTTTGGGGCCTAAAACCCGGTCACTTTCCGGAAAGACCAAAGGCCTTTCCGGTCCCCCGCCCGGTGCGGGGGATCGCCCCCGAGCAGCGCAGGTGCGCCCCTCGGGGCATAAACGTTTGGAGTTATTGGTACTTTGTTTGAAAGTTTACAATCCCGCCTCAGTGGCGTCTTCGACAAGCTCCGCGGCCGCGGCGCCCTGACCGAAGCCGATGTGGACGCCGCTCTTGGCGAAGTCCGCAGCGCCCTGATCGAGGCTGACGTCGCCCTGCCGGTGGTCAAGGAGTTCATCGAAAAGGTCCGTCCCCGCGCCATCGGCGAGAATGTGATCCGCTCGGTCACGCCCGGCCAACAGGTGATCAAGATCGTGCACGATGTGCTGGTCGAGACCCTGGGCCAGGAGAATGAACAGCTTTCCATCGGCTCGCCGCCTGCGCCCATTTTGATGGTGGGCCTGCAGGGTTCGGGCAAGACCACCACCAGCGCCAAGCTGGGCCTGCTCCTGCAGACCAAAGAGAAGAAGCGCGTGCTGATGGCCTCGCTGGACACCACCCGTCCGGCCGCCATGGAGCAGCTGCGCGTCCTGGGTGAACAGGCCGGCATCGCCACCTTGCCGATCATCGCCGGCCAGGGTCCGCTCGACATCGCCCGCCGTGCCATGGCCTCGGCCAAGGTCGGCGGTTATGACGCCGTCATTCTGGACACCGCCGGCCGCCAGCATGTGGATGAGCAGCTGATGGCGGAAGTCGCTGCCGTCAAGCAGCTCGCCAATCCGCACGAGACCCTGCTGGTTGCCGACGCACTGACCGGCCAGGACGCGGTCAATATCGCCAAATCGTTCAATGAGCGGGTCGGCGTCTCCGGCATCATCCTGACCCGGGTGGACGGCGACGGCCGCGGCGGCGCGGCCCTTTCCATGCGCACCGTTACCGGCGCGCCGATCAAGTTCCTGGGCGCCGGCGAAAAGCTGGATGCGCTGGAGCCGTTCCATCCCGCCCGTGTGGCCTCCCGCATCCTCGACATGGGCGATGTGGTCTCCCTGGTCGAGAAGGCGTCCGAAAGCCTGGACAAGGAAGAGGCGGAGAAGCTCGCCGCCAAAATGAAGAAAGGTCAGTTCGACATGAACGACCTGAAAGCCCAGCTGAACCAGATGAAGAAGCTGGGCGGCATGAAGGGTGTGCTGGGCATGCTGCCGGGCGTAGGCAAGATCAAGGGCCAGCTGGAAGCGGCGGGTCTGGACGACAAGATCCTGACCCGCCAGGAAGCCATCATCCAGTCCATGACCAAGGCCGAGCGCACCGAGCCCGACATCATCAACGGCTCGCGCCGAAAGCGCATCGCCGCCGGCGCCGGCGTCGATGTCTCGGAAGTCAACAAGCTCCTCAAGATGCACCGCCAGATGGCGGACATGATGAAGAAGATGGGCAAGGGAAAGATGCCGATGATGCCTCCAGGCATGGGCGGCGGTTTCCCCGGTGGAATGCCGCCCGGAATGTTTCCGGGCCGGCGGTAAGCAACACGACGTGATTTAACTTTTTAACTGCAAGGAAAAACCAATGGCACTTCGCATTCGTCTGGCCCGCGGCGGCACCAAGAAACGCCCGCACTACAATATCGTGATCTCGGACTCGCGCTCGCCGCGCGATGGCCGCTTCATCCAGAAGATCGGCTTCTACAATCCGCTCCTGCCGTCCGATCACGCCGACCGCGTGAAGCTGGACCTGGAAGCGGCCAAGACCTGGATCGCCAAGGGCGCGGTCGCCACCGATCGCGTGCACAAGATGCTGGCCAATGCCGGTGTGGTGAAGGCGCGCCAGCACAACAACCCGCAAAAGGCCCAGCCCAAGAAGAAGGCCCAGGAACGTGCTGCCGCCGCCGCCAAGGCTGCTGAAGCTGCGTAAGGACGTTCTTCTGGCCGCCGTCATCGGGGCGGTTGGGCTGAAGGGCGAGGTGAGGGCAAAACTCTTCACCGCCACGCCCGACGCTCTGCCGCGCTATAAAAGCCTGCATACGGCACAAGGCCGCAAGCTTGTGATCACCGCCTTTCGCCCTGCCAAAGAGGGCGAGGCGGTGATTGCCTTTGAAGGGGTCGGCGACCGCAATCAGGCCGAAGCCTTGAAAGGCGCCGAACTGTTCGTGGACCGCGCCGCGCTGCCGGAAGCGGGCGAAGACGAATTCTATCACGCCGATTTGATCGGTTTGGAAGCGCGCGACGGCGATGGCCGCGTGCTGGGCAAGGTCGCCGCCCTTCATAATTTCGGCGCCAGTGACGTGATCGAGCTGCTCCGTCCCGATGGCGACAATGTGCACCTGGTCTTCAGCCGCGAGACCGTGCCGGTGCTGAATATCGAAGCCGGTTATATTGTCGTCGCGGTGCCAGAAGACGACGAAGACGAGGGCCCGCACCCGCATGTCGAATAACTGGTCGGCCACTGTCCTCACGCTTTTCCCCGAGATGTTTCCCGGGCCGCTTGGCATTTCGCTTCTGGGCAAGGGCCTGGAGAAAAATCTCTGGTCGCTCCAGGTGCGCGACATTCGCGACCATGGCCTGGGCAAGCACCGCACCGTGGATGACACCCCCGCCGGCGGGGGCCCCGGCATGGTGATGCGCGCCGATGTGGCTGCGGCGGCGATCGATGCCGTGGATCGCAAGGAGCGGCCGCTTATTTATCTGTCCCCCCGCGGCGCGCCGCTGACCCAGAGCCGGGTCAAGGACCTGGCGGCAGGTCCTGGCGCCATCTTGCTCTGCGGGCGTTTCGAGGGCCTGGACCAGCGGGTGATCGAGGCGCGGACCATCGAAGAAATCAGCATGGGCGACTTTGTCCTGGCCGGCGGGGAGATCGCCGCCATGGCCCTGATCGAGGCCTCGGTGCGGCTCCTGCCAGGGGTGCTGGGCGATCTGGCCTCCACGGCCGAGGAAAGCTTCACCTCGGGCCTCTTGGAGTACCCCCATTACACAAGGCCCCAATTGTTCGAAGACCGGCCCATCCCGGATGTGTTAACTGGCGGAAATCATTCGGAAATTTCCAAATTTCGCCAAGCCTGGGCCGAAGAACTGACCAAGCTGCGGCGCCCCGACCTCTGGCAGGCTTACGAAAAGGCCCCGAAAGCCTTTGAAAAAGGCCGCCGCTAAGGCTATACGCCCCCGCTCAATTGCTTTTTCCCGGAGATCCTTATGAACCTGTTGCAGCAGCTCGAAGCCGAGCAAATGGCCGCCTTGCGCGCCAAGAAGCTGCCGGAATTCCGTCCGGGCGACACCCTCAAGGTCAACGTCAAGGTGGTCGACGTCACCTATGACGAGAAGGCCAAGCAGAACAAGACCCGCGAACGCCTGCAGGCCTTTGAAGGCGTCTGCATCGCCCGCCAGGGCGCCGGCCTGAACGAGGCTTTCACCGTGCGCAAGGTGTCGTATGGCGAAGGCGTGGAACGCGTCTTCCCGGTCTATTCACCGCTGGTGGATTCGGTGGTGGTGGTGCGCAAGGGCAAGGTCCGTCGCGCCAAGCTCTATTATCTGCGCGGCCGCACCGGCAAATCCGCCCGCATCAGCGAGCGCACCGACAGCGCCGCCGTTGAAGGCCCGGAAGCCGCCTAGAATCGGCATTTCTCGACAAGATGTCAGAGTCGCGGATGTTTCATCCGCGGCTCTTTTGCTTTTGTAAGGCGCCGGAAAGCCCCGTTTTTAGGGGTTTTCCACCATATATCTGCGAAAAGCCCCAATTTATTGCGTTTTTTTGAGGTGTCCCCCCT
>Ga0265338_10007644_pt1 | contig 13335 bp, 1 predicted proteins | sample 42126metaG_FD_193579 | JGI IMG/M metagenome (GOLD analysis project Ga0265338, IMG submission 193579) | Rhizosphere microbial communities from Carex aquatilis grown in University of Washington, Seatle, WA, United States - 4-21-26 metaG | ecosystem: Host-associated > Plants > Roots > Rhizosphere >... | reverse complement strand
CATCATCAACATTTGCTTCGACTTCCTTCGTCACTGCAACCTACGTTCCATATACGGGAGCGACAAGTGATGTCACTCTTGGCAATCATAGGTTCTCAGTCTCAGGTACTTCAACCCTTGCAACAACAACAATCACAACACTTTCAGTCGGATCAACAACAATACCGGTTGGCGGAGTAGCATATTTTAATGGAAATGTCGGCATTGGAACTTCAACACCTCAATATGGTCTCGATGTTGAAACTGGAAGTATAAAAATAAATAATAATATTACGGGAGCAGGACAATCGGGTACGATTTATTTGGGAGATGGCGCATTTACAAAAGCTTATGGGGGATCATGGACATTTACTGGTGGGTTAAAATCTACTGGGGGAAATCAACTGGATCAAACATCTATTTCAACAAATGGCGCTTCACTTGATACATCTGCCGGTCTCGCCGTATATTCTTATGCTTTATCTGGTTCTCCTCTAAATGGTTATGGATTGAAGGTCGCTGCTACAACTGGTGCAACAAATAATTATGCTGCAATATTTACTGGAGGCAATGTCGGCATCGGCACCACAACTCCGACAACCGCACTTTCAGTCATCGGTACATCAACGACACAAGGTTTGAATATTTCAAATCTTTCAAACACTGTTCTTGCCGTCGATGCTTCAGGAAATGTGATCGCTACAACCAGTACAAGTGGTGTTACAAATGGTTACGCTTCAACGACGTTTGTAAGCTTTATTTACGCCTCAAGTACATTCCCATCCTTCACCTATGCTTCGAACACCTTTGCCACTTCTGCAACTTTGGCAAATTATGTGACCTTTACGTATGCCACGAACACGTTCCCATCTTTCACTTATGGAACTTCAACCTATGTCAACTTCGGATATGCCACAAATACATTCCCATCCTTCACTTACGCTTCAAATACATACGCACTTTCAGCTTCATCATCACAATGGACAACAAATGGTTCTGATATTTATTACAACAATACAAACGGTGATGTAGGAATCGGTACAACAACACCATTCGCACGATTGGCCGTATATGGAAGAGCCAACAATCCTATCGTATCTTTTGCTTCATCTTCAAACGTTGTTGTATTCAGAATCAATCCAGACGGAAATGTTGGTATTGGAACAACGACCCCGAACACCACACTTTCAGTCATTGGTACTTCAACCACCCAAGGTCTCAGGATCAGCAATCTTTCAAACTCATTACTTGCTGTCGATTCTCTTGGAAATGTCATTGCAACCTCAACCGCAAGTGCTCTTGTCGGTTATGTGACAAATACCTATGCAACCAACACATTCCCATCCTTCACCTACGCTTCAAACACCTTTGCCACTTCTGCAACACTTGCAAACTATGTGACCTTTACGTATGCAACTGCAACTTTCCCAAATTTCACGTACGGAACTTCAACCTATGTCAACTTTGGATATGCAACCAACACCTTCCCGACATTCTCATATGCATCATCAACATTCGCTTCGACTTCCTTCGTCACTGCAACCTACGTTCCATATACTGGTGCAACCACGGATGTGAACTTGGGTAATCATCAGTTCACGGTCTCAGGAACCTCAACTCATGCAACCACATCGATCACTCAACTTTCACTTTCAGGTGGACTTAAAGACAGTACATCTGCTCTTGGATCGCTCGGATCTGTCCTTATGTCAAATGGCACAAGCACTCTCTGGACCGCCACATCATCTCTTGGACTCGTTTCATATACTTATGCCTCAACGACATTCCCATCCTTCTCATACGCTTCGAACACCTTCGCAACCTCTGCAACCTTGGCAAACTATGTGACCTTTACGTACGCAACCAATACATTCCCATCTTTTACCTATGCCACAAACACATTCCCATCATTTGCATATGCGACAAATACGTTCATGACATTTACCTATGCAACTTCAACATATGCTTCAACGTCATTTGTCACTGCCACGTATGTTCCATATACTGGTGCAACGACGAACGTAAACCTCGGAGCTCACAACTTTGCTTTGTCCGGTACTTCTACTTTAGCCACGACAACGATTACAACACTTTCTGTCGGATCAACAACAATACCAATCGGTGGGGTAGCATACTTCAATGGAAATGTCGGTATTGGTACATCAACTCCTGGAACTGCACTTTCTGTTATTGGAACATCAACTACGCAAGGCCTTAGGATCAGCAACCTTTCAAGTTCTCTTCTCGCTGTTGATTCTCTAGGAAATGTAATCGCAACTTCAACTGCCGGTGCTCTCACAGGTTATGTGACAAACACATATGCCACAAACACATTCCCATCATTTACATATGCAACAAACACATATGTAAACTTTGCATATGCATCTAATACTTTTGCAACAGGAACCAATTATTGGAGCTTGAATGGCACGAATATTTACAACAATAATACCGGCAACGTCGGTATCGGCACCACTTCACCAGTTGCCATGCTTTCAGTCATGGCCTCAGGTACTTCGCTCACAGCTCCATTTGTCGCTTTCAACTCGACGACAACAGTCGGTCTCAATATTCTCGGAAACGGCAACGTCGGTATCGGTACAAGCACGCCAAACGCAGGTTTGTCAGTGATCGATATTCCTTCAAGTGCGACTGCGCTCATGTTCCAGGTTGGCAGCACCACGAACAATTCCATCTTTAATATCATAGGAAACGGCAACGTCGGTATTGGTACATCTTCTCCTCTCGCAAAATTCGAGGTTTATGGAACGGCAGGTAACAACGCGATCGCAAACTTTGCTTCATCTTCGAACCAATCAATATTGTATATCGGAGTAAATGGAAATGTCGGCATCGGAACAACTTCCCAGGCAACAACATTATATATTGATGGATTTGCTGCATCATCATCACTCAATGTAAACGGTGCCTTAACCGCTTCAACTCTTTCTGGACATGGTCTCGGTGTGTATGGAACTCCTTTCAATATGTACAACACATACCATGCATTTGGAGATTCAATCACAGCAGGTTCTGGTGCAAGCATTGCTTCCAAAGATTATGTTTCTTTGATCGCTACCGATACGGGAGCCCCTCTGACCAATTATGGAATTTCAGGCGAAATGGCGTGCGATATGAACGACCAAGAGATTTTCCCAAATGAAAATCCTGTTTGGAGCACCACGACGGAAGGCATGCTCTATACCGTTATGATTGGAACAAACGACGCTGATAATGGTCCAAATCCAGCTAGCGAAGCTATTTATAAATCTTGTCATTTGGCCGCTATTTCTTGGCTTGCCATTCCTCAGCAATATAAAGTGTTTGCTCAAAGTTCGGGAACTGCAACATCAAGTGGATGGGTAACTGATAATACATACCAAACTGGAATAGGTATTCAATCAACAACAACTGGTTCTATCGCCACCACTACTATAACTACATATGGCGGACCTATCTATATTTGGTACCGTGTCAGTTCTGATTATGCCGGAATATTCACTTATGCGGTTGATGGTGGTACGGCTACTACCGCTTTCAGTTCCTCAACAGTGACTGTAAACGGTAATCATAAAGGTGTTGCTTTTGCTAGAATTCCAAATATCGCAGCAGGTACTCATAGCGTTACATTTAAGGTTACATCAGCAACGAATGCAAGTAACGTCGTTGGTATTCTCGGAGTTGGGACAGCGCCAATCAATACGAATTATCGTTCACAGAAAGTGTATGTTGGCGGAGTCCCATTGCGATCGGATGATGCAACAGCGGCAACAGGAACCATAGCCTTCAATGCGGATGCATTAGCAGATGTGAATTTATTGAACAAAGATGGCCTGTCTGTTTACTTTGCAAATGTAAGAAGTTATTTAAGTCCGACAGGCTCAGACCTCAACAGTGGCGACCACCTCCATCCGAATGACATTGGTCATAGTCTTATCAGGGATGCATTTGAAGCAGTTATGCAATTTACTCCTAATACAGTTGCCGCGGCTTCCACAGATATTAGCTCAAGTAATCTTGCAGTGGTTGCAGCTACGACCACCTCAGGTAACAGTTACGGTATCGCTGTTTCCGGACGTTACGCTTATGTGGCCAATGGGAATGGCAGTGATAGTTTCTCCGTCATGGATATTTCAAAGCCTTCCGCTCCACAATTAATGGCAAATATTCCAGCAGGAGGAGGTTATTCAGCCAGTCTCGCTCTTTCTGGTCGTTATGCATACGTCGCAGACTACAGCTCAAGCACAATATCTGTTATTGATATTTCAAAACCAACTGTTCCAACTGTTGTTGCCACAACTTCAATTACAAATGGTCCTCGAGGCATTGCCGTCTCGGGTGGTTACGCATATACGGCAAATTATAATTCTGGTTCGATGTCAGTTGTAGATATTTCATCATCAACCCATCCGGTAGAAGTTACTACTGTCTCGGTCGGATCAAATCCGTGGGGCATCACGGTCTCTGGCCGTTACGCATATGTTACCAATTCTGGTGCCGGCACCATGTCCATTGTTGATATTTCAAAACCTGCCGCTCCAGTGGTAGCGAGCACAACAGCAGTTGGAAGTACACCGTATGCTGTCGCTGTTTCCGGACGTTATGCATATGTTGCCAATGATGGCTCCGCCTTTGTCTCTGTCATTGATATTTCATCATCAACTCATCCAGTAAATGTTGCTAACCCTACAGTTACATCAGGTGCTACAAGCATTGCTATCGGTGGTCGCTATGCATATGTGGTCAATGGCAGTGATAGCAGTCTTGCTGTATTGAATATTTCAAATCCTCTCTCTCCGACAACAGCCGGTACAATAACCGTCGGAGGTTCTCCTTTCGGGATCGTTGTGTATGGCAGATATGCATATACCGCAAATGCAGGCAATGACACGATGTCAGTCATCAGTCTTGCGGGTATTGATACAGGAAACCTTTTGGCGGGATCTCTTGAAGCGGGAGACTTGAACATACAGACCGATATCACCGCAGCAGGTTCCATCAATGCCGGTACAGCACTTTCCGTAGGACTTGGCGGAATACTTTCAAACGGAACAACAACGACGAATGGGCTCAAACTTTCCAATCTTATGAACGCAGTTCTTTCAGTTGATGCTTCAGGAAACGTCGTTGCAACGACAAGTTCTGGCGGTACAAGCTACTGGACTGCTAATGGTAGTAATATTTATAATAATAACGCTGGAAATGTCGGCATCGGAACGACATCGCCATCAACAGCTCTTACAGTAAATGGGAATATTCTGATCGCTACATCAAGCGGACAGCTCAGTATTTTTGATGGCAATACAACCCGTCTGACGAGAGCATCAAGTTCTAACCAGGCAAACTTATATAACCAAGTTCTCGTCATAGCATCAGGTGGACTTGCAGTCACTACGACAGGAAGCCCGACAATAACTACGTCAGGTATTAATACTATCGCAAAATACACATCAGGAAGCGGAACATTTCAAGTCACTGCCGGCTCGGCAAACGTTGAAGTTTTGGTAGTAGGAGGAGGAGGTTCTGGAGGTAGCAGTGCAGGAGGTGGAGGAGGAGCTGGAGGTTTCATAGATAATACTTCTGTTGCTGTATCCATTGGTACGTATAACGTTGTTGTTGGGGCTGGTGGAGTAAGTACAGCCGGACAAATTGGAAACAATGGAGCATCTTCGTCATTCGATACTATACTGGCTTCTGGTGGAGGTGGTGGAGGAGACAATAGCAATATAAATGGAAAATTCGGAGCTTCCGGAGGAGGAGGTTCAGGTACTGGAGCGGCTGGTGCTGGTGGAAGCAGTATAGCCGGACAAGGACACAATGGAGGTAGTAACCCATCTATAGCGTCAGCCTTTGGTTCTGGAGGAGGAGGAGGAGCGGGAGCTGTTGGAGTTGATGGTTCAGGAACATCCGGAGGAAATGGAGGTGTTGGTACATCCAGCTCTGTGACTGGATCATCTGTTGTCTATGCAGCTGGTGGAGGAGGATCAACTATTACTGGAGCATGGACAGCGGGTAATGGAGGTTCTGGTATAGGTGGAAATGCAAGTACAACTGGTAGAGGAACAAATGGAACTGCCAATACTGGTAGCGGAGGAGGAGGTTCCGTTTACGGTGCTGCTTTTGCTGGTGGCGACGGTGGTTCTGGAGTTGTTATTGTAAAATATGTAAGTGCGTCTCCGACATTAACTGAAGTTAACTTGGTGCAGTCTATGAACAGTGCAGTTGGTGGTGAAGCAGGTATTCAAACATTTGGTGATGCGCTTGGAAGAACTGTTCTTACGGGGACAACACTGCACTTCAATACAGGCGGTTCAGAAAGAATGATGATAGATGGAAGTGGCAATGTCGGTATCGGCACTACGACTCCGGGAACTGCACTTTCAGTCATTGGAACTTCGACCACACAGGGCTTGAACATTTCAAATCTTACGAATACTATTCTCGGCGTTGATGCTTTGGGAAATGTCGTTGCAACGACAAGCGGCAGTTCTCAGTGGACGACAAACGGTTCAAATATTTATTACAATACAGGCAATGTCGGTATTGGTACGACCACTCCGTCACAAGCTCTCACGGTCATGGGAACGATCTTGAATGTTACAAGCTCATCAACACAGATCGCAGAAGTTGGCACCGCAGGCGTTCCAGGTCTTCCATATGGTATCGCAGTCTCTGGCCGATATGCATATACGGCAAATGCAAACGATAATACATTCTCTGTCATTGATATTGGAACTCCTACCGCTCCAAAACAAATAGCCACTACTTCAACGGGAGGAGCTTATTCAGCCAGCCTCGCTCTCTCTGGGCGTTATGCATATGTTACAAACTACAACGGTAATTCCATATCTGTCATAGATATCTCGAAACCAACCGCTCCAATACTTGTTGCTACAACTTCAATTACAACTGGTCCTCGAGGTATTGCTGTTTCAGGTCACTATGCATATACATCAAACTACACTTCGGGTTCGATGTCCGTCATTGATATTTCAGATCCATTAAATCCGATACAAGTTGCTACTACTTCAGCCGGAACTCAGCCATGGGGTATAACAGTTTCCGGTCGCTATGCATACGTTACAAACTCGGGATCGGCCAACGTTTCTGTCATCGATATTTCAAATCCTTTGGCTCCAGTGAGTGTCGGCACAGTTACCGTTGGAACCACTCCGTATGCCGTTGCCGTTTCCGGCCGCTATGCATACGTGGCAAACTTCGGCTCGACCTTTATGTCTGTTCTTGATATTGCATCATCAACACATCCATTACAGGTTGCTACTACATCTTCTACAGGTACAGGCCTTACGAGTATTGCTGTTGCCGGCCGATATGCATACGGAGTAGGCGGCAACTTCATGTTTGTTTTTGATGTTTCATCTTCAACACATCCAATTCAAGTTGCTTTCACGGGAGTTCAAAATGGTCCATTCGGTATTGCTGTTGCCGGCCGATATGCATACACGGCAGATGCTGGCGGTTCAGGTAATGTTTCCGTTGTCAGTCTTGGTGGTATTGATACAGGTAATCTTTTGGCAGGATCTCTTGAAGCGGGGAACTTGAACGTACAAACCGATATTACTGCGGCAGGTTCCATCAATGCTGGTACATCTCTCTCTGTAGGACTTGGAGGTATTATGTCAAGCGGTGCGCTTGGAGTGTTGGGTAATGAATACCTCAGCGGAGCCTTCTTTGATGGAACAAATGCAAGCGGAACGGCAGGGATGATACTTCAAAGTACAGGAACAAGCACGCAGTGGGTGACAAATACAGCCACAGGCATCAGTGCATTACCTGCGTTTTCAACCGGATATATCCCATATATTTCAGGATCGACATCAACGACGTATACAACCTTAAATCCTTCGAACAAAGGTAACAATCTTTCATTAAGCAACGGTAATTTATCAGTCACCAACTCTGTTACAAGCTTCCAATCAGTCACTTCAATTGCTGGAAAATCGAGCGGCAAATGGTATTGGGAAGTAAAGGTAAATTCATCGGTTGTCGAAAATATTATCGGGGTGGCTGCTTCTTCTCTCAATGTCAATAACTTTGTCGGTTCTGATGCAACGAGCTGGGGATATTATGGAAATACTGGAGTGGTAGATAATAATGGATCCGGAACGGCTTGCGGAGCTGCATATGGATTGAATGATGTCATCGGAGTCGCTCTCGACATGAATGCTGGCACCGTTGATTTCTACAAGAACGGAGTACATCAATGTCAAAGGACAGGTTTGACAGGAACAATGTATGCCGCTCTCACAACATACAACGATGCACAAACAGCAAACTTCGGAGCAACGACATTTGCAGGTTCTGTTCCGGGTACTTACAATTCCGGACTTTACACTGGTGGTGCAGGTTCACCAAATACGCTTTCAAATTCAGTCTTATTCCAAAGTGGAGGCAGTATTGGTATCGGTACGAGCTCTCCAGCCTATACGCTTGATGTAGCCGGAATAACTCATGCAAGCGATTATTACATCGGTAATAGCAGTTCAAGTCCGACTATCGTTTTTGTCGGTGATTCATTGACAGCCGGTAATGGAGGAACACATCCGTATAATTTCTATATAACGATGCCGACGTTCAATGGTCTGACGTTTACTTCTACCAACATTGGTATTGGCGGAGAAACATTGCAAACGATGTATCAGACTGCATATACCAATCTTAATCCTCTGTACAACATCAATTCCGGGATGAATATCGCATTGATCTGGGGCGGTACGAATGACATTACAAGTTTTGCCGCAAGCGCCTCAACGACATATTCATATTTAAAGGTCTTCTCAGAACATGAAAGAGCACTTGGTTTCAAGGTTTTAGTTGGAACAATGATCTCAAGAGTTGGAGAGGATGCGCGAAAGGAAGTATATAACAATTTGATCCGTGCAAACTGGCCGGAATTTGCTGATGGTCTGGTTGATTTTTCTGCAAATCCTAATCTGGGTGGAGCTGGTGCATACGCAAGCACCACGTGGTTCCAAGGTGATCAAACTCACTTGACCGACGCTGGATATACGCTTGCCGGGGCGATTGCGCAGACCGCTATTACGAATTTTGTTCTTGATCATAATAAAGATTTTGTGAACGGTACTTTCCTCAATGCATTAAGTGTAGGTACGACGACAGATGCTACGAGCACGAGTGCAATGTTCTTTATTCAACAAAGCACAAGCACAAGAAATTTGTTGACCATAGCAGCATCTTCAACAACAAATGCAGCTTTATTTACTGTTCTTGGAAGTGGCAACGTCGGTATCGGCACCACTTCACCAGTCGCACTTCTTTCGGTCATGGCTTCGGGTACTTCTCTCACAGCTCCATTTGTTGCTTTCAACTCGACCACAACAGTCGGTCTCAATATTCTCGGAAACGGTAATGTCGGTATCGGCACAAGTACTCCAAATGCACAACTTTCAGTTATTGATATTCCTTCAAGTGCGACCGCACTCATGTTCCAAGTCGGCAGCACCACGAATAATTCAGTCTTTAATATTATAGGCAATGGTAACGTCGGTATCGGCACCACTTCACCAGTTGCCATGCTTTCAGTCATGGCCTCAGGTACTTCGCTCACAGCTCCATTTGTCGCTTTCAACTCGACGACAACAGTCGGTCTCAATATTCTCGGAAACGGCAACGTCGGTATCGGTACAAGCACGCCAAACGCAGGTTTGTCAGTGATCGATATTCCTTCAAGTGCGACTGCGCTCATGTTCCAAGTTGGCAGCAGTACGAATAATTCTATCTTTAATATCATAGGAAACGGCAACGTCGGTATCGGTACAAGCACGCCGAACGCAGGCTTATCCGTGATTGATACTCCTTCAAGTGCGACCGCATTCTTGTTCCAAGTTGGCAGCAGCACAAATAATTATGCCCTTACTATACTTGGCAACGGCAATACCGGTATCGGTACATCAACGCCGACAGGCACGCTTTCTGTCACAAGTGCCACAACTACAGGATCGATACTTTCTATCTTTGATAGAAGTCTTGGAATTGGAAGCTCGGCGCTTACGATAGATTCTGGCGCAGCTGGAGGTTCAGCGATCACATTTATAAATGCTTCTACAACCATCAACTTGGCTGGAATGATCGCATCAAGCACTGCGGGAGCGAATACGCAATCGATCTTTAGGATCACTGATTATGCAAGCAATACACTTATGGAGATCAGAGAATATGCAACCTCAGCGCAGTCAGTCATTTCTGCTGGTGCATTCATTTCGAACCTTTCATATATGGGTCAAGAGTTCAATGTCAATTCGCAAAACCCGGCAACATCATCTACAAACGCTGCTGCAGTTGGTGATGATGGTTCATTTGGTTTTAGAAATGCGAACGGTAGCGTTGCGGCATATTTCTCAAATCCTATTGCCGTAAACGGTGTACTTAGATTGGGTTGGGGTACAGCAACTGTCGGTAGCAACATAACACTTGGTAAGGCAGCAGGTGCCGCCGCTCAAAATACATATAACACCATTTATTTGAAGGCAAATCTTCCTATCTTGCAGGCCAAGTTTACGCCGGCAACATCATCGGGCGATGCTCCAACAGCCGCTACAGATTGGTTTGTCGGATTCTTCAACGGTGCTTCATCGACTGCTTCTACGACAAATGATGCTCAGCCGGCAAATGGTATCTATCTCTGGAGTAACAACAATATCGGAGCCAGCGGTTCGGCAAATGCTACAACATGGCAAGGTGTTGTCAGAAGCACCGGTGTAAACGTTGGTACGGTAAGCTGTACAGGAACATATACATATGGAAACTCGGTAGTATTGAAGATACAAGTTGAAAGCTCAACCAACGTCAGATTCCTCTTGAACTTCAATGCTGCAAGTCCAGGTAACTTCACTGATTGCGGAACGGTAACTGGTGCAAATCCGACAGCAGCTATGACAGTAGGTGTCATCGGCATTCATACAGAAGCGACACCAAAGGATTTTGATATTGATTACATCAGGACATGGCAAGACGATTCGATAAATGGCGATGTTGCACAACAGATGCCTGCACTTAGTATGGATTCATCGACAACTACGGATGCAACAACAACCCCATTTGATGCGAAAGCTGCGCTTATGGATCTCATGTCTTCAAGTGATAATGCGACTTCATCTCCGCAGGTATTGAGGACCGACAGGATTCTTGCGGGCCTTGAGATCGTCACTCCAAAGATCACGGCGAATGGTTTGACCATCGATAGCATCTCCTCACTGAAAGATGCGATCAACTTCATGAGCGATGCAGTATTCTTTGGCAGGCCGTACTTCAATACAGATACCGCAGGTTTCGCAGTCATCGCAAAAGGCCAGAAGTCAGTCGATGTGAAGTTTGATAGTCCGTATTTGGAACAGCCGATCGTGAACGCAACATTGACGCTCAATGATTCGGGCAATCCGGCCTTCATGAGCGCTGCTGCCGGCAATATCTTCAACAATGACATCAGATATGTTGTCACGAATAAATCTGCGACAGGATTTACGATACTCTTGAACAAAGAGGCGATCGACGACACGACATTCAGCTGGGATGCATTTGCGGTGAAGAGCGCAAAGACATTTGGCTATCCATCTGATTACACGCTTCCTGCGGCGACAACGACAAGCCCTGCTCCAACAACACCAAATCCAGGAAATACTTCAACTTCAACAGCAACGACAACAACAGATATCGCTACAACCACGACTGCAACGACAACACCTGATACTGCTACAACCACAATTCCAATTGCCGATACTATTCCTCCAGTCATTACGATAACGGGTTCAAACCCAGTTTCACTCACTGTTGGAGATGCATATACCGATGCCGGAGCGACAGCAACCGATAATATAGATGGGGCAGTGCCAGTAACATCAACAGGAACAGTTGATACATCCACAGCTGGTACTTATACAATTACTTATAATGCCACAGACACCGCGGGGAATTCTTCTTCAACAGATAGGACGATCAATGTAAGCGCACCTGTTGATGCAACAACAACTCCCGATACTACTGCAACAACAACACCATAATTCAACCTTGGCGGATTTCCCCCTAGGCTCCACCTCGGGGGATTTTTCCCCGAGGTGGAGCCTAGGGGTTTCTTCCCGAGCATTGTAAATAGCCATATTCCATAGTACAATTCTAAGGCTCATATTCTACGTAATTATGAAAAACTGGATCCAAAATTTAAAGAAGAGGAGATATATCATTTCTATTTTGATCTTCATTGTTGGTTTTTTAATTGGTTCTTTTGCTGTTATTATATATGATGGTTCAAATAGTCAATTACCCAGTTTTATCGAGACAAGGGCATCAAATAAGCAATTTACCTATATAAATCCTCTTTTAGAGTGCAATGCCGGATCTGATATTTCAAATGGTTTGCAATCTTTTAAAGATAAAATTCAAAATGAGATAAACCAACTTATTTCGTCAAAAAATGCTACTTTTGTATCCATCTATTTCAGAGACATGGACAACGGTCCGTGGTTCGGTATCAATGCGGATGAACAATTCATTCCCGCATCTCTTCTGAAAGTCCCAGTCATGATGTCATATTTCAAAGAGGCAGAATCAGACTCAAATATATTGAATAAAGAGATTTCTTTCATAAAGCCATCCAATCAGGACACACCTTATTTTAAGACAGATACTATTGTTCCGGGGAAGACATACACCGTGAATGAGTTGATCAAGTTCATGATCGTCAATTCTGACAATGAAGCAACAAATCTTCTGCTTGAGAATACCACTGCAAATAATCTGAACGATGTCTTCAATAATCTCTATACTGGCATATCGGTGACCAATCCCTCGCTTACTGTCCAACAATATGGGACTTTTTTTAGGATCCTTTTCAATGCCTCATATTTAAATGATGATGATTCAGAAAAAGCATTAGCACTTTTAAGTGAGAGTACCTTTACTCAAGGGCTAGTAGCAGGTGTGCCCCAAAATATAAAAATTGCCCATAAATATGGCGAACGATGGGATTATAATTCAAGCAGCAAACAGCTTCATGATTGTGGCATTGTCTATTATCCGAAACACCCATATCTTTTGTGCGTGATGACTCGAGGAACTGATTTTGGCCAATTAGCCTCAGTGATAGCTGATATCTCAAAGACAGTTTATAATGAAGTGGATAGGCAGCTCAATAATTGATCTGAAGATATTTTAAAACTGAATAGCACAATGTCATTTTTCATGCAAAGAAAAAAATATATTTTTTTTATTCTCCCTTTCTTCTTCCTCTCTTCCTATTCCTCCACCCTCGCCGACATCTCCACCGACCAACCCACCTACTATCCCGGAGAGAACATCATGGTCACCAGCAACAACGACTTC
>Ga0265338_10007643_pt1 | contig 13335 bp, 9 predicted proteins | sample 42126metaG_FD_193579 | JGI IMG/M metagenome (GOLD analysis project Ga0265338, IMG submission 193579) | Rhizosphere microbial communities from Carex aquatilis grown in University of Washington, Seatle, WA, United States - 4-21-26 metaG | ecosystem: Host-associated > Plants > Roots > Rhizosphere >... | reverse complement strand
TATTGGGTCAAGAGCACGACGTTGGTCAACGGTGGCAATGACGACATCAGCGGCGCGTTGGGGGTGACCTATGCTACCTGGAAGCAGCCCTCCCATACGATCATTGAAGCCGATATTGTCTTCAACGGATACACCAATTCCTCGGGCGCATCGAATGTGTGGTTTACGGATTTTAGTGACACCGGGAGCACAAATATTTTTGTGGAAGGTGTCGCCTTGCATGAGCTTGGACACCTTCTTGGGCTGGCGCACTCGCCGGTCGGCGGCGCCACAATGCTTTTTCGCGGGGGTTCGGGTGTGAATGCCCAAGCTGGGTTGTCGGAAGACGATATCGCAGGCGTTCGCACATTGTATCCCACCTCGGCGGCAACCTACGGCACCGTGCGGGGAACGGTTCAAAAAAATGGCAGTCCGGTGCTGGGCGCGCAGGTGTTGATCGAAACTTCCGCCAGCAATCTCTTTGCCGGGACCGTGACGCTCCCGAACGGGAGTTACGAGATGAAAATGTTGCCGCCCGGTCAGTATAACGTTCGCGTTGCGCCGCTGGACCCATTTGTCGGAACGCGTCTCTGCGCGGGCTATGACATCGCTCATAATGCGAACTATGTGAACAACAATTTTGCCAATGCCGACACTGCCTTTAAGCCAACCGCCAATGTTCCCGTCACAATCGCGGCAGACGCTACGAATACGGTGAATTTCGATGTTACCGACGGATCGCCGGGATTCCGCATTGGTTATCTTCGCGTGCCCTCCGCCAGTGCCGGGTCGTATTCCATCCGATCCACGCCGGTCGGACTGTCGGCCGGCCAGAGCAACTATTTCTTCAGCGTCTTTTCCTCGAGCCTGCCAACCAGCGGCGCCACGTTCACCATTAGCGGCGACGGATTGACTTTGGGAAATCCCACCTACCAACCAGGCACGGTGTTCGGGGGGTTGAATGGAATCTCAATGAGCGTCAGCGTTGCCAGCAATGCCACGCCGGGACTGCGCTCGGTGATCGTGGAGCAGGGCGGAAATGTCGCGTATGCCAATGGCTTTTTTGAAATCAAATCCGCTGTGCCCGATTACAATTTCGACGGTCTGGACGATCGTTTTCAGCGTCAATATTTCGCGCCCTGGACTACCTCGCTGGCGGCTCCTCTGGCCGATCCCGATGGCGATGGAATGAACAACACTTCCGAGTACATTGCCGGCACTTCGCCCACGAACGCGTTGTCTCTTTTGAAAATGTACCCCGTCGCCCGCACCAATATAACTGCCACGATTCGCTGGGATAGCGTTGCCGGTAAAAAATATCAGGTTTTCTACCGGACAAATATCGCAGCCGGGGCTTGGTCGAATCTTGGTTCAACCGTAACCGCCGCCGGGGTCATTTCAGCCCAAACCGACTCCTCGGCCACGAACGAATATCGATTCTATCGCGTGCAAGTTTTGCCTTAACCGTATCCATGCCTTTGAAAACCACAGATGAACGCAAATAAACGCACATCGAAAAGGCAAGCGCGGCGTCTTTCGCTCGCCCTCCCGCCCCTCCAATCGGTGAGTGCGTCCCTGCACGGAAAAATTTTGATTTTTGGTCGTCTCCATCCGCTCATCTGCGGTTGAAATGAATAATTACGACTCAGAGACCGCGACTTGACCCAGAAGGGAAGTTCAACCGTTTGTACCGCCTCGGTCGTCGGCCGGGCCCGACTTTTTCAATCTGTCGGGTGGAGGCCGAAAGGCTTCCGGAGTTCGACTCGCTTTAAACCAAAAATCCGCAATCAACCGGCTCAGGTGCGTGAAATCCTCGAAGTCCATCGGCTTCACCAAAAATGAATTCGCGCCCAACTGGTACGCTTCGTTCACGTCGCGAATCGCATCCGAGGACGTGAGCACCAGAATGCGGAGCGCGGAAAGGTTCGGCTGCGACCGGACCCATTTGAGAACTTCAAACCCGTTGACCCGCGGCATTTTAAGGTCGAGCAAAAAAATGTCCGGCAAAGGATACTCGTCGCGATTCGAGTACTTGCCGTCGCCCTTGAGGTAGGAAATCGCCTCCTCGCCATTCCACACGACGTGAATGGGGTTCGGGATGTGGGCCTTGGCAAAAACCCGCCGGATCAAAATGACGTAATCCTCATCGTCCTCAGCCACCAATATTACCGGGCATTCCTTCATGAACAGGCGATTATTACGAAAAAACACTCTAACCCTTTGCGGGTCGTCCAATATAGGGTATCCACCCTACCCGCCTAAATCGGTGGATACACCCCGCTATCGCCTGCCTCCTGAGAGCCTGTCTGAAACATCCCGGCCTACTTCTTCTTGAACAAGTTCCCGATACCCTGGGTGACATTGCTGACGGCGCCGCCGGTGTTTTTGCCCAGGCCTTTGGTGAGATTTTCCGCGGCTTTCCCGATATCCGCGCTCGAACTCGCGACGGCTTTCACCGTTTCCTTTTCGATGGCCGAAATGATTTCCTTCGTCAATTCCGTCACCGTAATGCCTTCCGGCCCGGTGCCCAGATTGGACAGGCGAATAGTGGGTAAGGGAAGCGTAAGGCTTTTCCCTCCCAAATCCGTGATATTCGCCGTCAGCTTTGCTCCCGTAATCGTGAAATCATCCACCTCAAGTTTCTTATTGGCCTTCTTTTGTTCCTTGGGGGTGGCGTTGGCGACGTTTGTCCCGTTGGGACCGCTGGTGGATTCGTTCAGGTTCGCCAGGATCTTGCTGAGATTATTGCCGCTCAATCCACCTTCAAACGTGATCTCGGGCGCCTCCACGTTGATGGACCGGATGACGAGCTTGTCGGAGAGGAGCGAGCCGGGTTTCAGCGAAAGCGACGCGGTGCCAACGCTGATGGAGTGCGGCGTTTTGTAAGGTTCCGGATTGCCCACAACCAGGCCTTTGATTTTTCCCGAACCGGACAATATCGACAACTGGACTCCGTCGAGCTTGATTTCAACCTTGGTCAATTTCGGCCCGATCGTCTCGATCCCTTGCTTCACAGCACTATCGAGGAAAAAATGCACGGCCAGCGCCGCGAGCACAACCAGCACGATCAGAACGATGCAGATGCGAACCAGTATTTTTTTCATAAAACAATTCGTTGAATGTTACGTCGGATTAAAGCCCACTTTCGCCCCGGGGCCGCCGCCCGTCAATCCTTGAGCAACTCTTCCACCAGACTGGTCAGGTCCGCCGGCATATAGGGCTTGGCCAAAAACCGATCCGGCCTCACGCCGGTGCCGTCGAAAATGGATTCATCGACCGTGCCGCTGACGAGAAGAACTCTTTGCTTCGGATTCAGCCGGCGGCAGGCGCGAATCAAGGCCAGCCCATCCATTTCGTGCATGGCGAAATCCGTAATGAGCAGGTCTGGCGGCTGCTCGGCCGACGAATATTTCTGCAGCGCGATCTCGGGGTTGCTGAAGGTTTGAATCTCGCACTTCAAGCCGCTTAAAATTTTCTCGGCCAATTCAAGCAGGATCGGCTCGTCGTCCACGACAAAAATACGCGGACGTGACCGCTCACTATTATTTGATTTGAAAGCGCCCATATTCGCCAGCCTATTGATCCGAATCTACCGTCGAATAACCGGTTGGCAAGAACATTGCGGAAGGATATGGAGGCAGTGTTCTTGCGCGGATTTACGATGTCTTGCAACGCTGAATCGCATTCAGCAACTCGTGTCAATCGCCTCACTTTGTTTCCTCCCGGATGCGTTCCGCACGGATCAAACACGCCATCGCTCGCGAAACCAAATTACCGTTGCGCCCCCGAAATGCCGGGCTTAATCTCAGGAAACAAACGCGCCACCCGTCGCCAGGACAGTAGCCATGAAGAAGCCAAAGAAAACCACCGCTGCGAAGCCGCTTTCCCCGCGGGCCACTTCGAGCCGAGCCAAACCGGGCGCGAAAACTTTGAAAGTCGCAAAGTCTCCAAAAAAACGCGCCGCCAAAAAAGCTCCACTGGCGGCCCGCGCCGCGAAGGCCAAATCCATCGTGAAAGCCAGTCCCGCGCCGAAGCCGGCACGTAAGCCCCCAGCAAAAGCAAAAACCGCCCTCGCGATTAAGCCTGCGCCGGAGGCCAAGCCCCTAATTCAGCCAAAAACTGTGGCCAGCAAAAAGCCGATCGCGACCGCCAAGGCCGCCCCTAAGTCGCCGCTGCTCGAAATCCCGCCCGCCCCCAAAGCAAAATCAGCGGCAAAACTCGCTTCGGTTCGTGAAGTCAAACCCGAGCCCAAAGCGAGAGTCGTTGCGAAACCGGAATCGCCAGCCATCACCAAACCCGCGCCGAAACCGGAACCAAAACTCCCACCGGAACTTCCGGCGGAAGAGAAACCGGAAGTGGGCGTTGAATTTTTGATCGAAACCAAATCCAAGCCGCGCTCGAAACCGAGCGCCAAAATCAAGCGCGTGGCCAAACCGAAATCTACGGTTGAAATCCTTCCGCAAGTCCAGGCCAAGCCGAAAATCGAAGCTCCACGGGAAATAATAAAAGCGGCTGCAAAGCCAATGTCGCCGAGCCTGCCCCCCAGACGCCCCGCGCCACCCGTGCGCAAAGCCCCGGCAAAGATTCCCGCGATTTTGTTGGAAGGCGATAAGTCCGAACCTGCCCCCGTCAGCGGCCCCGGCCAACGTTACGCTCTCGGTCCCACCGCGCCGGTGGAAAAATTGCAGACCGAAGGCGAGTTGCCCGAAGCTTATGGCACCGGCACGATTTTGCTGACCGCACGCGATCCGCATTGGCTTTACACCCATTGGGACCTGACCGCCGATCAGCAACGCCGTTACAACGCATTTTCGCGCGATGGCCATCTCATCGTGCGCGTTTATATTGAAGCGGCCCGCGGCCAGCCCGCGGCGCAAGTGCACGTCCACCCGGAATCCCGCCATTGGTTTGTTCATGTCGACCAGGCGAACACGTGCTACGTCGCGGAGCTCGGTTACTACTCGGCGGCGGACAAGTGGACCGTCGTTTCAACTTCGGCCGCCACCCTCACGCCGCCCGACGCGGTTTCCGCCGATACCACCGCCGACTTTGGCACCATTCCATTTGAAGTGCCGATGGAAAAATTGCTTTCGCTGGTCAAAGAAGCCGTGGAGGAAAGCGCGCCGCTCGCGCAGGCGTTGCAGGAACTGCGCGAGAACGGACACATTGAATTGCCCCAAATCGAGGTGCCGACCGCGATTCCCGAATCCAGGCCGGCACGAGCGGGAGCACCGCCGCGGGCAGTTCGCAAAAAAACGCCCCGCCCCGCCTGGACGCCCGGCGAATGGACACCCGCGCAGGAGCGCGCCCTGGCGGAAGTGGTCAGCATGGATCACGTGCGCCGCGTTTGGATGGGCTCCCTCGAAATCACCGAACTAATCCGCCGTCAGTTCATCAACGAACTTGCTTCCATGACCGCCGCGGAACTCGGCGCGCTCGCGCCGGGCGCACCCACCTCCCCCGCCGGTCCCATCACCGGAATCTCAAGCCCCGCCGCCAAGCCGGGCCGCCACGAGAAGGGTTTCTGGTTCAACGTGAACGCGGAATTGATCGTTTACGGCGCCACAGAAGCCGACGCCACCGTCTCGATCGGCGGACGAAAGATCAAACTGCGGCCCGACGGCTCATTCAGCTATCGCTTCGCGTTGCCGGACGGAAATTATGAAATGCCGGTGGTCGCCATTTCCGCCGACGAAACCGACGGCCGCGCCGCCGAGATGAAATTCAGCCGCCGCACCGAATACCGCGGCGATGTCGGCGCGCACCCCCAGGACCCGTCCTTGCAGCAATTGATCCTGGAAAATTTCTGAACGAATGAACCAGGACCAGGAACATCTTCGGCTGCTGTCGATTTTTCATTACGTCTGCGCGGGGCTGGCCGCGCTATTTGCGTGTTTTCCCATTTTCCATTTGGTTCTTGGCCTGGTGCTGCTCTTGAGCCCTGAAAGTTTCGGCACCGGCCACAACCAGCCACCAAAGTTTTTGGGACTTTTTTTTGTCGTTTTCGCCGCTTGCTTCATCCTGCTCGGCTGGGCGTTTGCCGCAGTCCTCGCCTACGCGGGCCGGTGTCTCGCCGCGCGGAAGAGTTACACCTTTTGCCTCGTCATGGCAGGCATCGCTTGCATCTTCATGCCGTTCGGAACAATTCTCGGCGTATTCAGCATCATCGTCTTAGTGCGGCCCTCCGTTAAGACGCTCTTCGGCGCCGTCACTCCGCCAGTGCATGCCGCATGAAACGCTCCGTTCGCACCCTGATACAAATTATTGCCGTTTGCGTGATGATTTTTGGCCTCCTGGAAATCGGCCTTGAAATCGCGCACCACCAAATCCAGGTGCGCGACCACATCAGCCCCATCAAGACAAATGTGTGGCGCTATATCATTGCCGCCGTCCTGCTCGCCGTGGGATTGATTGTGTTTTTAGGCAGCGACTCGCTCGCGGAACAATTGACCGACGACATCGATGACGATACTGACGATGATGAAAATGAACCCACCGAGACTTAAGGCAAAAATTCATTGTCATCCGCAACCCCTGCACGATCGTCGGCATTCCTCATTCGATGTTGGATGTTGGATGTTGAATGTTGGATGTTCCCGATTTCGCCAGGCTCCCGCGCGGCAGGTGCTGTTTTCCTAATCCGACATGCAAGGCCACCTCTCCCTCATCCTCCACGCGCATCTCCCGTTCGTCCGCCATCCGGAACACGAGAAGTTCCTGGAGGAAACCTGGCTCTTCGAAGCCATCACCGAAACCTACGTGCCGCTGCTGCAAATGATGGAACGCTGGCAGCGCGACGGCATGGATACCCGGCTGACCCTCACGCTCACGCCAACCTTGTGCGCGATGCTGCTCGACCCTCTGTTGCAGGACCGTTATCTGCGGCATCTCGAAGGATTGATTGACCTCGCCGAAAAAGAAACGCATCGCACCCACTGGGACAAGCCGCTCAACTACCTTGCGCAGTTCTATCACCGCCGCTTCGGGGAAATTCGCGCCGTGTATTTTGCCTGCGAGAAAAACCTGGTCGCCGCGTTCGCCAAATTTCAGGACGCCGGCCATCTGGAAATCATCACCAGCGCTGCCACCCATGCGCTGCTGCCATTGATTGCCACGCATCCGCCCAGCTTGCGGGCGCAAATTCTCGTGGCGCGCGATCATTATCGCAGTTGTTTCGGCCGCGATCCGCGCGGCATCTGGCTGCCCGAATGCGCTTACGTCGACGGCGTGGAAAAAGTTTTGCAGGAAGCCAACATCCGCTGGTTCATCACCGACACGCACGGCCTGCTGCACGCGAACCCGAAGCCGCGCTACGGAGTCTTCGCGCCGATTTTTACGCCGAACGGCATCGCCGCTTTTGGCCGCGACCTCGATTCCGCCAAGCAGGTCTGGAGCAAACACGAAGGTTATCCCGGCGACGCCCATTACCGCGAATTCTATCGCGATATCGGCTTCGATCTGGACCTGGACTACGTGAAACCGTATCTGCCCGCCTTGGATCAGCGCGGTTTCACGGGCATCAAATATTTTCGCATCACCGGGAATGCACCGGAAAAACAGGCTTACAACCGCGTCACCGCGCTCCAGACCGCCGCCGGTCACGCGCAGCACTTTCTCGAAGCCCGCACGGCGCAGATCACCCGGCTCGCGGGAATCATGGATCGCCCGCCGCTCGTGCTCTCGCCCTACGACGCCGAATTGTTCGGCCATTGGTGGTATGAAGGACCCGAATTTTTGGATTATTTCGTGCGCAAAGCGTATTACGACCAAAACGTTTTTTCGTTGGTCACGCCCGAAGACTACCTGACGGAATTCACCTCCCACCAGATCGCCAAGCCCGCCGCTTCGAGTTGGGGCGAGGAAGGGTATTGGCGCGTGTGGCTGAACGAAACGAACGAATGGATTTACCCGCACCTGCACGTCGCGCAGGAGCGCATGACCAAACTCGCGCGGGAATTTCCGAAGCCGACCCCGCTTCAGGAACGTGCGCTGAAACAGGCCGCGCGTGAATTGCTGCTCGCGCAGGCGAGTGATTGGCCTTTCATCCTCCGCGCCGGCACCAGCCCCGATTACGCCCGCAAACGCGTCAAAGACCACCTGTTCCGCTTCATTTCATTGCACGATCAATTGGAACTCGGCAGCGTGGATGAAAAATGGCTGGGTGAAATCGAAGACCGCGACAATCTTTTCCCCGAAATTAATTACCGCTATTGGGCGTAGCCGCGCTTTGCTGCACCAGCCAGCGCATGGCTTCCAATTCGCCGTAAATCTTTTGGCGTTCCCAATAACTGGCCATTTGATCTTCACTCATGGTTGGAAGGACGCTGCTCAGATTTTGGCTTAGTTCGCGGATAGAAACTCTTTGTTGTTTTTTTTCCGCCAATCGTTGGGCGGGCGTTTCACCGCCAAGAAAGTCATAGGGAGTATTCTGGTCCAATGACTGTGTCGCAATTGCCTCCACCGCCATCCCAACGAGTTGGCTTATGAGAATCTTGCCACTGTCGCCAGTCGAGATGCGATTCGCGAAATCGATTCCTGTTTGGGCGAGTGTTTGCACCGAAGCGCTGTCGCCCGCACTCGCGTACTGCTGCTGCATGTCCTTGATTCCAAGGGCGACGGCTTTGAAATTGGCCAATTGAGGAAGAAGATCCTCAGACATGGCAGCCATGGAGGCCTCGCGAGTTTCCATCGCGGAACTTCCACTGAATCGGCCCAGGTCTTCACCATCCAAAATCGTTTCCATCGAATACTCCTTGAATTGCGATTTGCCTGAGGCTGCTGAAATTTCCTTCATGGCCGCGTCCGGTTGATGGTTCTTAAAATAATCCTGCGCCGACAAGTAATTCGCGAGGGAATTGCTCGGTGACGACGTTTTGAAACTCTCCAACCACTTGCGACGGTCCTCGGGAAACGCGTTGCGCGCGAGAACTGCCAATTGCACCCGCGGATCGTTCGGGAAATTCGTCGCCGCCTCGTTCAAATAGTTCGTGTCACTGAGAGCATGAAACGCCGCGAGCAAACTCGCCGCGTTGCGGTTGTGTCGCGCCAGGTATTCCTCGACTTTTTCCGTGGGCGGCATCGGAACGCCCAGTCGGTTGGTCCGCTCCTCCGTTTCCGAATGCGCGACTGGCACGACCTGGCGGGGAACGTGAGACGCGGGGGCAATCACTTGCGGCAGGTTCGCGCCACCCGGAGACTCCGGGGCCGGGGCATGCCTTTGGTTTAAATACAATCCCGCACCAATCACCGCCGTCAGCGCGACAAAAAACACGGTTAATTTTCCGGGCGTTTGCACAATTTAACTTCCCCAACCCTATGATGATTGGACCACGGAACAAAGAAACGTCACGCAAAAACGACTATTTCAGGCAAAGTGGTTTCGATCAATTTGGCTGTTTAACCAAAAACCATGCCTCGCGCATTCGATTCGGCTTTCCGCAGCGCCCCGTGTAATCCGTTGATATTTAACCATAAGCGACTGTGAGACTCCGCAATTCCACGGACATCTCGCTTGGATCAACCAAAATTTTTTCCATTTCTGATTGACCAGAATGGCCAATCTATGTCGAGATGATAGGCCGCTAGTTGTTTTAACGGGTCTCCGTCGCGCCAGGGCGGCGCGGAGGAGATGCCACCGCCGGTTTCGACCGCGCGGATGGATTTGCTTTTAATCAGAATGGCAAAGGCTCTAAGTAGAAATAGAAACGGCTCGCGTTCCGGCAGCACGAAATACGATGCGCACCAGAAAGTCCTGTCGCAGACTTACGGCGCGCTCGCCGATCTTCGGCGCGAACTGTCCGATTCCAAATCGGCGGTCGCCGAACGTGAAGAACTCCTGAACAGTTTTTCCACCTGCGCCGATTCGCAGCGCGCCTGGTTGTTGCTCGAGGATTACTTCGAGAAGCTCTCGCTTTCCCGGCGGGATTTCCCCGCCACGGATTGGTGGCCCCGCTTGCTGGCCGCGCAGGGCAAATCGCGGCTCGAGGAACTCGCGTTTCTCTTCCTGCGCGCCCGCCGCTCCCCGCCCACGGAATTGTCCGCCCACGCCAACCTCAACCGCTTCGCCCAGGTCGAGGAAGCCGAGCAGGAACAAAAACTCATCCGCGAACTGGAGCAGTGGCTCTTCCCGCCGAAACCGGTTCATCTCGATTCGCCGCGCGCCACCTTGCGCGTCCTTTGCCAGCCGCAGCCGGACGCCGAAAACGCCTCGCGCTTCCGCCTCGCCGTGCAATTTCACCTGATGCGCCCGCGCACCGGCGAGAAGCTTCGCTCCTTGCGCGACATGATCGAATTGACCACCCGCGCCGCCCACGAACAGGAACTGTTTCCGCCGCACGATTGGGAATTTATTCAATGGCTCGCCCAGACGCACGCCAGCCGCCACGATGGCGACGACACGCTCATTTTATCGAACGCCGAGTTAATGCACTGGCTGGCGCACTGGGGCCACACCGCCCGACTGGAATCCGCCACGGACCAGAGGCCCCTCCAGTTTCACGGCGAAATCGCGGAACTGGTCCCGCACCTGGACAACGGCCAGGGCCGCGATCTGTCCTTCACGCACCAGCTTAAATTGCCCGACGGCAAAGTGCACGCGCTGCCGGACCTTCATTTCTTTTCCAGCCAGCCGCCGCTCGCGCTCGCCGACAATACCTTTTATCTGCTGCGCAACGCACCGCCGGCTTCCGTGTTGGAACTGTGGAAGGATCGCCCGGCCGTTCCCGTGCGCAAACTCAGCCACCGGTTGCTCACCCATTTGCGCCGCACACAGTCCAGCCACGGCTTGGATTGGGAAGATCTGTGCGTCGCGCATCCCGCCAAGCCCCAGTTTATTTTCGAATTGCTCGATGAAACCGTCCGCCTGCGGCTGCTCGCAAAAAGCCAGCGCGATAACAGCGTTTGGTTTTGGAACGGCCACGATTGGCTGTCCCATGAGCCCCGGAAACGCGCCAGCGACAAACCGGAAATCCTCGACGATCCGCGCCTCGAACCGGCCACGCAATGGCTCCGGCAACTGGATTGGTTCACGCCCGAACCGGGATTATGGGTCGGCGACGCCAATGAAAATTTTCTCGGCTTGCTCGCGCGCGCCTGGGCCAATCGTCCGCCGGATGTGGAATGCCTCGGCAACCCGGCGTTCCATCGGCTGTTCCTCCAACCGCGCCAGCTCAAGCCGCGCCTGATCGTCAAAGGCAGCGGTATCGATTGGCTTTCGGTTTCCGCCGAATGGGAGCAGGAAGGCCTCAAACTCAGCGCCGCCGATTTGCAGCGCCTCGCCGCCGCCACCAGCCGCTTTGTCAAACTCCCCGATTCCGGATGGGTCGAGCTGGATACCAACGCCGTTCAATCCGCGCACGAAGCCATGGCGGATATCGGCGTCGATGGCCTCATCCCCGTGGCGCAACGCATCGGCCTGGAGCAAGCCGCGCATCTCGACGAGGAAAGCCTCAAGCGCTTCGCGGATTCGCCGGCCGCCGCGACACTGCGCGAGAACCTGAAAAATTTCAAAGGCGTTCCGTCCACGGAACTTCCCGCAACGATCCAGGCGGAATTGCGGCCATACCAAAAAGACGGTTTCGATTTCCTCTGCCACCTCACCCAAATCAGGCTCGGCGGCATTCTCGCCGACGACATGGGCCTTGGCAAAACGTTGCAGACCCTCACGTGGCTCGCGTGGTTGCAGGCGCAAAACAAAAAGAACCACAAACCGTCCCTCGTGATTTGCCCCGCGTCCGTGCTGCACAACTGGCGGCGCGAAGCCGAGCGTTTCACCCCGCATTTGAAAGTGCTCGTGCTCGAAAGCGGCGCCGCCCGCCATGGATTGCGCAAAAAAATTCCGCAGCACGATATCATCGTCACGAATTACGCGCTGCTCCGGCGTGACCTGGAGGAATTGCAGAAATTCGCGTTCCGCACCGTGATCCTCGACGAGGCGCAATTTATCAAGAACCCCGGCGCCCAAGTCACGCAATCGGTGAAGCAATTGAAATCCGAGCATCGCCTCGCGCTCACCGGCACCCCGCTGGAAAATCGCCTGCTCGACCTCTGGAGCATCGTGGATTTCGTCCAGCCCACCTACCTCGGCACACAGGAACATTTCCTCGAAACCTATGAGCCGCGCGGCGGCGAGAACGTCGAATCCGAACAGCGCATCGCGCGCCGACGTCTTTCGGCCAAGCTGCGCCCGCTACTGTTGCGCCGCTTGAAAAAGCACGTCGCGAAAGATTTGCCGGATCGCATCGAGCAACGCCGCGATTGCGATCTGGGCGAAGAGCAGCGGAAACTGTACCTGGCGGAACTGCGCCGCAGCCGCGACCAGGTCATGCAGGTGGTCGCCACGCAGGGCATCAACAAGAGCAAGATGCACGTGCTCGCCGCGCTCACGCGCCTGCGCCAGATTTGCTGCCATCCCAAGCTCGTGGGCAACGATTCCGCGTCCGGCAAGACCGAGACGCTGTTCGAATTGCTCGATTCACTCGTGGCCGAAGGACAAAAGGTGCTCGTCTTCAGTCAATTTGTGCAGATGCTCGAGTTGCTGGAAAAGGAATGCAAACTGCATAACATCAACACGCACATCCTCACCGGCCAGACCAAGGACCGGCAGGAAGTCGTCAGCAATTTCCAAAACGATCCGAACGCCGCGGTGTTCCTGCTCAGCCTCCGCGCCGCCGGCACCGGCCTGAATCTCACCACCGCCAGCTACGTGGTGCTTTACGATCCTTGGTGGAATCCCGCCGTCGAGGCGCAAGCCATCGACCGCTCCCACCGTATTGGCCAGACGCAAACGGTGAACGCCTACCGGCTGATTTCGCCCGGCACCGTCGAGGAAAAAATCTGGGAACTGCAACAGAGCAAGGCTCAAACGATCTCGGACGTGCTCGGTGAAGAAGGCTTCGCCCGCAGCCTGTCGAAGACCGATCTGGAATATTTGTTCTCGGAGGATTAGCGCTGTCTCAATCAAGCGGTCCGCATAATTCCCGGGCTAAAGCGAGCAACGCGAGCGCATAACCGGCGATTGTTTGTCGTTCTCGTCCTTCGTCCCCGTCCTCGTCCCCGTCGTCTTCGTCCCTTCGTCCTCGTCTTCGGGATTTCAACGGCTGAAAGCCGGCAATGTTAAAGCCTGGGCTGAAGCGAGCAACGCGAGCACAGGCCCAGGATCGCCATTGACCATTACGGCGGAGGCCTGCAAGGCCGAAACATTCCCAAAAAATCTCCCTACCGCGCCGCCTTTTCCGGTTCCAATCTCAATCGGGTGCCGAATTCGGCGCAAAACTTCGCTTGCGGCGGACAGGCCAGTCCGCAGCCCGGGCAATCCAGATGTGCTGCACATAGCGGCGGTGTATGATCAAGTTGTGG
>Ga0265338_10007642_pt1 | contig 13336 bp, 12 predicted proteins | sample 42126metaG_FD_193579 | JGI IMG/M metagenome (GOLD analysis project Ga0265338, IMG submission 193579) | Rhizosphere microbial communities from Carex aquatilis grown in University of Washington, Seatle, WA, United States - 4-21-26 metaG | ecosystem: Host-associated > Plants > Roots > Rhizosphere... | reverse complement strand
TCGCGTCGACCAGTATCGCCAGCCGCGGCCTTTCACCAGGCGCCAGCCGCGCTTCTTCAGCTCCATCCCGATCATGGTGTTGAAGAAGCCGTGGGCCACCACCAGCACGTCCTCGCCGCGCCGGGCAACCTCGTCGAGCATGCGGGCGGCCTCGGCGGCGCGCTTCTGGGCCGCCGGGCGGGTCTCCTCGCCACGATGGCCCCCCAGCCACCATGTGAACCGCGAGATCACGCCCCAGGCCTTGGGCGAGAGCTTGATGAAATCGGGCGCCGGCGGCGGCGGCAGAGGCGCCTCGATGAACCGCTCCTCATGGGTGAAGTCGCGCCCCTCGATCAGGGCCCTGGCGGTCTCCATCGCCCTGCGCCGGGTGGAGGTGAAGATCACCCCGGCCTTCGCGGCGGCCTTCACCAGATGCTCGGGCGGCGACTGGCCGGCCAGGATGCCGCCGGCCTCATAGAGCGCCCACCATTCCTTGTATTCCCGCGAGGAGAGCCTGACCTTGCGCGATAGCGCCGGCTCGCCGTGGCGCGCCAGCACGATGCCGCCGGCCCTGCCCTCGCCGGGACCCTTGGGGTCCTCTGCTTCGATGATCTGGCCCGCCTTGGCAGACTCGGTCGGCATGTCGCGGCGAGACCCCCAATCGCCCACGCCAAGTCGGGCGCCGGCGGCGGGGCTGTCAGTCCTCCTGCAAGGCCCGCACGTGCGCGGCGGCCGACAGGCCAAGCGCCGTCAGGTCGTAACCGCCCTCGAGTGAAGACACAACCTTTCCGGCGCACCGTTTGCGGGCCACCTCGAGGATCGCGCGCGTGGCCCAGGCGTAGTCCTCGGCCTCGAGAGTCTGGTCGGCCAGGGGATCGCGCGCATGGGCGTCGAAACCGGCCGAGACCAGGATCAATTCCGGCGCGAAGGCGTCCAGCGGCGCCATCAGCGATTCGAACGCCGCCCGCCAGGCTTCGCGGGGCGCCATGGCGGCGACCGTGGCGTTGACCACATTGCCGCGACGTCCGGCCTGGCCGGTGCCGGGGTAGAACGGCCACTGGTGGATCGAGGCGAAGAACAGGTCGGGATCGGCCTGGACCACCGATTCGGTGCCGTTGCCGTGATGGACGTCGAAGTCGACCACGGCCACGCGCCGGAAGCCCTCGGACTGGGCGGTCCGCGCCGCCACGGCCACCGAGGAATAGATGCAGAATCCCATCGGCCTGTCCGGCTCGGCGTGATGGCCGGGCGGCCGCACCGCGCAGAAGGCCCGGTCGAACTTGCCCGCCGCCAGACCCCTGACGGCCGCCGCCACGGCGCCGCACGCGCGCTCGGCGGCGAGGAGACTGCCGGGCGACATGGCCGTGTCGGGATCCAGCCGGACCCGGCCCTGATCCGGCGACGCTCTCTGGACCGCCTCGACATAGGCCTCGGGATGCACGCGCAGCAGATCGGCCTCGGCGACGCGCGGCGCCTCACGCAGGTCGCGATCGAGACCGGCGTCCCTCAGGGCCGAGGTCACCGCCTCCAGCCGCCCCCGCCGCTCGGGATGCCCCTCGCCCGGATCGTGGGCCAGCATGTCGGGATGGGTGAAGATCGGAATGGCCATGGGGCCAGGATAGGACGGGCGCCGTACGGCGGACCAGCTTGAGCTTTTGGCCAAGCTTGGCAAAGTCCCGGGCAATGACGGGGATAACAATCCGCAGGGCGGGGCCGGGGGACGCCGCCGTGCTGGCCGAGGTCGGCCGCGACACCTTCGTGGAGACCTTCGCCCATCTCTATCCGCCCGAGGACCTGAAGGCCTTCCTGGGGACGAGCTATTCGCCCGAAGCCTTCGCCCGGTTCCTGGGCGCGCAGGCCCATGCCCTGTGGCTCGCCGAATCAGGCGGCCGGGCCGTCGGCTATGCCCAGGCCGGCCCCTGCGCTTTGCCCCACCCCGAGGTTACCCCCGCCTGCGGCGAGTTGAAGCGGCTCTATGTGCGCCAGGAGACCCAGGGCGCGGGCCTTGGCTCCCGGCTGCTCCAGACCTCGCTGGACTGGCTGGCCGCGCCGGGGCGGAGGCTGTGGATCGGGGTCTGGTCGCGGAATCACGGAGCCCAGCGGCTCTATGAGCGGCATGGCTTCCGGCGCGTGGGTGAATACCAGTTCCCCGTCGGCGCCACCCTGGACGACGAATTCATCCTGAGCCGCGAGGCCGACCGCCCATGATCGCCGACCTGCGCGCCCACGAGCTCTGGCCCTCGCCCCTGGCCGATGCGGCGCTCTTCGAATTCCGCATCCGACTGTCCGAGCGGGTGCTGGACGAACGCAGGCCGGACTACGTCCTGAACCAAAGGCAGGCGGTTCTGGACCTGAAGCAGGAGATCAAGCCGCTCTGGGACCGCGGCGAGATCGAGACCTTTCTCGGAGTCGCTCTGTCGCTCGAGCATGCGGGAGCGCTGAACGACGCCTATCGCCGCCGCCTGGCTTGGGCGCTTTTGCGCGCGGGACTCTTCGACAGGTCCGCCGAGGTCTATGTCTCGCTGAAGGACGACGACCATCACCGGTGGCGCGAGCAGGCCCTGGCCCTGGCCGGCGCCAACCGGCTGGACGCCGCCGCGGACGCCATCTCGCGCAGCATGGAACAGTTGGCGGCGGCGGCGCCCGAAGCGGACGTCGAGGCCGCAGTGAAGTTCCTGAACCGCCGCGTGGGCGCCCTGGAGCTGGCCAGCGGCTGGGTCGAGAAGCGTCGACGCATCCTCAAACGCATCCAGAGCGACCGGCGCGAGGCGGGCGCCGGCATGTTGAAGGCCTGGTTCGAGGCCCTGAGCGGCCTGATCGCCGAGGCGATCGCCGCCTGTCGCGAGGACGACGCCGGCGGGGAGAGCCCCGGCTGGACGCGGGCCCGCGAACGAGCGCTGGCCTGGCTGCTGCTCGGCCGCCCCGACCGGGCGGCCAATCCCCTCGTCGAGGCGGCGGGCTCGGCTCCCGAGCTTTCTCCGGCGGAGCTCGAGGATGCGCTGTCGCTGATCACCATCGCGGCCGCCGCCCAGCCATTGGAGATCCAGGGCGAGCTTCTGGACGCCGCCGCCCTGCTCGCCGAGCCCGGCGCGGCGCGCCAGGCGCTGAAGGCCGCCATGTCTGTGGTCGCGGGAGCCGACTGGCGCCAGGCCGCATGGCCGGACGGCGATCCCGGGCAGCCGGCGCTCGCCCTGATCGCGACCGCCTGCGCCCGCTCGGAACGGTTGGAAGCAGCCGTGGCCATGTTCGCCGCCGTGAGCCAGATGGTCCCGCCGCGCGAAGAAGGCCCCCGTCGCGAACTGGTCGCCTGCCAGAGCCTGGAGACCCTCGGCCGGCTCGAACCAAAGCCCGGCAAGCGCGCCGGCGCGGGACGGGTGTTCGATCTGTTCCCCTACAACGGCGAGCTGGAAGTCCTGAAGATCAAGCTTCACGAGATGGCGCCCTGGGTGGACCGGTTTGTCCTGGTGGAGACGGCGACCACCTTCGCGGGGAGGCCCAAGCCGCTCTATTTCGAGGCCCACCGCGACGCCCTGGGGGAATTCCTGCCCAAGATCGAACACGTGGTGGTCAAGCGCTTCCCCAACCACGCGGCGTCCCCGCGGGCGCGCGAGTTCTTCCAGCGCGATGAAGCCATCAAAGGGCTGGACGGCCTCTGGGCTGCAGACGACCTCGTGCTGCTGACCGACGCCGACGAAGTGATCGACCGACGCGCGCTCGAGGGCTTCAAGGCCGACGTCGCGCCGCTGCGGATGCACACCTTCAGATATTTCCTGAACCACCGGTTCGACGCCTCCGTCTCCGGCCAGGTCGGCGACGCCAGCGTCTGGCGCGCGGCGCTCCTGGAGCACTATGGAGCGAGCCTCGCCCGGACGGTGCTCGCCCCTTCCCTCGCGAACGCCCGGATCGAGAACGCAGGTTGGCGCTTCGCCGCCATCGGCGGCGCGTCCGAAGCGGCGCGCCAGCTCTCGAGCTCCTCGCAGCAGGAGACCGGCCGGCCGGACACCCAGGAGCACCACGAGGATCTGCTGGCGCGCCTGAGGGCCGGCGAGCGCGAACCGGGCTGGGAGGTCTGCGATCCGGAGCTCCTCCCGGCCTATGTCCGGAAGAACTGGAACGCCCTGAAGCCGCTTCTGCTCTAAAAGAGGCGTGTGCGCCGCTTCGAATTCATCCCGAGCCCCAGTTGGACATGAGCCTGGACGTCGACATCAGCTCACTCTGGGAATCACCCCTGACCGAGGAGGAAGTCCGACGGTTCGAGGTCGCCTGGGCGGACGATATCGTCGCACGAAGGACGCCTGGCCCCGGCGACGATAATCATCGAGCCTGCTTGGCCCTGAAGGTCGAATTCAAGGCGGCCTGGGTCGGAAACGACCCGAAGTCGCTGGCCGGCCTCGGCCTGATCCTGCATCGCGAGCGCGCCCTCAACGACGAGAAACGACGCCGGCTCGTCTGGGCGCTGCTGACCCAGGGCCGCTTCGCCGAGGCTTGCGAGGTTTCCAGACTGTCGGCCGAAGACTCCTACGAGCATTGGTTCCTGCGCGCCCGGGCGCTGGCCGGCGCCTGGGAACTCGGCGAAGCGGCCGAAGCGCTGAACCGCGCCGCCGCCTGGCTGAACCACCCGCCGCCTCCGACCAACGTCGGGGAAGCCCTCAGGGATCTCAGCCGCCGCCCGTCGTGGCTGGACGCCGCGGTCGGCTGGCAGGACGCCTATGCCGAGACCCGGCGGCTCCTCAAGGCAAGACGGCCCGATAAGGCGCCGGAGCCGCTCCGAGCATTCCACCGCCGTCGGCTCAGGGCGCTTCGGGCCCTGCTTAAATCGGCGTCGGCCGACCCTGTCCGGGACTGGAGCCGGGTCCGGGCTCAGACCATCAGCCTGCTGCTCCTGGGCCTGGGCAGGCGGGCGGGCGCCTGCCTTCGCGAGGGTCTGAGAACATCGCCCCCGTCCACGTCGAGCGAGACCCACGAGGCGTTCCGCCTCGGATGCGCGATCGCCGCCGTTTCCGACGTCGACGAGGTGGCGCAACTGCTGGCCGTGCTGCCACGCCCGTCGAGTGGCCCCAAACGCCGGTTCATCGACACCGCCGCAGAGGTCCTGGCCGGCGACGCGCCATGGACCAGCCTCACGGCCATCGACCCTTCCTCCGAGATGCTGAAGCTGCTGGTCGCGACCTCCCTGGCGAGGGCCGGGCGCGCCGAGGCCGCGATCGTCTTGTTCAGCGGGCTGCTTTCGACCCGAAAGCGTGGGCAAGCGCTCCGCTGGGAGCTCGTCTGCTGCAGCGCGCTCGAGTCCACGAGCCGCATCGATCTCAAATTGCAGCGACGGACGGGACCGCCGTTGATCGTCGACCTGTTCCCCTACAATGGCGAGATCGAGAAGCTGCGGATCAAGCTGCACGAGATGGCGCCGTGGGTGGACCGGTTCGTCATCGTCGAGGCGGAGGAGACCTTCTCGGGCCGGCCCAAGCCCATTCATTTTCCCGGTCAGGCCGCCGAAATCCAGGAGTTCCTGCCCAAGATCACCCATGTGGTGGTGCGGCGTTTCCCCGAGCATGCCGTCTCGGCCTGGGCGCGGGAATACCATCAGCGCGATGAGGCGGTCGCAGCCCTCAAGGACGTCTGCTCACCTGACGATCTGGTTCTCCTCACCGACGTGGACGAGGTGGTGGATCGACGAGCGCTCGAGGGCTTCGACGGCGAGTTCGCCGTGCTCAAGAAGGACTACTTCCGGTATTTCTTCAATTATCGTCGCGTGGACGCGCCGCAAGCCCAGCGCGGCAACCTCATCCTCATGCGCGCCAGGCGCCTGCGCGCCTACAGCCCCAGCCTGGCCCGAACGCTGCTCAGCTGGGTGCTGGAGCCCAACCGTATCGAACGCGCCGGATGGCATTTCACCTCGGTTGGCGACGCCTCGACCATCGCCCACAAGATGAGCAGCTATTCGCACGCGGAAAACGTCCGGCCCGACAGCGAAGCCCACTATTCCTCGCACATCGCGCGCCTGCGGGCCGGCGAACTGGAAGCCGGCTGGGAGCGCTGCGAGCTCTGCCAGCTGCCGGAATACATCCGCCAGAACCGGGAGCGGCTGGCGGACCTGATCCTGTAGGCGTCAGCCAAGCAGCCCCGGGTTGCCAGGGTTGAGCGACGGGGCGACGCGGACTAAGCCCCGCCCGTGGCCTCCGTTCCCCCTACCGAGGATCTGGAAGACGTCCCCGCCGGCGAGGCGCTGGCGGCGGAGGTGATGGCCGAACCCGAGGGCATCGGCCGGCAGCTGGCCATCCTGGCGGTGGGCAGCGCCCTCTTCATGCAGTTCATCGACCAAACGGCGCTCTCGACCGCCCTGCCGACCCTTGCCGCCGCCTTCAGGATCCCGCCCATCGACCTGAAGCTGGTGCTGACCAGCTACATCCTGGTCCAGGCGGTGGTGGTGCCGGCCTCGGGCTGGGCGGCCGACCGCTGGGGCGCGCGGCGGATCTTCATCGCCGCGATGGCGGTGTTCCTGCTGGGTTCGGTGCTCTGCGGCCTGTCGCGGACGCTGGGGGAACTGGTGCTGTTCCGCATCCTGCAGGGCGCGGGCGCGGCGATGATCATGCCGGTGGGCCGCATCATCGTGGTCGGCCAGAGCCCGCGCGAGCAGCTGGTCAAGGCCATGGCGCTCCTGACCACCCCCGCGATGGTGGGGCCGATCATCGGCCCGCCTCTGACCGGCCTGATCCTGAAGATCGCGAGCTGGCCCTGGATCTTCTATATAAACGTGCCGGTCGGCATCCTGGGCATGATCGCGGTCTGGAAGTTCGTGCCCAAGACCCGCCAGCCGCATCCGGGCCGGTTCGACACCGTCGGTTTCGTGCTGGCCGCCGTGGCCATGTCGACCTTGATGGGCCTGGCGGAGACCCTGGGCTTCAACCTGATCCCCTGGACCGTGCAGGTCGCCGCCCTGGCGGTCGGCGTGGCCGCCGCCGCCGCCTTCGTCCACCACGCCCGCCACGCCGAGAAGCCGGTGCTCGACCTGTCGCTGCTCAGGCTGAAGACCTTTCGGGTCAGCTGCACCGGCGGCACCCTCGTGCGCATCGGCATCGGCGCGACGCCGTTCCTGATGCCGCTGTTGCTTCAGATCGCCATGGGCTGGTCACCGCTGCAGGCCGGCTCGCTCAGCGTCTCCATGGCCATAGGCGCCCTGATCTCGCGGCCCCTGGCCTCCAGGATGATGCGGCGCTTCGGCTTCAGAGGCATCCTGGTCTGGACCGCGGCCCTGGTCGCCGTCTTCACCGTGGCGCCCGGTTTCTTCCGGACCGCCACGCCGGTCTGGATCATGTTCGGCGTGCTCGCCGCCGGCGGGTTCGTGCGGGCGACCCAGTTCACCGCCTCGAACGCCGTGGCCTTCGCGGAGGTCGGTCAGGAGGGCGTGACCGCCGCCTCGACCCTGCAGGCGGTGATCCTGCAGCTGTCGATCAGCATGGGCATCACCGTCGGCAGCCTGGCCCTGCAGCTGGTTCGGCTGAACGCCGGGCCCGTCCTGACGCCCGGCCAGTTCACTCTGCCCTTCTGCTTCGTGGGCCTGCTGTCGCTGCTGGCCGCGCCGGTCTATGCCAGCCTGCACAAGGAGATCGGCTCGGACATGACCGGCCATCGCAGGCGCTGAGGCGCCGCGAGCGCCTTGACCTCAGGCGCCCCCGCCCTATTCATGCCGGCCTCGAAAGGAGGCCCCGGTGGCCGAAGATCCCAATCAGTGGAGGCCCGAGACCAAGCTGGTGCGCGGCGGTCTGGAACGCTCGCCCCACGGCGAGACCTCCGAGGCCCTGTTCCTCACCCAGGGCTATGTCTACGCCAGCGCCGAGTTGGCCGAAGCGCGCTTCAAGGGCGATGCCCCGGGCTACGTCTATTCGCGCTACGCCAATCCCACCAACCGCATGTTCGAGGAGCGTCTGGCGCTGCTCGAGGGCGCCGAGGCCTGCCGCAGCACCGCCTCGGGGATGAGCGCGGTGCATCTGGCGCTGATGGGCCTGCTGAAGGCGGGCGACCACCTGGTCGCGGGACGCGCCATGTTTGGCTCGTGCCGCTGGATCGTCACTCAGTGGCTGCCGAGGTTCGGGGTCGAGACGACCGTGGTCGACGGCCGCGACGTCGAGGCCTGGCGCAACGCTATGCGCCCCAACACCAGGGCGGTGTTCCTCGAGACCCCGGCCAATCCCCTGCTGGAACTGGCTGACCTGAAGGCCGTGGCCGACATCGCCCATGCGGCCGGCGCCAAGGTGGTGGTCGACAATGTCTTCGCCACGCCGATCTTCCAGAAGCCGTTCGAGCTGGGCGCCGACGTGGTGGTCTACTCAGCCACCAAGCACATCGACGGCCAGGGACGGGTGCTGGGCGGCGCGCTGCTGGGTAAGACCGAGCTGGTGGACGAGGCCTATCGCGACGTCATCCGCCACACCGGCCCGACCATGTCGGCCTTCAACGCCTGGGTGATGCTGAAGGGCCTCGAGACCCTCGACCTGCGCGTCCGCCGCCAGGCCGAGACGGCCGTGCGGCTCTGCGAGCTGTTCGCCAGCCACCGCAAGGTCGGACGGTTCTACTACCCGACCCATCCCAGCTTCCCCCAGTACGAGCTGGCCATGCGCCAGATGTCAGGCGGCGGCACGGTGATCGCCTTCGACCTCGGGACCAAGGAGGCGGCGTTCGGCTTCCTCAACGCGCTGGAGATCGTCGATCTCTCGAACAACCTCGCCGACGCCAAGTCGCTGATCACCCATCCGCCGACCACCACCCACCGCTCGGTGCCGGAGGAGGAGCGTCTGGCGCTCGGCCTGACCGACGGCTGGCTCAGGCTTTCTGTGGGCCTGGAGGCGGCCGAGGACCTGGAACGGGACATCTCGCGGGCGTTGGATAAGGCGCCGTCCAACCGGTGAGACGCATCCCTCGCCGCTCCTCTTCGCGCGACGCGCCGGTCTACCAGACCCGCACGCGCGACATCCTGGTGCGGGTGGTGGCCAGCTATGCGCCCGAACAGTCCGAGCCGGACGCCGGCGAGTTCATCTGGATCTACACCGTCGAGATCGAGAACCACGGCAAGGAGACGGTCGAGGTGACCTCCCACCGCTGGGTCATCGTGGACGCCCTCAACCGGCTGGAGGAGAGCGCCGGCGAAGGCGTGGCGGACGAGCAGCCCGAACTCAAGCCGGGCGAGGCCTTCCGCTACAGCCAGACCGCCGCCCTCACCACCCCGTCCGGCGCCATGCGCGGGGTCTTCCACCTGGTCACCGACTCTGGCGAGACCTTCGACGCCGAGATCCCGGAGTTCTCCCTGCACCTGCCGGGCGCAGGGCGGGTTGTGAACTGACGCCCTTGCGTCCGCGCCATCCGATTGCATCTCTGGACGGATATCTGAGGGGGAATACGTCATGGCTCTGAAGGTGATCGGCGCGGGCTATCCGCGCACTGGCACGTCGTCGCTGAAGCTGGCGCTGGAGCAGCTGGGTTTCGGCCGTTGTCACCACATGCGCGAAGTGATCATGGACCCGCCGGGCGCGCGGCTCTGGATCGAGGCGGCTGACGGCCATCCCGACTGGGAGACCATCTTCCGCGGCTACCAGTCCTGCACCGACGCGCCGGCCTGCAGCTTCTGGCGCGAGCTGGCTGACTATTATCCGGACGCCAAGGTGCTGCTCTCGGTGCGCGACCCCGGCGACTGGTTCGAGTCCACCCAGGCGACGGTCTTCTCCGACCAGATGCTGCGGCGAGGGGCGGGGACGCCGCTGGGCGAGCTTTTCGCGGAGTTCTTCAACAAGGTCGTCACGCGGGAGTTCGGCGAGCACATCCACGACCGCGACTTCATGCTGGCCCAGTTCGAGCGCCGCAAGCAGGAGGTGATCGCGGCCATCGCCCAGCCCCGGCTGCTGGTCTACGACGTGCGCGAGGGCTGGGAGCCGCTTTGCGCCTGGTTGGGCGTCGAGGTTCCGGACGGGCCGTTCCCCCGCACCAACACCCGTGAGGAGATGATGCAGCTCCGCGCGACCATCTCCGAGGGGAAGATGGACATGGAGCAGATGAGCCAGATGGCGCGCGAGCGCTTCGGCCGAACCTAGCTCATGGAGAGTTCGCGTGAGCGGTTCGCCGCCGCGGCGACGGCCCTGCGCATCAGGGGCCCCAACCCCTCGTCGCCCATCAGCACCTTGAGCGCCGCCTCGGTCGTGCCGTTCGGCGAGGTGACCTGGCGGCGGAGCTCAGCCGGCTCCTCGCCGGATGCGTCCATGAGGGCTGCGGCCCCGGCCATGGTCGCGCGGGCCAGGGCTTTGGCCACCTCGGCAGGCAGGCCCTCGGCTTCGCCCGCGGCCTCCAGCGCCTCGGTGAAGGCGTAGAGATAGGCGGGCGCCGAGCCGCAGACGGCGGTCACCGCGTCCATCAGCCCCTCGTCCTCGACATCGGCCAGGATCCCCACCGGATCGAACAGGGCGTGGGCGGCGGCGCGCGCCTGTGCGTGCTGCGAGAAGACGGCTCCCGCGCCCTTGCCGACGGCGATGGCGGTGATCGGCATCACCCGCGCGGCGGCGCGGCCGAAGGCCTCCGAGATGTCGCCGGCCTTCACGCCAGCCGCGACCGAAACGATCACGGCGTCTTGGGACAGGTGAGGCGCCAGCGTCCGGGCCGCCTCGCGCCAGACCTGCGGCTTGACCGCCAGCAGCACCGTCCGGGCCCGCTCGAGTTCCTGGTCGGAAGGGTTGAGCGCCGCGCCCGCGGCGGCGGCCGTCCTGGCCGCCTCGCCGGGCTGCGGATCGCGGATCATCACGTCCGAGGGCGAGAACGCCCCGGTCAGAGTCCAGCCGTCGAGCAGGGCGCCGCCCAGGCGGCCGGCCCCGAGAAGGAGAATGGGAGCGTGTTCGGACATGGTCCGCGCAAGGAGCGCGAACGGCTCAGCCGCGCAACAACAAAAGCTGGGGCGTCAGGCCTGGCCGACGGTGTCGAACATGCAGGCGGCCATGGCGTCCTCGGGGGACTTGTCGCCGCGCAGCAGGAAGTCGAAGGCCGGGAAGAAGCGGTCGGCCGTCTCCACCGCCGCGTCGATCATCGAGGCGGCTTCGGCCATGGTCGGGCGCTCGCCGTGCGGCAAGGCCATGGCGCTGCGGAACACCACCTCGCCGTCCTCGCTCCACAGCTCGAAGTGGCCGACCCACACCCGCGGGTTCACCAGGCTCAGGAGCTCGAAGGTGGTCGGCAGCTTGGCCTTGGAGGCGTGCAGGTCGAGCGAGACGCAGAGCTGCAGGCAGTCGGCTTCGGGCCGCCAGGCGAACCACAACTCGTAGTCCTTCCAGTCGCCGGCCAGGGCGAAAGCAAGGTCCCCTTCCTCGGAACGATCGAACGACAGGTTTTCGGCCACGAGGACGCGTTCGACCACGTCCAGCGGGTCCAGGCCGATGTCGACGTCTTCTTCCGGATGGGGCAGGTCCATGGGCGCGGTCCTCGTCGACCCGCGGCGCCGGGGCGAACAGCCCGGCGAATCGCGGCTTGGAACTAAACTAATCTGCTTCGGGCCGGTCGTCTCAACCGGCTTCTTGTGGCGAGCGAGCTTGTCCACCGTCTTCGCCCTTCAGGCGGGCGATTTCCTCGCGCAGCAAGGCGATCTCGGCGCGCGCCGCCTCGAACTCGTCGCGGCGTACGAAATCCATCTCGACCGCCAGGCGATCGAGCTGGGCGCGCATGGTGGCCTTGGCCTCCTCGCCCGCAGCCTGGGCGAGGCCCATCGCGGCGGTGGTCAGCTTGGAGATCTCGTCGAGGATCGGATTCTGGGTCTGCATCCTTAGGACCTTGCGGGCGCCGCACGTCTATATGGGAAAGGAGTTGTAAATGCGAAGAGGCGCATCGCCGCTGGTGTCCCTGCCCAGCGTCACAAAGGACTGCTAAGAACCGGCCGTGCTGCAGTTTCCGAACATCAACCCCTACGTGCCCCTGCTCGGGCCCTACCAGTTCGACCTCCTGAGCTGGCACATCGGTCCGATCGGCGTGCGCTGGTACGCCCTGGCCTATATCGCGGGCATCACCCTGGGCTGGCGATACGCCATCCGGCTGGTGAAGACCCCGCGGCTCTGGGGCGCACAGGCGCCCACCGCGACCCAGCCGCAGCTCGACGACCTGGTGCTCTGGCTGACCCTGGGCGTGGTGGTGGGAGGCCGGCTGGGCTCGATGCTGTTCTACAACACCCACGAGCTGTTCACCCACCCGCTGGTGGTGCTCCAGATCTGGAACGGCGGCATGTCGTTCCACGGCGGCATGATCGGGGTGGGCGTGGCGATCGTGTGGTTCGCCCGGGCCCACAGGATCGACATCCTGAGGCTGGGGGACCTCATCGCTCCTTGCGTCCCCTTCGGCCTGTTCTTCGGGCGGATCGCCAACTTCATCAATGGCGAGCTCTGGGGGCGGGTGACCCACGTCCCCTGGGGCATGGTGTTCTGCAACCAGACCCTCCAGCACGACTACGGGACCTGTCCGGCGTGGACCGATCCCAGGCACCCCAGCCAGCTCTACGAGGCGACGCTGGAGGGGATCGTGCTGTTCCTGATCCTGCGCTGGGCGACCCACAGGGCCCGCTGGCTGGAGCGCCAGGGCGCCCTCACCGGCCTGTTCCTCGCCTGCTACGCCCTCTTCCGCATCTCGCTGGAGAACGTGCGCCAACCCGACGAGGGCATGCCGAACTTCCCGCTCGGCCTCACCATGGGGATGATCCTGTCGATCCCGATGTTCCTGGTGGGCGCCTGGATGATCTGGCGGGCGCTGAAGAGGCCGGTCGAGGTCTCCTCCCCGGCATGAGCCTGAAGGATCGGTTGGCGGCCCTGATCCGGCAGCAAGGCCCGATGACCATCGCCCAGTACATGAGCCAGTGCCTGCACGACCCGGAACACGGCTACTACGCCACCCGTCCGCGCCTGGGGGCTGAGGGCGACTTCATCACCGCGCCCCTGGTCTCGCAGATGTTCGGCGAGCTGATCGGCCTCTGGTGCGCCGAAACATGGGAGCGGATGGGCCGCCCCGCGCGGGTGATCCTGGCCGAGGTGGGACCGGGAGACGGGACCCTGATGAGCGACGCCCTGCGCGCGCTGAAGCTCGCGCCGGAATTCCTGGCGGCCGCCGAGCTCTGGCTGGTCGAGACCAGCGCGCCTCTGCGCCACCGGCAGGCGGAGGCGCTGGCGGGCGCGGCGCTCGAGCCCCGCTGGACCGGCGCGGTTCAGGACCTGCACCCCGACGCGCCCCTGATCCTGGTCGCCAACGAGGTGCTGGACTGCCTGCCCGCGCGCCAGTTCGTGCGCACCGGCGGCGGCTGGGCCGAACGGATGGTGGGACTGGACGATGGCGGCGAGCTGTCCTTCGGTCT
>Ga0265338_10007641_pt1 | contig 13340 bp, 10 predicted proteins | sample 42126metaG_FD_193579 | JGI IMG/M metagenome (GOLD analysis project Ga0265338, IMG submission 193579) | Rhizosphere microbial communities from Carex aquatilis grown in University of Washington, Seatle, WA, United States - 4-21-26 metaG | ecosystem: Host-associated > Plants > Roots > Rhizosphere... | reverse complement strand
GACGGCGACCATCGCCGGGTCGGTGCGGGTCATTGGGTCCGGCGAACGCGTACGCCACTTCGCCGAGTTCGGCGGATGGGATGCGCCGCAGCTGAACGCGGAATTCACCCGCAGCTACATGAACGGCGCGGGGACGGCCATCGGCGACAGCCGGCCGTCCGCCACGATGAGCTACGTCTACGGCCGCGCCGGCTCGATCTACGACCTGGGCGCGGCGGGGCGGATCGTACTGTCCGGCGAAATTGGCTCGGAGCAGCTGCGCACCGGCGCCTTCGTCGAGACGCTCAGTAACGCCGACCCGTTCGAGGCTCACTTCGGCGCGGCCACCGACCAGCTTTGGATCGGCAAGTTCGCCGCCGGCTGGCGTCGCAACCTGGCCGACCGCGTCACGGCCTCGGCCTTTGTCGGCTGGTCGCACGCCTTCGGCAGCGAAACGAATCTGCGCGTAAACGTGCCGGGAATCGGGACCCTGCTGCCGGATACCTCGGCGCCGGCCAGCTGGGCCGAATACCGCGCCGACCTGTTCTACCGCGTCAGCAAACAGGTGGAGATCGGCGTGTTCGATACCGGCGTCTCCGGCGCGGCCGGGACGGTGGGCACGGAAAATCACGTCGGCGCCGCGTTACGAATAGGCTTCTGACCGCCTGGACGACGCTGCCGCAGCGCGCGAGTCGTGGCCCCGGGGTCGTCGAGTTCCTTCGAAGCGCGGGTCGGGGCAGGGAGTGACCCCTGCAGCTTCACCTCTGAAATTGAGAGCAGAACGGCAGCTTTCCACCCTTCTCGGACCTTCGGGACGTCCCCTCGCGGGTGGGCCGGCCGAAAGTCCGCTTTGTGGCTCGGCGCTGGTGCGGCTTTCGACCCAAAGCGGACATCAGCGAGGTCTGCTCGTCCGTCTTCGGTTCAGCGAGGCGCACGTCCCTTCGCCAGTGCGACTCCTTCCCGGAACAGATCGATGTAGGCCGGATCGTCGGAGATGGATTGTGCGTGTGATTCGATGGGCAACTGGGAGACTGCGTTGTAGTGCGCGAGCGCTTCCAACGCCGCGGCAGTTTGTCCGAGGTGGCCGTACACCGCAGCTAGAAGAGCGTATCCGAGCGGAACCTCGGTTTGCTGAACCGACTCTTTTGCGAGCGCGGCCGCCTCGCTGAACCGCTGTTGTCGGAACCGCGCCACCGCCAGCCAAGCGACCTGGGCCGACCGGCTCGGCCCCATGGGATCGAGCCGCATCGCGGTCTCAAGGTGCCGGACGGCGAGCTCGGTTTCACCAGCGCGCAATCGGGTGGTTCCACTGACCAGCCAAGCCTCCGCAGATCCGGGGTTGAGGGCGGTGGCTCGATCGACCAAAGCAACAGCCGCGTCGTGGTCCCGTTCTAGAGTCGCGATGACCATTGCCGCATAGCTGAGCGCGGTGGCATCGTCGCCTGCGGTCCTGACGGCCCGATGTGCCATGTCGATCCCCCGGCGACGATGATCTTCCGGAGCGTCTGACCATCCGTAGACGCCGAGAAGATAGTGGCACACCGCAGCGAGGCTCAGCGCGAGACCGTAGTTCGGATCAATCTCAATGGCGCGGTCAGCCAGGTCGAGCGACTCCAGCATGTTCGGCTTCGTGTAGGTGCGGAGCAGCGCCAAACTTCGCAACGTGAGATCGTAGCAGCCCATGTCTTCGGTCGGCCGGGACGCTGCGCGCCGCGTCTCGGCCTGTTGCACGGTCGGTTCAATCTTGCCCGCTACGGCGAGCGCCACCTTGTCCTGCAGGGCGAAGACGTCGTCGAGCGTATCCTCGAAGCGACTCGTCCAAATCTGCGCGCCGTCAGCGGCGTCGATCAGCTGGACGATGATGCGGACTCTGTTCGCAGCCTTGCGGACACTGCCCTCCAAGACATAGCGCACACCCAGCTGCCGGGCCGCATCCTGCGGGCTAACTCCTTTGCCCTTGAAGGAGAGGCTGGAGCCGCTGGCGATGACAAAGATAGAGCGACCGCGCGACAGTGCGGCGACAATCTCCACAACCATGCCGTCGGCGAAATACTCCTGCTCTGGATCGCCGGACAGGTTGGCGAACGGCATGACAGCGATGGAGGGCTTGCTTGGAAGCGGCAGCGGCGCGGCGTCCACCGGCGAAATAGGTTCAGCGCTCGGTGGCGCCGTCTCCAGACCGGCGGAGACGGCCTCTAGTAAGGACCGGAAAGCCTGGTCCGACGCCCCGCCTGCCCAATGCTTCAAATCCACCCCCTGCCGCTCGCCGAAGAACAGCGGCGGCTCGCAGGGCTCCACGAATACCTGCAGCAGCCGGCCCTGCGCGCGCGCCCAGCGGGCCTCGGCCTTGACGTTGTCGCTGGCCACCGCCGCCGGCGACCAGGCCACGATGACCAGCTTCGCCGCCGCCAGCGCCGCCTCGATCGTCGCTTCCCATGCGGCATTGGGCGGGATGTCCTGATCCCACCACACTCCGATCCCCTCGGCCCGCAGCGCCTCCACCAGCCGGCCGACGGCCGTCAGGTTCTCGCGCTTGTAGGAGACGAAGACCTCGCTCATGGCTTGGAGGCCGCCGGAGTCTCCGCGAGGGCGATGCCATCGAAGATGAGCTGTTGAAGGGCTGGGTCGGGAAAGACCGTCGCCCAATGCCGAACTTCCACGGATGACCGCGCCCTGAAGGCCTGCATCGCCTCGCGCGCCTCGCGGACCTCACCCAAATGGCCCCAGCAGGCGGCGAGGATCCCGCGTGTCAGTGGCCAATCAGGCAGGAGTTGAACGGACTGGCTCAGCAAGGCGGCGGCTTCAGCGAACCGCCGTTGGCCGAAACGGGCCACGCCCAGGCCGCCGAGCGCGTGCGGCCGATATTGCGAGAGCGGGTCGAGGCGCAGCGACATTTCGAGTTGCTCGAAGGCGAGCTCGGGCTCTCCAAGGCTGAGTCGGACCCAAGCACTGACATTCCATGCGGCGGACGATCCCGGGTTGAGAGCCAAGGCGCGCTCGGCGAGGGGAGCGGCCCCTTGCGGGTCGCCGATCATGAGCATCGCATTGCCGACGTTGGCCAGCACACTGGCATCATCGCCGGCGACCTTGATCGCTCGCTGGATCAGCTGCCTCGCCTCCGACAGCTGATGTTCAAGGTCCTCGGACCAGCCAAAGACGATGATGAACCCGTGGCACGTGGCGGCCAGGGACAGGGCCAATCCGTAGTTCGGATCGAGGGCGATCGCCCGGTTCAGCAACGCCAACCCTTCCAGGAGATCGGCCCTCGCAATGGTTCGAGAAATGGCCATCCCGCGCAGGAAAAGTTCGTAGCTTCCCATGTTGTCTGTCGGTCGGCCCGAGGCGCGCCGCAGGTCGACCTGCATCACTGCCGGCTCGATAACCCCGGCGACGTTCAACGCCACCCGGTCCTGCAAGGCGAAGACATCGTCCAGGGTGTCCTCGAACCGTTCGGCCCAGATTTGGCTACCGTCGGCCCCGTCAACCAGCTTGACCGAGATGCGGACCCGGCCGCCGGCGTTGCGCACGCTGCCCTCCAGGACATAGCGAACGCCCAGAATTCTGGCCGCCTCTTGTGGCGTGGTTCCCTTGCCCTTGAAGGACAGGCTGGAGCCGCCTCCGATCACGAAGATCGCCCGGCAGCGGGACAACGCCGTGGTGATCTCTTCGACCATGCCGTCGGCGAAGTACTCCTGCGCTGGGTCGCCGGAGAGGTTGGCAAAAGGCAGGACAGCGATCGAGGGCTTGTTGGGCGGCGACGGCGGCGGCGCGGCGTCCGCCACCGACACTGGCTCAGTGGCCGGAGTAGGCGCTCTCTCCAGACCGGCGCGAACCGCCGCCAGCAGAGACCGGAACGCTGCAACATCAGCCTCGCCCGACCAGTGCTTCAGGTCCACACCTTGCCGCTCGCCGAAGAACAGCGGCGGCTCGCAGGGCTCGACGAACACCTGCAGCAACCGGCCCTGCCCTCGCGCCCAGCGGGCCTCGGCCTTGACGTTGTCGCTGGCCACGGCCGCCGGTGACCAGACGACAATCACCAGCTTCGCCGCTGCCAGCGCCGCCTCGATCGTCGCTTCCCAGGCTGCGTTGGGCGGGATGTCCTGGTCCCACCAGACACCGATCCCCTCGGACCGCAACGCTTCCACCAAACGGCCGACGGCCGTCAGGTTCTCGCGCTTGTAGGAAACGAAGACCTCGGACATGGTGGAGTGGAAGCGCCCCTTGTCGCTGCTGGGACCCTAGCTAGGCTGCAGAGCGGCGGGCAAGGGAAACGTCGCCAGCGGCGCAATAGCGACTAACGCCAATGTCCGCTTTCGACCCAAAGCGGACTCTCGCAAGCCCGCGCTATTGGGAGTCGGTGGCTGCAACAGACGGGCTCTTCCCTTCCGCCAGGGCGATGCCGTCGAGGAGCAGTTTCAAAGCCGCCGGGTCCCTCACGAAGCGCGGCCAGAGCCGATCGAGTGGCACAGGGGAGGCCGCACGGTAGCGTTCCAGAGCATCGCGCGCATCGGCCGTCTGCCCGAGGTGGCCGTAGCTCATCGCCAAGAGCGCCAGACCCAGCGGATACCCCGTCTGCTGCATCACCTCCCGCTCCAGTTGGACGGTCTCGTGGAACAGCCCCTGAACGAACCTGGTCATGCCGAGCCAGGCCAGTTGGGCCATCCGCGTTGGTCCCAATGGGTCCAGCCGCATCGCGGTTTCGAGATGCTCGGCGCCGGTCTCATAGTGACCGAGGATGACGCGCATGATGCCGCTCTGCTGCCAAGCTGCGGCGGAACCGGGGTTGAGCGCAACGGCCCGATCGGTCAGCGCCAGGCCGGCGTCGTCATCTCCACCGGCCCGTATCGCGTGCGCGGCATTGGCCAGGACATTGGCGTCATCGCCGGCGGCCCTGATCGAGCGCCGCGCTAGGTCGACGGCCCTGCGCATCTGAACCTCGTCATCCGATGCCCAGCCCCAGGTGCTGATCAGCATGTTTCCCATGGCCGCCGCGCCGAGAGCCTGTCCGTTGTCCGGATCGAGCGCGATCGCCTGGTCGAGCAGTTCAATCGCCGCCAGCATCCCCTTCCTCGAATAGGTGCGGTAGGGCGGCAGCGCCCGCAGATACAGATCATAGCTGCCCACGTCCTCGGTCGGACGCGTGGAGGCCCGGCGGATCTCGGCCGACTGCAGGGTCGGCTCGATCTTGCCAGCCACCGCCAGGGCGACCTTGTCCTGCAGGTCGAACACGTCTTCCAGGGTGTCCTCGAAGCGGTGGGTCCAAATCTGGGCGTCGCTGGAAGCGTCGATCAGTTGGACCCCGATGCGCACCCGTCCGCCCGCCTTGCGTACATTGCCTTCCAGCACATAGCGCACGCCGAGGCGCTGGGCTGCCTCCCGGGCGCCCACCCCTTTGCCTTTGAAGGCGAGGCTGGAACCAGCGGCGATCACGAAAATCGAGGGAGAGCGTGAAAGCGCTTCGACGATCTCCACCACCATGCCGTCGGCGAAATACTCCTGCTCTGGATCGCCGGAAAGATTCGCGAACGGCAGGACTGCGATGGACGGCTTGCTGGGCAACGGCGGCGGCGCGGTGTCCGTTAGCAAGATGGGTTCGATGCTCGGAGCCGGCGCTGAACCCAAGCCAGCGCGCACAGCCGCCAACAGCGCTTGGAACGCGGCATCCGACGCCGCGCCAGCCCAGCCATTCAAATCCACACCCTGCCGCTCGCCGAAGAACAGCGGCGGCTCGCAAGGCTCCACGAACACCTGCAGCAGCCGCCCCTGCCCCCGCGCCCACCGCGCCTCGGCCTTGACGTTGTCGCTGGCCACCGCCGCCGGCGACCAGGCGACGATCACCAGCTTCGCGGCGGCCAGCGCCGCCTCAATGGTGGCTTCCCAGGCCGCGTTGGGCGGGATGTCCTGGTCCCACCACACGCCGATCCCCTCGGCGCGCAGCGCTTCCACCAGCCGGCCGACGGCCGTCAGGTTCTCGCGCTTGTAGGAAACGAAGACGTCGGTCATCGCGGCTCGTCCGCCGGACCGTCCGCCGACGCCCTGCCCTCCGCCAGCGCGAGGCCCTCGATGAGGAGCTTGCGATGGCCCGGTCCCCAAACGCCACTTTCAACATATTGATCGACAAGTCTGGGCGCGAGTTCTCGCGCTCGCGCCAGGGCCTCGCGCGCCGCGTCCAATTGCCCAAGATGCCCGTAGCTCGCGGCTAGATGGAAATAAGCGGGCGGATGGTCGGCCTGACGGATGGCCTCTTTCATGAGCGCGACGGTCTCCGCGAACCGGGCCTGGGCGAACTTCGCGATCCCCAAAAGAACATCCTGGACTGGCCGGTTCGGGCCGGCAGGTTCCAGCCGTCGCGATGTTTCGATGTGCTCCACGGCGAGTTCTACCGCTCCAGCCCGGAGCCGCACGAGGCCGCTGTACATCCAGGCGCGCGACGAACCTGGGTTCAGGGCGACGGCTCGCGCCACGACGGCGGCAGCCCCTTCCAGGTCCCCTTCCAGATTCATCATCGGCCCGGCGGCGCTGGCGAGCACGTTGGCGTCGTCGCCGGCAACCTTCAGCGCCCGGTGCGTCAAAGCGATGCCCTGACGACGCATCAGGTCGGGGTCATTCGACCAACCAAAGGCGTGAATGCTGTAGCGGCACGACCCGGCAAGACTCAGCGCCGGTCCAAAATCCGGATCGAGCGCGATAGCGCGGTCCAAGAGTTCCATGGCCTGGAACATGTCCGCCCGTGCAAAGGTACGGAACAAGGGCAGCGCGCGCAGGTAGAGGTCGTAGCTGCCCATGTTTTCAGTCCGGCGCGCAACCGCGTGCCGCACCTCCGCCTGCTGCACTGTTGGCTCGATCTGCCCCGCGACGCTGATTGCCACCCGGTCTTGGAGGGCGAACACGTCTTCGAGGGTGTCCTCGAAACGGTGGGTCCAGATCTGGTTGCCATCCAGCGCGTCAACAAGCTGGACGCCGATGCGGACACGACCACCCGCTTTGCGCACGCTACCGTCGAGCACATAGCGCACGCCAAGTTGCCGCGCCGCGTCCTGCACGCTGATCCCCTTGCCCCTGAACGATAGAGTTGCGCCGCTGGCGATCACGAAGATCGATCTGATGCGCGAGAGCGACTCCACGATCTCCACCACCATACCGTCGGCGAAGTAGTCCTGGTCGGCGTCGCCGGAGAGGTTGGCGAAGGGTAGGACCGCGATGGAGGGCTTGCTCGGCAGCGGCGGCGGCGCCGGGTCGGCCAGCGAGACCGGTTGCGCGCTGGAAACTGGCGTGGACTCCAAGCCAGCGCGAACCGATGCCAGCAGCGACCGGAACGCCGGCTCCGACGCCGCGCCCGCCCAGCTCTTTAAATCCACGCCCTGCCGCTCGCCGAAGAACAGTGGCGGCTCGCAAGGCTCGACGAACACCTGCAGCAGCCTACCCTGTCCCCGCGCCCAGCGCGCCTCGGCCTTGACGTTATCGCTGGCCACCGCCGACGGCGACCAGGCGACGATCACCAGCTTCGCGACATCAAGCTGTTGCTCGATCGTCGCTTCCCAGGCGGCGTTCGGGGCGATGTCCTGATCCCACCAGACCCCGATCCCCTCCGCCCGCAGCCCCTCCACCAGCCGCCCCACCGCCGCCAGGTTCTCGCGCTTGTAGGAGACGAAGACGTCGCTCATGGCTGGGCGTTGCTCGCCTCGTCAGTGGGCTGTTTTCCCTCGGCCAACGCGATGCCGTCCAAGAACAGCTTGAGTTGATCAGGTTGGCGCCCAAGGTTGAGTTGCGCATAAGCGTCAATGGGCAGCTGTGAGAGACTTCCGTAGCGGGCTAGCGCCTCCAACCCCTCCCCCCTTTGTCCCAGGTGGCCGTAGGTCGCGGCGAGATAAGCGGGGACGCCCGGCAAGTCGGTTTGTTGCGCGGCTTCCTTCAAGAGAGCGACCGCCTCGGGGAACCGCCCCTGTCTGAACCGCGCCATGCCGACGAAGGCAATCTGGGCCGCCCGGTTTGGCCCCATGGGGTCAAGTCGCATCGCGGTCTCGGCGTGTTCGATAGCGAGCTCGGGTTCTCCAGTTCTCAGCCGCATTGAGCTGCTCACGAACCAAGCTACCGAGGACCCTGGGTTCAGACTGATCGCGCGTTGGATCAGAGCGAGTCCGGCGTCCGGGTCCCCTTCTAGAATCACGACGACCTGCGCAGCATAGGCGAGCACATAAGCGTCGTCGCCCGCTGCCTTTAGGGCTCGATGCGCCATCTCGATGCCTTGGCGGCGGTGACCGTCCGGGTCGTCCGACCATCCCCAAGTGTTGATGATCATGTGGCAGTACCCCGCCACGCCTAGCGCCGGACCAAAGTCAGGATCGAGGTCGATGGCCCGGTTCAGCAGATCGAGCGCTTCCAACGACCCCGCTTTTGTGGAGCTACGGTTGGGGGGCAGCGCGCGAAGGTAGAGGTCGTAGCTGCCCATGTTGTCGGTCGGGCGTGCGGAGACTCGTCTGACTTCGGCCTGTTGCACAGTCGGCTCGATCTTCCCCGCGACGGCGAGCGCCACCTTGTCTTGAAGGGCGAAGACGTCGTCGAGCGTGTCCTCGAAGCGATTGGTCCAAATCTGTGCGCCATCCGTCGCGTCGATCAGCTGAACCCCGATACGCACGCGGATTCCCGCCTTGCGCACGCTCCCCTCCAGCACGTAGCGGACGCCAAGCTGACGGGCCGCGTCCTGCGGGCTGACCCCTTTACCCTTGAACGACAGGCTGGACCCGCCAGCGATGACGAAGATCGATTTGATGCGCGACAGCGCCTCCACGATCTCAACCACCATACCATCGGCGAAGTAGTCCTGCTCGGGATCGCCCGAGAGGTTGGCGAACGGCAGCACGACGATCGAGGGCTTCGTGGGAAGCGCCGGAGCGTCGGCGGCTACGATCAACGGGGGCGGCGCCGGCTGGTCGGAGCCTGAAGTGGCGGCGCGAACCAGCCCCTTGCGCACTGCCTCCAACACGCTCCGGAACGCAGCGTCCGACGCCGCGCCGGACCAGTGTTTCAGGTCCACGCCCTGCCGTTCGCCAAAGAACAGCGGCGGCTCGCAGCTTTCCACGAACACCTGCAGCAGCCGGCCCTGCCCGCGCGCGCCGCGCGCCTCGGCTTTGACGTTGTCGCTGGCCACCGCCGCCGGCGACCAGGCGACGATCACCAGCTTGGCCGCCGCCAACGCCGCCTCGATCGTCGCTTCCCAGGCCGCGTTGGGCGGGATGTCCTGGTCCCACCACACCCCGATCCCCTCGGCCCGCAACGCCGCGACCAGCCGGCCCACCGCCGCTAGATTCTCGCGCTTGTAGGAGACGAAGACGTCGGACATTCCAAGGCGACCCCTCCTTCGCCACGATCCGAACCCTAGCGACGCCGCCGATCCGGGGGCAAGGGAAAGGTGGCCGCCCGGACGGCCACCGCTTGGTTGCCTCAGCGCCCCGGCGGAGCGTTGGATCGCACCTGTTGGGGGAACTTCGATGAACCTTTCCGATCTCGCCAGCATCGCGGGCGTTCTCGGCAGCCTCGCCGTGTTCGGCTCGCTGATTTACCTCGCGCTGCAGGTCCGCCAGACCGACCGAAACCAACGTACCTTGCTGCAGCAGGGCGCATCGGCGCGAAATATGGAGTCCGTCTGGAAATTCGGTGAGCCTCACAACGCCGAAATCGTCGCCCGGGTCTGGTGCGGCGAAACCGACTTCACGACCACCCAGGCGACGCAGCTCGTATACTTGTTGCGCGCATCCCTGCTTGGCTTCCAGGACCAGTTCCTGCTGAACATGGTCTCCTGTCCACCCAACGCAAAACGAAACCCAGGAGCGGGCCATCAGGCGCATCTTGAGCGTGCCGGCGTTCAGAGCTCTGTGGGCCATCACCGGCGCCGGCTATGCACCCGAGTTCGCCAGATACATCGATACTCTGCTGAAGGACGTTCCGCTCGCGCCTCCCCAGGACTACGCGGCCCTGATCAGGACCGTCGCGGCGCAGCAAAAAACGGCTGTGGCGATCTCTGACTAATGTCTGCTTTCCACCCATAGCGGACCTTCGGAATGTCCGCTTTGCGGCGCACTAGCAGCGGTGCCGGTTTTGGGCGAAACTTCCGTCTATGTGCAATCGGTACGGCTATCAGCACCCCTACGCGCGCCTCGTGGAGGAGTTCTCCGAGATCGGTTCCATCAACTGGAACCGCCTGGATGATCCGCTGGGGCTTCATCCCGGACAACTGGAGCGACACCGTCACCGTCTGGCAGGACCACCAGCGGCCGAAGCCTGGGGAGCGACGCAGCGCCAACCCCATGACCAACGCGAGGTCCGAAACGGTGAGCCGAACCTCGGCCTATCGCAAAGGCTACGCCCGCCGCCGGTGCCTGGTGCCCGCGACCCACTACTTCGATTGGGCCCTACGCTAGACCATCCCCAGCGCCAAGAAGGCCATGTTCCGGTTCAGCGTCCCGCCTGACCACAAGGTACTTCTTCGGCGGCGGCGTGCGCGAGCTACGTTTTGAGAGGCGTCTCAGACGCCACGACGCCAAAACGCCCGGCCGCCAACGACCTGGCCTTCTCAACCTGTTCCGCCTGATTGCGACATGGTCCGACAATCACGCGTTTGATGGGCAGCGTTCCGTCGATGTCCTTGAAAAGTTCGATGAAGCGCTTTCCGCTTCCCGGCTCCTCAGGACGAGACGCCGCGATGAACTTTTCGGAATGCTCTTTGGCTATGAGCGCCCGCATCCGCTCGGTGATCGGGATCGCCACCATGCGAACCTCCCGCTCCTCGCGAAAGGCCGGATGCTTCACCAGGGTCGCGGCGGGGAAGAACTGCGCTATGCCGTCATTGGTCACTTGTCGGCGCTCAAGGAGACCTTCGGCAAAATCCACGCATGCTTTGATCAGGTCGGGGAAGAGGTCGCCGATCTGGAGACCATCAATCGCGTGGTGCGCGTCACTGAGGTTCAGGTGGGTGTAGGCGGCGGCGTCGTACTCTCTGGCCAACAGCTCGCCGAGCATACGCGTGTCGAACACGAGGCTGAACCCTGATCGGCCTCCGTAGGCCCGCCACTGGCTGAGAAGTCCGTTCTCCTTCTCGTACGCTTCGGCGGTGTGAGTGCAGAACGAGGCGACGTAGGCAGTGCCAGCCGTCTCAGACAGGTCGCTCACGTCGCCTGCTTCGAAGCTGCTGGCGTAGAGCGACTTGACTAGATCGTCAGCGAGACCCGCCGCGGCCCTGTTGAGGCCCCCGGTCGCTCGAATGGCGCGATCAACCCTAGCATGGACCCCTCGGCGTCGTTGCAGGAGGTCGCGCAGTTGTTCGGCGAGCTCAGCGCGGAGTGGTTCGCGGAGCTGCACGATCTCGGTGCCGTCGTTGAGGTCGCGATAGTTGGTCGCTCGAATGATGCCGCTCGTGACTATGCCAAATAGGCCAGCCTCATCCGTATAGTGGTGCAGCTCGGCATGGGCCGCCATCTCAGCGCCGAGGATCGTCAGCGTGACCTGGCTCTCATCGCTCGCCGCACCCATGGTTCACCATAACAGGTCGGAAGTTCCGCGGCGCGGTGACGCGAAATTCTGAATGGGCCAATCAGGCCGTCAAGCTTCGGCACCGAACTCGGAGCGGTTGTCGTGAGCGCGTGGCCAGCCTGCGCCGGCTCGGCATGGCCGCTCCGGCTGGCCAATGCCGACGGTGGTGCTCACAGGGAAGATATTAAGAGTACCCCTCATTTGCGGGGTTGAGTTGCACCGCATTTGAGGAGTTAGCGCATCCCGAAATCGGCCATTTTGAAGGGTCTCAACCCCTCATCTTCAGGGTTGGAACACCGCAATTGAGGGGCTGGCGTCTGTTTTTGTGCCCACGGTCTGCCGCTGCACCCGGGCTGTGCCTTCAGCCATCGCCTGACGTCTGAGACGCCGCCCCTGAGACTCGTGTCGGCGGCGAGCTGCTTCGTCACGGCCAGCCAGCGATGCGACGGCGGGATCGCTCGGCCGTCCGCCCCCTTCGTCGGGAGCCAGGTCAGCTCGTATCGGGAATGCTCGCCGCTGGCGCCGACGCGGGGTGCTTGGAACGTCCGATCCACGAAACCTGTGGCGATCAGTTCGGCGAAGGCTCTCGGCGCATCGTCCGGGGTGACGCCGAATCGAACAAGCTGTCGCGACGGCGCCGCGAGGCGACCGTTCTCTTGGCCGCCGTGGCTGCCGTGCTCGATCAACAGGAAATCGAGGACGCGCCGCGCGTTGATGCCAAGCGCCCGAAAGGTCACGGCCGAGTACATCGTGTTCGTCATCCAGGTCCAAGGTTCGCCGTCTGGCGGCCGGTTGCTGAGCGTTCGCCCCGGCTTCGCGCGTTTCATGCGACGCCGCCGAGCCATCGGGCCTCAACCCGGATGGCATGCCCAAGCAGCCGACACTGCTCGTCGGCGGCGGTTGCATCTGCGCCTTGCCGGAGGACAGAGGCGCGCCGGCAAGTCAGGCGGAAGGTGAGAACTTCACCCATTCAGCAGTGCTAGCTCCCCGGACCCATCAGGCCGCCTGCAGCACGCCGATCAACTCGGGTGCCATTCAGTGATCAGTGACGCGATGGCCCCCATCGGCGGCCTTGCTGGCGGCGGATAGGGCTCCATCTGCGGGACGGTTCTCCTCTCCGAACCACGAGAGGACCGCCGAGGGCGCCATCGCCGCGTCCCGGGGCGGGCGTTCGGTATGGGGCTAAGCAACTTCGGTTTCGTTGCCCGCGAAGCGCCGCAAGTCGTCAAGCCAATAGAAGCAGCGGCCCCCGACTCGCACGATTCGTGGGCCGCGCCCCTCCGTCGCCCACATCGCCAGCGTCTTCGGCCTGCGGCCAAGGTAGGCCGCCGCATCGTTCCGGTTCACGCGACCATCAGGGAGCACCCTGACTGTCACGCGCACTATCTGGTCCAAACTCATCAAGGCTCGCTCCCTACCATTTCCGGCAATATGCCTCCAGATAAGGAGACTAATAGCACTTGACATAGTCGCCGCAAGTCGCGTCTTCTGTGACGGAGACAAATAGGCGATTGCGGAATGAAGCAGATCACAGCGACGCGTGCGAAGGGAGCCGGACGGCCGCCGATGGGGCCCAAGTCAGGCAAGGGGTCGACCCTCGCGACTAGGATCACCGCCGAAACTCGTGCTGCAATCGAAGTCGAGGCGGCTCGAACGGGGCGCTCAATCTCGCAGGTCGTTGAACTATGGCTGGAGGACGCCCGCCGGGGACAGGCAGAGTATCGCGAGCTCGTCGGCGGATCATGGCTGGGTCCAGTCACCGAACAGCTCATCGCGATAGCGAAGGCGGTTCAGGCCAGGGAGCCGAACTCTGACCTAGCTCGCACAGCCCTGAT
>Ga0265338_10007640_pt1 | contig 13342 bp, 9 predicted proteins | sample 42126metaG_FD_193579 | JGI IMG/M metagenome (GOLD analysis project Ga0265338, IMG submission 193579) | Rhizosphere microbial communities from Carex aquatilis grown in University of Washington, Seatle, WA, United States - 4-21-26 metaG | ecosystem: Host-associated > Plants > Roots > Rhizosphere >... | reverse complement strand
CAACCAGGACGACAGCGCCGATCGCGCCCTGGATGAGGTCATCCCACATGAACCAGAACCGGTGCTGGCCCGGCGTGCCGAACAGATAGAGGATCAGCCCCGCGTCCAGTGTCACCCGGCCAAAGTCCATAGCGACCGTGGTCGTCGTCTTGTCCGGCACATGCGACAGATCATCGACCCCGTCGCTGGCCGAGGTCATGACCGCCTCGGTGGTGAGCGGAGTGATTTCCGAGACCGACCCGACGAAAGTGGTTTTGCCCACGCCGAATCCGCCAGCCACGACGATCTTAACCGACGTCATGGCGGTCTCCGCCGCGTTGCCCGACGCGGGCCTAGAGCTTGCGAAGTCCACTGAGCACCCTTTCGAGCAGGTTAAGATCCGGACGGCCGTGCGCGTGGTCGATCTGATGAACTCTGACGAGACCCTCCACCGCCATATCAGCGATGAGGACACGCGCCACGCCCAAGGGCATCCTGAGCACGGCAGATATCTCTGCCACTGAACGCCAGTCACGACAGAATCCCAGGATGGCCTGGCACTCCGGACTAAGAGTTGACAGGTCGCGGGCCTCGTAGTGAGAGGCAGCCACCATCGCCTCGATCTGGAGCTGATACCGGGGCTTGGTCCTGCCCCCAGTTACAGCGTATGGCCGGACGAGCCCACTCCCGGTACTCTCCGCGCCACGCGGGCGCCTGCCGCCGGCCGGATTCTTGCCTCCGGCCGCCGACCAGTCATCCCGGCCTGGGCCGGACACCGGTATCTCCTGTCACCTATCTGCCATCCTTCGACCGAAACCCACCACGCATGTCAGGCGTCAAGGCGCTCCCTACCCGCTCGACAAGCAACGCCATCTCATAGGCCACGAGGCCCATATCGCAATCAGCAGCCGCGAGCACAGCAAGGCTCGACCCGTCGCTGATTGCCATCACCAGCAGGAGCCCACGCTCCATTTCAACAACCGTCTGGGTGACTGGACCACCCTCGAACACCCGTGCCGCACCTTGCGTCAGGCTGGTCAGGCCAGAGGTGACAGCCGCCAGCTGATCCACCCGGTCGGCTGGGAAGCCGTTCGAGTACGCGAGCGGCAACCCGTCCGACGACACGACGATGGCGTGCGCGACAGAAGGGACCCGTTCGACGAAGTTCGTGATCAGCCAGTTCAGATCCTGAACCGGACGGGTTAGCGGGCTCACGAACCCTCCTTTCTCGGCGACCTCAGCATGACCATCTCAATGACACTGGCGGCATGGCCGCCCCAAGCCTCATGACACACCGTTGTCCTCACCGCTGGAGTCGCCCTCGCTGCGAAGGGCAGCACGACCTTCCCGGACACCACGCTGGAAACTGGCGAACCGGTCCCTGGTCACAGACGCCGACCGGATGGCCGGTAGCGCGGGCGCGGTCTCACCGTTGCCCGCCGTGCCAGGGACAAGGTTGGCCTTCGGAACCCTCTTCGGGAGCCCGGACATGGTAACCCCGCCGGAGCTTGGCGCGTGCACGGCTTCCGCCGCCCGCCAGCCCTCGTCTCCAGCCGAACTCCAGCTGGGCGCGCTGGTCTCCACCGGGGAGGCTCCGCCATCCGAGCTGTGCTTGCCCCGGCGGAACCAGTCCGATTCCACGGATTCGAAGATGGGCAGCCGATTGCCCTGGCCGGAATCCGCTGCTGGCGGGACCACGACTTCGCGTCTGGGCAGGGTCACCTCGGCGCTGTACGACATGTCCGGGCGTCCGGGGGACCGGATCTGCTCGTCCACGCCGCCGTTGACCGGCGCACCGAACGCGGGCAACGGCCCCGTGTTCGGCACCGAGGGGATCGGGCCGGTCGGGGGGTTGCTCTCCCACGAAGGGGCCAGCTGCGGGTAGGCCGAAGTCGCGGACACATCCCCATTCTCCGCCCGCAGCGGGGTGAAGCGCGGCGCCCGGGCCGCGCTGACCGCCTGCTCAGCCGCAGTCCGGTCACCGGCCGGCCACTCCGTCGCGAACGGGCCCACGGTGGGCGGAAGCTCCACGGAACCCGGCGAACTCCGCTCGAAGCGGCGGATGCCCGGCGATGAGCCGGTCATCTCGTGCGTAACCACCTCGTCCGGCAGCCACACCAGGGCGGTCAGCCCACCGGTCGGTGCGGGGCGCAGGCGCACCCTGATCCCGTGCCTGGCCGCCAGCCGGGCCACCACGAACAGCCCCATCCGCCTGGAGACCGCGACATCCACCACCGGGGGGTTGTCCAACCGCCAGTTGGCGTGGGCCATCTCCTCGGCCCCCATGCCAACCCCCTGATCGGAGATATCGAGCAGCACTCCCCCGCTGTTCAGCAGGTGACCAGAGACGGCGACCGGGGTCTCCGCCGAGGAGAAGGAGGTGGCGTTCTCGGCCAGCTCAGCGATCAGGTGCACCACGTCGTTCACGGCCGGGCCGCGGACTGCGATCCCGGGCTGCACGTTCAGCGAGACCCGTTCGTACTGCTCAATCTCTGACACCGCCGCGCGGAGAATGTCCACCAGGGCGACCGGCTGGTTCCACCGCCTGGAGGCGTCGTGGCCGGCGAGCACCAGCAGGTTCTCGGAGTTGCGGCGCATGCGGGTGGCGAGGTGGTCCATCTGGAACAGGTTGGACAGCCGTTCCGCGTCCTGCTCGCCTTGCTCAAGATCGTCAATAAGCCGGATCTGCCGTTCAACCAGGGACTGGCTGCGGCGGGAGAGGTTGACGAACATCGCGTTGACGTTCCCGCGCAGTGCCGCCTCGTTGGCCGCAAGCCGGAGCGCCTCCCGGTGTACCTGGTCGAACGCGCGCGCAACCTCACCGATCTCGTCGGAAGAGTCCACATCAATGGGCTCGACCTCAAGCGGGACTCCGGCACCGTCAGTCTCGCTCATCCGGCGCACCATGTCAGGCAGCCGCACGCCGGCGACCTCAAGGGCGCCGGCCCGCAGCCGCCGCAGCGGCCGGACCATGGACCGGCCGACGACCACGGTCAGCACGAGCGCCAGCGCGAGGACGAGCAGGACCACGATGCCGACCACGGCGGACGAGAGGAGCGCCGAGTTGCGCAGCGCCTGCGCGCGCACTTGCACCTGCGACGCCAGCTTCGCCTCGACCGAGCCCATCTGCGAGTTGATGGCGTTCGACATGGCGCCGTACCAGTCGTCCGCGCTCGTGGTGTCCGTCGCCAGCGAGTTGGCGTTGGCCTGCGCCGTGGAGATCGCCTGCAGTTCCTCGGAACTCGCCTCGTAGACGAACGACGAGGACACGCTGTTGTTCCAGAGCTGGCGCTGAGCAACGGTCGAGGATGTGTTGAACGCCTGCAGGTTGCTCTGCTGGTTGGAGAGCGCGGCGTTCAGCGCGGACAGCTCGCCCGCGGACAGGGTGCCTTGCAGCAGCGCCGCCGTGAGGATCGCGCGCTGCTCCGAGGCTTGCTCCTTCATCCTCGACACCAGCCCGAGCACCCGGACGGTCTGGGACAGCGTCGCATCGCTGGACCCCTGCGAGGTCTCATCCTCCAGGGCCTGCAGAGCCTGGATCAGCTGCGCGTACTTCTGGACCACGACAAGGGCCGGCAACTGGGTTGAGATGGCCGCGTCGCGCAACGACGGCAGCGCTTGCAGCATGGTCAGCGAGGTGGCCGCCTCCTGCTGCGCCTGCGTCGAGAAAGGACTGCGGATGGTCTGCAGCTCATTGCGGACTGTCGAGGCCAGCCCGTCTGTGCCGGCGTACTGCTGCTTGACCACGGAAAGCTCGGCAGCGGCATTCGGCTGGGTGGCCTTCACCAGGGCATCCGCGCGGCCACCTTTGTTGCCGAGTGCGATGAAGTAGACCGTCCGGTCCCTTTCATCCTCAAGCCGCTGGGAGAGCGCCGTGATATTGGTGCTCAGCTTTGCGAGCTGCTCAGTCCGCTGGTCGGCGAGGGCGCTCTGCACCGATGACACGATGCGGGTGCCGCCGAGCACGACGGCGGTCAGCGTGGGGATGGCGATGAGCAGGACGAGGCGCGAGCGCACCCGCCAGTTCTTCAGGCCGCGGCTCGAACCGCTGCCGCCATGCCTGGCGCCTTCCGGGTGCCCGCCATCCGGCTCGCCGCCATCGACGCGGCCGTTGAGCTGGCCGGGCACGGGCACATCCGGCCCAGCCCCGGCGGTCGCCTGGGGCGATGCCCCGTTTCCGGCCGTCAGGGATACGCCGCGGGTCTTCTTGCTGCGGGACGGCACAGCCTCTGTACCTCTCACCTGGCGACCACGGCGGGCCCGCGGGCCCGCAGGATTTTCGGCGGAACCGACATGACGCACCCCTTCCCGGGTGACGATTCTGCGAGCCCCGCGCGCGGGCGCGGTCAAGGGCTGATCTTAACCTCTTAACCATCCAGCAGGCATCAATACCTACACCACGTCGTAAAGCCGATCTAACGTGACGTTTGCTGTATAGGTCGACGCCAGTCTGTATAGGTTGACGCCAGTAGAGTACTCTCTGGCGCTGCAGCCGTGTTCCGTTCTGTCCGAACTGTCCGAACTGTCTGAGCCGAGTTTCGCTGTCGGCCTCTGTTCCCGAGGAGCGTCATGAGGTTAAGTCAGGCTGATATCACGCCCATCTCCCGCCGGATGCCCCGGCGCCGGTCACGCGCGGTTTCGGCCGGGGTCGCAGCGGTAACCGTGAGCCTGCTGGCGGCCGGGTGCCACGTACCTGGCACCGCGGCAGGCGCCGCCGGGCTCACCAGGTCATCGATAACGGTGGCCGCCCTGCCCGGCGTTGATGACGCACCGCTGTACATAGCCCTGCACAGCGGCCTGTTCGCGAACGCCGGCCTCACGGTCAACATCCAGACCTACAGTTCGGTGGGCAAGGAGATCGCGGCCCTCACCAACGGCAGCGCTGACGTCGCCGTCGGCGACTACGCCGACTTCTTCTTCGCCCAGGACGCTGCCGACCACCCCGGCTTCCTCATCGTGGCCGACGGGTACGACGCGGCGCCCAGCGTGATGCAGGTGCTCACCCGGCCTGGCTCGGGGGTGACCACCCCCCACGAGCTCGCGGGCAAGACGATCGGCACGCCCGAGCCGCAGGAGATCCCGTTCAGCACCACGCTGCCCTACAGCGAGGAGACGCTGGCCACCCAGTCGGTCCTGACCAACGATGGGGTCAGCCCGGCATCGGTGCACTGGAAGGCCATGCCGAGCGGGCAGCTGGTCGGCGCGCTGCGCAGTGGTGCGGTGAGTGCCATTCTCGCTACCGAGCCGGTCATCTACCAGGCCCAGGCTCAGCTCGGCGCCACCTCGGTGCTCGATGCGTGCAGTGGCCAGACGGCCAGCCTGCCGCTGTCGGGCTATTTCACCCTCGGCTCCTTCGCCCGCAAGTACCGGGGCACCGTGCTGGCCTTCCGCTCCGCGCTGCTGAAGGCGCAGTCGCGGTCCGCCCAGGCGGCACCGGTGCAGGCGGCGCTGGCCAGCAATGAGCACATGGGGGCCCAAACCGCGTCCCTGGTCACCCTCGGGGTCTACCCGACGTCCGTGAAAGCGAGCAACCTGCAGCGGGTCGCCTCCCTGATGTCCTCGTTCAACCTGCTCAACCCGCCGCTCAACGTGGCAAAGATGATCTTCCGATGACGGGTTGGCTGGTGGGTAGCCGCGACGGGTTACTGAATAGGTAGCTACGACGGGTTAGCTGTGCCGGATTAGCTGTTGCCGCCGAGGCCGAGTTCCCTGGCTATGATCATGCGCTGGACTTCCGACGTGCCCTCGCCGATCTCCAGGACCTTCGCGTCGCGGTAGAACCGGGCCACGGGGAACTCGTTCATGAAGCCGTACCCGCCGAAGATCTGGGTGGCGTCCCTGGCGTTGTCCATGGCCGCGTTCGAGGCCGCCAGCTTGGCGATGGCAGCGAGCCTTTTGACCGGTTCGCCGGCCACCAGCCGGGCTGAAGCGTCCTGCCAGGCCAACCTCGCGGTATGCGCCCGTGCCGCCATGTCGGCGAGCTTGAACTGGATGGCCTGGTAATGGCCGAGCCGGTGACCGAAGGCGGCCCGCTCACCGACATACCGGAGGCACTCGTCCAGGCAGCCCTGGGCGAGCCCCACGGCCAGGGCGGCTATCGCGATCCGGCCCTCATCCAGGATCTGCAGGAACTGGGCGTACCCGCGGCCCCGCTCACCGAGCAGGTTCTCCCCGGGCACCCGGCAGGACGCGAAGGCCAGTTCCCGGGTGTCCGAGGCACACCAGCCGACCTTGGAATACTCCGGCCCGACGGTGAGCCCGGGGGTACCGGCCGGGACGAGGATGGCGGAGATCTCCGGGCGACCGTCCGGCTTGCGGCCCGTGATCGCCAGCACGGTGATCAGCGAGGTGATCGTTGTGCCGGAATTGGTGATGAACGACTTGCTGCCGTCGATCACCCACTCTCCGCCGGTCAGCCGCGCAGTCGTCCGCATGCCGCCGGGGATGTCAGACCCGCCGCCTGCCTCGGTCAGCCCGAACGCCCCCAGGCGATGTCCCGCGCACAGGTCGGGCAGCCAGCGGTGGCGCTGCTCGGCGGAGCCGAACCGGTAGACCGGCATGGCGCCGAGCGCGACGGCCGCCTCCAGCGTGATGGCCACCGAGGAGTCCACCCTGGCCAGTTCCTCCAGCACCAGGCACAGCGCGAAGTGGTCGCCGCCCATGCCGCCGAACTCCTCAGGGAATGGCAATCCGAACAGGCCGAGGCCCGCCATTCTGGCCACGATCTCGTAGGGGAACTCAGCCCGTTCGTAGTATCCGCCGATCACCGGCGCGATAACCTCCCGGGCGAAATCCGCGACCGTCTGGCGGAGTTCCTCCTGCTCTTCGCTGAGCCGGTAGCTGATCACCCATTGATGCTACTGGCTGGCCGTCTCGGGCACCCTTGCGGCGCTGCGCACGTTAGGCTCAGTGAACATTCCCTGCCGCCGTCCCGGAGGACGACATGGCGACCCTGACCTGCCCTGCCTGTGCCGCTGCGGTCCAGCAGGACGATCTGATCTGCTTCACCTGCGGCGCGAACCTGCCCCGGGACCGTCCGGTGAACGAGCCGGCCACCCCGCCGACGGTCATGCAGGAGTACCTGAGCCGCGACCCGGCGGCCACCCCGTCGCCGGGCGCCGCCGCCTGCCCGCACTGCGGCTCGGCCATCAGCGAGCCTTCCTCCGTGATCTGCCTGACCTGCGGCCAGCCACTGCCGCCACCGACCGGGATCATCTCGGCGGTGGTGCTCCGGCTGTCGTTCCCGACCGGCAACGTCGAGATCCCGGCCGGGACCTCCCTGGTCCTCGGCCGTGATCCAGAAGAGTCGCTTGTCGCGGCGGCCTTCGCGGACTATGACAATGTGTCACGTCGTCATGCCACAGTTACCGTCAGTGATTCCGGGAACGCGACGATCCGGGACGAGCGGTCCACGAACGGAACCTTCGTCAACGGCGACCGGGTGCTTCCTGGCACGGAGGCACGCCTCGCCGACGGGGACAGCGTCCGGCTCGCCGGTGATGTCACGGCTGAGGTCTCGCTGCCCCGCCAGCGGCGTGACCCCGGGGAGTTCAGCCAGAACGGTCGCCGGAGTCCGGGCTGAACCACAGGTCCGGCCCGTCGCCGGAGGAGAACCACGGCCGGTAGGGCTCGCCGCCCGGCGACCGCCCGGGACCCGGCCCGCGCGACGTGGGCTGGCTGTGGCGGCTGCGGTCCGCGCCTCCCGGCCGCCCGGCGCCGCGCGGGTGCGGCCCGCCCGCCCTGTCCTCCCGGTCGGCCGCGCCCTCCCCCGGGCCCTCGGTCCCGCCCAGGTCACCACGTCCTGGCTCGCCGCCGCCCAGGTCAGCCTCTTCCCCGCGGTCGCTGTCTTCCGCCGGGTCGCCGTCTTCCCCGCGGTCGCTGTCTGCCGCCCGGTGGCTGTCGCTGGCTAAGTCGGCCGGAGCCCCGTACGCCACGCCGCCGTCTTCGCCCTGCTCCGGCGACGGCCGGTAGTCCGGCGATGACGGATGGCCGGCCGGCAGCCGGGCCAGCCGCTCCCTGAGGTCACCAAGCGGATCCCGGCCGCTGCCAGCAGGCTCAGGTCTGTCAGCACGCATGCGGTGATTGTCCCCCATGCCGGAATCTTGGGCCTGCCCCGGCCGCCATCGGCCGTGAGACCATCCGGGCAGGGGAGACAGCCCGGGCAGGGGAGACAGCGCGACATCGGAGGCGGCCATGGCGGCAAAGGCGACTGCGACGGCCACGGCCACGCCGGGGCTCCGGCGCAATGCGATCGGGCTGCGCGAGGTCCTGTTCCAGAGCATCACCGACATGGCGCCGGGCGCCGCCATCGCCGCGTCGATCCCGGCCGGCGTGGCGTTCGCCGGGGGGTCCCTGCCGCTGGCCGTCATCTTCGCCTTGATCGCGTGCCTGTTCTGCGCGTCCAGCATCGGCTTGCTGGCCCGGGAGATGCCGGCCGCGGGGTCGCTGGCCACCTACGCCGCCCGTGGCCTGCACCCGTCCATCGGCTTCCTGGTCGCCTGGGGATATGTGCTGGTCGGGTTCCTGATCCCGCCGCTCGTGCTGCTGCAACTGGGCTTCACCACCGCGGCCACCATCAACGCCGAGTTCCACGGCTACCCAGCGAGCCTGTGGTGGCCGTGGGCGCTGCTGGGTGCCGTCATCGTGCTCGCGGCCGGTTTCTACGGCATTCGCACGTCGGCGCGGCTGGGCACCGTCCTGGGCCTGTTCGAGATCGGGGTATTCCTGGTACTCGCGATCTTCCTGCTGGTGCACGCGGGCAACCACAACACGCTGAGCGTGTTCAGCACCAAGTACACCCCGAGCGGGTTCCGCGGCATTTCCGGAGTGATCGGCGGATCGGTGTACACGATCCTTGCCTTCGGCGGGTTCGAGGGAGCCGCGCCGCTGGCCGAGGAAACCAGGAACCCGAAGCGCACCATCCCGCGGGCCGTGATGCTGGCCACCCTGCTCATCGGCGCGCTCTACGTATTCACCACCTACGCCGTTGACGTGGCCTACGGCCCGGCCAAGTTCGGCAGCTTCACCACCGGCACCGGCGCCGCTTCCTGGGAAGGCCTGGCCCGCTCGCTCTACGGGATCTTCTGGTTCTTCGTGTTCCTCGCGATCGTGAATTCCACCATCGCCAACGCGAACGCCGGCGTGAACGTCTCCAGCCGCACGGCCTATGCGATGGGGCGGATCGGCGCCTTCCCCCGGTTCCTGGCCCAGGTCCACCCCAAGCACCGTTCCCCCGCCGTGGCCATCATGGTCGGCTTCATCATCACGGTCGCCGTGACCCTCGGCCTCGGCCTTGGCTACGACCCGGTCACCGCGTTCATCATGGTGGCCACGGCGCTGGTCATCGTGCTGGCCGCGATCTACATCCTGATGAACGCGGCGTGCATCGGCTACTTCGCCCGGCAGCGCGGCCGGTTCAACCCGCTGCTGCACCTGATCATCCCGGTGCTGGGCATCGTCACCTTCATCCCCGCCTGGCTCACCGCCGCGGGCATCAAGGTGTTCTCGTTTGTGGCCCCGCTGGCGCCGCCCTACTCCTACATGGGCCCGGGAGTGGCCGGGTTCATGGTCCTGGGCGTGATCTACCTGATCTACCTGTACCGGAAGGACCCGCAGCGGGTCGTTGAGGTCGGGCTCGTGCACCTGGACCCGCTGGAAGAGTACGAAGGATGAGTGACCCGCAGGTCATCAGCGTCCGGCCGACGCCCGACCAGTACGCCTGGACGTTCGGCGGGGCTGCCCCGCTGGCCCGGATCCGGCCTCCGGCCATCCTGGAGGTGTTCACCGAGGACTGCTTCGCCGGCCGGGTGCGCAGCGAGACCGACCTGGTCTCGGAGGTCTGCGAGTTTCCCTACCTCAACCCGCAGACCGGCCCGTTCTACATCGAGGGCGCGCAGCCGGGCGACACCCTGGCCGTCCACTTCATCTCCATCGAGCCGGCCCGGGACTGGGGCGCGTCCACGACCGTCCCGCTGTTCGGCGCGCTGAGTGCCACGCACGTCACGGCGCTGCTGCATGACCCGCTGCCGGAAATCGTGTGGCTGTGGGAATTTGACCGGGAAAAAGGCACCTGCCAGTTCAAGGCCCGCCGCGGCGACTTCACCGTGGACCTGCCGCTGAACCCGATGCACGGCACCGTCGGTGTCGCGCCGGCCAACCTGGAGGTGCGCAGCGCCCTGGTCCCCGACGCGTTCGGCGGCAACATGGACACGCCGGAGATGCGCGCCGGGGTCACCTGCTACCTGGGGGTCAATGTCGAAGGCGCGCTCTTCTCGCTGGGCGACGGGCACGCCCGCCAGGGTGAGGGTGAGACCTGCGGCGTCGCGGTGGAGACGGCGATGAACACGGTCCTGGCCGTTGACCTGATCAAGGGCAGGCCGTGCCCCTGGCCCCGGCTGGAGTCGGACACGCACATCATGTCGGCGGGCTCGGCCCGGCCGCTGGAGGACGCCTTCCGCATCGCGCAGCATGACATAGTGAGCTGGCTCGCGGCCGACTACGGGCTGGACGTCCTGGACGCCTACCAGCTGGTCACCCAGGCCGTTGAGTCGCCGCTGGCGAATGTCTGCGACCCGAACTACACCAGCGTGGCCAAGATGGCGAAGCGCTACCTGCCTGCGGCCGACGCCGCCGGCGGTGCGCATGCCAGCCTGCGCGCCGCCGCCGACTCTTACCGGGGTCCCTGACGCTCACTGTCGAGGGTGGCCATCTGGTGGGCCTCGTAGCGGTCGCCTGCCACGCCGTCCGCAGGCACCGCGGCCTCGATGGCGGCCAGCTCGTCCGGGGTGAGGACCAGGTCGAAGGCGCCGAGCGCCTCGGCCAGCCGGCTCCGGCGCTTGGTGCCGATCAGCGGGATGATGTCGCTCCCCCGGGACGCCGCCCAGGCGATGGCGAGCTGCGCGGTGGTCGTCCCGCGCTCGCCCGCCAGTTTCTCCAGCGCCGCGAGCAGGCCGAGGTTGCGTGCCAGGTTCCCGTCGTGGAACCGGGGGAACCTGGCTCTCGGGTCAGCTGGCCCGGGCCGGGCCGTGTCGGGGCTCAGCAGGCCGCGGGACAGGATGCCATACGCGGTCACGCCGATGCCCAGCTCGCGTACCACCGGCAGGATCTCGCGCTCGATACCGCGGCTCATCAGTGAGTACTCGATCTGCAGCGCGCTGATGGGGTGGACGGCGTGCGCGCGGCGGATAGTCTCCGCTCCCATTTCCGACAATCCCGCATAACGCACAAATCCAGCGTCGATCATCTCCGCGATCGCGCCGACGGTGTCCTCGATCGGCACCCGGGGATCCAGCCGGGCGGGCTGGTACAGGTCGATGTAGTCGGTACCGAGCCGCCGGAGTGAGTAGGCCAGGGAGTTCTTCACCATAACCGGGCTGGCGTCGTGACCGATGAACGCGCCGGATGGATCCCGCTGGCCGCCGAACTTGACCTGGATGAATACCTGCTCGCGGGGGACGCCGCGCAGCGCTTCGCGCAGCAGCATCTCGTTGTGCCCCATGCCGTAGAAGTCGCCGGTGTCCAGCAGGGTTATCCCGGCGTCCAGGGCCGCGTGGATGGTGGCGATGCTCTCGGTGTCGTCCGCCGGCCCGTAGATACCGGACATGCCCATCAGGCCGAGCCCGGCCCGGGACACCTGAGGGCCGCCGCGGCCGAGGGGGGTCAGTTCCATGATTACAACGTTACGCCGGATCAGGACGTCAGGTGGAATCGCCCGTCACGCGGAATCAGCCGTGTAGACGCGCTGCCCGCCGACGCAGGTGAGCAGGACGGTGCTGCCGCCGATCTCCCCGGGCGGCCCGGTGAACGGATCCCGGTCGAGCACGATCAGGTCCGCGAGCATGCCTGGCTCGATGATGCCCGTGTCGTCCAGGTTGTTCACCTGTGCCGACCCGGCGGTGTAGGCGGCGAGCGCCTCGCCCAGGCTGAGCGCCTGGCCTGGCAGGAGCGGCTGCGCAGCGGGACCGCCCGCACCGGGCGGCAGCGTCCTGAGCACGGCCACGTGGATGCCCCAGAGCGGGTTGGCGCTGCTCACCGCCCAGTCGCTGCCGGCGGCCAGCCGCGCGCCCGAGCGGAGCAGGTCGCCGAACGGATACTGCCGCGCCGACCGCTCCGGGCCGAGGAAGGGGATGGTGAGCTCGTCCATCTGCGGCTCGTGCGTGGCCCACAGCGCCTGCATGTTCGCGGTCACGCCGAGTTCGGCGAACCGCGGGATGTCGGCACCGTGCACCACCTGCAGGTGGGCGATGTGGTGGCGGCCCGGGGTCGCGCCGTTCGCCGCCCGGGCGGCGGCGACGGCGTCCAGCGCCTCCCGGACCGCCCGGTCGCCGATGGCGTGGAAGTGCACGCCGAACCCGGCCGCATCGAGGCGGGTGACGTGCTCCCGCAACTCCTGCGGGTCGACGTAGGACAGGCCGCTGTTGGCGGTCTGGCAGCCGCAGCCGTCCAGGTAGGGCTCGAGCAGGCCGGCCGTGAAGTTCTCGGCCACGCCGTCCTGCATGATCTTGACGGTGTTCGCGCGGAACCGGTCCGAGCTGCCTGGCTGATCAGGGCCAGGCCGGCTGGCGGCGGCCCGGGCCGCGAGTTCCCGCCTGCTGAGCAGGTCGGCAAGCTGCTCGCCGCCGCGGCCGCGGTCCCACCACAGGGCGCCCTCGACCCGGGCGCTGAGCTGCCCGGCCGCGGCGGCGGCCAGGTACACGGGCAGCGGGTCAGCGTGGCCCAGGTAGTCACCGACGATCGCGTCCTGCCAGGCGGTGATGCCCAGGCGGTGCAGGTGCTGCTGGGCCCGGAGCAGGCCGGTCCGGCTCTCGTCGGGAGATGGGGCAGGCACCAGCCGGCCCACCAGGAGAGCGGCCCCCTCGTGCAGCGTCCCCTGGGGCGCGCCGCCGGCATCACGCTCGATGCGGCCATCCGGGGGATCTGGCGTGCCGGCGTCCAGGCCGGCCAGTTCGAGGGCGCGGGAACTGGCCCACGCCCCGTGGCCATCCCGGTTGGTGAGGTAGGCAGGTCGCGATCCGACCACGCTGTCCAGCAGTTCCCGGCCGGGCGTCCCGCCCGGAAACCACTCCATGCTCCAGCCGCTGCCGGAGATCCACTCCTGGCCGGGATGCTCGCGGGCGTAGGCCCTGATCCGGGCCAGCGCCCCGGCCGCGTCCCCGGCGCCGGCGAGATCACAGCGCATCATCGTCACCCCGGCGAACGCCGGGTGCACGTGCGCGTCCTGGAAGCCCGGCAGCAGCGCCCGGCCGCGCAGGTCCACCACCTCGGTCCGCGGGCCGGTCAGCTCCGCGATCTCGCGGGCGCCGCCGACCGCCACGATCCGGCCGTCGCGCACCGCGGCCGCGGCCGCTGGCGGGCCGCTGCGGCC
>Ga0265338_10007639_pt1 | contig 13343 bp, 10 predicted proteins | sample 42126metaG_FD_193579 | JGI IMG/M metagenome (GOLD analysis project Ga0265338, IMG submission 193579) | Rhizosphere microbial communities from Carex aquatilis grown in University of Washington, Seatle, WA, United States - 4-21-26 metaG | ecosystem: Host-associated > Plants > Roots > Rhizosphere... | reverse complement strand
TGTAAGCCGGTGCGTCGCTTGGAATAATGATGTTCAAATCTCATGTCTCGATTCTAAACTGAACGGGCAGTGGCTGTTGGCTGCAGCGATTTGTTAGGCATACAACCATCTCACTTCTGCTGCGCTACTTTGGCTCGTGCCTTCTTCAAGCAAATGCCTGCAATTAGCAAACCAACGATGCCAAGTAATAGCGTGACAGGATTAAAACCTCCTCCCGTCGCCAAAAGCTCTATCGTGCGAAGCACACCGAGAACACCGTATAGCCCGAAAACGAGCGTGAGGAAATAAAAAAGAATCTTCATAGTTTTGTGGTGGTTATGTTTTGTGTGTCGCGTCGTATGCCTAACATTAGTATTCGGACAAAGTCAGGAGTAATTAACAAAGTCAATCCTGACCGATATTTTACTGAAGCATAAAGGGTCAATGTGAGCAGGGCAAGCTCAATTTCAATGTATTAGGGCACAAATATCGGTAGCAAAACGGGCTGGTTCGAGTCGTTTCTGGCTTGAAATACCAGTCAGAACAAGCCAAAGTGAGTTTGTCTTTATGCCGATGATATGAACAGCGAAATACAGTCTTTCGCACGGCGACCGGCGGTATGGTTTCCACAATGGGCTGAGGTGTTGGTGCGCGTTCGCCTGCCGGTTCTGGTGCGTCAGCAATATCGCATGGCGATTGTTCAGTATTTGCGCTTCTGCAAACAAAGGCGGCAACTGGCCACGGTGGATTCCGCCAGACATTTCATGGTGGAGATGGCGCAGCAACGGCGATTGAGTGATTCACAACAGGCAAATTGGAAGGCGGCATTGAATTGGTTTTTCAAGGAGGCCCGCACTCATGGGAAAGCCGGCACCGCGACCACACCGGAGCCGGTGATGACGGGCGTGCCGACCATCGGGGCGGAGGATTTGGGGAAGACCGGGTGGGAGCAGCGCCTGATCCGCGAACTGCGGGGCCGTCATTACCGCTGGCGCACGGAGCAGACCTACCGGGGATGGGCGTGGCGGTTCGTTCGGTGGCTTGAGGAGAAGGGCAAACGATTGGAGCAAGCCAACGAGGCCGAGGTCAAAGAGTTTTTGACGCAACTGGCGACGCGGCAGCGGGCGTCGGGGTCGTCGCAGAAACAAGCTTTGAACGCGCTGGTTTTTCTGTTGCGCGAGGCCCTGAGCCGGACGCTCGAAGATTTTGGCGACTACACCCGGGCGCGGAAGCTCAAACGTGTGCCGGTGGTGCTTTCGCAGGTGGAATGCCAGAAATTGTTTGCTGTGCTGGATGGGACCACGCGGCTGATGGCAGAGTTGATGTATGGGAGCGGCCTGCGGTTGACCGAATTGATCGGATTGCGGGTCAAAGATGTGGACCTGGAGCGCCGACAGATTATTGTCCGCGCCGGCAAGGGGGACAAGGATCGGGTGACGGTGGTGCCCGACTCATTGGCGCAGCGGTTGGGGGAGCATCGCGAGCGGTTGCTGGGCTTGCATAACGAAGACCAGTGCGGAGATGTTCCAGGTGTCTGGCTTCCCGAATCGTTGGAACGCAAATACCCCAAGGTGGGGCAGTCGTGGGAATGGCAATGGTTCTTCCCGTCGCGGCAACTGATGAAGGATCCGCGCACGGGATTGCGCCGCCGGCATCATGTGTTGGATGCGAGTTTCCAAAATGCCATCCGGCTGGGCGCGCGCCGGGCGCGCCTGGACAAACGGGTCACGCCCCATGTGTTGCGCCACAGCTTCGCCACTCATTTGCTCGAATCGGGCACCGATATCCGCACCTTGCAGGAACTGCTCGGACACAAGGACATCGCGACGACACAGATTTACACCCATGTGATGCAAAAACCGGGACTCGGGGTCAAGAGCCCGCTGGACCGGATTGGTTGAGGGTTGGAAGGACGGCTCGCGGGTACGCTCGCCCCACCAAGTACATCGAACATCGAGCGCTGAATCCCAAAAATGTAATTGTGCCGGGCCGGAGGCCGGCGCTCCAGGTCCACAGAAAGGCCAAAGGGTGAAGGCTAAATCTAAACCTTTCGTGGAAAAAGACTGAACCCTTCTTCGCCACGGCTATGCAGGGCATCCACCGTCGCCGAGGCCATGGCGGACAGGGGCATTCAACATTCAACTTCGAACACTAAAGGTTAAAGATGGAGACAGGCGCGACGCCTGTCCTACGGGTTTGAAAACATAAAACTCTGCGGTCTTTGCGCTCTCTGCGGCTCTGCGTTAAAGCCGGGACCGGTGGTTTAACCGCGGATGACGCTGATGGCGCGGATTGAGATGGAGACAGGCGCGACGCCTGTCCTACGGGTTTAGCGTGGCCGCGCAGCAGCACGGCCTTACCTGCATTGCGGTCCTTAACTTTTATTTCAGCGGTTGCAGTTTGCCGCGCAGGACGTAGATGAGGGCCTTGACGGTGAGTTCGATGAAAAGAAACGGTTTGGCGATGAAATCGTTGCCGCCGGCCATCATGGAACTGGTGCGGTTGTCAAAGTCGCTGAGGACGGTGACAAAGACAACGGGGGTCTTTTTGTGGGCGGGCAGGGTGCGCAATTTGGTGCAGAGTTCAAAACCGGTCATGCCCGGCATGTCCACGTCCAGAAAGATGAGATCGAATGGATTTTCCGAAAGGAGCTTGTAGGCGGCGTTCGGGTCCTCGACGTTGACGGACTGGAGTTGGGCCTTTTCGAGGGCATAAACGACGGCGCGGCGGGAAATGGCTTCGTCGTCCACGACCAGGATGTTGGACGGCGGCATTTCCTGTTTATCGGGTTGTATGCCGCGTTCAAACAGGACGCCAAGAAAATCGACAGCGGCGGCGATGGTGCGCAGGGTGGACGGGGTGATGTTTTTCGGTTTCTCGTACAGTTCCTTGAGCAGCGCTTCGAGCGCGGCGGACATCTGGGCGATGGTAAGGAGTCCGGCGATGGCGGCGTTGCCGTTGAGCGCGTGGATGCGGCGATAGAGTTCGTAAATGTTCTTGAGGCGATTCACTTCGTCCTCGGCTTTGATGAGGCTTTGGAGACCGCCGCGGAGGGTAACGAGCGTCAAGGGAAGGCTTTCGACAAACGATTTTCGCAGGTCGGCCTGGAAGGCGATGTCGGCCGCGGGGTCAATCTTCTTTTTGGCATCTCCATCGGTGGCAGGGCGCGACGTCATCACGCCGCTGGGGCCGATGGTATTGTGTACGACATCCAGGATTTCTCCGGGGGAGCAACTGGCCTTGGACAGGCATTTGTTGGCGCCGGCTTTCCACGCCTGCTGAATCATGTTAGTCAGGTAGGTGTTGGAAAAAACCACGATGGGCAGTTTGGAAAAATCCGCTTCACTGCGGACCGACCGGATAACGTCCACGCCCGACATCTTGGGCAGCATGAGGTCGAGCACGATGAGATCGGGTTTGAAGGTGCGCATGATTTTCAAGCCGGTCTCGCCGTCCGCCGCGATCTCGGTCTGATAACCTTCCACGTTGAGCTTGTTGCGGTAAACATTCGCCACAATCTGGTCGTCTTCGATGATGAGGATTTTTTTCATGAATGGGTAACGGCTGGAGCCGCGGCCATGACAGGCAGCGCCGCCAGAAAATGTTGGATTAATTCGAATTCGCGGGCGGCATTGGCAAAGACCGGCGCCGCGTTGGCGAGCGAGCCGGAGGCGCCTTGTTTTTCGAGATCGCGGAGCATGGGCATGAGCCGGTTCATGCCGAGGGTGGCGCTCGCGCCGGCGCAGCTATGCGCCACGCGCCGGACTTCATCGGTTTTATTAGCGCGAATGGCGGCGTCGAGTTGCGCGAATTGCTGTCCGGTTTGATTGAGATAAAGCTCGATGAGCTCGCGCATGCTGACGGGATCGCCATCGGTCAGGCTGTTGAGCCGTTCCATGTCCACCGGCGGTTCGGCGTCGGGTGGAGGCGCGGGGACCTGGGCGGCGGAGGCGGGTCGAGCCGGTTGCGCGGAGTTGTCCGGCAAATTCCAACGTTCAATGACCTGGCGAACTTCCGCCGGGCGGATGGGTTTGGCGAGGTAATCGTCCATGCCTGCGGCAATGCATTTTTCGCGATCACCCTGCATGGCATGGGCGGTCAAGGCAACGATGACGATGCGCGAGGAATAATTAGGCATGCCGCGTCTCTGTCGTTCGCGAATGAGGCGCGTGGCTTCCAAACCGTCCATTTCCGGCATCATCACGTCCATGAGAATCAAATCATACGGCTGGCGGTCAAGCGCGTCGAGCGCTTCGCGTCCATTGGCTGCGAGGCCGGGCTGATAGCCTTGTTGTTGCAGGATGCGTGTGGCGACCTTCTGGTTGATGGCGTTATCATCGCACAGGAGGATGCGCATGGGCATCCGTTCGGCCAGCGGCTGGTTGGGTGCAGCCGGGGCGGCGGCGCGCGCGGCGACTTTGGGGCTGAGAAGGGCGCGCACGAGCGTCTCGCAGAGTTGCGCGGGCTTGACGGGTTTGGCGACGGTATGGCCGAACACCAGGTGCGTTTCATCGGGTGATTGGGAGTGCTGGCCCATGGGCGCGAGGAGCACCAGCGGCATCAGGGCGTCGGCGGGCAATTTGTGGATTTCCGAAGCGAGCGCCACGCCGTCCATGCCGGGCATTTTCAGATCGAGGATACCGAAGTCGAAGGTTTCGCCGGCGCGGAGCAATTCGAGCGCCGCTTGCGGATTTTCAACGCAGCGTGAAATCATTCCCCAGCGGGCGGTTTGCTCGGCGAGCACGCGGGAACTGGTCGGGTTGTCGTCCACGATCAAAACCCGCAGATCGGCGAGCCGGGGTTGCACGGCATCAAACGCGGAGGGGGCGGCGTTCAGTCCGGCGCGGACATTCACGGTGAACTGGAAGGTGGAGCCTTCGCCCGGGGCGCTTTCGGCCCACATTTTGCCGCCCATGAATTCGACGAGCCGTTTGCTGATGGCCAGGCCCAGGCCGGTGCCGCCGTAGTGTTGCGCGGTGGATGAATCCGCCTGCATGAATGGTTTGAACAACCGCGACAGGCGGTCGGGTTGGATGCCGATGCCCGTGTCGCGCACGGAAAAGTGCAGGTGCAGGAGCGAGCAGTTCTGGCTTTCATCCACTTTGCTCGAAAGTAATTTTATCCGGACGAGGATATCGCCGTGTTCGGTGAATTTGACGGCATTGCTCAACAAATTGGTAAGCACCTGGCGCAGGCGCATGGAGTCGCCCTCGATCATGGCGGGAACGTCGTCGTCCACCTGGTAAATCAGGTCGAGATTTTTTTCAAAAGCGCGCACGGCCATGAGATCGAGTGAATCCTCGACGCACGCGCGCAGATCGAAGGGCCGCAGGCACAGTTCCATCTTGCCGGCCTCAATTTTGGAAAAGTCGAGGATGTCATTGATGATGGTCAGGAGCGACTCGCTGCTGGTGTGAATGGTTTCGAGATAGCCGCGCTGCTCGGCGGTCAGCGGCGTTTCCATGAGCAATCCGACCATGGCGATGACGCCATTCATGGGGGTGCGGATTTCATGGCTCATGGCGGCGAGAAAATCCGATTTGGCGCGGACGGCGGCTTCGGCGTTGAGGCGCGCCTCGTTCAGGTTGAGGCTGCGTTTGTCCAGGTCATCGTGCCGGCGTTTTGTATTGAGATGAGCGAGCAGGCGGGCGCGGGTGATGGCGTCGAAAGGTTTGTTCAGGCATTCGGTCACACCCAGTTCAAAGGCGCGCAACTGGCTGTCCATGTCGTTCAAGGCGGTCAGGGCGATGACGGTTGTAAAAGGCAGCGATGTTTCATCCTTGAGCCAGCGCAACACATCACAACCATTCTGGCGCAAGGATTCCAGGTCCACCAGGACCATGTCGCGGGGCTGCTCGTGGATCAGTTTAAAGGCTTCATTTGCGTTTTGCGCGAAGGCCAGCGCAATGCCGTCCTTCTCCAGCAGAGCCGACAACACTTCCGGCATCCGCGGGTCATTGCTGACCAGCAAAGCTTGAAAGGCCGTTTGATTCATAACTGGTTGTCGACTGTGTCCTGTTTTTTTATACCTCTGAACCCGGACAATTACAGCAATTCCCGTGCTTGGCCAACCTGAAATTTGCCGTCGCGGATGCGGTTTTTAAAGAAATATTGCTGGCCCGGCGCATTGCCGGTAAACTGCGGCCATGCTCGAAACGGTGCTAGAGCCAGGTTCGGCGGAGCCCGTGGCCGCTTTTCACGAGAAACAGGCCGCCGCCTTTCGCTATATGCTGCTGGCGCGGTTGTTGGACGACAAGCTGTCGGCGCTTTGGCGGGCCGGCAAAATCCATGGCGGCGTTTTTCTGGGACGTGGTCAGGAAGCCTTGAGCGCCTCACTCGGGTTGTCGCTGAAGAAAGGGGACGTTTTCGCGCCGCTCATACGCGATGCGGCGGGCCGGCTGGCGTTTGGCGAGCCGGTGCTTGATGCCTTGCGAACGCACCTGGGTTCATCGCTTGGTCCGATGCGGGGTCGCGACGGCAACGTGCATCGCGGCAGGCCCAGGGAAGGTTACCTGCCCATGGTCAGCCATCTTGGGGCGATGATTTCGGTGGTCAACGGGGTATTGTTTGCCCGCCGGATGAAAGGCATCACCGGCGCCGTCGGCGCGGCGTCCATTGGCGACGGCGCCACATCCACCGGCTCATTTCACGAGGCGCTCAACCAGGCCGCCGTCGAAAAGCTGCCGCTCGTGCTGGTCGTGGCCAACAATCATTACGCCTACTCGACGCCAAACGAGAGCCAGTTCGCCTGCCGTGATCTTGCGGACAAGGCTGCCGGTTATGGTGTCGAGGTCCAGAGCGTTGACGGCACGGATTTGTGCGCCTGTCTGCACGTGGTTGGCAGCGCCGTCAATCTGGCGCGTGCCGGCCGGGGTCCGCAGTTGGTCGTCGCCACGCTGTTGCGGCTTTGCGGCCACGGCGAACATGACAATGCGGAATACATCGACGCGAAATATAAAAAATCGCCGGTGGGCCGCGACTGTTTAAAGGTCGCGGAGGAACAACTGATTCGGGCAGGGCTGGCGGACGCCGCGCAATTGGCAGTTTGGCGCACCGAAGCCATTCGCGAAATTGATGAAGCAGTTGCCCGGGTGCAACGCGAACCGGCGCCGGACCCGTTTGCCGTGGAATGGCGGGCAATTTCTTCGCAACAATTGAGCGAGGGGTATGAATAGCACGGAGGAAGAATTGAGAATGAAAAATGCGGAAACCATTCCAGCCCGCAATGCGCGTGTAATATTTCTTTCTTCATTTCCGTCATGAGCATCACCTATCTGGAAGCCATTCGCGAAGCGCAGGCGCATGCGTTGCGGGACGACCCGCGGGTGTTTATTTACGGCCAGGACGTCGGCGCGTTTGGCGGAGCGCACAAGGCCACGAAAAATCTGGCGAAGGAATTTCCCGGCCGCGTGCTCGATGCCCCCATCAGCGAGGACGCCATGATCGGTCTGGCAGTCGGGGCGGCGATTGAGGGCCTGAGACCGATCATTGAGATGCAGTTTGCGGATTTTTCCACGACCGGGTTCAACCAGATCGTCAACCAGGCCGCGACCCTTTTCTGGCGCACCAATGTGCCCTGTCCCATCACCGTGCGCCTGCCCGTAGGCGGCACGCCCGGGAGCGGGCCGTTCCACAGCCAATGCATGGAATCGGTCTATGCGCAATATCCGGGCCTGGTGGTCCTGACGCCGGCGACGGTCGAGGATGCCTACAGCATGCTGCTCGAAGCGGTGGCCATCGACGACCCGGTGATTTTTTGCGAGCACAAATTTCTTTACTACCATCTCAAGGCCGAAAAACTTCCGAGCGAGGCACTGCCGGTGGGCAAGGCGCGGATTACGCGCGAAGGCCGCGACATGACTATCGTGGCCTACGGCGCGATGGTCCATGACGCGCTGGAGGCGGCGTCGGAGCTTTCGCCCGAGGGCTGGGAGGTCGAGGTGGTGGATTTGCGGTCCGTAAAACCGCTCGATACCGACACGGTAATGGCTTCGGTGGCGCGGACGGGTCGATTGTTATGTGTGGGCGAATCATGGCCGTGGGGCGGGGTCACGGCGGAAGTCATCGCCCGCGTCACATGCGAAGGCTATGGTTTGCTGGATGCGCCGCCGCAGCGGCTCAACGCACGGGACACCCCGGTGCCGTACCATCCGAATTTATGGACGGCGCACCGGCCGACGACGCGCAGCATCGCGGCGGCGGCGAGAAATTTATTGAGATTTTGAAAAAATTATGCCGCAAATTCCCATCATCATGCCGCAACTGGGCGAGTCCATCGCCGAGGCCAGAATTATCAATTTTCTGATCAAACCGGGTGACACGGTCGAAGCGGACCAGGATTTGATCGAGGTGGAGACGAACAAGGCCAGCGCGGCCGTCACGTCACCCTGTCGCGGCAAGGTGGAAAAATTCACCGTGCAATTGAACGAAAGCTATGCGGTCGGCGCCGTTCTCGGCCAGATTGAGACGACCAACGAAGAAATCGCGCGATTGGGGTTGGATGTTTCAGCGCCCGCCAAAACCTCCGAAACAGACCGTCTGACGAAATCAGAAGCGAACGGCGGAAGAAACCGCGTGCAACCGACCGTGCGTGGTTTGCCGGTGCCGGCGAACGCGACGGGCGCGAGTTATCTCTCGCCGCGGCTCAAGGCGCGGATGCACGAACTGGGTTTGAGTTCCGCGGACCTTGCCGGCATCCCCGGCAGCGGCGCAGCGGGCCGCGTGACCGTTGAGGATTTTGAGCGCTTCATCGCGCACCTGGAAAAACAAAGGATGAGCCAGGCCTCGACGATGCGCGTGGCGGTGGCTGACGCGATGCGGCGGAGCTGGACACGGCCCATCGCGCACGTCGGCTTGCCGGTGCGTCTCGACCCATTGTTCGCTTATCGCAAGGTGACGAGACCCAAACCCGGCCCGGCGCTGTGCGCGTTGCGCGCGCTGGCAGTGGCGCTGGCGGAAAACAGCGCGCCGGCCGGGCGATTGGTCGGCACCAAAATCGTGCATCCGTCTTCGATTGACATCGCCTTTGCCGTCGAGGCCGAGGACGGCGTGTTTGTGCCGGTGCTGCGCGACGTGGACAAGCGATTGCTGAAGGATTTGATTGCGCCCTACGACGAACTGGTTGAGCTGGCGCGCGCCCGGAAGCTGCCGCCGGACGCCACCGGCGGTTCAATCGCCACCGTCACAAATTTCGGCACGTTCGGGCTGGAATGGGCAACGCCAATTCCGTTGCCGGAACAGGCGCTGGTGTTGGGGCTGGGTGCCGCGCGGCATAAACCGCATTGGGATGGCATCAAGGGCCAGTTCGTGCCGGTCATGGAAGCGAATATGACGCTGAGTTTCGACCACCGCGTGCTTGACGGCGGCGCGGCGGGCCGCTTGCTCCAGCGCGTTTCAAATTTGATGGCACATCCGGAGAAGCTGTGAGGGGGAGACTGGCATTTTGCCGGTCCATTTTTTATTGGGGAACGGCGACACGCCGTCCCTCCCGGCCACTGATTATTTTTTCTCAAACGCCGCTACGATGGGCCGGTGGTCGGAAGCGAGGCCCCAATTCGGAGTCGTCAACGCGTAGGTTTCATTTGTCACCCAATCGCGCGCCATCGCCGGGCTCAACAAAATATAATCCACGCGGCTGTAGATGTCTTCCTTGCTGTAATATTCGGTCCAGGCGACGTTGCGCGGCTCAAAGCGCGTGTCCTGGCTGGGCGAGTTGTCGCCATTGCGTTCGGCGGGCCGCGTATCCGTGAGTTTGAATCGTCCACGGCCGATGACGGCTTTGAGAGCATCGGAATCCTTCACGTCGTTGAAATCACCCAGCACGATGAGTTTTGCCTCCGGATTGTTTGTGAGGTGGGCATCAATGATGCCGCGCAAAATTCTGGCCTCCTGGAGGCGTTGTCCGGCTTCGTCGGCTTCGGGCACAGGGCGGCGCGATTTCAGGTGTGCGGCAATGAGCGTAAAGGTGAAATTTGTGGTTACGCGGATTTCCACCTCGGCGAACCCGCGGCTGACCCGGAAGCGGTGCCCGTCGAGCAGATAAACATCATTGGTGTGCGGCTGGCGGGCGGTGATGGGCAACCGGCTCAGTACGGCAATATGGATGTTTGTGTCCATGCCGCTGACGAACTCCCAATTGGTATAAACCAGTCCGCCGGTTTTGAGCGAGTCGCATAATTCTGACAGCGCACTGGTGCCGCCCATTTCTTCGAGCGCAAGGACGTCAGCGTTGAGCGCGAGGATGTTGTTGCAAACATTGGTCTTGGCTTCCGGGGATTTGACGTGCGGACGCGATTCCGTCGGCTGGTCGAGATAATTCTCGACGTTATAGGTGGCAACGCGGAAAGTTTCGGCGCCGGACAAAGTGAAACCGCCCATTGCCAATACCAGGGTGCAAAGCCGGACCAGCGTTCGTTTGGGCATGAAAAGCTAATAATCACCGCGTGGCGGCATGTCAAAGAACATTTCCCCATGAGGATGGGCGATTCCGTTGAGTTCAGCCACAAAAGTTGCGAATTTTTAAAAATCGGGTTAGAGGTATATGCGCTCTGCATAACCGACGTAATGAAAAAAGGAATCACACTCTTGTTTTTGGCCGGCGCGTTTTCTTTGCAAGCAGGTGATTTGGATACCATCGGCGTCACGGTTTTAAGGCAGGTTGACCCGACGCTGACCGGCAGCGGGGTGAAGGTGGCGCAACCCGAAGCGCCGTATACCAACCCGAACGAATTTGAAGTCAATCCGGCCAGTGTTGGCCAGCCTGTAAGTTTGTTCACCTATATTTCAACCAATGGCGGAATCGTCACGGGTTATCCGAACAGCGCCGGCGTTGAATCGGGGCACGCGGACACCGTAGGGGGCAATTTTTATGGCATCGACCACGGGGTCGCCACGAATGTCAGCCATGTGGATAATTACGCCGTGGATAATTATTTCAACCACTATATTTATCACGGTCTTCCGCTGGTCAATCCTGCCCGAGTGGTGAACCAAAGTTTTATTTTTGATCCTGCCGACGAACTCGTGGCGAACACAAATTATGACGATTACGCCGCGCAGTACGGAACGATTTTTGTTTCCGGCATTGCTGGAGCCAACAATGTAGAACCGATCTGCGCGCCCGGCACCTGTTATAACGGCATCGGCGTGGGCGCTTACGGCGTGTTTTATCTTCCCGGGCCCACCACGGACGGCCGGTGCAAACCGGACATTACGGCCCCCGATCAGGCACAGGTTCCCGGAGCGGTGAGTTATGCCACTGCCTACGTCTCCGGCTCTGCGGCTATTCTGATCCAGGCTGCCAATCGCGGTGATGGCGGGGCAAACACGAACGCCGCGGACGATTTGCGCACCGTCAAAGCCCTCCTGCTGAACGGTGCGATCAAGCCCGGCGGCTGGACGAATGGTGAGGCCACACCGCTGGATGCGCGTTATGGCGCGGGTCTGGTGAACATTTTCAATTCGTGGAAGCAATTGAAGGGCGGCAAAAACGCCTTTATCGAATCCACAACCAGCAGCAGCGGCGGTGCGCATCCGCCCGGCCCGAACACCAACAACGAACCGACCCTGGCCGGCTGGGATTATAATTCAATTTCCACCACGCCAACCCAGGACAGGGTCAATCATTACTATTTTAATTTGTCCGGCGGCTATGTCTTCGCGCTGACGGCGACCCTGGTTTGGAACAAACAAGACGGGGCGGCCAACATCAATAATTTGAATCTGTTTCTGTATAACACCGCCAATAGCAATCTCGTCATGTGCAGCACGAGCATGGTGGACAATGTCGAGCACGTGTATTTGCCGGCTTTGGCGGCCGGCCGCTATGACCTACAGGTCTTGAAGAAGGGAAGTGCCAATCAGATTTCCACCGCTGAAACCTACGCGCTGGCGTTTGAAATGTTCACCATGCAGTTGAGCGCCCGGCTGACGAACGGGAACGTTGTCATTTCATGGCCGGTGGCACCAACCGGGTTCCAGCTTCAGTCGGCCGCCAGTCTGAATCCGCCGGTTTCGTGGACGGCCGTCCCCGACACGGTTTTGGTCACCAACAGCCAGAATGTGGTGACGTTGTCCGCAGGTGTTGGCAACCAATACTTCCGTTTGTATCGCCCTGCGTTTTAAAGCGGCACACGACCTAAGACACCGGTTGCCCACAGAGAATCTTTGCCAAATGCGGCGCAGCTGATAATTTTCAAGCCGTGCCTGAAACCCGCCGGAAAAACATAGTCGGCCGCGAAATTTCGTTTATGGCAGGCTCTTCGATCGGGATTGGGCGCTGCCAACCCGTCCTGCTTGCCCTTTTGCTGGCGGCTGTGACAATTTCTTGCGATCAGGCCCATCGGACACCCGTCGGGGAGCCGGGAACGAAAGGGATTCAGGCTGTAACCATCAACAATCTCGAGCCGCGGCGCGATGTGAACGGGGAGATTGTGGATGCGCACGACGGGTGTCTGCAGTTTTTCGAGGGACGCTTTTATCTTTATGGGACCGCCTATGGCACCAGCGACCGTTTCAGTCTCACGAATCATTACCGGGTATACAGTTCGCCGGATCTGGAGCGCTGGACCTACGAAGGTGAGTTGCTCCGGGACCAGCCCGCGGGGGTTTATTACCGGCCGTACGTGGTGTTTAATCCGAGCACCGGCAAATATGTTCTTTGGTATAATTGGTATCCCAAATTGTGGAATGGGCAGGTCGGAATCGCCATCAGTGACACGCCGGTCGGCCCTTTCAAAATTGCAAAGCTCAATGTGTTGCATAATCGGGAAGGTTCCCGATCCGGTGACGGCAGTCTCTTTGTGGATGACGACGGGAAAGGGTATTTTATTTTTTCCGCCATTGACGATGGATACGCCGTTCGCGTGCTCTCGTTGACGCCGGACTATCTGGGATTGACTGGCGAGGCCAGCGGCATTCTGGCCAAAGGCGCCGAAGCGCCCCTGCTTTTTCGGCGCAATAGCCTTTACTATGCCCTTTGCGGTCCGCTCTGTCCGGCTTGTTCCGAAGGCAGCCAGGTGCAGGTTTTTACCGCGGTATCGCCCCTCGGCCCATTTACCCCGCGGTCGAATATCAATCGCAGTCCTGAAAATGACTCGCCTGACATTCCGGCACAAGAAACCTGGGTTGCAAAAATTCCGACCTCCGGGGGCCCTGTATTTGTCTGGATGGCGGATCGCTGGGGATCGAGTCCTGACGGGACAAACGGCCATGATTTTCAGTTCTGTGCCCCGTTGGCGTTCAGCCCGAACGGCGACATTCTGCCGGTCAAGGCCGTTGTGCGCTGGCAGATATCATCGGCGCCATGAAACACATTCGACCCCTGGCACTCTCGCAATTTTTTCCGTTTTAGCGGAGAATCTTTT
>Ga0265338_10007638_pt1 | contig 13344 bp, 12 predicted proteins | sample 42126metaG_FD_193579 | JGI IMG/M metagenome (GOLD analysis project Ga0265338, IMG submission 193579) | Rhizosphere microbial communities from Carex aquatilis grown in University of Washington, Seatle, WA, United States - 4-21-26 metaG | ecosystem: Host-associated > Plants > Roots > Rhizosphere... | reverse complement strand
GCCGACCTGGGCCGGTACGATGGCCTGTTGACCCTATTCGCCATTCCCACGACCCTGGTCTATGTGATCTTCCAGGTCGGCTTTACGGGTGTTTACGGGTGGCGCAATTTCCTTTATTTCATTCCCTTTTATATCCTCGGCTTTGTTATTTTCAGCCAGCCGCGCTTTGCCCAGCTGGTTGAGAGAAGAACCCTGATGGCCCTGGTCATCGGTATATTTGGTTTTGTCTTCCTGTCGGCCATGTATCTGGCCGGGTTTGGGGAGAAGCTGGAAACCCACCCTTCCTGGAGCGCCTTGTTCATCCTCTATTCAATCATCCGCAATCTCAACGCCTGGGTGTGGACTCTCTTCGTTTTGGGGATCGGCATAAAATTTTTGAACCGCACCAATGTCCTCTATGCTTATGCTGTCGAACTCGTCCTGCCGTTTTACATCCTGCACTATGCCATTATCCGCCTGGTGACCGTCCATTTGATCGGGTGGCATACTGGGGCGGCGGTGAAATTTGTTTGCCTGACGGTCATCTCCCTGGTTCTGACCGTGGTTCTCTTCGAAGTTTTCATCAAGCGGCTGAACTGGATGCGCTTTCTGTTCGGCTTGAAAAGCAGAGAGGCGTGATCGGCAAGCATCGATCGGAAAGAGTGGCCAGCCGGCTCATTCCTCAAACAGCGCCTGCGCGAACTGTTTGGCGTCGAAGGGCTGCAGGTCGTCCGGCTGCTCGCCGAGGCCGATGAACTTGATCGGCAGGCCGAGTTCCTTCTGGATCGCCACCACCATGCCGCCCTTGCTGGTGCCGTCGAGCTTGGTTACCACCAGCCCGGTCAGCGGCACGGCCTTGTTGAACTCGCGCGCCTGGTTCAGCGCGTTCATGCCGGTGGTCGCGTCGAGCACCAGCAGCACCTCGTGCGGCGCGCCGGGCAGTTGTTTGCCGATGACGCGATGCAGCTTCTGCAATTCCTGCATCAGGTTGTGCTTGGTGTGCAGGCGACCGGCGGTGTCGATGAACAGGTAATCCGCCTGGCGCGCCTGCGCGGCGGTGACGGCGTCATGCGCCACGGATGCCGCATCCGCGCCATAGGCGCCGGCCACGACTTCCACCTTGAGCCGTTGCCCCCAAAGCTTGATCTGCTCGATGGCGGCGGCGCGGAACGTATCGCACGCGGCCAGCAGCACGGTTTTTCTTTGCCCTTGAACCAGGTGCGCGAGCTTGGCGGCGGTGGTGGTCTTGCCGGTGCCGTTGACGCCCACAATGGAAACCACGGTCGGGCCGTGCGGAGCCCGGATCAAATCCGCCCGATTGGCAGCCAGGTTCGTTTCCACTTCGCGCCGCGCGACGGCGAAGACATCGAGGCCGGCGTCGCCCTGGGTTTCATAGCCATGTTTCACCGCGGCGACGATTTGGGCGGTCACGGCCGGGCCGAGGTCGGCGGCGATGAGCGCCGCTTCGAGGTCGTCGAGCGCCGCCGCGTCCAGTTTTGGCGACCGCGTGACGATGCGCTTGATTTCGTGGACCAGCTTGCTATGCGTTTTGGCAAGACCGGCCTTGAACTTCTGAAACAAATTCATTGGTTAAATCGTTGATCGGTTGAATCGTGAATCGCGGTCGGCGTCGCAACGGTTTAACGATTCAACGGTTCAACGCCTCTCCGCTCCTTCATTTTTTGAACGTGCTCGTAGGGCAGTTTGACGGTGCCGATGAGCGGCTTGCCCTTGCTAAAGCCGTGGCAATCCGAGCCGCCGGTCACGAGCAGATGATGCCGGTCGGCGATTTCCAGATACCGTTCGGACATCGCGGTCGAGTGTTTCGTGTGAAAACATTCAATGCCGTCCAGTCCGGCCTCCACGAGGGCGGGAATGATTTCGTCCGAGCGATTGAGGCCGGGATGCGCCATCACCGCCAGGCCGCCGGCCTGCTGGATCAATTCGACGCCTTCCAGCGCGGACATCTTGGCCTTGGGCACCCAGGCGGGGCGGTTCTTTTTGAGAAAACGCTCGAAGGCTTCGTCCAGGTTTTTGACCAGGCCGGCCTTCGTCAGCGCGCGGGCCACGTGCGGGCGGCCGGGCGATTTGCAGTTGGCCAGCGCAAAAACGGTTTCCACCTCGAGCGGCACGCCCAGCGCATTGAGCCGCGCCACCATCTCGCGGATGCGGTTCTGGCGGACGGCCTGGAACTTGCCGATTTCCGCGAGCAGCGTTTGATTTTGCGTGTCGAGGAAATAGCCGAGGAGATGCACCTCGATGTCGTTGTATTCGGCGGTGAGTTCCGAGCCGGGAATGAATTCGATGCCCGCTGCCCCGCAGGCCGCCGCCATACGCGCGCAACCCTCGACGGAATCGTGGTCCGTCAGCGCCAGCGCCGCGAACCCCAGCCGGGCGGCGTGCCCGGTCAGCTCCTCCGGCGTAAAAGTGCCGTCGGAAAAGTGCGTGTGCAGGTGTAAGTCCGCGAATTTCATTCGCTCCAGTCCAAAGTCAAAGGTCCAAATTCCAATGTCAGTGAAAGTTTCATGGTTGTTGAAATTTGCTGCCGCGCAAATTGGATTGGCGAAGGTAGCCCATAAAACCGGAAATCAATCGACTGATTTCGACGGTCCCCGCTTGGAGCGCTTTGAACTCGGTCGGAGAAATATTTGATTCGTCCAAAGCAACGTACAATTGCGACCTCACTTCACCGCAGGAACCCTTGGCGATTGACAGGAACTGGGAAAACTCCTTGTCACCCCCACGCTCAAAACCTTCGGCGATGTTTGACATGATTGAAATTGAGGCACCGCGCATCTGTCCGCGCAATTCAAAATCCTTAACAAAATCTCCTTGTTTCGAGACCTTGTAAACCTGCCGGGTCAGTTCGCGCGCCTTCTGCCAGCTTAACATGTCTTCGAACCGTTCGATCTTCGCCATGTCGTTTCCTTTCTCAATCTTGGTTGCAAACATCAGCCTGCCGACTTTGGACATTCGACTTTGGCGTTGGGACTACTGGACGTTCCGCGACGGCCGCATCAACTCGCTGCGCACCTTGTCGAGGATGCCGTTGACGAATTTGCCGCTGTCCTGGGTGGAAAACTTTTTGGCGATGTCCACCGCCTCGTTGATGCTGACGATGGGCGGAATGTCCTCGCGATGGAGCATTTCAAAGATCGCCAGGCGCATGATGTTGCGGTCCACCGCGGCGATGCGGTGGAAATCCCAGTTCTTCGCATGCTTCTTGATGTGCTCGTCGATCGCGTTGCGATGCTCGACGACGCCGCGGATCAGCGGGTCGGCGAACAGGCGCGTCTCGGCCTCCTCGGCGGTGGGCGGCGGCAGTTCGACCGGCTGGCCCCAGTTGGCCGGCCCTTTTTCCTCGGCGATGGCCGCCGCGCGCTGGGTGTCCCAGAATTCATTGAGCGCCCGGTCCAGGTTTTCCGGCGGGTTCAAATCGTGCTGGAACAAAAATTGCACGGCGCGCTCGCGCGATTCACGGCGTTTGCCCATATATCAAGTTCATCATGCCCCAGAAACCAGGACGGGGAAATGGAAATTTTCAACTGCGGCAGGCCAACTCATGGCGGAATCAACGGGCCATCGGTTCAATCAATATCCCCGAAAAGTTTATCAATTGACGGCGGCAAGCAAATCATTGCCAGACTGCGCGCATGAGAACCCATCAGCGTGCCGCCGCGTTTCCCGGTAAATCCGTCTTTTGGGCTGGCCCGCCGGCATTATTGTCCATAAGCTGCGGTGAAATTTGGATGGCGCGGCATTTTGAATGCCAGTCTATGCAAACACTCACCAGATCGGATTTGGCCGCCAGCTCTTTTAACCTGAGGTATTTTTCGCGTCAAGAACCAGGGCCTGGAGGGCAAAATCATTTATGAACGATCAGGAACGATGGGATTTGGAGTGGCTCAAGCAGCGGCAAGCTGAATTGCAGCAGGAATTGTCGCAGATGGCCGGGCAACTCAAACGTCTTGAAGCCAAACGGGACGCGACGCAGCCAACGACACCCGCGACGCCTTTGCCACCACGAATCGTCCTCAAGCCCGCCGGCGCTCCGCAACCGGAAATCGTTCGCCAGGCCGTGCCCGCTGAAGCCCCGCGCCAGACTCCAATACCGCCGCCGATTCCGCCTGGCCCGCCGGGAGCACAATCCGTTGTTCCTCCCATTGACCCCGCGCCGGCGCCGGCCGCACCGCAAAGTCCGGCGCAACCCAGACCCGTGCGCCTGAAGCTGCAGGCGGAACCCGCCCAAACCAGGTTCTTGAAATGTTGGTGTGAATTTTGCGGTGGGCACATTGAATACCCTGCCAGCGCGATGGGCGACACGGTTCCTTGTCCGCACTGCAACGGCTCGACCCGCCTGTCCCCGGCCGTTGAGTCACCGCCGGTGCCCCCGCCCCTTCCCACCCGATCGGCGCCGGTTTCGCCGCCGCCGAAGCCTTCCTTCGAAATGCGCCTGGGCACCCACTGGCTGGGGCGCATTGGAATCATCATTTTGCTGACCGGCCTTGTTTTCCTGGGAAGCTACGCCTATCAGAATTTCATCGGCTTGCTCGGCCCGGCGGGAAAGATTTCGCTGCTCTACGCCGCCAGCGCGGTTCTGCTGGGGCTGGGCGCCTGGTGGCAGCGCAAGTCGGCGAAGGAATCGTTGAAGGATTACGCGCAGGTGCTCTTTGCTGGCGGGCTGGCCGCGGTATATTTCACCACCTACGCTGCGCATCACATCCAGCAGTTGTGCATCATCGGCAGCGCGTTGCTGGATGGCGCCTTGTTGCTGGCCTGGGCGGGCTTCATGGCCTGGATTGCGGATCGCAAGAAGTCCGAGGTGCTCGCCTTGTTTGCCGTCGGGCTGGCTTACTACACCTCCGTCATCACGCGCGTGGGCTCGTTCACCCTTTACTCCAATCTGGTGTTGACGCTCGCCGCCGTGTTCTTTCTCGTGCGCAATCGCTGGGCGGTGCTTTCGCTGGCCAGCCTCGTGGCCACTTATGCCGGATATGGTTTCTGGCGCTTCTTTGACGGCAGTTCCTGGCACTGGGCTTCGCCGGAGGAAGGGTTGTGGATGGGCGCGGGCTTTCTCCTGAGTTACTGGCTCGCATTCACGGCGGCGGTTTTCCTGTCGAAGCACGAAAAATTTGCCGGCCCGAATCGCGCAGGCTTTCTCACGCTGAACAACGGCGCCTTCTTCACGATGTTCCTGCTGACCATGGTGCAGGTGCATCACGGCGGGTTCTGGAAATTCTCGCTGGGTTACGGCGGCGTGCTCCTGGGACTGGCGGTGCTGGCGCGCTGGACTCTGGCCGCGGAACCGCTCGTCAAAAACGCCTATCTCACGCAAGGCCTGCTGCTCGCCACGGTCGGGCTGATCACCAGATTCGCCGGGCTGAAGCTCGCCCTCCTGCTCGGCACGGAAAGCGTCGTGTTGCTGACGCTTGGGATGCTGAGACAAAGTCTCATCCTGCAAATTGGCGCGTACCTCTCGGGCGCGCTGGCGGTCGGCTGGGGAATTGCCAGTCTGGAGCGGAACGACCTGCCCGGGCTTTATCTCGGCGCCGGCCTCGGCGCCTTGATGACCTTCAATGCTTGCTGGGCTCATCGCCGGGGTGTCAAAGATGCTGAATACCCGATTCAGCCGGTTCCGGCGTACTTCACTCTTCTCGCCCTCGCCAGCTGGCTGGCGACGACGTGGTATAACACAACCCCGTCGAGCTTGCCGCTGGTACTGGCGATTGAAGCGCTGGCGCTGACCTTCTCGATTTATGTGCTGCATCTGCGCGAGATGGTCCTGCTCGGCCAGGGCTTTCTGTTGCTGGGCCAGTTCGCGTGGCTGTGGCACTTCGTCTGGCCTTCTTCCTCGCCGCCGTGGTGGAATCCCGCGTTGATGATCGCCGTCACGGTCGGGTTGAGCCACTGGTGGCAACGGCAAAGGATCCTGGCGGCTGATTCGCGGGGGCCATGGTTCTGGCAGGCCTGTTATGCGCTGACCATCGTGGGGGTGCTGTATTTCTGGCTCAATCCGCTGGCGGAGGCGCCGGCCTGGTTGATCTTGACCAGTCTGCTCGCCGTCGGCCTCACGATTTACGGCGTGTTCACGCGCCTGTGGTTTCTGGCAACCTTTGGGCAGATCTTCATGTTCATCAGCGGGGTGCAATTTGTGTGGCAGCTTTCCCAGGCCGGGCCTCCGTGGTCCTGCCCGCTCGCCCCGATTGCCGCTTTGAGCTTGCTCTCCTTCGTCACCGTAAGGTGGTTCCGGCGCCAAACCGAGGTCAATGTGGTCCGCACCCCGTTGCTTCAAATCGCCTTGCTGTACCGCTGGATGGCGCTGGTCATGTCCATTTGGTGGGTGTGCAAATACATTCCGGCGCGGGAACGAATTTGGATTCTGGCGTTGCTTGGCTTGCTGATGTTCCTTTTTGCCGGGTGGTACCGGAACCGGGAAACCCTGCTCATCAGCGCGGTATTCACGCTGACGGCGCTGGCTTTGTTCTGGCTGCCGCTGCTGGAGGCCCCGATGGTGTACTGGCCGAATCTGGTCGTGATTGTCATTCTCCTCGGCCAGCGGCAAATGGCGAAACGTCTGCCCGAATATTACGACCTGGATCCCCGCGTAAACGCCGCCGTGATCATGGTTGGCGGGCTCAGCCTCTGGCTCTTTCTCACGCGCTGGGTCTGCCTGAATGCCAGCGGATTCTATCTGACCGCGAGCTGGTCGGCGCTGGCGCTGGTTTTGTTCACGGCCGGCATGGCCTTGCGCGAACGGGTGTATCGCTGGCTCGGCCTCGGCATCCTCGCTTTTGCGCTGGGACGCATCGTCGTTTTTGATGTGTGGAAACTGGAGACGCTCTACCGCATTCTGAGTTTCATGGTGCTCGGCATCGTGCTGCTCGTGCTCGGCTTCATCTACAACAAATACCAGGAGAAAATCAAGGAGTGGCTGTAAGTCGTGGCGCAAATCCGCGGTTGGTCGGCCGATTCAAATCGTGCCGGGAATTTTTTTGCCCGGCGCGTTCGCGCGCCTCACGGCGTTTGCCCATGGAGCCAGGTCTAAAGCCCAAAGCCCAAAGCCCGAAGTCCAAAGTCCAACGTCTAGAGTCCAAAGTCAAACAGTGCGTCGCCACTTTGGACATTGGACATTGGACATTGGACATTGGACTGATAAATTCCGCGCATGAGCAAGGTCACCAAATTACTGCACACGCGCTACCGCGTGAATGATCTGGAGCGCACGGTCAAATTTTACCGCGAGGTGCTGGGCCTGGAGGAACTCAAGCGGCACAAATCGCCGCGCGGCTCGGAACTGGTCTTTCTCAACGCGCCCGGGAGCCCGGAGGAGATTGAAATCTGCCATTTCCCCGGCAGCGAGCCGGTGCAGGTACAGCCCGATCTTACCCACCTGGCGTTCGAGGTGGACAGCCTGGAGGCATTCGCAAAACACCTGGCGAAACACGGGCTGAAATATTCCGACGGCCCGACGACGAGCTCCAGCGGAACGGTCTTTGCCTTCATTGACGCGCCGGAAGGCTACGAAATCGAGCTCATTCAAAAAGGCAAAGCCGGTTCCTGAATCCTGGTTTCCCCAATTCCCAACTCCGATCTTCCATCTCCCCAAAATACATGAGCGTTCTTATTGTCGGTTCAACGGCACTCGATTCCATCAAGACCCCCACGGCGGAAAACCCGCGCCTGCTTGGCGGCTCAGCCAGCCATGCCTCCGTCGCGGCGAGCTTTTTCAGCCCGGTCCGGCTCGTCGGCGTTGTCGGCGATGATTTTCCGAAGAAATACCTCGAACTATACCGGCGTCATAAAATTGACCTCGCCGGCCTGCAGATCCTGCCCGGCAAGACCTTTCATTGGTCGGGCGAATACGAGGCGAACATGAACCACCGCCGCACGTTGCTGACCGAGCTGGGCGTGTTTGAAACATTCTCCCCAGGGTTGCCGAAGTCCCACCAGACCACGCCGTTTGTGCTGCTGGCGAACATTGCGCCCGCGCTCCAGCACCATGTGCTCGACCAGATCCGGCGCCCGAAATTCGTCGTGGCCGACACGATGGACCTGTGGCTGAACATCGCCCTGCCGGATTTGCTGAAACTGCTGCCGCGGCTGGATGGCTTCGTGCTCAACGACAGCGAGGCGCACCAGCTGACCCAGGAGGACAACATGTTCACGGCGCTGAAGAAGATCCACAAGCTGGGGCCGAAATACGTCATCATCAAAAAAGGTTCACACGGCTCGATCCTGTCCGGGCCGAAGGGGTTCTTCCTCTGCCCGGCGTATCCGCTGCCCAAGGTGGTGGACCCGACGGGTGCCGGCGATTCGTTTGTGGGCGGCATGATGGGTTACCTCGCCGCGGCGCGCGGTTCCATTGACGCCAATATCCGGCGCGCAATGATCTACGGGAGCGTCACGGCGTCGTTCTGCTGCGAAGGTTTCGGCCTGACCCGCACCACCAAAATCAAACGCGCCGACATCGACCGCCGCGTGAAGGAACTGGAGAAGCTGACGCGGTTCTGAAAATCATTGGTCATGACCGTTGAGCAAAAACCGGAACTCAATCGGTTTGTTGACCCATCGATTGTACTGGGCTGGCAGTATCGATGGGGGCAGATGAAACTATTACTGCCGGTTTTGTTTTTTTCCTGGCTGCTGGTCGTTGAAATCGCCCTCATCAAGGCATGGCTCGTTAATAAATTGCATTGGGAAATTCTGGCAATCCTCGTTGGATTGGGTGCAGGCATATTCCTTGTTAACTTGGCTGCCTTGGAAACCCGGATTCGGATCCGGCAACGTTCAAAGCGGGTTATTCAAATTGAGGAGAAGCGGATTGTTATTAAACCGGCGAGGAATCGGTTTGTCCCATGGAAACGCGTCCGGAAATTCCAGTTTGAGCCGGTTCCGGACGTCCCGGGTTTGATGAAACTGAAACTGTTCCTGAAAGGTCGGCCGAATCAAAAATCATCCGAACGCGCATTTTGGGCTATGGTGCTGGAAAATACGTCGGCAATGCGGGAGCTGATGGGGTGCCTCCAGAAGAAAAAGACAGAAGGCTTGACCGATTTTGAATTGGAGATTTTGGAGCGCTCGGCGACGCTCGAGAATCCTGCTCCTTTTGTATTCCTCGGGATGACGGTCTTCATGGCTGGTTGGTATTTAATGGTCCATGGCCTGCCCATTCTGTTCGCGTTTTGGGGCGGCGGCCATCACGACTCGGATGAACGTTCAAAACTGTCGCCGGAAGAACTCGCCAGACTTAGACATTTCATCCTAAGCCATTTTTCGAGCCCGGAAGAGTTTCGACATTTTTTCCTGGCATTGAGCATAGCAGTGACTGTCGCCGGAGTTGCTCTAATGATTTCGGGGAGCTGGTTAATGAAGCGCAAGGCCGCGATCGAATCCGTCGCTACGGCCGGCTCCGGCTGCGGGAGTTGAAGGGTTGGCGCAGTTTTAGATGCAAGATCCAGTTGAGAAAAATCCGTGTTCATCCGTGTTCATCCGTGGTTAAATTCTGCCCATGAAAGCCGTCATATTGGCCGCCGGCAAGGGCATGCGGATGCGGGAACTGACCAGCAGCCTGCCCAAGCCCATGCTGCGCGTGCAGGGCAAGCCCATCCTCGAACACATCGTCACCGGCATCCTGGCGGCGGGCATCCACGACATCTTCATCGTCACGGGATTTCGCGCCGAGGTCATCGAATCCCACTTCGGTGACGGTTCGGAATGGGGCGCGCGCATTGCCACCGGCCGGCAGGTCGTCCAGGACGGCACCGGCAAGGCGCCCGAGCTGGCGAAGGAGTTCATCGGCAACTCGCCGTTCCTGCTGACCTACGGCGACATCCTGGTTCCGCGCGCGACGTATCCGCAAATGCTGCGACGTTTCCAGGAGGGCGACTTCGCGGGCGTCATCACCGTCACCCGCGGCGAGGACGTGACCAAGGGCGGGCTGAATTTCTTTGACGACCATTTCTGCCTGAAGCGGCTGGTGGAAAAACCGTCGCCGGAACAGCTGGAGGGATTGCGCCGCGACGGCTGGCTCAAGCCGGGCGACCCGGCGTGGTACAACGCGGGCATTTACATTTTTCGCCCGTCGCTGTTCGACTTCACCGCCCGGCTGCAAAAATCGCCGCGGGGCGAGTACGAACTGACGGATGCCATCAGCGCGATCGTGGCGGGCGGACAGAAATTGGCGGGCCTGGACATCCAGGGCCGCTGGGTGGATGTGCGCGACCCGGAGACGCTGGCGAAGCTGGAACGAGAGGCGGGCTAAAGATCGTTGCTGTCCAGGAAGGCGCGAAGCGCCTGCCGGTGAGGATGATGGTCCAGCCACGCCTTGACTCGTTGGATTTCGATGAAATCCTTCTCCCCGATCCTTTCAGCAAACAATTTCTGCAGGTGCCGGGCGCGGTCTTCCTTCTGAACCTGTTGTTGCCAGGTGGCGGAACAAATGAGGTGGATTTTATCCTGCAACTCGCCGGCCTGCAAAATCTCCCACTCGTTTCGATCGAACCAGGTTCCGCCGCAGTTGCCGCAGCGGTCCAAAGAGAAGTGCAGCGCGTGGCCTACCTTGTATTTGGCCAGAATGTGTCCACACTCCGGGCAGGTTTTTACCGACCTGGTTTCATTGCTCGCCGCATTGAGCGTGCAGGGTTCCTGGGTTTCCGGGCACTGATGGCGATGGTTCTCCAACCACTTCCAGAATTCGTAGGAACTGATCCATTGGCCGCCGCAGGTATCGCACTTCTGCGAGACGAGATCCGGATTCAGCTTGAAAGCCGCCAGCGTCTTGGTTTTGCAGACGGGACAATTCATCTTCAACTCACGTACTTCGGCTCGTACACCGGCCCGAGGCCGTGCTTTTGCAGGAGTTCGCAGAATTTCGCGAGGCCGCGCTTTTCGTCCGAGGCCAGGTGGAAGTGGACATGCCAGCCGAGGTAATCCCGGCGGAAATCCTCGTCGTATTCCTCGCGGGTTTCGATGAGGTAATCCAGCGTTTCGACCCCGAAACGTTTCGCCTCCTGCAATTCGCGGCGCAGCTCCTGGTTTTCGATGCCGCGGCGCAAGGCCCACACGGCATAGACAAACGGCAGATTGGTTAGTTCGTACCAGGCCGTGCCGAGGTCGAAGATTTCATGCACGTGCGTGGCGCGCTGAAAATCGATCGCCCGGTCGCCGATGAGCAGCACGGCGTCGCATTGGGACGCGGTGTCGTAGTCGGGCAACGGTTTGAATTCCGGTTTCACGCCGCGCTCGGCCAGCAGCACCTTCAACAGGTTCACGCTGGTGATCGAGGCCGGGTCGCAAAACACCTCCGTGATCTTTTCCAGCGGCACGCAGTGCGCGAGGAACACGCTGTATACCTCGCCCAGCGACGCGATGGCAATGCCGTCAAGGATGTCGTAGCGGTCGGTGAGCAGGACCTCCGCCGTGCTGACCAGCGCGGCATCCAGTTCATCCCGGCGGAGCATTTCGGCGAGCCGGGCCGGCGTGGCAAAGATGACCTGGCTCTCGATGCCGCGCGTCAGCGGCACGCCATTGAGATAGGGCACCGAGCCGATGCGGAATGGGAAACCATCCGATGACATAGCCGGGCCAGTTTGCGTCGTTGTCGGTGGATGCGCGAGCCATTTCCGGCGAACTCGAAGCGAACGGGCGCATCTTGAGGGCGTGTTGCCCAAATCGATTTCGGCGCCGGTGGAGCGCGGCTCTGTGGAGCCTGTCGGACTTAGGCCTGGAGTTGAGATGTAAATCGTTTGACGTGATCTTTTATTCAGTTGCCCTAGCCGCAGCACATTCAGCCGTCTGAAAACCCATGGAATGTCCTGCGCCCGTTTGGTATTCCGGGCAGCTGCGGGTCGCAGACCCGCGGTCCGTGCCTTTGGGCAACACGCCCTTGACACCGGTTCTGTCTTGGGCCGGCCGGGTGGAGATTCCTGACTTAAACCCTCAACCCGGTCCCGTCCCGCCGATGGACGGCATGGGCAGGTGGACCCGCACGCCGCCGGATTTGCCATTGGTAGGCCGGTGAATTTCAATATGGCCGTGATGTTTTTCGATGACCTTTCGTGCCACGTACAAACCGAGGCCCGGGCCGACGCTTCGGGTGGTGAAGAAGGGGCTCGCCGCACGCTTCGCCACCTCGGGCGAAAAGCCGTTTCCCCGGTCGCGAATGTCAATGACCAGCTCGGCGGACGCGGCGCCTTGCCGGCTGACCGTGCAATACACGTCCACCCGGGGATCGCCCGGATTGGCCTGCAGGGCGTTCAAAATGACTTCCGCGAAGGCGTGGGTCAGGGCGGCAACCTCCCCATGGAGCAGGAATGGCCTCGACGCCGCGTCAAAATGAAGTCCGGCTGAACCGGCACCGTGGGTTTTGATCGCTGCCTGGTAGGCGTCTTGCACCACGGTCTGGAGCGGCACGGGTTCAAAAGTATGTTCCACCTCCCGCGCGAGATAGCGCATCTGGTTGATCAATCGGGAGACGCGGCGGATGCCTTCGGTCAGGGCGGCGTCAAGGGAAGTGCGGTAATCCGGATCACCATACCGTTCGGCCAGCAAGTTCTGGTGGACGGAAAGCGGCACCATGGCGTTGCCAATCTCGTGCAACAACTGGTCCGCCATCGTTCGCACGAGACGCAGATTGGCCGCCTCCAGTTCCAGTTGCTGCAAGTCGGCCGTGCTGCGGCGCAGCTCCAGCTCGGTCATCACCAGCCGGGCCAGCGCGCGCAATGCCTGCCGTTGGGAGCGTCGCAGCCGGCCGGGTTTCCGGCCCAGGACGCACACCATTCCCAGGACATGCCCGTCCCGGCCGATCAGCGGAGCCCCGGCGTAAAACCGGATTTTCGGATTCTTCACCACCAGCGGGTTACGCTTGAAACGCTCGTCCCTGGCCGCGTCCGGCACGATGAACACATTCTTTTGCAGGATGGCGTGGCTGCAGAAGGACAAATCCCGGGAGCTTTCATCGCAGCTGAGGCCTACCTTGGACTTGAACCACACCCGTTCCTTGTCCACAAAGGTGATCAAAGCCATCGGGGCCTCGCAGATGGCCGCGGCCAGATCCGTGATCTCGTCAAACATCTCCTCCCGACCGGAATCCAGCACCTGGTACTGTTCAAGTGACTTCAACCGATCCGCCTCATCCAGCGGTTTTACTGGCAACAACATATTTCGCCCCCCGGACCGAACCCATCCCTAGGTGAACCATTGCGGCTGGGTTCCAATGATTGACCGTCGTTCAATAAGTCGGTGGGCCGCACCATTACGCCCTATTATACTCCAAAGAAACGAAACTTGCAAATCCGCCGGACTGATGGAAGCACCTGGCGTATCCCAGTTATTGTGCGGCGGCCTGGTGGCTCAATCCCAACGGGA
>Ga0265338_10007637_pt1 | contig 13344 bp, 16 predicted proteins | sample 42126metaG_FD_193579 | JGI IMG/M metagenome (GOLD analysis project Ga0265338, IMG submission 193579) | Rhizosphere microbial communities from Carex aquatilis grown in University of Washington, Seatle, WA, United States - 4-21-26 metaG | ecosystem: Host-associated > Plants > Roots > Rhizosphere... | reverse complement strand
CACGTCGGCGCAGATGCCGGTGCTCAGCTCCACGACGGACGCGTGCAGCTCGGTCTTGAGCTTCCCCGGCAGGTCGAGCTCGTCGGACTCGCGGACGAAGAGCTCGACCGCGTCGGCGGGCATGAGCGTCGCCCCGTCGAGGATCATCAGCTCCTCCTCGATGCCGACGGTCAGCGGCGCCGACTCGCCGAAGTGCGACTCGATCACCAGTGCCGCTACTTGCCGCGGATGCCGTGCACGGGGCGTCCCGCAGCTTCCCACGCGTAGTACGAGGCGCTCGGGCCGAAGCCCTGCTCGTACGTGACGACGTGGGGGTTGCGGCCGACCTCCTTCGCGCGGCCGGCGTGGCGCAGGAGGTTCGGGTCGTCGCGCTCCTCCCAGACGAGCACGAGATGCGCAGCGGTCATGAACTCCGCGACGTACGTGCACCCGGGCGCAGGACATGGGAACGGATCGGTGCGCACGCAGTACCAGCCGGAGTGGTCGTCCTCTTCACCGGTCCAGAGCTCCTCGTCCTCCTCGAGCAGCTCGATCTCCTCGGCCGTACGAACGTGACCCCGCCGAAACTCCTCCCGCTCCACGGCGGAGAAGGGTAGCGGGGCTATGCCACCGCCGGAAGCGAGCCTCCAGACGGAGGCGGAACGAAGTCCGCCGACGAGGTTGTGAGTGGGGCCCCGGGCAGGCGATCGGGGCCCCGACTCATGCTGGAGGTCTACCAGTGGATACGTTCAACGCCCGCTACGGGCGATTAAGGGTGCGTTAAGGCGTTCGCTTGCGACGCCGACCATGAGAGGCCGTGCCGGCTTCGCCGGCGCGGCCGTTCAAGCCGTAACGCCGCCGGTCGGCGAGCTGCCGCCGCGCAGGTTTCGTGCGCTCTGCTCCGCAGCGTGCAGGAGGAAGGTCTGCTGCGCTGATGCGGACACGCCCGTCGCCGCGTAGCTGTAGACGCCGGAGAGCACGTTCCCGACGCGCTGGTAGACGACGAAGAAGACGTCGTCGACGCGCTTGCCCTTGACCGTTCCGGTGCGATGGATGCGGACCGCCACATAACCCTTGACGAGCTTCGCGTCGTGGATGGGCGTCAGCTGGTACCGGAGCGGCGGGGCGCCCTCGAACGCGATGGGCGTCTTCGGGCAGGTGGCGACGTGCTGCGCGGCCTCGCGCATCGCCTGGGCCGCACCGCCGGGCTTGTACCGGACGACCTCGTTCGAGAGCGCGAGCTTCGCGTTCTGGCGGAGGTAGTTGATCTGGAGCCGCTCGGCGCGCAGCGACTCGCTCGGATAGTTCTTCACGCCGCAGAGGTCGAGCGTCCGCTGCGCCGTCCCCTGGCCGTCCGGGCGCTGCTGGACGACGTAGCCGGGACCAACCTGCACAGGCCGGAGCGCCACCTTCGCGAGGTTCGGCTGGGCGGCCGCAACGACGGCGAGCAGGGCCAGAACGAGCATGCCCAAAGATTACGCATGCTGGCCGGGTTCGGACGTCGGCGCCGCTCGAGCGGTCTCTGCTTGAATCGAGACATGGCCGATCCTGCGCAGCTCCGAGTCGGCGACGACGCGTACTCGATCTACCGGCTTCCCGAGCGGGCTGCGCGCCTCCCGTACACGCTGCGGATCCTGCTCGAGAACGTCCTCCGGAACGGCGGCGACCCGGATGCCGTCGCCGGCTGGGATCCGGCCGCCGCGCCCTCGCGCGAGATCTCGTTCATGCCGGCGCGGGTGCTCCTCCAGGACTTCACCGGCGTCCCGGCGATCGTCGACCTCGCCGCGATGCGCGACGCGATGCGCAACCAGGGCGGCGACCCGGGGAAGATCAACCCGCTCATCCCGGCAGAGCTCGTCATCGACCATTCCGTGCAGGTGGACGAGTTCGCGACGCGGTTCGCGATCGGGCGAAACGTCGAGCTCGAGTTTGAGCGCAACCGCGAGCGGTACGCATTCCTGCGCTGGGGCCAGCAGGCGTTCGACACGCTCGAGGTCGTGCCGCCGAACACCGGTATCTGCCATCAGGTGAACCTCGAGTACCTCGCGCGCGTCGTCGAGTCGCGGGACGGCCTCGCATTCCCGGACACCGTCGTCGGCACGGATTCGCACACGACGATGGTGAACGGGCTCGGCGTCCTCGGCTGGGGCGTCGGCGGCATCGAGGCGGAGGCCGCGATGCTCGGCGAGGCGGTGGCGATGCTCGTGCCGCAGGTCGTCGGCTTCCGGCTCACGGGCGCGCTGCGCGAGGGCGCGACGGCAACCGACCTCGTCCTCACGGTGACGGAGATCCTCCGCCGAACCGGCGTCGTCGGGAAGTTCGTCGAGTACTTCGGGCCCGGCGTGCCGTCGCTCGCGCTCGCCGACCGCGCGACGCTCGGGAACATGAGCCCCGAGTACGGCGCGACGTGCGGCTTCTTCCCCGTTGACGAGGTGACGCTCGAGTACCTCCGCCTGACCGGCCGACCCGCGCAGCGCGTCGCGCTCGTCGAGGCGTACTGCAAGGAAAACATGCTCTGGCACGATCCCGGTGAGCACCCCGAGTACTCGCAGGTCGTCGAGCTCGACCTCGACGACGTCGAGCCGTCGATCGCGGGACCGCGCCGGCCGCAGGACCGCGTCCCGCTCGCGACCGCGAAGTCCGCCTTCATCGAGGCGCTGAGCTCCTTCGGCGTCGACTATGACAACGGCACGTACGACAAGGAGATGGCCGATTCGTTCCCGGCGAGCGACCCGCCGACGTTCGACGGCGTCACCGACGGCGCACCGCGCGCGGGAACGACCGCCGTCGCCGAGAAGAAGCGCGTCGCCGTCGAGGGGAAGGACTACTCGCTCGGGCACGGCTCCGTCGTCATCGCCGCGATCACGTCGTGCACGAACACGTCGAATCCGTCGGTGATGATCGCGGCCGGCCTCGTCGCCAAGAAGGCGATCGAGCGCGGCCTGACGCGCAAGCCGTGGGTGAAGTCGTCGCTCGCGCCGGGCTCGAAGGTCGTCACCGAGTACTACGAGCGCGCCGGCCTCGACCGGTATCTCGACGAGCTCGGCTTCAACACCGTCGGCTACGGCTGCACGACGTGCATCGGCAACTCCGGCCCGCTTCCGGACGAGATCTCGGCCGCGGTCGGCGAGGGCGACCTCGTCGTGTGCGCCGTCCTCTCGGGGAACAGGAACTTCGAGGCGCGCATCCACGGCGAGGTGAAGGCGAACTACCTCGCGTCGCCGCCGCTCGTCGTCGCATACGCGCTCGCCGGCCGGATGGACATCGACCTCGTGAACGAGCCGATCGACGGCGACGTGTACCTCCGCGACATCTGGCCGACGCGCGAGGAGATCGACGCGACCATCGCCGGCTCCGTCGACGGAGCGATGTTCACGAAGACGTACGCGGACGTCTACACCGGCGACGACCGGTGGCGCGCGCTCGAGATCCCGTCGGGCGAGCTCTACGAGTGGGACCCCGCGTCCACGTACGTGCGCCTGCCGCCGTACTTCCAGGGGATGCCGGCGCAGCCCGGAACGGTCGACGACATCCACGGCGCGCGCTGCCTCGTCCTGCTCGGCGATTCGGTCACGACCGATCACATCTCCCCCGCCGGCGCGATCCGGCCCGACTCGCCCGCCGGCAAGTACCTCGTCGAGCACGGCGTCGAGCGCCGCGCCTTCAACTCGTACGGATCACGGCGCGGCAACCACGAGGTCATGGTGCGCGGGACGTTCGCGAACGTGCGGCTGCGGAACCAGATCGTCGAGGGGAGCGAGGGCACGTGGACCGTGCACCTGCCCGACGGCGAGGAGACGACGATCTTCGACGCGGCGATGCGCTACCGCGAGGAGGGCGTGCCGACGATCGTCATCGCCGGCAAGGAGTACGGATCGGGGTCGTCGCGGGACTGGGCGGCGAAGGGCCCGAACCTCCTCGGCGTGAAGGCCGCGATCGCGGAGTCGTACGAGCGCATCCACCGCTCGAACCTCCTGATGATGGGCATCCTCCCGCTCCAGTTCATGGACGGCGAGAACCGGGAGTCGCTCGGGCTCACCGGGCGCGAGGAGTTCTCGATCGTCGGCGTCGACAACGGCGACGCCGAAGAGGTCACCGTGCGCGCGGACGACAAGGAATTCCGCGCTCGTGTGCGGCTCGACACGCCGCGCGAGCGTGAATACTTGCGGCATGGCGGCATCCTCCAGTTCGTCCTCCGCCGGCTCCTCGCGGGCTGACGAGCTCTGGCGGTGCGTCGGCGAGGCCGCCGGTCCCGCCGGCGAGATGACGCCGCTGCTGGAGAAGGTTCGTGACCACGCGTGGCGCATCACCGACCGCGATGTCGCCGGTCTCGACGCCGATGCGCTGTACGAGGCGATCCTCCCGGTCGCGTTCGCGGCCGCCGACGAGAAGCGGCGCGCGGCATACGAGGCGATCGATGCACATTGAGTTGAAGCACAGCCCGGAGATGGCCGAGCGCATCGCCGAGCTCCGCGAGCGCGACGGCTACGTCTCCGACATCTCGCTCGCACTCCGTTACCGACCCGAGCTCTTCGGCGAGCCCGTTTCCGCCTACTTCCAGGAGGTGATGAAGAAGCCGTCCGACTGGAGCGAGGCCGAGCGAGAGCTGTTCGCCGCGTTCGTCTCGTCTCTCAATCAGTGCCCCTTCTGAACGGAGGCCCACGGCGCGGTCGCGTCGTACGCCTTCGGAGACACGGAGCTCGTCGACGCGGTGCTCGCCGACTACGAGACCGCGCCGATCGACGAGCGGCTGCGCGGTGCGCTGCACTTCCTCCGCACGCTCGACCCCGCGCGCGCGCTCGCGGCGGGCGTGTCGCGGCAGGCGCTGCGCGACGCCGCCGACGTGCAGGCGGGATTCGAGCTGATCACGAGATTCGCCGACGCGATCGGCGCGACGCCGCACTCCAAGGCGGGGCTCACGCGCGAGCAGGCGATGGCCCACGAAGGGCGCTTCTTCGACCTCGGCTACGCCTAGGACCCGAGGATGCCGACCTTGTAGCCCTTCGCCTGCAGGTCGCCGACGGCCCTCTCCGCCGCCTTCACCTGCGGCAAGGTCTCGATCGACGCGGCCGCCTTCTGCACCGCGGCGGCATCGCCGGACGTCGCCGCCTTCTTCACGCTCTCGAGGCCCGTCTGGATGGCGCGCAGCGCGGCGACGATCTCGGTGTTGTCGGCCTCGGCGTCCTTCGGGGCCTTGACGGCGGCGAGGTCGTCGGCGGCCTTCTTCACCGAGGCCTCGGCCGCGTCCACCTTCGTCGCGAGCTGCGCGAGCGACGTGACGCTCGTCGAGCCGGTGAGCACGGTCACGGCCTGCTGCAACGCCTTGCCGTCGGTCTGCAGGCTCTGCTGGTACGCCGCCTTCGACATCCTGCCGCTGCCGCCGCAGGCGGCGAGGAGGACGGCGGCGAGGACGATGACCGAGAGCCGCTGCATGCGCAGCGCGTACCCTACGCTGCGCGGGAGGCAAACCCCGGGGTGCCGCGCGAGCGGCTGAGATCACACCCGTCGAACCTGATCCGGCTCGTACCGGCGAAGGGAGGATCCGAGGTGCAGGAGCAGTCACCGAGCTGGGGAGTCGAGCCGGTCCCGCGGCAGCTGCACGTCCTCAGCGGGCTCGACTCGACGCTGCTCTGGGGCAACCTCTCCGTCTCGCTGCTCGTCATCGTCATCGGCGCCCTGCTCGTGCCGGCGCTCTCGCTGCGCGACGCGCTGCTCGCGATCCTCGTCGGCGCGGTCGCGGGCAACGTCCTCCTCGCCGTCGCCGCGCTCATCGGCGCCGACGCGCGCGTCCCGGGCATGGTGCTGCTGCGCGCGCCGCTCGGGCGCCGTGGGTCGTACCTGCCGACCGGGCTCAACGTCGCGCAGAACGTCGGCTGGTCGACGTTCGAGCTCATCATCATCGCGACCGCCGCCGGCGCGGCCTCGCAGCATCTCTTCCACTGGCAGGGCCGCTGGTTCTGGACGCTCGTGTTCGGCGTCCTCAGCTGGGGCCTCGGCATGCTCGGGCCGATCGGTTTCGTCCGCCGCTATCTCCGCAAGGTCGCCTCGTGGGCGCTGCTCTTCTCGATGGCGTACCTCACGTACTGGGCGATCTCGAAGTCGCATCTGCACGCGTTCTGGGCCCAGCCCGGCAAGGGCGGGTTCCCGTCGTTCGGCCAGGCGGTCGACCTCGTCATCGGCAGCGTCGTCTCGTGGACGCCGCTCGCGGCCGACTACACGCGCTTCTCGCGCACGCGCCGCGGCGCGGCGCTCGGTGCGGGCTTCGGCTACTTCGTGCCGACGGTCTGGTGCATCGGGCTCGGCATCCTCATCGTCCTCGCGCGAGGCGTGTCGGACGCGCAGTCGCTGCCGGCGGCCGTCGCCGCGGCCGGAGGCGTCGCGTTCGTGGCGCTCGTGGCGATCACCATCGACGAGAGCGAGAAGGCGTTCGCGGACATCTACTCGACCGCCGTGTCGCTCCAGAACTTCCTGCCGCGCATGTCGCAGCGCCTGCTCATCACCGCCGTCTCGGCCGTCGCGACGGGCCTCGCGCTCGCGCTGAACCTCGGGAACTACCAGAACTTCCTCTACCTGCTCGGCTCGTTCTTCGTGCCGCTCTTCGGCGTCCTCGTCGCCGACTGGCTCGTCGCACGCGCGCACTACTCCGCCGCGCACGTGTTCGAGGGCCCCGAGTGGAGGCCGGCGCCGCTCGTCGCGTGGCTCGTCGGCTTCGGCCTCTACCAGTGGCTCTCGCCCGTCGGCCCGGCGTGGTGGGCGAGGCTCGTGGCGCACACGCACCCGCTCAGCGTCACCTTCACGGCCTCGCTCCCGAGCTTCGCGGCCGCGTTCCTCCTCACGCTTGTGCTTACCCTTCCGGCCCGTGCGACTCGCCGTCATCGGGCATCTCTCGCGTGACGTGATCGCGGACGGCGCGCCGCGCATCGGCGGCGCGCCGTGGCATGCCGGCCGCGCGTACGCGGCGCTCGGCGCGGACGCGCGGATCGTCGCCAAGTGCGGCGAGGCGGAGGCGATCGACTTCAGCCGCGAGCTCGAGACGCTCGGGCTGCCATTCGACCTCGTCGTCGGGGGCGAGACCACGGCGTTCTCGTTCTCGTACGACGCCGCGGGCACGCGGACGATGCATGTGGACGCGCTCGGCGAGCCGTGGAGCGAGGAGGAGCTGCGCGTCGCGGACGTCGAATGGCTGCACGTCGCGCCGCTCCTGCGCGGGCAGATCGACCTCGGGATGCTCTCGGCGCCGCACATCCTCCTCGACGCACAGGGGCTCGTCCGCGCGTCCCGTGTCGGCCCTCTCCGGCTCGACGGCGACTTCGACCGCACGCAGCTCCGCCACGTCTCGATGCTGAAGCTCGCCGAAGAGGAGGCGGCAGTCGTCGGCGAGGTCGACGTGCCGGAGACGATCGTCACGCACGGCGTCCGCGGCGCGACCGTGAACGGCACGCACGTGCCGGCCGATCCGGTCGAGTGCGACCCGACCGGCGCCGGCGACATGTTCGCGGCCGCCTATCTCGTCGCGCGTGCGGACGGCGCCGATCCGATCGACGCCACGCGGCGAGCGGCCGCCGTCGTCGCAGAGCTCCTGCGGTGATCGCCGCCGTCGAGACGGTCGAGGGCGTCGTCCTCGTCGACGTCGAGGAGGAGGCGATTCTCGGCCCCGGCACCGAGCTGCCCGAAGACGAAGCGCCGCAGGTGGCGCTGCCGCGCGTCGTCGCCACCGCCGCCGCCGGCTCGACCGTCGTCGCTCTGCTCGACAGGCGGCCGCCGCTCGCGATCTCGAACGACGGGGGAGCGACGTGGCGCGAGGCAGGCGGCGGGCTTCCCGTCGGATTCGCGGTAGCGGTCGCGGAGGACGATCCCGACCGGATGCTCTACGGCGCGCGCAACCGGCTCTATCTGTCGACGAACGGCGGTGTCTTCTGGCGATCGCTCGCCGTCGAGCTCGCGGACGTCGTCGCGCTCGCCTGGATCGACTGAAGCCAGTCCTGCGCCTCGCGCTGGGAGTGGAGGCGGACGATCAGGAGCTGCGGGTGCTCGTCGAGGCGCGCCGTCCACTTGGTCGCGAACCCGCGATGCGTCGTCAGCACCCACCAGACGATGGAGTTTCGCCCGAACGTATCGCGCAGTCGCTCGCGGTTGCCGTTCCAGAGCTCCGCCCGCGTGACGAGCCGCGACCACGTCCGCCAGAGGACGCGCCGGACGACGGTGCGGTACGGCACGTCGAGCCACACGACCGTGTCGGCCCGCTCGAGCACGAGGGTGCCGAGCTTGCCGAAGTAGTTCCCGTCGACGACCCAGCCGTCCGGGGCGGCGGCGAGCGCCGCGCGCACGCGCTCCTGCAGGAGCTCGGCGGGCGCCTCGTCCCAGTTCGGCCCGTGATGGAGCTCGTCCAGCTCGACGTACGACAGGCCGAGGCGGGCGGCGAGCGCGCGGGCGACCGTCGTCTTGCCCGAGCACGAGCCGCCGATCACCGAGATGCGGCGCATCAGAGTCGGAATTCGCCGCGCGCGACGATGACGGCGGAGCCGCCGACCTCGATGTGCTCGGCCGAGTGCGCGCACGCGTACAAGGTCGACGGGCGCGCAATCTCCGCGCCTTGCGAGATCTCGATCTCGTCGCCGAAGGCAATCTCGCCGTGGCGCGCGAGGTGGAGCGCGAGCGGCCCTGCGGCGGAGCCCGTCGCCGGGTCCTCGTCGACGCCGAACTCGGGCGCGAACATCCGCGTCTTCCAGCGCTGCCCCGAGCCTGCGAAGCAGTTGATGCCGACGGCGCCGAGGCCGGAGAGCCGCTGCCAGTCCGGACGCAGCGCCGCGACCTCGCCCTCGGTGCCGAGCGCGACGTAGACGTGCGCGAGGCCGTTGTCGTACACCTCGACGGGGAGCCGCGAGCGCACGCCGAGCGCGTCCTGCAGCTCGTCCGCTCGCGCGAACGGCGCGATCGTCGGCGGCGGCTGCTCCATCCGCCCGAAGACGATCCGCGCGCCCTCGCGCTCGAGCTGGACCGGAACGATCCCCTGCCCGGTCTCGATCCGGATCTCGATGAGCTGGAGTGGCCCAGCGAGGACGAACGCGGTGCCGAGCGTCGGATGGCCGGCGAAGGGGATCTCCTTCGACGGCGTGAAGATCCGCATCCTCACGTGGCCGTCGCCCTCGGGCGGGAGGACGAACGTCGTCTCCGAGAAGTTCATCTCGCGCGCGAGATCCTGGAGCCGCTCCTCGGGGATCTCGCGGGCGTCGGTGAAGACGGCGAGCTGGTTCCCCGTGAGCGGCGTGTCGGTGAAGACGTCCGCGACGACGTACCGGTAGGTCGCCATGGCCGCCAGACTATCGTTGGCCTCGTGATGCGACTCCTCATCGTCCGCCACGCCGAGGCCGCCCCGGGGGAGCCGGACGAGCTCCGCCCCCTCACGCGCAGCGGCCGCACGCACGCGCGCGCGCTCGGAGAGCGGCTGCGCGACGCGGGCGTCGCACCCGACGCCGTCCTCACGAGCCCGCTCCTGCGCGCGCGGGAGACGGCGGCGGCGCTCGGCCTCGGTGACCCGCAGATCGACGATCGCCTCGCGCCGGGCGCGTTGCCCGAGGAGTTCCGTGAGGCGGCGCACGGGCGCGGCGCCACCGTCGTCCTCGTCGGCCACCAGCCCGACTGCGGCCAGGCGGTGCTCGCGCTCGCCGGTGTCGAGGTGCCGTTCCCGCCCGCCGGCTACCACGAGCTCGAGCTGTGACCGCGATCTCCGTGCGCGGCCTGCGCAAGGCGTACGGCCCGCTCGAGGCCGTGCGCGGTGTCGACTTCGACATCGAGGAGGGTGAGGTCTTCGGCCTGCTCGGGCCGAACGGCGCCGGGAAGACGACGACCGTCGAGATCCTCGAGGGCTACCGGCGACGCGACGCGGGGGATGTGTCGGTGCTCGGGCACGACCCGGAGCGGCCGGGGCGCGACTTCCGCGAACGGATCGGCGTCGTCCTCCAGCAGGCGCAGCTCTGGCCGACGCTGACCGTGCGCGAGACGCACGCCGTCTTCGCCGGCTACTACAAGAAGCCGCGCGACGTCGACGAGGTGGTCGAGCTCGTCGGACTCGCCGACAAGCGCGATGCGCGGGTGAAGACGCTCTCGGGCGGACAGAAGCGCCGGCTCGACCTCGGCGTCGCGCTCGTCGGCGACCCCGACCTCGTGTTCCTCGACGAGCCGACGACGGGCTTCGACCCCGCGGCGCGGCGCGCGGCGTGGGAGATGATCCGCTCGTTGCGCGCGCTCGGGAAGACGGTGCTCCTCACGACGCACTACCTCGACGAGGCGGAGCAGCTCGCCGACCGCGTCGCGGTGCTGCGCGAGGGGCAGATCGTCCGCATCGGGACGCCGCGCGAGCTGACGACGGGCGACAACGAGGTCGAGGTCCGGTACCACCGGAACGGCGAGGAGGTCGTCGTGCGGACGGCCGAGCCGACGCGCTTCCTCCACGAGCTGACGTCGGAGGCGCTCGCCCGCGGCGAGGAGCTCGAGCGGCTCGAGGTCCGCCGGCCGACGCTCGAAGACGTCTACCTCGCGCTCGTCGACGAGGCGGACGAATGAAGCTGTACCTCCACCAGGTGAAGACGGAGCAGCTCGTCTACTGGCGGTCGCGTGAGGCGGCGGTGTTCACGTTCATCTTCCCGCTGCTCCTGTTCGTGCTCCTCGGGTCCGTGTATTCGGGCCACATCTACGGCGTGCCGGCCTCGCAGGCGTTGCTTGCGGCGCTCCTGGGGTATGGATGCGCCATGGTGGCGTTCGCCGGGCTCGCGATCACCCTCGTGCTGCGTCGGGAGCAGGCGATCCTCAAGCGCCTGCGCGCGACGCCGCTGCCGCCGGTGACATACGTCGCGGCGCTCCTCAGCTCGACCCTCGTCGTCTTCGCGCTCGAGACGGTCGCCCTCTTCCTGCTCGGCCGCGCGGTCTTCGGGACGCCGTTCCCCGCGCGCGTCGGCTCGGTCGCGCTCCTCGTCGTTCTCGGCTCGCTCTGCTTCGCAGCCATGGGCGTCGGGCTCAGCGGGCTCATCCGCTCCGGCGAAGGGTCGTCGGCGGTCGTGAACCTCATCGTCCTGCCGATGGCGTTCCTCACCGGCGCGTTCGGCCCGACGCATCACTACCCCCGCTTCCTGCGCGCGGTCGGCGACGTGCTGCCGCTGAAGTACCTCGTCGACCTCTCGAACGCCGTCTACCTGCACAAGCATTCGTTCTGGTCGCAAGGGACGGCGATCGGCGTGCTGCTCGCGTGGGGTGCGGCCGGGGTCGTCGTCGCGTTCTTCAAGTTCCGCTGGGAGCCGAGAGAGGCATGAGCGTGGAGCCCGCAATCGCCTTCCGCGTAGCCGAGCACGACCGGCGCGGCCTCGAGGTGCGCGTCAACTTCGGCCTGCTCACCGGCCGGACGGTGACGCGGGCGGAGATCGACGACCTCGCGCACGCGTTGCGGCCGCTCGCGCCGTCGTTCGACATCGTCTCCGAGGAACGGCACCAGTTCGGGAACGACGTCGAGATGTCCGTGCACCAGGTGGTCATCGAGACCGACGAGGCGACCGTCGACCTCGCGATGGACGTCGTTGCCGCGGCCGAGCGCTGGGCGCGGGCGTGCTTCGCCGCGCGCCACTCGGAGCTCAGCGAGACCTAGCGGCGGTCAGCGCGAGCCTGGTGAGCGAGCGCGGCATGTGCTGCGCCTGCTCGGTGGTCGTGCGCAGCGCGTCGACGAACTCCTCGACGTCCTCGTCGGAGATCGTCAGCGGCGGCAGCACCTTCAACACGGCCATCTTGTGCCCGGCGACCTGCGTGAGGATGCGGTGGTCGGAGAAGAGCGGCACGACGACGAGCTGCGCGAACAGGCCGGCCTGCGCGCGCTCGAGGAGACGGTACGTCACGCCGTGCCCCTCGAACTCGATCGCCCACATGAGGCCGAGGCCGCGCACCTCGCGGACGACGTCTAGCTCCTCGACGAACGGCTCGGTCAGCTCCATGAGCTTCGCGCCGAGGCGAGCGGAGCGCGCGACGAGCTGCTCGTCGTCGAGCTCCTTCAGCGTCGCGAGGCCGGCGACCATCGCGAGCTCGTTCGGCGCGAAGGTCGAGCCGTGCGAGACGGCGTGCTCCATCGAGTCGTAGACCGCTTCGTGCACCGCGCGCGACATGAGGAGCGCACCGACCGGGACGTAGCCGCCGGAGAGCGACTTCGCGACGGGGACGAGGTCCGGCTCGAGCCCCCAGTGCTCGAACGCGAACATCTTCCCGGTGCGGCCGAAGCCGGTCTGCACCTCGTCGACGCAGAAGAGCGTGCCGTAGCGGCGGCAGAGCTCCTGCGCCCCCTCGAGGTAGCCGGCGGGCGGCAGGTTGACGCCCTTGCCCTGGACCGGCTCGACGATGAACACCGCGACGTCCTCACGCTTCAGCTCGCGTTCGAGCGGCTCGAGCTCGCCGAACGGCACGCGGTCGAAGCCGGGGAGGAGCGGGCCGAAGCGGTCGGTGAACTCCGGGTTGCCGTTCGCCGACAGCGCGCCGAGCGTCAGGCCGTGGAACGCATGGTCGGTCGAGATGACGCGCGCACGCTTCGTCGCGGCGCGGCCGAGCTTGAGCGCCGCCTCCACGGCTTCGGCGCCGCTGCTCGTGAACAGGCAGCGCTCGAGCCGCGGCGGCGTGCGCGCGAGGAGCTCCTTCGCTAGCAGTCCGGGGAGCGCGGTGACGCCCATCGCGAGCATCCCCGGCGTGTCGAGGTCGAGCGCGTCGACGAGCGCCGCGCGGACGGCGCGGTTGTTGCGGCCGACGTTGTACATCCCGAAGCCGCCGAGCATGTCGAGGTAGCGGGCGCCGTCGGCGTCGTAGAGGTACGCGCCCTCGGCGCGCGCCCACGGCCGGTCGAAGCCGATCGTCCGCAGCACGCGCACGAACTGCGGGTTGATCGTGTTCGCCCAGAGGTCGAGGTCGCCGTCGCCGGCGCCGTCGAGCAGCGACCGCACGTCGAGCCCGCTCATATGTCCTGAATCTACCGCCGTCTACGCGATGGCGGCGCGGATCGACTGCTCCGGGCCCTCGAGGCGGATCTCGCTGATGGAAGCGACGCGGCGGATGAGCGCGAGGGCGGCCCGGTTGTCGCCGGTCGCGAGTGCGGTGATCTCGGTGATGCCGGAGGCGCGGGCGTCGTCGAGGAGGAGGCGCGTCAGCGCCGAGCCGATCCCGCGCTGCTGGTAGCGGTCGGCGACGACGAACGCGATCTCGGCGCTGCGCCCGTCGGTGCGGGCGAGCTGCGCGAGGCCCGCGGGCTCTGGGTCGCCGACGACGTGCGCGACGAGCGCGTGGTGGCGCGCGTCGACCGTGGCGAGCCCGGCGAGCTCGGCGTCGGACAGACATGGCTTCGCC
>Ga0265338_10007635_pt1 | contig 13346 bp, 13 predicted proteins | sample 42126metaG_FD_193579 | JGI IMG/M metagenome (GOLD analysis project Ga0265338, IMG submission 193579) | Rhizosphere microbial communities from Carex aquatilis grown in University of Washington, Seatle, WA, United States - 4-21-26 metaG | ecosystem: Host-associated > Plants > Roots > Rhizosphere... | reverse complement strand
CAATTTCGTATCGACAGTGGTTTTTGAACAGAATTTCAAAAGAGATAAATAAAGGTGGCGAAGGAAATAGCGGTCAATCAAGGGCTGCACACCAAAATACTTCCGACGTGAGATCGTTGCAAGGAATGACAAGAACAGAAGGTCCTGCGAGGACAAGGAGGTTTTCGTGACAATCGAGAATGAAGTGTTAAAAGCGCTAATTGATTTGGAAGACAACGCATTGGCGATCAGAAAGTTGTTTCTGCTTATTAATGCAACTAACCGCATGGCACCGTACACGAAGTCTGCACTTGAGCGTGAGTACGATGAGTTGCAAGGAAACGTTGAGACGATACAGGAACAGATTAAAGAGTTGTTGGGTGAATAATTATTAATCGTGGACAAACTGAACGAGCTTCACACTAACCTATTGGGAAAAATTTTCTATGCAGCTGTTGGTGCATGGTTAATTGGGAAAGCCACTGGATTAAAAATGCGTGGGACTCCCGACGAAGTGAATGCAATCGCAAACGCAATGACGTCGTCTCGCAGGTTTCAGGATGAGTTAAGTCGTCCAGGCGCAACAGTCGAGAGCGTGTTTGAGAAGCTCGCGTTGAAGAATGCATCGAGAGCTCAATTTGAGCGTACGCTTGGGATTTCTTGGCCAATTTAAATACGAAATCCTAATTATCAATAGGCGTACGTGGCAAATAACGACGACATCTCAAATCAGTTGAAGTTAACGACACAGCTGTCGAAGACTATTAATGACATGGCTGTCACGAACGCTCGCATCGAGAATAGTTACAGCACACAGTTTGATTTGATGAAGAACATCGTTGCACTTCAGCAAAAATCTGAAGGCAAGTCTACGAGTTGGATAGACGACTTGTCAAAAAGCGTTGACGAGGCGAGAAAAAAGTCAGATGACTTCAACACAACGCTTGACAAGTTGAAAAAGTCGACGAGCGGCGTCAGCAAGCAGTCTGACATGTTTGGAAAAGCGCTCCTGTCGACGGGTAAGAAAATTGGTGTGACTGCAGCTGCAGTTAGTGGTTTAGGACAAGGGTTCAGAAATTTGACTGCGCTTGGCAAGGGCGCCGTTGGTTTATTGGGCACAGTCGCAAGTAGCATATTTGAAATCGGCGCATCGATCATAGCGATACCGTTCAAGATATTCACCCGTTTTATAGACATGGCAGCTGCGTCTAACACCGGCATGAACGAGCTCGCTGAGGCAGTTCGCAAGATGCGCATTGAGTTTGGTAGCTTGTCGGGCCCAACAAACAAGTCGATAATCGACGTGTCAAAAAGCATGACGGGTTTCAGTGCTACTGGGCTGTCAACGTGGCGTGTGTTTGGCATGTTCTCACAGCGCCTCGAATACATGATTGAGCTCGCGAAAGAAATGGGCCCGACGTTCAACATGTTCACCGATGAATTTCGCAAGAACGGTGGGACGTTGTTGGCATATCAAAAGGGACTTGGCTTGACGGGTGAGCAGATGTCTGCGTTCGGCAACCTTTCGCTCGTCAATGGTAAGAAAATCGCCGACAACCTCAAGGACACCACGAAGTACACGTACGAGCTCGGCAATGCGTTCAAGCTCGACGCAAAGTTGATCAGCCGCGACATGGGCAAGGCATTGATAGACGTGAAGCACTTCGCAGGCGCGACAGTGAAGGAAATTGCTGAAGCGTCAGTGTACTCTCGCAAGTTGGGGTTAGAGCTCGAGAAGATAACGGGCACTCTCGACGCGTTTGAGACGTTCGACAGCGCCGCAGAAAATGCCGCAAAGTTGTCGCAGTCATTTGGCGTGACAGTCGACGCGTTCAAGATGATGCAGGCTCAGGATCCTGCAGCACAGGTAGACATGTTGCGTAAGTCGTTATTCGCTGCGGGCAAGAGCGCAGAGAACATGTCTCGACAGGAGCTAAAACTATTGTCGCAAACTACGGGACTTGATGAAGCAACTGCGAAGCTCGCTTTCTCTTCAAAAAATCAAGGAATGTCTCTCGACGACATTAAAAAGAAGGGCGGCGAGGCGGCAGCAAAGACTTTGACACAGGCTGATGCCATGAAGAAGCTCGCAGATGCCATCGAACGCCTGGTGATGAGCGGCATGACACAGCACGGTGGCTTCCTCGATCAGTTCATCAGCGGCGTGTTCAGGGGAATGCAGTCGACACACGAGTTCAGAAAAGCGATTTGGAACGTGAAGCTTGGGCTACAGGCGGTGTTGTTTGAGGGCGTGAAGCTCGGCAGAATGCTCGTCAACGTAATTCCAGGGCTCAAGGACTTCTTGACGGGATTGGGTGACATATTTCAGCCGTCAAAGTACAGAAAATTTGCTGCAGGAGCTCGTGAAGCTTTCGTTGGCTTCTTCAAGGACATATCTGATCCCGGAAGCAAGCACTCGTTTTCGAACTTGATGGACAAGCTTCGCAAGTCGTTCTTTGACTTCTTCAACTCTCAGTCTCCCGCCGGGCAGAAGATGCTCACGGGCTTCAAGACGATGTTTTCAGCGTTGGCGAGGGCTTCTGCACAGGGCATCGTGTGGGTTTCAGACAAGATTGGCGACGGGTTGAAGACGATTGTTGATCTAATTCAGCATCCTGAGAAGTTAAAGTTTTTGGGATCAAGTGCGTCAGCAGGCGCGGGTTTCATCGGAAAAACTGTTGCACCGCTCGTAGATGCGTTAGTGCACGCTTTTTATGCGATTGAGCCTCGGCTTGAAGAGCTGTTTGGCGTCGTGTTGACAAAGATTGGTAATTACCTTGTGGGCCCGCAAGTTGTTGGCATCGTGAAGTCATGGGGTTTGTGGACGACGATAGGAGCGATACTTTTAGGGCCGGCAGTCTTACGAGGCGTTCTTGCGTCTTTGGCAGGTAACCTAACGACTTCATTATTTAGTGGAATTGGAAAGGCATTTTCAGCAGGCGTTTCTTCGCTTGGGTCAGTCGCACCTGCGCTCATGAAGATGGGTGGTGTGTTGGGAACGACTTTGGGCGCAGCGATGGGCCCAGCGGTCATCTTGGCTTTGGGCTATGCTGTGTACAAGGGAATGGAGAGCATATTTGACGAACAAAAGGCAAAGATAGCAGAATTACAAAAAGCAGGGTTTAAGGCTGCAAATGCGATGGGCGCAAACGTCGACATGGAAGAAAAGAAGAATACAGCAGAAGGTCTTAAGGCCCTAATTGACAAGGGTACACATGACATGACACACAAGGGCTTCTTTGCTGGCATCTTGACGAACTCAGACGAAGAATTTGCGCACTTGCAAGAACTGCAAAAACAATACGATAAACTTCAGAGAGAAATTATCACAGGCTACGGCAAAAAGTCAGACGCCGGAGACATGAAAAAGAAAGACAACGTTGACTTTCTCGGTGCAACGTCAGTCGACGACGCACAGTCAAAGATGCAGGCACTGCAGAAGCTCGCAAAGGGTGCGTTGGGCAAGGACTTTGACGTCAACAAGACACTTGATGCGGTCAGAGAAAAGCTATCAGGCGTGAACTTCAACGTGATAACCGCAGAACAATCTGCGCAGATTGAGGCTTCAACGAAGAGCTTGGGCGATGTTGTCACGAACATGAACGACGGGTTGACAAACGTGAAAGGCATGTTCAAGAACCTTGTAGACGTGCAGAAGTCGGCGTCTGAAATAAAGACTGTTGGAATAAAATCGGTTCTTGAAGCAGTCTCGAGCATGATGAAGAGCGTGTCAGAAGTTGACGCAGCTTTAGGCGACTCGAACTTGAACAAGATCAACATTGTCACGAAGCTTCAAAACGTTGCGAGGGCTGTGGGATTTGGATCGAAATTAACGACGTCGATTGCGAGGAAGGACGTTGTAATCAACGTCAACCTCGAAGTTCACATGGATGCGGCTGAACTCGAAAAGGCGATGATAATGCGAGCAAGTTCATTTGTTAGACAACGCCTGGATTATTTGTCAGACGCAGCAGGTGCTGGGCCACAGATAAACGAGGGTGCCGTTTATACACCTTCACATGGTCAGCCACCCGCGCTTAAACGAATTGGTGGGACTGCACAATGATAACCAAATCAGATTTTCTCACCCGTCTTCACAACGACGAGATGTATAAAGAGGCATTGTCTCAGCTTGACGACACAAAGCGCGCTCAAGTCTCGCAGTTCGTCGAGTCGATGGTCACAAACTTTGCGAGCGTCTTGGCACCTCTGAACGCAAGGGCGAGTGCCGACAGCGAGTTTGCGAAAAGTGTAGCAAAAGAAATTGTTGAATAGTTATAAGAAGAATGTCATCAGACAACGGCAGCGGAGGATTTGTAATTGACGGTCAGACGTACTCGTTTGACACAGGCGTCGATGAGAGTTTGGGTGGTTCTCAGGGCCCAGTTGACAAGAAGGTGAGCATTGACGTCAGCGGTAAGGATTTGACTGTAGCCACAAAGACTACGCTTGCTGATTACATGAGCTCATTGACGAGCGTCAACAAATATCCTGTTGACAAGGGTTATGCACCTGTTGCGACGACTGACGACAAAGGATATCCCGCGGTTGTGCCTGAGCAATCGCACAACAAGGCTGAATTTGCTCCCAACTTGTCGAGCGTTCAGTCTACAGCTTATTTGTCTGTCAAAGATCAGATTGTAAAAGGCAAGTCTTCACGTGCAGGTGTCGACGGGAACGCATTGCTGAATTCTGCACCCGTAACGCAAAAGTACGTCAGTGCAGTGCTCAAGAACAACCGCTTCACGTCAGCAGCACAGGCTTCAGTCACAGATCCAAGCTCGCCACCCGGTGACTACGATCCTGCACTCGATGGCCAACAGCAGCTCGGCTCGTACAATCCTGCAGCAAAAGGTGTTACTACCAATCGACTCGCTCAAGTGGGCCCTGTGTTGCTTGCAAGGGCTGGGCTCGAAATTGGCTCGACTGCACCTGGTTACAATGCAAACTCGACTTCGGCAGCGGCGGGAGCGATATTACCTGGTGCGGCTCAGCTCGCAGTGAAGCGCGTTGACGAGATGTTGTTGAACGCAAAGGACGTGCTCGCGACGCTGACGAACGATGAGGTGCCGCAGGCGAACGTTATATCACCTGGTTCGTTGTCGTGGGGTAACTTGAACAACACTGAGGATCCATTCAGCGGGTTGAACGCGCTCGGCATGGCGGCGACTTCAGCAGCGTTAGTTGCAGGGTTGCTTGTGATAATCGATGGAATAAGCTTTCTGATAGGCATCGTCGCACCTCGCACGAAGCAGGCTACACATGATGTTCAGGGGCGCTATGCATTGGGCACGTACGCAGGTGGAGGAAAAAAGAGCGGCGGTGGGTTGTTGGGCGCAGTCACTGCGATCGCGTCGTTAGACATTGGCTCGTTGTTGGGAATAACGTCGACAGTAAACCCGTTCGACGTTGCGCTCAGGAAGGGTTCTCGAGCGTTCTTTGGCGTAGACACAGGCGGTGGAATTCTCTCACAGCTTGCAGGTGCAGTGTCGAAGAGCACGGGCCCAGACGCCGGCTTCAATGCGGTCGTCGCAAGGGCGATCATTAGGTCATCGATATCGATAAACGCACAGGTGCACAAGATCGGTGGAAACCCGATAAACGCGGCTCGTCAGGCGCTTGGCTTAGTCGACGTTCTGCGTGGCTCAAAGATAATCTCCGCTTGTAACGTCTTTGCGCAGCTCGGCGACGCATTGTTGACTGTGCCCGACAACTGGATAGACGGCGCAACCGAGGGTGGAATAAAGATATCGCAGCTCGACAACGCAAACCCAGGTGCAACTGCCGCGGGCAAGTCGAGGTTACCCGGCACACTGAAGCTCGCATGGGCGAGCAACATGTCTCATGCGCAGTTGCTCGTGCCTTCACAGATCACGATGGCAGCTCTTGCGTCTCGTAACCTGGGTGCGTACGATCCACGGGTGACTTGTGATTTGGACAGCAACAGCACGATGACGTCGCTCGTGGGTGACAACGGGAGAATATCGCCTGATGACGTTGAGGCGTTCGAGAAGCAGCTCGACTCCGAGTACGTGCCATTTTACTTCCATGACTTGCGTACCAATGAGCTTCTTGGCTTTCATGCCTTCTTGGCGTCGATGACTGAAGGCTTTAGCGTTGCTCATGAGAACAGCGAAGGCTACGGGAGGGTTGAACCCATTCGCATTTACAAGTCGACGGAGCGTAAAATAAGTTTCAGCTTCTTCATAGTCTCCACTTCGTTGCAGGACTTTGACGCGATGTGGATAAAGATAAACAAACTCATCACCATGGTGTATCCACAGTTCACTGAGGGCAAGCAGGTGCAGAATTCAGACGGTTCGTACCAATTCACGCAGCCGTTCAGTCAACTGATAGGCGCCTCACCGATGGTTAGGATCAGACTTGGCGATCTGATGCGATCGAACTACTCGAAGTTTGCACTTGCAAGGTTGTTTGGCTTAGGAAACGAGAACTTCAAGGTTGACAACAAGACTTTTGACAGCGTGGCAGACTTGACAGACGCTGATGAGAACAGCATGATGGTTGAATTATTGACGTACTTCAACGATCCACAAGGTGAGACGTTCATTCCTGATGGACAAGCATACACGTATGTCAATAGCTCAGGTTTGCACATATCTTTACCAAACCCATTCGGAGGCAGCGGTGGCTCGTACGCTCCGACGTTCACGCAGATGGGTGGCGGCGGAGACTACTTCATGATAAAGGCTGTCAAGTCATTGTCTGACAACACGATCGTAGGTGAAGTTCAGATCAACGAGGACTATGATGCCTGGGAAGGCGTTGTAGGTGGAAAAGATGCAGTCACGAACGCTCACAATAACTCAAGCGACGTGATGAACAATTATTTAGGCGGCCAATATGTTTTTTCAACTACACAGCTCAGGCCCACGCAGTCTACGTTGAAAAAGGCACGTGACAAGGTGTACGGTGATAAGCTAAACGCAGACGAGTTTGCACCCGCTCTCGAGGCGTTCATGAGCGACAGTGGACAGTCGACGAACGCAGTCGCACGCAGTTTTAGAGAAGTTGGCGGCAAAGGCCTCGCGGGAGTGATAGAAAACCTCGATATGGACTGGATGATTGGACAGGCACCGTGGGAAATTCAACAGGACAGGCGAGCTCCAAAGATGTGCAAGGTGACTGTGCAGTTCTCACCGATACACGACATCAGCCCGGGACTTGATCATTACGGGAGCAATCGCGGTAACATTTACCCTGTTGGACGCCTTGCGCCACAGACTGCAAAAAAGTCATCGACGGTGTAATTTTTGAAAATTGTGGTAACACAACGTTTTTCATTAGTAACGTTTGAAGGAATATTTAATTTTAGTGAGTGAAAGAAAACACATGGCAATAATGAATGAAAAACAACTACGACGCATAATTCGAGAAGAGATTGAAGTAGTAAAATCGCCAGGAAAGAACTTTTATTACCACGATGAAGGTCAAGACGATAATGGTAATGATGGTCCCGATCCGAAAGATCCAGGGTGGATTATCGTGCGTGCTCGTAATTTTGAAGACGCAGTCACGAAACTTCCTAGAAGTGCACAGGAAAAAATACGTCGTGCAATTCAAGAAAATCTTGAAGATGGCGGCGATGCTGAAACAATTGATGACTTTCTAGGTGAAACGAGTGGTTGGGGAATTCCGTTTACGCTCATTGATCAATCTGATTGGGACGAAATTTCACACGATTGGGACAAAGACAAAAAAGATAATAACGTAGATCATTCAGTGCATGCAGCATATAAAAAACTTAAGACTAAACTTAATCCTAAAGAGCTAAAAGCGGTTGGAATTCAACTAAAGGATTTACTGCAAGGTCCTGATGCCCGTAAATCTCCTCCTGGATGGAGAAGATTAACTGAAAAAGAAAATGAAGTTTACGAAGATATCATTGATTGGTATGATGAACGCGGTCAGCCATATGGAATTGATGATCTATGGGACGGTAGAATAAATCAACTTGCTAATTTACTGGCAAAATAATTAATATTGTTCTCAACGAGTTTTTTGCTCGTTGAGTGATTTAAATCATCGGAGACTATTTATTATCGTGATATCACGTTACAACAGAACTGCAATTTTGAACAGCGGCGCACAGTTCGGTACGTGCTATGCTCACGAGACGATAAGAAATGCCATCGCTTCTGGTCAAATCAAGACTACGACGATGATACTTCGTGAGGGAATGCGACTCGATGCGATAGCGGCACAGACGTACGGTGACGCGAGATTGTGGTGGGTGATTGCGGCGTCATCGCACGTGGGATATGGACTTCAAGTGCCACCTGGGACTGTTTTAACGATCCCAAACCTTGCAGACGTAGCCGCTCTTGTGGGATAATTAGAAATATGTATGAGAACACACGTGGCATCGCGTCACGTTCGCTTGATAAGCAGATGCGCACAGGTTCACATGTTAACGTAGTGAAAGAATGCTTTGCGAGGCTGAAACCCGACACCGTCATCGAGCACGGCATGGGAAATAGCAGCACTGTGCTGTTTCATGAGCTCGGAGTGCACGACTTGCTTTCGTTCGAGGACGATGACAAGTGGAAAAAGTGCGCGGCGAATTGTGATGGTTCACATCACGTGATTGAACGATGGTCGCTTGACAAGCTTCAGGAGTTCATCGACGGGTACAAAAACGTGTTGGGATTTGTTGACGGAATTGGGTGTCAAAGAATTCCCACGCTCGAGTGCATGCTTCGAAATGGCATTCGTGAAGTCATAGAGCACGACGCTGAGAGTTGGGACAAGGACGAGTTGTTGAAGCGCACTGAGCTTTGCAAAGAATTTGGCTATCACGTGTATCAATACGTCTTAGAAAATCCTGAGACTGCGTTGTACTCGAAGGAAGAGCTGAAACTCGAGGGGTACGTTGTAGTTGTTTGACTGTTCACAGTGTCAATCGAGATGAACTTTCGTGCAGTTAGTTGGTATATCTGTTACCCGTTGTGTGAGCGGGAGAGCAAAAGTGTACGTTCACTGAATAGTATGATACATTGTTCTCCTCATGCAACAACCTAACGTTGATTTACCTGTTGGTTGGACTTGGCAAGCACGTTTCTATGGTTTTCTCGGAAAGACGAACTGGGCCGCAATGTCAGACAAAGGCACAGTTTGGTGCGACGGCTGCGTCATGTGGGACACGTGTTCTGAGCCATTTCCTATAGACGTCGCGTATGCAGTGCTGAAAGCAAATAAATTGTGAACTACGCTGCACTCGCTGAAGAGCGACAAAACGCTGCTTTGAAGTTCGTTGATACACAAGTTGCGTATGTCAAATTTCGTTTAAACGAAGATAGGTTGTACGCGTGGCTGCGAAAACAAAGGAAAGAAAGAGGATTTGAACACGCATGGCGCTCAGCGGGTAACTTGTGTTGTAGAACTTCACGCACTTTGCAATGTTAAAGTGTAAATTCTCCGAGAATGTGATATACTAAATCATGTTCAAGAAGATGTTTCCACTGATTATCGTGCTTGCAGCAAACGCTTGTGCAGGTGAAGCACCCGTGGAGCAGCACGAAACGATTTCTTCTGCAGACGTTCTCACCACGTCGCCTGCAAACGTGTTTTACGTTGACGCACCGATTTACAATGCTGTCAAAGCAGCAGCGGATGAATGGAACACATATGGTTTCAACCTCGTCGTCTCAAAGGACACACCACCTGCAGGCTATCACAGCACGGTGAACAGGGTGCACAACGTGTGCCCAGACTTCAACGCTCCTGACAACGCAGTGGGCTGCGCAACTGCACTAATACGAGACAATGGCGCGCTATCAAGCGTTTGGGCTCACCTAACGCGCGTCGCAAACGATGACGTGTTAGCGTATACAGTTGATATTCACACGCCTGCACTCATCGACGAAGACATTCGCAAGATCGCGCTGCACGAATTCGGGCATGTACTCGGATTTTATCATGTTTCAAGTGATAACGCGATTATGTCTCCGGTCGTCAACGATGCGAGGCACTTGTCATCAATTGACATGTCAAATCCTGTGAAATAGTGTAAATCTTTTGAGAATGTGATACATTGAGATTATGAAAAAGCTAAATCACGCAAGTGCAAAGTCGGTTGCAATAAGTAGAGCTTTCGACGACGTGTCGAGTTACACTGAACTTGAAAAAGCAATTGTTTCGTACGCTCACATTCCAAAGGAAGACGGCGAATTCTTAGATCGCTTGGGCGCAGCATTTGAAGTGTACACTGAATATTTTTTCTCACGTTATAATGACGACACGCGATTGAACGTGAAGAACGTGACAGACACGTCTGAAAACAAGTTTGAAGTTGGAATTGATTTTACGTATGAAGATGCGTCTGGCAATGCAGGTGGGATACAGTCAAAGTTTTCACATGATCCCACCCACAAGTTTACTCGAAAAACATTGGGAACGTTCGTTTCAATGTGCGATGAAATGGGAATTCCTGCAAAGCGTCGTAAGTTGTTCACTAACTTATATCACAAAGTACGTGACAATGATTATGGCATCTTTCATTCAAGCTACGCAGGTGGCGTAAACCAAATGCACGTGTTTGGTAGACTTGAGCAGGAAGAATTCATTGAACGTGATCCGACGTTTTGGACAGATTTCGTCGATGCTTTGCGTGAAAGTATGATTGAGGGTGAAGTCAAGCAAATGCACACGCCACGTGCTCACCAACAGGAAATCATTGACGCATGCGATGCATTCTTTGCTGAATAGTGTATATTTTTTGAGAATGTGATAAATTCTATACATGAAGAATGTAAAAAATAAGCGAGCACGCTTCATCGTTGCAACCGGCGGTGGGAAAACGCTCAACGAGTTTGCTGAAATTCGCAAAGGTTTCGCAATTCGTGGGTTTAAGTTGCAAATTCTTGTTGCACCCACGATCAGTTTGCTTCAGCAACATGAACAAATGTTCATGGAACATGGCTTCTTCAAGAAAGAGCATGATAACGTCGTCGACGTGCAGTTTCGCACAGGCAGTGACACGAAGGAACGTGACTACATCGACTACGCAAAGTCTACGCATGAGGATGATTTCCTTGACACCTTGAAGAAGTTTGCAGGACGCAATGTTCTTGTGTTTGTCACTTACGCTTCTGAACAGAAGCTTTTTGACATCATGCGCAAAAACGACATCGTCGCAGACGTTGCGGTGTGGGACGAGTTTCACCACTGTGTGAAGCAAAAGTTGGATTACAAACAACACTTGCTGACGTTACCTGTAGATTACAACTTGTTCTTCTCGGCAAGCGAACGTGAAGGGCGTCACATATCGTCGACAGACGAAAAGTTGTTCGGAAAGTGCCTTGCAAACGTAACGTACAAGCAGTTGCGCGAGCAAGGAATTCTCGTTCCAAACGTAGTGGTGAAAGTGCTTCACGTGAACTCGAGCTGCAAGTCGTTTGCGATGCTATCAGTTGACATGAAGTCGACTTTTGATGAGCTCGAATATCAGGAGACAAAAAAGAAACATCGCGTCAAGGCGATCAGCAAAGAAGAACAGATTGAAGCTGAAAAAGCCGGCATCAACATCAAGAACACGACATTAGAGGCTGCTGCGATCATACGCGCAGTCAAAGACATGTTGAAGGTGTATGGGAAGTGTAACATGGTGACCTTCTCGAAGAACGTCTCGACTTGTAAGGTAGTTACATCCGACAAAAATTTGAAAGATGAACTCGATGGAACGTCGTTGTTTACAGTATATGCAGGTGTTCCTGATCACGACAGGAGAACAATTTTTGATGAGATAAAGTTGTCTAACAACTGCGTGCTTTGTCAACACTCGATAGTCAAGGAGGGCATCGACATAACGAGCTTCAACTCGATCTTGTTTTCCCGCGACATGAATGTCATCGGCACGCAGCAGGCTCTTGGACGCGTCGTTAGGGCTCATCCGGACGATACCAAGGACTTAGCTGCAGGTAAGATTTCATTGAACAGTGCAAAAGGATGGCGAAAGTATGAAGCAGTCGTCTACATCATCGTTGACGACGATGACATGCAGGATTACGTAGAGTACTTCAAGGCGTTTTACAAGAAGCTGCGTGACACCGGCTTGACAGCTGAAGACATTCAGTTCGACGACATAATTCCTGAGCGTGATGGGATGAACGAGCTCAAGGGAAATCCTGATGAGCCGATTGATAGGGAAATCAAGATGAACGGTGATATTTTGAAAGACTTGGCGAAGGCGATTGACTTGAATGAGATTGTGATCGATGAGGAAAAAGTAGTTTTTGAAAAAGTTAGTGCAATGTCTCCTCGAGAACGCTTTACGAATATGTTTAAGAATGTGTAATTTTTTGAGAAATATGATAAATTGTTCACATGGAAAATTTCAACGAAAAATACGCAAACACCATAAGATGTTTATACGAAGAACAGGAAGATGACATTCTCGCCCTTGAAGACGAAGATAATGACGTTGCTCTTGAAGACGCGTGTGGATGGTGGTCACAACAATTGTTGAATGACATCATTGAATTTCACAAGCAAACTCATGCACCGGTAGTCAATCATCCTTTGACGAAATCAGACGCGTACTTGGCGTCTTTGTCGCTTGTTGAACTAACAAATCTATATTTTGATAGTGTATAATTTTTGAGAAAGTGATATTATGTGTTTATGGACGAAAAGAAAGCAAGTTTTTTACTTTTCGAAAAAGAGTTGAAATCAATTCAATCTCGTGACAACATCAAAAATGTTGTTGCGTCAGCTGATTTTGCTCGTAAGATTGTGTCACAATTATCGTTTGACGCAGTCTTCGACGCAAAGAATTTTCTTGTTGTAAGTGATTCCGTGTTGTTATTGACGTTGCTTGAACGACTTCATGGATATGAAAACGGTTTCAAGAATGTCACGTTTTTGTGCCACACAAAAGAAGTTGAAGAATATGTTCGTGAAACTTTTGGCATAAAAACTTGGTTTGTGCCATACGAAAATTTGAAGAATGATTTCTTTGCTATGAACACAAATATTGAAAATGATTATAATTTTAATGGCATGAAATTTGATTGTATCATCGGGAATCCTCCCTACAATGGGATATCTAAAAAAGATGTTCCAAAAGAAATCGCTTGTGATTTAACAAGTGGTTACAACACATATTATGCCTTCATTTTGAAGTCAATTTCTCTCTTACAGGAAGGTGGAGAATTGATTTTTGTCACACCACGTGAGTGGCTTTGTAGTAAAGGTGGTAGAACTTTACGAGAAAAGATTTTATCTGAATGTTGTTTGTCAAACATCAAATGGGAAAGTAACCCGTGGGGTGATGAGGCGTCGACGGGTGTTGTTTCAATATTTAAGTTAGATAAAAAGGGTAAACGCGGAACAAAACAATTACTTGT
>Ga0265338_10007633_pt1 | contig 13348 bp, 8 predicted proteins | sample 42126metaG_FD_193579 | JGI IMG/M metagenome (GOLD analysis project Ga0265338, IMG submission 193579) | Rhizosphere microbial communities from Carex aquatilis grown in University of Washington, Seatle, WA, United States - 4-21-26 metaG | ecosystem: Host-associated > Plants > Roots > Rhizosphere >... | reverse complement strand
TTCGCCCGAGGCGTCCACCAGGCGCGGGGTGTTGGAATAGAGCCAGGTACCGTCGATGAAGAGCTGGAATTTGATCACGGCGCACGCTCCGGAAAGACCGATCTCGCACACCGCCCGCGGCCAGACGATCTCGAACGGGCCCGGGCGGCCTCACGTCCCGCATGACGATAGCACGCGCTGCCGCGCCCATGCCCGGGCCGCGCGCGGTTCCGGGCGGCAGCGTCACCGGCGCGGCGATCAGGACGCCGTGCGCCGCTCCTCGGCCACGACGATCCGCCAGCCGGCGAACGCGAACGCCACGAGCACCGCGCCGCCGAACCAGCCGCCCGCCGCGAAATCCGCGTGGACGTACATTCCCAGCACCCAGCCTGCGCCGAGCATGGCCGCGGCGAGCACGGCCCACGCGCGCATGCCGTAGAGGAACACGAACGGCATGTAATGGGCGCCCACCACGATGAGGCACGCCGGGTAGAACCAGTCGGGCGAGCGGCGCGTGAGCGCCAGCACCACGGGCAGCGCGAACGGCACCGTGAAGGCCACCTGCATCGCGAGCGCGTTGAGCGGATTGCCCCTGGGGGTGCCCGCGGGCAGGCCGGACAGCTTGAGCGCGAGCGTCGTGAGCGGAAAGATGAAGAAGCCGCCCGCGAGCAGCACGATCACGGCCAGCGTGTGGCTGCCCCACGTGCCCGCGGCGGCCGAGGCGAGCCAGAGGCCGCCGGACACGAGCTGGCCCGGCAATCCTCCCCGGTACGTGCGGCGCACCTGGCGCTGCGCATCGGCAACGAGCATGGCGTCCCTCCCTTTCGCCGCCATGTTGACGCAAACGCGCCGCCCGCGCCTTCCGATTCGGACGGACGGCGCGGGCGGCGGACGAACGGTCGTGCGGCGGGGCTTACGTGTGCCGGATCCCGAGTTCCTTGAGCGACTCGTCCTCGATCGGGCTCGGCGAGTTGTCCATGAGGTTCGTGGCGCTGGCGGTGCGTGGGAACGCGATCACGTCGCGGATCGAGTCTCGGCCGGCCATGAGCATGATGATCCGGTCGAGGCCCATGCCGATGCCCGCGTGCGGCGGCGAGGCGTAGCGGTACGCGTCGAGCAGGAAGCCGAACTTCTCGTAGGCCTGCTCGTGCGTGAGCCCGATGACCTTCATCACGCGCTCCTGGATGTCGGGGCGGTGGATGCGCACGGAGCCCGAGCCCAGCTCGTTGCCGTTCAGCACGACGTCGTAGAGCTGCGCGTACACCTTGCCCGGGTCGCTCTCCAGGTACTGGAGGTGTTCCGGGTTGGGCATGGTGAACATGTGGTGCTTGGGTTCCCAGCGCTTGGCGTCGGCGTTGTACTCGAAGAGCGGGAACTGCCGCACCCAGAGGAAGCGCCAGTCCTGTTTCTCGGGGCTCGCGCCCAGCAGGCCCTGCTTCTCGAGCTCGGCCAAACCGAGCTGCGAGCGCAGCACGCCGAGCGCCTTGCAGGTGCGCTCCCACGGTCCGTTCGTGAACACGACCGCGTCGCCCTCCACGGCGCCGCAGGTCTTCAGGAACTCGTCGAGCAGCTCGCCGGGGAAGATCACCTGCTGCTTCTCGCGGTCCGCGGGCAGCACCTTGAAGAACGTGAGCCCGCCGGCGCCCGCGGCCTTTACCACCTCTTCGTACTTGCGCAGCTGCGTGCCGGAGATCTCGGCGCCGCCGGGAATGCGGATGGCCACGGCGATGCCGCCCTCGGCCTTGGCGCCGTTGGCGACCACGTTGCGCGGCGAGCGCGCGCACGCGCTCGTGACGTCGGTGAACGTGAGCCCGAAGCGCAGGTCCGGCTTGTCGGAGCCGTACGTGCGCATCGCGTCGTCGTAGGTCACGCGCGGGAAGGGCCTGGCGATGTCGATGCCGAGGCATTCCTTCCACAGCGCCTGGTACAGCCCTTCGACCGTGTCGAAGATGTCGTCCTCGGTGACGAAGCTCATCTCGAGGTCGATCTGCGTGTGCTCGGGCTGGCGGTCGGCGCGCAGGTCCTCGTCGCGCAGGCAGCGCGCGAGCTGGAAGTAGCGGTCGCAGCCGGCAATCATGAGCGTCTGCTTGTAGAGTTGCGGGCTCTGCGGCAACGCGTAGAACTTGCCGTGGTGCACGCGGCTCGGCACCACGTAGTCGCGCGCGCCCTCGGGCGTCTGCTTGACCAGCATGGGCGTCTCGATCTCGAGGAAGCTCTGGCTCGTCAGGTACGCACGCGCGGTCATCGCGGCGTGGTGGCGCAGCGCGAGCACCTTGGCCAGCTCGGGCCGGCGCAGGTCGAGGTAGCGGTACTTGAGCCGCAGGTCCTCGCTCGCCAGCATGTGCTCCTCGTTCACCTGGAACGGTAGCGGCTCGCACGCCGACAGGAGCTTGAGCTCGCGCACGTCGAGCTCGATCTCGCCGGTGGCGAGGTCGGCGTTCACGGCGTCGGCCGGGCGCGCGTTCACCTGCCCGCGCACCGCGATCACGAACTCGTTGCCGAGGTGCGACGCGCGCTCGAGCAGATCCGCCCCGCCGGTCTCCGGGTGCACGACGATCTGCGTCATGCCGTAACGGTCGCGCAGGTCGATGAACAGCACGCCGCCGTGATCGCGCGTGCGGTGCACCCAGCCCATGAGCGTCGCCGTCTTGCCCGCATCCGCCTTGGTCAGCGCGCCGCACGTGTGCGAACGCCGCCAGTCCCCGAGACCATCCAGAACGTGGTTCAACGCGTCTCTCCCTGCGGATGCACCTTCGCGCGCACCGCGTCCGCGAGCGCGGAGGGTGCGAGCGACTCCTGCGTGCCCGCCTGCGAATCCTTGAGCACCACCAGCCCCTGCTTCCACTCGTCCTCGCCGAGGATGACGAGGAAGCGTGCGCCGGACTTCCCGGCCGCCTTCATCTGCGCGCCGAAGCCGCGGGCCTCGACGTCGCATTCCACCGTGAACTCGCGCCGCAGCGTGCGCGCGAGCGCCGTGGCCGCCGCACGGGTCCCGTCCATGGCCACGATGCAGATCGCGTCCTTGTTTTCGGCCGCGAGGCCGCGTTCCTGCAGCACCAGCATGGTGCGATCGAGCCCCACCGCGAAGCCCACGCCCGGCGTCGCCGGGCCGCCCAGCATCTCGATGAGCCCGTCGTAGCGCCCGCCCCCGCCCAGCGCGCTCTGCGCGCCCAGCGAGCGGTCGTGCACCTCGAACGCGGTGCGCGTGTAGTAGTCGAGCCCGCGCACGAGCCCGTGGTCCACCTCGTACGTGACGCCCGCGGCCTCGAGCCCGGCGATCACCGCGTCCCAGTGCGCGCGGTCGTCGGCGTGGAGCGCGTCGATGAGGTGCGGCATCCCGCCCAGCTCGGCGAACAGCGCATGGTCGCCCGGGTCCTTGGTGTCCAGCACGCGCAGCGGGTTCGTGACCAGCCGCTGGCGCGAGTCCTCGCTGAGCCGCGCGTGCACCGGTGACAGCCACGCGCGCAGCGTCTCGCCGTACTCGCGCCGGCTCGCGGGCTGGCCGACGCTGTTGACGAGCACGGTCAGGTCCGAGAAGCCCCATGCCTGGTAGAGGTCCACGAACAGCGTGATCATCTCCACGTCGGCCCCCGGCGCGGCCGAGCCGATCAGCTCGCAATTGATCTGCGAGAACTGGCGGTAGCGGCCCTTCTGCGGCCGGCCATAGCGGAACACCGGCCCGGTGCTCCACAGCCGGTGCACGCGCGTGCGGCCGCCCAGGCCGTGCTCCAGGTACGCGCGCATCACGCCCGCCGTGAACTCGGGCCGCAGCGCGAGGTCGCGCTCGCCCAGGTCCTGGAAGCGGTACATCTCCTTCTGCACGACGTCGCTCGACTCGCCCGCGGTGCGCGCGAACAGCTCGTACTCCTCGAACATCGGCGTGCGGATCTCGCCGTAGCCGTAGCGTTCGAGCACGGTGCGCGCCGCGGCCTCGGCCCGGCGCCACTGCGCGGTCTCGTCGGGCAGCAGGTCGCGCGTGCCGCGCGGCGCCTGGTGCTTGGGTGCCATGTTCAGTTCTCCCGCAGCCGCGACCAGAGGAGCGCGGCGAACTGGGCCAGGGTGACGCCGGTCGAATCGGCGACCCAGTCGTAGAAGTCGCACTGCCGGCCCGGGATCAGGCGCTGGAAGTTCTCGTCCGCGGCCGCGATCACCATCCCGACCGCCACCGCCGCGAACGACGCGAACAGCCTCGGTTGCCTGGGGTTCGCGGCGCGCAGCATGGCGACGAGCAGGATGCCCAGACCGCCGTACTCGCAGAAGTGCTCGATCTTGTCGCCGTTGTGGAACGTCAGGGGCGACTGCAGGTACGGCTGCGCGCTCAGCGTGAAGATCAGGCCCACGTATCCGATCAGCGGCAGCCAGTAACGCAGGAAGAAGAGGAGCCTGGGCCGCCCGTGGAGTCCGCTCGCCAACCGATGCCTCCGTACCGTGGAACGCGATGCCCGCTGGAGCCCGCAGGTTAGCATGCGTTGGACACTTGCGCCATTTGGCGACTTGACGACCGCGCGGGGGAAACGTAGATTGTCCCGGCTCTTCTCCGGCTCCTTCGCTCGCACGAAATGGCCGAGAGGGCACGTTGCGCCGCTAGCTCAATTGGCAGAGCAAATGACTCTTAATCATTAGGTTCTTGGTTCGATTCCAAGGCGGCGCACCATCTTAGCTGGAACGCGGCGGGACGCTCGTCCCGCATAGAGCTTTGTTCAGCGGCCCTGTTCTTCTCGCGACGCGATCGCGATGAGGCGCAGGGCTTCGCGTTTGGGCCTCGAAGCTTGCTGCGCGCCGCCTCGACGAGCGGAGTACTTGCAGGCGTCTTGCGGCTGGCCGAGGCGCTTCGGATCTTGAGGCGGCGTGGATGGATGCTTGGGCGCAACTGCCGCCAGGCCGGAACACACGCCACGTGTTGCCGTGCGTCTGCCATCACGCGGTCGATCGGGACGGTATGTGCATTCGAGCCGCCCGCCGGGCGATGTGGCCTTGCCCCGGTTCTCCTGACACGCTCCTAAGCTGATCCCGCCGCGTCTTCGAACGCCACCGGGCTCAGGTACTGCAGCGTCGAATGCCGCCGACGCAGATTATAGAACCGCTCGATGTAGTCGAACACGTCGGCTCTCGCCTCGGCACGCGTTCGGTACCGCTGTCGGTTGACGCGCTCCGTCTTGAGGCTCGAGAAGAAGCTCTCCATCGCCGAGTTGCCCCAGACGTTGCCGCTGCGGCTCATGCTGCACGTGACGCCGAGGTCCGCGAGCAGCCGTTGGAACGCTTCGCTCGTGTACTGGCTCCCCTGGTCGGAGTGGTGCAGCAGCTCCTTCGGCCGGCCACGTCGCCAGATCGCCATCAGCAACGCTTCCGTCACGAACTCGGTGGTCATCTCGGCGCTCATGGACCAGCCGACGACGCGACGCGAGAACAGGTCCAGGACGGCGGCCACGTACAGCCAGCCCTCCGCCGTCCAGACGTAGGTGAAGTCTGCCACCCAGCGACGGTTCGGCCCGTCCGCCTCGAACTGCCGATCGAGCACGTTCGAGGCAATCGCATGCTCGGGCCGGATGCCCGTGTCGTACGGAAGCCGACGCCGCCGGCGTCGGCCCTGGAGGCCCTCTGCGCGCATCAGGCGAGCGACTCGATGGCGGCCACACACCTGTCCCCAGTCGTGCAGGTCACGCCACACCCGCGGACTGCCGTAGGTGCGATCGCTCTGCTCGAAGCTGGTGCGGATGTGCACGACGAGGTGGCGATCGACCTTTGCCCGGGTGCTTTCGGGCCGTCGCATCCACTCGTAGAATCCGCCGCGCGAGACACCGAGCGCCTCGCACATCTCGTTCGTTCGCCACACCCCTCGGTGCTTCGCAATGAAGCGGAACTTCACCGCTGGTCTCTCGCGAAGGAGGCGATGGCTTTTTTAGGATGTCGCGCTCGGCCTTCGTTCTCGCCAGCTCACGCCGCAAGCGGGCGACCTCGGCGTCGTCGGGCTTCATCTTGCCGCGGCCCGGGAACGACTGCTCCGCGTCAGCCCTGAAGAGCCGCACCCACTTGCCCAGGACGTTCTCGTGAACCCCGAGATCCTTGGCCGCCTGGGCCACCGACACACCACGCTCCGTCACCAGCCGGACTGCCTCGGTCTTGAACTCCCGACTGAACAATCGCCGCTTCCCCATGGGCTGCCTCCGAGTCCATCATCACGCCTAACTCGGTGTCAGGGAAAGTCGGGGAAGGCCAATGCGAGTGGCCCGGACACTGGCGGACCTGGCCGTCGAGAAGATGGGCACCACGGGCCTGGCCGAGGCGATCCAGTACCGGGCGTACGAAAGTAGCCATCCCGATGATCGCTGTCGGCTATCTCAAGGTCGCTGATGCTCTGCAGGCAAACAGGCGAGCGACTACTTAATGACCACGAGCTTGAGTGTCGCAAACAGCCCGCCAGCGGACAAGCGACACAGGTAACAGCCAGTCCGCAGTCCTGTGACGTCGATGGGTAGAGCGTGCGGGCCGGCAGACTGCACCCCACCGACAAATGGACGGCTGATCCGCCGCCCTTGCAAGTCGTAGACGGCCACCGAAACGCGCACCGTGGTGCTGAGCGAGTAGCGAAGCGTCGCGGTAGTTCGGCACGGAGTCGGGCCGACCGTCGCCGACAATCTCCCTGTTGCAGCCGGTGGCGTCGAGGGCGGAGGTGCCAGGGAGACCGCGGCGATGCCGGCCTGCGGGGAGTTTCCGATCCACCAATAGTTCCCGCCGACGTAGAGCTGGTCTCCGCAACCCAGAACGTCCCAGACATTGGCATCCGAGTCTAGGCGCCAGGGGCGGAGCGCGCCGGTCTTGAGGTCTAGCGCTGCCATGTGGGCGCGCGGCTCGGCGCCAACCGCGCTGAAGAATCCACCTACGTACACCGTGCTGTCGTGGAAGGCAAGGCCGAGGACGCGCTCGTTGGTATTCGCGGTCCACGGAGTCGCGGCTCCGGCGAGATCCACCGCCGCGAGATTGCTCCGCGCGACACTGGCCACCGAGCTAAAGGTGCCCCCGACGAACAACTCTCCCGGCCCGGGTGCGAGACTCATCACGGTTCCATTCGTCCCCGGGTTCCACGACACGGCCTGTCCGGTGCGTGCGTCCAGCGCGGCCAGCGAAGCCCTAGGCTGCCCGCCAATCGTGGTGAACCAGCCGCCCACGTAAATGAGCGAGTCCGTCACCACCAGCGATTCGACCCAGTCGTTGGGGGAAGGATTCCAGTCCGTCGGGTTTCCGAGCACCGTATCCACCTCCGCGAGGGAGGCGCGCGCCACGCTACCAAGGCTGGAGAACCACCCGCCCAGAAGGACGTGCTCCCCGTCAAACGCAATCTGCTCCACGCGCCAGTTCGGCTGTGGGCTCCAAGGGAGCAATTCCCCCGTCGCGCTGTCAACCGCGGCGAGATAGGTCCTAGGTTGGCCATTGACGTAGGCGAACGTACCCGCGAAGTATACTCGTCCACCATGGACAGCGACACGCGTCACGGTGCCTTGGACGATCGGTCCCCAGTCCAAGGGTGTTCCCGTACGGGTGTCGATGGCCGCAAGATGGGCGTGCGAACGTCCCTGCCCCAGTGCGTTGAACCGTCCTCCCAGATACACCCCATTCCCGCCCGCCCCCAGGCTCAACACCGCGTCGTTGGGTGGCGGCGGATCCCAGTCCAACCTCGCGGCGGTCGAAGCATCGAGCGCCGCAACCTGTCCGCCCGCGCGACCCGCAAGGCTGTCGAAATCTCCGCAAACGTAGATGGAATTCCCGAGGCGGGCGATCGCGCCGAACGCAGCGCTGGTCGCCCTCGGATCCCATGCAGTGCACTGCGCCGACGCCAGGTCAAGCGCCGCGAGCCCTTGCCGAGCGCTGCCGCCGATTGAAAGGAACTGACCCGTCACGAACAACTGGGACCCGCCCAACAGCAGCGCATTCACGTGTGGGGCAAGGCTGTTTGGGCTCGAAGGTCCGACGACATTCGCGTTCCAGGGCAGGGCGGCGCCGGAAGTCATCCCCGTCCGGACAAGGCATGGTTGTGACAGGCCGTGAACGGTAGTGAAGTACCCGCCAATAAACACCGTGGTATCGCACGGCTGCAGACAGAGCACCTCGTTGTTGACTCCCGCGTCCCACGAGTCGGCCGCCGAAGTCGCCGGATTCAGTGAGGCGACGAAGTTCCTGCCAACCGAGGCGATATTCGTGAACTCCCCGCCCACGAACACGTGCCCACCCGCGACCGCAATCGAGTGGACCGCATTGTCGGGGTTCGGGTTGAAGTCCAAAATCTGCCCTCTCCGCGCATCAAGGGCCGCAATGTAATGCCTTCGGACCCCACCAACATTCCAGAAGGAACCGCCGACGTAGACCGTGTCCCCGACTGCCGTGATGGCGATCACCCGGCCGTCCGGGTCCGGACTCCAGTCGTCCACGGTGTGGTCCGCACGAATGTGCGCGAGGTTCCGTCGTGGCAGGCCGCCTACGGCGACGATGTCCCCGCCGATATACCAGCCCCCTTGGCCGTCCGGCGCCACCACCCAGACCCAGCCTGCCACGCGCGGGAATCCTCGAAGCGGTTCGCCTGTGCCGGCATCAACGGGCACGCCATCGCCCGTGCACGGCCAGAGCGATTCGAAGTTGCCGCCGATATAGAGCGTGCTGCCCGAGCGAGCTATCCCAAATACCCCAGAGCCCGGCTCAACACACCAGAGCGAGGAGTCGGGTGCCTGTGCGCACGCTGGACCGGCGAGGAGGAGCTGCAGAACGGCAAACACGCCAAGCAGCCCAAGTAGTGACTGCGGCAGCGCGCGAACCCGCGACGGCCACTTGTTACGTGCGTCAGCGAACAACGACCACCCGCCGGACCTGCTGTGGGCCCGCGCCCGTCAGCCGTGCGAAGTACACGCCGCAGGGGACCTTGGAGCCCCGCGTATCGCAGCAATCCCAGCGCACCTCCTGATTGCCTACGAATCTCTTGCCATCGAGCAGCATTCTCACGCGCCGACCCGCGACATCGTAGAGTGCTAGCAGGGGCGTCACGGGCTGGTCCGACTCGAGTTCAAACCTCACGATGCCCACGCCCGGCCTGAAACCCGAGAGGTAGAAGCGGATGCCCCTCGCGACCGGCCCCGAGTGCACCGCCGTCGGCGGCGCCCCGATCCTGAACGTCCTGCTCACGGGGTCCCAGCGGGTCCGCGTGATCGCGATTCCCTCACCGTTGTACCCGGCGAAGTAGTCGTATAGACCTACTTGGACATGCTCACACGCCTCCCAGCCGATCAAGCCGTTGTCGTAGCCGAGGTACGTGTACAGGTTCGTGGGTGGCGACCAGTTGTCCTTCGTCGTATCGGCAAGCGCGGCGCCCAGGCTCTCGGAGACAAAGAAGGTCGAGTTGTCCCCAAGTGAATCGTAGTCGCTGTTGGCGACGAATATGCGCCACGGCGCGCCTGCCGTGGAATCGCGCATCACTAGTGGGGACTCGTCCCGCGTGATCCCCGTGTGGACAAAATCGGTCGCGCGATATGCCCCCAAATCCACCCAAGCGGACAGCGCGCTCTGTGAGTTCCGGGCAACGCCGACCACCATGTCTTGGAGGAAGTTCTTGTCTTCGCCCACAACGAAGAGCAGATATCTCGTTGTGTCCGCGGGATCCGGAATCACGCACGGGTCGCGGAACTGCACTTGCAGGGTATCCAAGCCTGCGAGGTGGCCTGTCTGATCGGCCCATCCAGTGTCCCCGGCGCGGTACACCTGTGTCCGCGCCGACCACTGCGTGTCGCTCGTGTCGAGCAGTGACGTGGTGACGTATCCAATACTCTGGTTGTGGTTCTGGTCCACGCCCGTGTAGAACATGTACGTGGTATTTCCGACGGGTACGATCGTGGGCGCCCACACGTGGAGGTGATCCCAAGCATTCGTGTTGGCCGTGTCCGGCGCGAACGCGCGTTTGTCCACCGTCCAGTCCCTGAGGTTCGGTGACCATGCGTGCACCAGCAGGCTCTCCGCAGCATCACCCGAGTAGTTTGAGTTATGCCGAATATAGATGAGGTGGTAGAGCCTTCTCCATGGCAGAGTTGTGCTGCCGGTCGGAACGTAATTGTAGAAGAACGCGAAGTCTTTCGGATAGACACTCTGGTGTGAGTTCGAACTCCAATTCGGATCACGAAAGAGCACCGTGTCAGGAGGGGATCCTCCAGGGTCGGGACCCGAATCGGGCACCCGGTCCGGCGGCACCGAGGCGATCGCGACACCGCCCAACGCCGAACCGCTTTGAACCACCGCCGCGGGAAGAAGCGTTGGCACGTCTGCGATGCCAGTCAGCGAGATCACCGTTGAGCCGGCTTCCGTGCGGCGAGAGCGTCCCCGCGCACCAGGCGACACGATGCGGTGCGCTTTCGCGGCGGTTTCGTTCACGATTGTCAGCGGCACGGTCCAGATCCCGCTAGCCGCCCCGATCGTCAGCGGCGTATCCGACGAGAGGTTTGTCCCCACCACGGTCACCCTAAGCTGCGCCGTTGTGTGCGACGTCGTCACGCTCAGGATCGTGGGCTCATAGTCCCCGTCGATCCCACTGTTGTACGTGGCCTCGTTCGACTCGATGACCTGCGTCGTGTCGCTCGGATCGAGAGCGACGACCTTCAGCTTCCCGTGACCGTTGCCCGGGACATCGACCTGAAAGTAGGCGGTGGCAGCGTTGTTGCTACCGGACGAGCAGAAGTAAGCGGTGACCTCGTTTGCCGCGCTGTCGGCCGGCGTCTGCGGCGCCATGATCGAGTCCACCTTGGCGGTATCGACGAGGCAAGCCGAGTTCGGGTCGAAGGGCGAGAACTGGACCGCGAGCGAGTCGGCCGTCCACTGGAGCCGCCACGAGTTGGGGAGCGTCACCTCCGCCGAGTCTGCCTGCACGACGAGCACGGCCTGCGTGTTCTGTGACACGGTCAGGTCGGTGGATCCGGTACTCCAGCGCAACTGGATGGCCCTCGCCGGTGCAGGGACGAATGGCATGAGAGCGAGCAGCGAGACGACCACAAGCGTAGCACGCACGATGAATCGCGGACGCAGGATCATGGGCGACCTCCCGGAAAATGGACCTTGGGACTTCGGTCTCGGGCGTCGCGGAGTCGGTCAGCGGGATGGAGCGGGGATCGGCTGAACTCGACGTGCGGATCGATCGGCGCGAACCGTAGCCCGGCGCCCCCCCCCTCGCGCAATCGGGGTCCTCCCTTGGGGGAACACCCATTGCCGTGCGCCCCGAGCAGCGACCGGCGGCGTAGCCCACGGGCTGTCATTCCGGTCTTCCCGGAAGGCCGTGGCCACGGCTCGAACTCTGTCGCTGATCCGCCTGTGCCCGTGCTCGAGGTCGACGATCGCGCTCTGGTCGGTTGCCGCGCCGGGCAGCCTGCTCGGCCTGGGTGAGCCCCTCGGCACGCCGGCGCGAAACGGGACAACTGGTCCCGTTTCGGGTTCCTATGCGTGCCTGTTGATGCCCTGCACTCCCCGCGAAGGAACGACCCAATTACTCGTGCTGCAATCAACTCTGTTGCGCGACAATCGCTTCGTGTTGGCGGCGGTCAGCGTCTCTTAATCATTAGGTTCTTGGTTCGATTCCAAGGCGGCGCACCATCTTTCCGACCCGTTCGCGGCAACGCGAGCGGGTCGGCCGATTTTGGGGCGAAAGGCCCCTGCCGGGCGCGCCCTCAGCCTCGCCCGTGCGCCGGCGCGCGCCCGCCCCACCCCCGCAACGACGCGGCCGCCGTCCGCCGGCGATCCAACGCCCGCGAGACGACGGCCCGGTGCTTCGGTGCTGCGACGGCAGCGCTACCCGACGTCGAACCGGACGCCCTGCGCCAGCGCGATCTTGCCGCTCGCGTTCACCACGTTCGTCTGGCGGCGCATGTAGGCCTTCCACGCGTCGGAGCCGGACTCGCGGCCGCCGCCGGTCTCCTTCTCGCCGCCGAACGCCCCGCCGATCTCGGCGCCGCTCGTGGACGTGTTCACGTTGGCGATGCCGCAGTCGCTGCCGGTGGCCGACAGGAAGCGCTCGCACTCGACCAGGTCGTTCGAGAAGATCGCGCTCGAGAGGCCCTGCGGCACGTTGTTCTGGATGGCGATCGCCTCGTCCAGCGTGCGGTACTTCATCACGTACAGGATCGGCGCGAACGTCTCCTCGCGCACGATCGCCATGCTCGGCTTGGCCTCGACCAGCGCCGGCTTCGCGTAGCAGCCGCCCGGGCGATCCACCACCTCGCCGCCGACCAGGACCTTGCCCCCCTGCGCCCTGGCCGCTTCGAGCGCGCGCTGCATCTGCGCGACCGCGTCCGCGTCGATGAGCGGCCCGACCAGCGTCTTCGCCTCGCGCGGATCGCCGAGCGGGATCTGCGGGTACATGGCGACCATGCGCGCGACGGCGCGCTCGTAGATGCTCTCGTGCAGGATCAGCCGGCGCGTCGAGGTGCAGCGCTGGCCCGCGGTGCCCACGGCGCCGAACAGCACGGCCTGGATCGCGTTGTCCACGTCCGCGCTCGGCGTCACGATCACGGCGTTGTTGCCGCCGAGCTCGAGCAGCGGCCGGCCGAAGCGCTCCTGCACCTTGATGCCCACCTGGCGGCCGGTCGGGACCGAGCCGGTGTACGAGAGCAGCGCGATGCGCGGGTCGGAGACGATCTTGTCGCCGACGTCCTTGCCGGAGCCGATCACGAGCGACAGGATCGCGCCCGGGTAGCCGCAGTCGGCCAGCACCGCCTGCGCGATGCGCGTCACGGCCACGGCGCAGAGCGGCGTCTTGGACGACGGCTTCCACACGACCGAGTCGCCCGCGACCAGCGCGAGCGCCGAGTTCCACGCCCACACGGCGACCGGAAAGTTGAACGCGGTCACCACGCCGACGACGCCGAGCGGATGGTACTGCTCCATCAGCCGGTGTCCCGCGCGCTCGCTCGGCAGCGTGAGCCCGCCGACCTGGCGCCCCAGCCCGACGGCGAAGTCGCAGATGTCGATCATCTCCTGCACCTCGCCACGGCCCTCGGAGAGGATCTTGCCCATCTCGAGCGTGACGAGTGCGGCCAGCTCCTCCTTGTGCGCGCGCAGCGCGACGCCCAGCTTGCGCACCACCTCGGCGCGCACGGGCGCCGGCACCTGCCGCCAGTCGAGGTACGCGGCGTGCGCCGCGGCGATCACCTTCTCGGTCTCGGCCGCCGTGGCCGTGGTCAGCTCGGCGATCACCGATCCGTCGATGGGCGACGTCGAGCGCAGCGGCTTGCCGCTTCCGAACCACTCGCCGGTGCAGGCGCCGGGGGTGGGCTTGTCCTTCGGGAACTCCGTGGGCTTCTGCATCGGCATCTCCTTGGGCGGGTGGGCGGTGGGCCCGAGTTCGATCGGG
>Ga0265338_10007631_pt1 | contig 13349 bp, 16 predicted proteins | sample 42126metaG_FD_193579 | JGI IMG/M metagenome (GOLD analysis project Ga0265338, IMG submission 193579) | Rhizosphere microbial communities from Carex aquatilis grown in University of Washington, Seatle, WA, United States - 4-21-26 metaG | ecosystem: Host-associated > Plants > Roots > Rhizosphere... | reverse complement strand
TAGCGGCGGCAAGAGCAGGCTGAGCACCAGGTCCGGCCGCAGCGCGATGCGCGGCACGCCGGGCACGAAGCTGATCGCCAAACCCACCACCACCAGAAAGATGGAATCGGGAATATGGGTACGCCGCGCCCCCAGGGCGGCGAACGCCATCACCGCTAGCAGGGCAAAAATGATCGGAAGCGCGGGCTGAAGCATACGGGGAGTGTGGGGCGGGGAGACGCAGCAGGCAATCCGCTGGTTGCCGGCTGCGCCCGCCCGAAGACGCTGACGCGCGGGCTAGCGCAGGCGGCGGCGCCCTTCCTCGCCGCTGGTGGGCGGCTCGGAACGGCGCTCAGTTTTTCTAAGCTCGCTTTGCTCGCTAAGAAAAACTGGCGCACCCGATAGGATTCGAACCTATGACCTCTGCCTTCGGAGGGCAGCACTCTATCCAGCTGAGCTACGGGTGCAGGCCGGTCCGGACCCTATAAAGAAAACAGCCCGGGCTTGCAAAGTAACGGTTCTTAACCGCCGAAAAACCCCGTGATCGCCCCCTCGGCCTGCCGCAGGCTGGTGACCGGCGGGAGCAGAGTGATCACGCTCCCGGGCAGCGCGGCGGCAAGAGGGGCTTGGGGGCTTTCCATTGCGATTAGCGGCAACACTGCCAGTTCGCGCACCCGCGACAGATCTTCGGTCGCTACCGCCGCCAGCATGGCGGCCGGCCAGGCGGCATCACTTTTGACGCCGGCAAAGACCGCCGGGTTCAGGGCATGCAACAGCACCAGTCGTCCGTCCTTCGGGGGCGCCGGCTTCTGTTTCAACAGAGCGCCCATGATGGCCGAACCGGCGCTGTCGTTGGCGATGGCCAGCACCGCGCGGGTGGCCAGCCGCGATCCCAGTGCGGCACAGTCCATGAACAATGGTTTGCCCTCCGGGCCGCGCGTCGGATGCAACCGTGCGATCGGATCGACATGCGCCGCTTCACAGGCGGCAATGAAGGCGCGGCGGGCGGCGCGATAAACACTTTCGGATGGCGCAGTCATTCCCCTAGTCTAGCCGAATGTCTGTATTTGGCACTTTGCAAAGCCTGCGCGACCGCCCGCTTGGCGACCAGGGCCCGGCACGCGCGGCCCGCAGGGGTTTTCGCCAGCGCATCGGCATCGCCCGCGACAATCGCTTGTTCGGGGAAGCGGTGGTGGAGGCGCGCGATGCGGGCCTTAAGGGTGAGAATTTCTATGCCAGTGACCGCAATCCGCCCTACTGGAGCCGCGTCGAGGGCGCCACCGACCGGCTGTGGCTGCGCCTGAGCGTGGCCGAGAAACTGGCGCGGGTGAATGCGCGCGCCGGCGAAGCGGGGCTGGAACTGTTTCTGTTCGATGCCTGGCGGCCGCGCGAGGTCCAGGCCTATTTCCACGACGTGTGGATGCCGCGCACGCTTGCCGCCCGTGATCCCTCGCTCACCGGCGCCGCGCTGATCGAGGAAGTGGAACGCTATTGGGCCGCGCCCTCCGACAGTGCGGACTCGCCCGCCCCCCACGCCACCGCCTCGGCGGTGGATCTGACTTTGCGTTGGAAGGGCGGCGAGCAGCTCTGGATGGGATCGCTGTTCGACGACGTGACGGCGCTGGCCCATCGCGACCGTTTCGAAAATCTGGACGCCGAGAACTTTTCCTTCTCCGACCAGGAGGCGAGAGCCAATCGCCGCCTGCTGAACTGGCTGATGGTGGAAGAAGGCTTCGCCGGCCATCCCGATGAATGGTGGCATTTCTCCTGGGGCGACCAGATGTGGGCGGCGCTGAATGGAGCGCCGGCCGCGCACTATGGGTTGGCAGCAATTCCAGACTAGCGCGGCGAAACCGCCGACAAATGCCAGCCGGTCTCGTCGCGGGTGATGCTGCCGCGCCAGCGCCGGTCCGAGCCTGCTTCCTGCAGCGCCAGGCTGATGCGATTGTATGTCCACCCGCTTACCCGGGCCTTGTAGGGCGCCTTGAGGTTCGGGTCTTCGGCATGAGTCTGCGCGAAGGTATGCGACCATTCCAGTGCGGCGCCGTCGCCTTCCCGGCGCCAGATTTCCAGATTGTTGACCCCGACATCGCTCTCCTCGTCGAACGGCGCTACCAGAAACCGGCTTCCGTCGGGTGAGAATTGCGGCATGCCGTGCAAGGTGGTGCTGCGGCCGGTCTGGCTGTCGATCAGCAGGAAGACGCTGCCTTCATAATAGAATTGCTGGACGATAAAGGCGCCCCCGCGATCGGACTTGTCCATCAGCGCAAAACCGATGCAGGTCTCCACCACGCCATCGTCGCAGGCCTTCAGATGATCGGTGAAGGTGACCTTCTGGCCGTGGGTCGGAAACAGCACCAGTTGATCGCCATGCCGCTCCGCCAGCCCGGGAGAAAGTTGCTCGGGCTCGGCGCTGCGCGCCGCGCACATGACATTGGCGGCGCAATCCGCCGGCAGCGCGGTCTTGCCGACGCAGGCCGCCAACGGCAGCAGCAAGATCAGGAATGCCAGGCGCGCTTTCATGACGATTTCAAAAATGTCCCCGGCAGCGAGCCGCCAATGAAATGTTCCGGCGGCGCTGCCATCAATATCGGGTGATGCTACTCCAGGATAGGCCGAAAGGCGCCGTCCCATTCCGGGCCAGGGGGATGCTTTTCATAATAGGCAATGCGCCCCAGATGCAGGTCGTAAAGCTTTTGGCTGACGCCCGACAGGCGCCGGCATTGGGCGATCAGCTCCCGCGCCATGGCCCAGTTCTTCTTGCGGATGGCCTGGAAGATGTGATCGTGGAAAACCGTCAAGGCCCGGAATTTCGGCGAGGCTCTGGTCGCGGGATTTCCCATCAGGGCGTATAGGGTCACGGGCGGGGTCGGCGCCGCCGCGACGGTGTCGATCTCCAGAAAAGCAAAGCCGCGCTCGGCCTGCCGCTTGGTTTCCTGCGACGCGATCAACGCATGACCATAGAGATGCGATAAGGCCTGCAGGCTCTGGGCCAGGGTCACCGCATCGCCATGAACGCTGTAACCCATCCTTCCTGAGGCGCCGAAGCCGCCCGCGATCACCGGGCCGGTGGCGATACCCACGCCGATCTCCATGGCCGGTGCGCCACCATCCTGCGCCAGTTCTTCCGTCACCTTGGCCCAGGCCATGGCGATGGCGCTGCCGGCGTCGCAGGCGTGAAGGGCGTGGTCGGTATCCTCAAGCGGTGCGTTCCAAAAGGCGGCAAAGCCATCGGCGGTCAGCCGGTCAATGGTGCCGCCATGGGCCAGGGCCTGGTCGATCAGCGGCGTCAGCAATTTTTCCGTCAGGCGGGTGAAGCCGGCCGGATCGTCGCGGCGGGAGGCAGCCAGCGCCGAGAGGCCGCGCACACCGCAGACCAGATAGGTGACCGCGCGGGTGTCGCCATCCAGCTTCAACAGACTGGGATGGCGCGCCAGCTTCCGGATGCTGGCGCGGGGCAGCGAATCGGCGAAGGCCATGCGCAGGGCGGTGTAGGTCATGCGCAATTCGAAGAGCCAGGCGCCCAGGGCCGCGGCAAAGGCCAGCGTCAGAGCCAGAGAGGGCGTTGTCGCATCCAGAAGAAGGCGACGGCTGATGAAGGAAAGCCACGAGACCGATCCCAAAAGAAGCATGCCGGACAGCGCCGCGGCCCATCCCCAGACCAGCCCCCGCTGCAAGAGGCCGACCATCACGATGCCGGTGACGACCAGCATCAAGGCTTCCAGGGATTGCGCCCAAGCCGGGCGCACCAGCACCTGTCGGCTCAGCAGATTCTCGATCGCTTCCGCCATCACCTGGGCAAGGCTGGCCGGTCCCAGCGGCGTCTTCACCACCTGGCCCTGCGCGCCCAAGAGCACGATGGCGTCCTTCAGCGGCACGGCCTCCAGCGCGTTGGGATTGAGCATCCGGTCCGACACGTTGGCGGCGTAGTAAAGGCGGATCGCGCCGCTGGTGTCGGTGGGCACGGGGCCGGCAGAGGTTTCCAGGGCGCCGATGCCTGGGCCGGAAAAAAAGCTCGACAGATCGCGCTCATTGCTCGCGACGGTGATGTCGGAATCCCCCGCCGCCACCCGCCGCGTCTCCGCGGCCATGCCGGGCACCAGGCCGTCTCCCGAGCGGAAGGCGAGTGGCATCCGGCGCACCATTCCGTCGGGGTCCGGGGTCAGATTGATGGCGCCCGAGCCGGCGGCATTGCTTTCCATCAGCGCCGGGCTTGCCGCCGCCCCTTCCAGGCGCGGCGCCGCCCGAAACGGGTTCAGCGTGCCGTGATAGACAAAGCGCGCCTTGATCAGGGGGGCGCGGCCAACCGTTCCCAGAACCACAGGAACCACAGCTCGTATTTCCGAGATCGCCTGCGCCAGGTCATGGCCCGGCTCCGGCAGCTTGGAAAGGGCGGCGCGGGCGACATCGCTTCCTGGCGGCAGGCGCGCCGAAAGCGACTGGGGCGAGGCCCCCATCTGGACCGGCGCGGTCAACACCACCAGACGGGCGCCGGCGGCGGAAAGCGCCCGCGCGGCCAGCACCAGGCTGTCTTCGTCCAGGGACGGCAGCTCCAGCACGCGCACGGCAGGCTCCATGGGGGCCGCGGCCCGGGCGGCGTGGCGCTGGTAGAGATCGAACTGCCGGTTGGCGATCCCCGATTCCAGCCGGGCCGGATCGAACAGGATCAGGATCACACCCAGGACCAGAACCACGGCCGGCGCCAGCCACAGGCTGACGGGCCGCTGCCAGGAAAGGCGCGCGAGAGGAGAATCCATGCGAGCGGCAGCCTATTATCGTTATCGCGGATCGTCATCCCGCGGAAATCTGTCTTTGCCCGGCAGTTTTTGCCAAGCCGGCCGATTTTAAGTTTGTCCTTACGCTCATTTCCCGCGTGTGGCGCGCCTGCCGCTGCTCACATTGCCGGGGCACAATCTTCGCGTCGCTTGATCCTGCCCTGCATGCCTTGTGCGGGGCAGACAAGGAGAGAACCATGAGCATCGGTTCGATTGGGAGCACTTCTGCCCTCAATCAGGCTTACCTGAGCCAGCAGGCCCAAGCGGTCCTGGCTCAGTCTTTCGACCCGCAGACAGCGGCCAGCTCATCGACCACTGCCTCTGGCAGTACGGACGCGAGCTCCAATACCCTGACCGGCACTGCCACGTCCAACCTGGACAGCCAGACGCTGCAGGCCCTGATGGACCTTACCCAACAGGACCCATCAGCCGACCCGTCCGGCACGGACTCAACCGGCCAGACCGGTCAGACCGGCCAAACCCAGGGCGCGCATCACCACCACCATCATCACGGTGGCGGCGCGGCGCAGGCTCAGGGCGCCGATCCGTCCGCGTCCACGACCACGACGGCATCCTCGACCGACGCGTTCGGGGTGCCGACGACCGGCACCGACGACAGCGAAGACCTGCTGGCCGAAGCGCTGCCGCAGGTGTGACGGACAAGTCTGACGGAAGAGCCCCGCGTGGAAACGCGCGGGGCTTTGACTATTTGGTCGTGACCCGGATCGCGACCTGGGCCAGCAGGATCCGGGCGCCCTTCTTTTTCAGGGCCCGGTCGGTCACCGCCTGCAGCCGGTCCGCGATCAGTCCGACATCCGGCTGCTCGTCGGTGCGCACCACATTGGCGGTGAAGGTCATCAGATTGCGGACATAGGCGTCACGCAGCACAGGCAGTGACCGGTCCACCTCATCGCGTAGCGCCTCATCGGGCACATCCAGGCCGGCGCCCACCATCAGCATACCCGCCGGGCGGTTATCCGAAACGATGGTGGTATAGATCGGATCCAGGACGATGTAGCTCTTGGACTGGGTGGTCTTGTGCTCTGGCGCTTTCTGCTTTTTAGCGCCATCCTCGGCGGCATGCGCCGGCAAGCCCGCAGCCAGGGCGGCCAAAATAAAAATAGCGGGAAAGCGGCGCAGGGCTGGGATATCCATGGTCGCAGCCAGTAAGCGCCCGATTGGTAAACCGAATTTTAACGGGCCGACTCCAGGGAGGCGAAATGAGCAGAAAGTTCCCGCTTTTGGCCGTAGCTCTGCCGGCTTTTGCCGGGCTTTTGCTGGCGGGATCTGCTGTGTTTCTGGCGGCAGGGGCGGCGGATCATCCGGGCCAGAAATTCCAGATCTCGCCCACGAACCTGGTCAAGCCCTACGCCACCCCGGCCGCGGGCAACGAGGCAACCGAGGTTCCCCGCCCGGCCGGCACCCTGCCGGACGTCCCCAGGGGTTTTGCCGTTTCCGTTTTTGCCGATCATCTCAGCGATGCCCGCTGGATGGCAGTGGCGCCCAATGGCGATGTCTTGCTGGCCGAGCCCACCGACAGCGGCGGCAAGATCACCCTGCTGCGCGACTCCAATGGCGACGGCAAGGCCGACAAGAGCTTCACGTTCCTGCCCTCCTCGGCGGGTTTTGTTTATCCGCATGGCTTGGCGTTCCATGATGGCTATCTCTATGTCGGCGATCTGCGCGGCATCTGGCGTTTTGCCTACAAGGATGGGCAGACATCGGCGGGAGCGCCGGAAAAAGTCACCACCAAGGTGCCGGACTTGCGCCCCAAAGGCTCCCATGTCACGCGCGATATCGCGTTCGGGCCGGACGGTGCGCTCTATCTGGCGCTGGGCAGCCGGGACAATCTCTCCGACTTCAAGCCGGGCGCCCAGGTCTTCAAGGTCAACGCCGATGGCAGCATGAGCGAGTTCGCCGGCGGCCTGCGCAATCCTGTCGGCATCGCCGTCTATCCGGGCACCAACACCCTCTATGTCACCACCAATGAGCGGGATGGGCTGGGTGACGATCTGCCGCCCGACTATCTGACCAGCGTCAAGCCGGGCGGGTTTTATGGGTATCCTTATGCCTATATCGGCAAGAATCCCGATCCGGTCTGGGGCACGAAGGACCCCGGCGGCAAGATCGCCTCCACCATCACGCCGGACGTGCTTTTCCACGCCCACTCCGCGCCGCTGGGCCTGGTTTTCTATACCGGCACCAATTTTCCCGCCGAGTATCGCGGCGATGCTTTTGTCTCCCTGCACGGCTCGTGGAATTCGGGCAATCCCACCGGCTACAAAGTGGTGCGGGTACATTTCCCGGGCGGCAAGCCAGACAATGGCTATGAGAACTTCGTCACCGGGTTCTGGAATGGCAGGGGCGATCCCGACCAACCGGCCAAGGTCTGGGGCCGGCCCGCGGGGCTGGCGGTAGCCAAGGACGGCAGCCTGCTGATCGCGGACGATGTCGCCGACGTGGTCTGGCGGGTGACGTATACCGGGAAATGAGCGGATTTTATCTCGGCTTGACGCCCCATGCGGGCATCCCTAAAACCTGCGCCCTCGGTTCGGGGCTGTAGCTCAGTTGGGAGAGCGCCTCGTTCGCAATGAGGAGGCCAGCGGTTCGATTCCGCTCAGCTCCACCATTTTCCGAACCGAAATTCCCGGATTTTAGGCTTTTCGGGCGGGGTTCCCGGCTTTACAAAGCAAGCCATGATGAACCCGATCGCCTTCCTGATTTACGAAATCCTGGACGTTTACGAATGGGTCGTGATCGTCGCGGTGATCGTAAGCTGGCTCACCGCCTTCAATGTCATCAACCAGTACAACCACTTCGTGCGCACGGTGCTGCGCATCCTGATCGCCCTGACCGAGCCGGTCTTCCGCCCCATCCGCAAGATAGTTCCCGCGATCAGCGGCCTGGACCTGTCACCGATCATTGTCGTCATCCTGATCGAGTTCTTGAAATACACGATCCGGTGGATGTCGGTTCGCTACGGGTATTGATGTGACCGCGACCCTGATCGACGGCAAGGCATCGGCCGCGCGTTTGCGCGAGAAGATCGCGGCGTACGCCGCGGAGCTGAAATCCAAACATGGTCTGGTGCCGGGTCTTGCCACGGTGCTGGTGGGCAGCGATCCCGCCAGCGAGGTCTATGTCAAAAACAAGGGCAAGACCGCCGAGGCGCTGGGCTTCAAGTCGGTGCATGTGGGCCTTCCTGCCGACACCTCGCAAGAGACGTTGCACGCCAAGGTGCGCGAACTGAATCAGGACCGCTCGGTGCACGGCATCCTGGTGCAACTGCCGCTGCCCAAACATCTGGATGAAAATCCCATGCTGGACATTCTGGATCCGGCCAAGGATGTGGACGCGCTGACGCCTATCAATGCTGGCCTGCTCCTGTCGGGCCGCGCCCATCTGGTGTCCTGCACACCGGCGGGGACGATGCTGCTGCTCAAGGAATATGTCGGCGACATTTCGGGCAAGGAAGCGCTGGTGATCGGCCGCTCACTGCTGTTCGGCAAGCCGGCGGCGCAATTGCTGCTCGCGGCCAACGCCACGGTCACGATGGCCCATTCGCGCTCCAAGGATTTGCCGGCGCTGGCGCGGCGCGCCGATATTCTGGTGGCGGCCATCGGCAAGCCGGAGTTTGTGAAAGCCGACTGGATCAAGCCCGGCGCTACCGTGATCGATGTCGGCATCAACCGCGTCAGCGCGGGCGAGGGCAAGACCAGGATCGTGGGCGACGTGGACTACGCGGCGGCGAAAGAAGTCGCCGGCGCTATTACACCCGTACCGGGCGGCGTAGGCGCCATGACGATCGTTAGTTTAATGCACAATACGCTGATCGCGGCATGTGCGCAGAACGGACTGCCGCTACCGGCGACCCTCTAGCGCGAGGGATTTTGTGACCTGAGCAGGAGCGCGCGCGGAGCGTGCTTAACGCACGTGAGCACGCGCGACGAACTCAGGGCGCAAAAGACCCGCGCCTAAATCTTGGCGCGTAGATCCTTCGCCAGATCGTCCGGCGATATCGCTTCATCATAGAAGCTGACCAGCTTGCCGTTTGGACCCATCAGATACAGGACCGAGGAATGGTCCATACCATAGCCGCCGGCGCTTCCTTTGGAGGGATCGAGCGGGCGTTTCACGGCATAGACGCGGTATTCTTTCTCGACTTCCTTGATGGTGGCGGGGCTGCCGGTGAGGCCGATAAATTGCGGTCCGAACGCCTTCATGTAATCGGCCAGCACTTTGGGCGTGTCGCGCTCCGGATCGATGGTGATGAAGATCGGCACCACGCGCCGGTTGTCGCTGCCCAGCTTCTGCAGCGCTTCCGCCATCACGCCCAGAGTGGTGGGGCAGACATCGGGACAGAAGCTGTAGCCGAAATAGATCAGCATGTAGCGGCCGCGATAGTCCTGATCGGTCACGGTCTTGCCGGTGTGATCGGTCAGGCGGAACGGTCCGCCCACTTGCGGGACGCCTGTGCTGACGGTGCGGCCCAGGCCCGGCACCAATTGGCTTTCATGCCAGAGAATCCCGCCCGCCAGGGCCAGGATCAGCAGCAGATAGGGAATCAGGGCCTGCTTGTTGCGCCACATGGGCAATGCTCTAATCCCGATCCTATCCAAAAGGGAAGTGACATTGGCGCGCAAGAACATGGCGCGAGGTTTTGGAGCTGGCGCTGGCGCGGGCCGAGTGCGGCTGCGCACCCTCTCCAACCTGCGCTGGCTGGCCGTGGCCGGTCAGTCGGCGGCGCTGTTTCTGGTCTATTTTGCGCTGGGCTACAGCTTGCCCATTCTTTATTGCGCCTGCGCCATCGCCGTCAGCGCGGCGCTCAATATCGTTCTGGCCTTGCGCTATCCGGCAACGCACCGCCTGACCAATCGCGAGGCGACTTTCTATCTGGCCTTCGACATGCTGCAACTTGCGGCGCTGCTCTATCTGACCGGCGGCATGACCAATCCTTTCGCCCTGATGTTCGTGGCGCCTGTGGTGATCGCCGCGACGACCCTCAATCTCGGCAATGTCCTGATCCTGGCGGGGATCGCTTTTGCCTCGGTGTCGGTGATCGCGGTGGTGCATCTGCCCTTGCCCTGGCCGGCCCACGAAAGCCTGGTGCTGCCGCAGCTCTACCAGGCCGGCATCTGGACCGCGCTGGTGATCGGCATCGGCTTCACCTCGGTCTATGCCTGGCGCATTGCCTCGGAATCGGCGCGCATGTCGGCCGGCCTTGCCGCCACCCAGCTGGCGCTGTCGCGCGAACATCGCCTGGCGGCGCTGGGCGCGCTCGCCACTGCCGCCGCGCATGAACTGGGCACACCGCTCGGCACCATCGCGGTGGTGGCGCGGGAGCTGGAGCGGGCGCTGCCGGAAAATTCCGGTGAGGTCGAAGATGTACGCCTGCTGCGCCAGCAGGCCGAGCGCTGCCGCGCCATCATCGCGCGGCTGGCCAATCCGGAAGAGGCGTTGGTCGGCGCCACCGCGCGGCTGCCGCTGGGCGCGTTCCTGGACGACATCGCCGCCCATCACCGGGGCGAGGATGTGGCGATCACGGTCAGTGTGGCGATGTCCAAGGACAGTGCAGTCCCTCAGGTCTGGCGCGCGCCGGAACTGTTGCACGGGCTGGGCAACATCATCGAAAATGCCGCCGACTTCGCCAGCGCCACGGTCGCGGTCAGCGCCCGCTGGGATGAGCAGTTCCTGGATATTTCCGTGGCCGATGACGGGCCCGGTTTTGCCCCCGAAATCTTCGAGGCCCTGGGCGAGCCTTACATCACCTCGCGGCCGGGCCATCACGCCCTGGGCGAGACCGACATGGGCCCGCAAGGCCCCCTGGACGAACATGAAGGCATGGGGCTGGGCTTCTTCATCGCCAAGATCCTGCTGGAGCAGACCGGCGGCCTGGTTCAGGCAGAAAACCCGCCCGGCGGGGGCGCCATGGTGTCCATCCGCTGGGCGCGCGGGGTGGTCGATGGCCCCCAGCCGCCGGCCCAGACTGAAACATAAAAGCCCCTATCCTGGGCCTTTGCCGTGGGTCCGTTCGGCGCTGCGGCAATTTGTTTGACGCTGCGGCAAAAGTGACCTAAAGGCCCCCCGATATGACCCCCGAAGACAAGACCCTGCTTTTGGTGGAAGACGACCGGCCGCTGCGCGAGGAGCGTCGGCCCAGCGAAGCGTTAGGCCGCGCGACCATAAAAAACAAAGCGAGCGCGGTATGAGTATCGCCAGTGACGATAAAACGCTCCTGCTGGTCGAAGATGACCGTCCTTTGCGCGAGCGGCTGGCCCGGGCCATGGAGGCCCGTGGTTTCACCGTCGCCCAGGCGGAATCGGTGGCCGAGGGCAAGGCCCGCGCCAAGGAAGCCCCGCCCGCCTATGCCGTGGTCGACCTGAAACTGGACGACGGCAACGGCCTGGATGTGGTGGAAACCCTGCACACCACGCGCCCCGAAAGCCGGGTGGTGGTGCTGACCGGTTTCGGCAATATCGCCACCGCTGTGGCCGCGGTGAAATACGGCGCCATCGATTATCTGCCCAAGCCAGCCGACGCCGACGACATCCTGGCGGCGCTGATGGCGACCCCGGGCTCCAAGCCCAAGCCGCCGGAAAATCCCATGTCCGCGGACCGGGTGCGCTGGGAACATATCCAGCGGGTCTATGAGCTGTGCGGGCATAATGTGTCCGAGACGGCGCGGCGGCTGAATATGCATCGCCGCACGTTGCAGCGGATCTTGGCAAAGCGCAGCCCGCGCTGATCAACGTTTTCTGACGCGCTTCTTTTTCGCGGTCTTCTTCGCCGCCGACTTTTTCACTTTGCGCTTTTTCCGGACGGCGACCTTGTCGGCGTTCTGCGCCAACTGCACCGCGCGCCCGACCAGGATTTCCTTGAGCACCTTGGGTGTGAGCGCCGACAGCCGCGCCAGGACAAACGGGAAATTCCGGTAGTGGTCAGTGATATAGAAAAGCTCCGGCTCGGCTTCCAGCATCATGTCGCGCATCTCCATGGAGGAGACGCGCAAGGTCATGGCCTCTTCTTTGTCATGCACCTTGGTCAGGAACTGGTCGTGCAGAAAGACGGCCGGCTTCCTGAACCATAGGACTTCCACCGTGCCGGGAATGGCGAGCGCGATCTTCCATCCCTGGGCTCTACTGATCGGCATCGGGCATTACCAGGTTGGGCGTTTGGGCCAGGGCGATGCTTTCAAGATTGCGTGACAAACGTTCGGCGGCACAGCGCGCAAAGGAAATGGTGACGGCCTTGCGGCGGCTGGCATGCAGGCTTTGGGCTTCCGCTTCCTTGACGATGGCCCCGCCATAACGGTCGGCCACGATCAGCCCGGTCTGATGCGGCACATGTTCTTCGGGAAAATCCGGCGGGATGGCGAAATAGAACAGGTCGCAATAGTCCAGATATTCGGGCCATTTTGCGTCGCCCTTGAGGTCGGCCAGCGCCACCTTGATTTCCACCCCCAGCATTTCACCGCCGGGTCCGATGGCGGCGACGTCCAGCCGGCGGCCATTGGGCAGGGTGAATTCCAGGATGGGTGAATAGCCTTCTTCCAAGAGAAGCCGACTCACGCCGCGCGCGACCTCGGCGGCGGTGGAAGAGGAAATCACAGCAGCCTCTCGTAAAAGCCGCCGAAAGCGCCATCCCGGTCCACCAGATGAATCTCCCCGATCCAATGGCGCGGCTTGCCGTTGCCGTCCGGATCGGACATGGGCGCGTTGTTCGATGGCGCGATGCGGTTCGGCTCCTTGCTGCCGGGAATCAGGGCATGGGCAAATTCGCTGATGATATGGCCGGCGATCTTGCCGCCAAATCTCCAGCCCGCCGCTTCTGCCGATTGAACGGCGAAGTCGTACAAGGCGGCCCCGGTGATGCCGGGATGGTTGCGGAAATGGGCCTGCAAGCGGTCGAATTGGCGCGGCAGTTCCGCCACCAGCGCCTGTTTGCGGGGATCGGCGCCAAGCACATAGCTCTTGCCGATATCGGCTTCCCAGCCTTCGAACACCGGACCCAGATCGAGATAGACGATGTCGTCGGCGTCGATTGTCCGCACAGGCGGATTGTCGCCCGCAATGGTGACGCTGTTGGGACCGCTGCGCACGATGCGGCGATGCCAGTGTTTCTCCACGCCAAAGTCGCGCGCCGCCAGGTCGCGGATATCGGCTTCAATTTCGCTTTCGCTGCGGCCCGGTGCGATCAGGCCATCTTTCTCAATGGCGGCAAATAATTCCAAAGCGCGCGCCTGGGCCGCTTCCAGCGCGGCGCGGCGTTCTGTTTCAGGTACGGGAAAGAGCAGGCCCATGCCGCCCAGTATAGCGGCTACAGACTGCCCTTGCTGGAGGGGGAAGCTCCATCAAGGCGCTCATCGGGCGTCACCGCCATACGCAGTGCGCGCGCTAGACCCTTGAAGCAGGTCTCGACAATGTGATGGCTGTTGTCAGCATACAGATTCTCGATATGCAGACAGACGCCGGCATTCTGGGCAAAGGCCTGGAACCATTCCTTGAACAGCTCGGTGTCCATCTCGCCCAGCTTGGGCTTGGGAATGGTCACCTTCCAGATCAGGTAGGGCCGGTTGGAAATGTCCAGCGCCACGCG
>Ga0265338_10007630_pt1 | contig 13350 bp, 11 predicted proteins | sample 42126metaG_FD_193579 | JGI IMG/M metagenome (GOLD analysis project Ga0265338, IMG submission 193579) | Rhizosphere microbial communities from Carex aquatilis grown in University of Washington, Seatle, WA, United States - 4-21-26 metaG | ecosystem: Host-associated > Plants > Roots > Rhizosphere... | reverse complement strand
GTTTCCGATGATCGCCGTCCCATCCGCCGTCACCACCAGCAGTTCCCGCCCCACAATCATCGGCGACGCTTTCACTTCCGTCTTCAAATCGTTCTCCCAAACCTTCGCGCCGTTCGTCGACGCAAAACACGTCACCACTCCCATGCTCGTCACCGTGTAAATCGAATTCACGTCCGCCGCCGGCGTCGTGATGTCCGGAATATTGTTGTCATTTGTCCAGGCGACCGATCCATCCGGACGCAACGCGACCAGTTTCTCCGACGGGCTCACCACAAAGATCATCCCGCCCGCAAATATCGGCGAGGGCACGATTTCGTTTTGCAGCAAAATGGTCCGCCACAATTCCGTCCCCGCGTTCGCCTCGTAGGCGATGACCCACTGCCCGCCCGTCGTGACGATTTCCGTTTTGGCCCCCGCCGCGGCGACAACCGGCGTCGACCACGACGCCTCGACTGGCCGCGCTTGCGCCCAAGCCATCTCGCCGCTTGCCCCGTCGAACGCCATCAGCTTCGATCTCGTCGCGCCGCCATCCTCCTGGTCCAACTGCACAATCACACGGTCCTGCCACACCGCCAGCGACGATGCGTGCCCGTAGGAGTTCTTCAGCGGCCCAAGGTTCTTCGTCCACACTATCGCCCCTTCGAGGTCCAGCGCCGCCAGTTCGCCGGTTGTGAAAATCACGTATACTCGCTCGCCATCAGCCGCCATCGTCGGCGCCGCGTAGCTCGTCCCTTCAAACACTTCGCCGCTCGCGATATTCGTTATGTCCGTCCGCCACTTCTGCTCCCCGGTGTTTGCGTCAAAACAAAAAACCGCCCGCTCTTTTGCCGCGCCGCCTGAGACAAAGACGCGTCCCCCGCAAACGATTGGCGAGCTGTTCCCCGCCAACGGAATCGCCGCCTTCCACGCCAGCTCAACGGGAACTCCGTTCGACCCCGCCACATATCCGCTCCCGTCCGACCCGCGAAATCGCGGCCATTCGGCGACGGCCTTCTTTTGCGGCGCCGCTGCTTCCCCTCGCGGCGCCAATCCAATCGACACCCCCGCCAGCGCCACGGCGACGAGCAGCCCCGACGCCGCCACAGGCCAGATCGACCTCTCCTTCGCCGTCTCAAATTTTATTTCGCCGACTTCCTTCATCGCCTTTCTTGACGCCACCACCAGCGCCAGCGCCCCGGCCAGCAACAGCCACGCCCCGGATTTGTCCAGCCAGAGGCGATACCGAAATCGCTCGCGCAACCGCGCATCCATCCCGCGAATTTCCTTCTTCAACGCCTCGTCCTTCGGCGCCGTTTCCAGCCGCGCCTTCAACGCCAGCAATGCCGGCGATTTCCACGGGTCGCTCTGCCCCGCTGTCAAGCGCCCATAAACCAGGCCCCCGCCCACCAGCGCTAGATAGACCGCCACGATCCATGCCGTTATCTTCCACGGCGATTTCATGCGCCCACCCGCGCTCTCTCGTTCGGACACGTCATAAAACAACGCGCGCACGCCAAACACGCCCCGCGATCCGGTTCGTAATCGCTTCGCTTTTGGCGCGTCGCCATGCCGATCAGCTTCGCCCCCACCACCAACCCAAACCACGCCCCAAACCACATTCCCGCGCGGTCAAATCGTTTGCGCAAAACCTCCGCGTCCGCCAGCAGCTCCTTGCTCTCCACCGCCGATCGTTGCAGCGACAGCGCCTCCGGCGTCATCGCCGCGTAATGAACGGCGTGCAGTTGTTGCCGCGTATATAATTCCGCCTGCTGAACTCTCGGATTCAATCGCGCCGCCGCGGGCCCCAACCTGATTCCCGCCGCGCCGCACCCGACCACCAGCAGCGGCAACAACACCAACAGCCACCCCAAACGCCGCCTTTCCACCGCAACGCGCTGCGCATCCTCGGTGGCCGTCGATGGCGGCCGCATCGCGCCATACGGACAGCTCTGCTCGCACAAACGGCACTGCGTGCAGACGTCCGGCGTCACCCGCACCCGCCACTTCGACGCCTGCGACGCCAGACGCAACGCCGCGCCGTACGGACACAAAAACCGGCAATATGGCCGCCCCACAAACATCGCCACGAGAAGAAACGCCCCGCCTGTCATCAACATGGCCAGGCTGCCGGAACGCCGAAACAACGGCACAAACGGATCATACCTGCAAATGATGAAACCTGTCCCAGTCGCCGCGTAGATCAGCCCCGCCCCCAGAAAAAGGAACGGCACAATGCTCAACCCATCCTCCAACCACCGCGGCACGCGCACGGGTTTAATCAGGAAAAAATCCTGGATCGCCCCATGTGGGCAAACCCCCGCGCAGTACGCCCGCCCCCCAAACAGCGCCGTCACCAGCGGCGCCAGCGCAAAGATCAACACCGTCACCGGCGCCGCGTAATCCGAATGGAATAGCGCGTAAACAATGTCCTGCGGCGCGCCGATGGGACAAATGCACCCGCGCCGAAAAAATCCGAAATATCCCAGCGAGAATAGCGACAGCCAAAAGACGCCCCGCCGCGAGCGCCGCCTGTAAATCAAATACAGCGCGACCCCCAACGCCGCCAGGAGAACGCCACTGTCAATATAATTCCACGCCAGCCCGTGCTCCACCCCGGGCGTCGACGTCAACGGCAGCCCGTGGCCCGTCTCAAAATCCGGCGGTGGAAATCGCAGTGGCGCAGGCATAATTCCTTTACCGCCGCGTCGTCTTCAGCAGGTAGGGCTGCTCCACGGGCACGCGTTGGAACGCGTCGCCCGGACATTCCCGCGAGATCGCGCATTCGTTGCAATTCACGCACCGATCATGCCGAATTTGCAAAAACAGCGACCCGTTCCCGAACTGGTTGCAGCCCTGCACGCACTTGGCGCACCCGATGCACAGTTTCTCGTCGATCACGTATTCGTAATAAGGGTCCTCGACAAATGTCCGCCGGATCGCGTCCGTCGGGCAAAGCTGGTTTTCCGCCCCGGTCGACAGCGCGTTTGGATCGGGCTGGAAAAAACCCGTGCAAAGATTGCAGTAGCCGCAGATCGCGTAGGCGTGGACGCATTTGACCGCCGATTGCTCCAGCACGCAATGCGTCGCGCAATTCCCGCATCGCAAACACTTCGACGGATCAATCTGCCAAACCCACGTCTTGGCTGTCGCGTTGGACAGCGCGCCGACCAACCCTCCGATGCCCGTCATCGCCGCCACCCGCGCGCCGCTGCGAAAAAACCCCCGCCGCGTCAACGGCTCCCCGGGTTTGGAGTTGGATTCCACGTTTTCAACCCCTCCGTTTCATGATCGCCACCTGGCGCGTTACTATGTCCAAAATCGAAATCCGCCCCTGCGCATCGACCGCCGCGTCGAGCCCCCCATGCACGCAATCGTTCAGGTCCGAGCACGCGCCCGCGTTCTCCGGAAACGACTCCGGCCCCGCCACCACCGACTCAAATTCACCCGTCGCGCTCGAAATCTTTACCCGCGGAATCCCCTTTTCGCACGTCACCGCCCGGCCATCCGGCAGAACATCAATGGCGATCGGGTTGCAACACCCGCAAAAACTTTTCACGCCAAAACCCGCCTCGCCCCACGCCGTCTCAAAATCGCCCTTCGGCGTGTAAAGTTCCACGCGATGCCGTCCGGGATTGTTGACACGCAGCAAGCCATCGCGATGAAACGCCACATCCAAAAACGGGCTCGGCACGATGAACCCCGGCACATTCCGCTCCGGGTCTTTGTCGCCAATGCGCCCGAGGAATTTGCCCGTCTTGTCGTACCGCAGCACGGCGCGCCCGCCCGAATCCGCGGCGAAAACCTCGCTCTCGCTCAGCGCAAGCCCCGTCAGCCACGCTTTTTTCCCCACCGGCTCCCAGCTCGCCCGCCGGACTCCCGTCGCCGAATAAACCTCCACATGATCCCGCAAGCCCACATACACCGTGCCGTCGCCGTCCACCGCCGCGCAGCGCGCCTGCTCGCCCACAATAAAATCGAGGTGGCGCACGCCCGATCGCCCAAATTGCCGCACGCTCGTCTCGCCGCACACATAAAGCTGCCCGTCCGGCCCGGCCGCCATCCGCTTGGGCTCCGAAAAACCCACCGGCCACCGGCCCACCTCATCATAGCCAATCAGCTTCGGGTCCGTCTTCGAAAAACGCGCGACATCGTAAGCGAATGGATTGAGCCCCTTCGGCGGCTCATCCCCCAGCGCAACGTGCGCCAAACCCAGCAGCGCCGCCCCTCGCGCCAGCGTCGAGAAAAACTCGCGCCTGTCGACAAACTCAAATTCCTTTTTCATCGCGTTTGTTTGGCCGACAGCGCCTGCGGCAGCCCGCACTCCTCAAAAGATCCGCACCCCCGGCAAATTCCATTATTGACGCACGTCTGCCCTGGCCGCGCCGCCTTGGCCCCCGCCGCCGCCAGCATCGCGAGGACCCCGTAGCGCAAGCCGTCCCGGAAAAAATCCCGCCGGCTGCGGCTCTTCTGTTCGGTGCGACGATTCATAATGGCAAATTGGCTCTGTCCCAGTAACACTCGACCCAACCGCCCCCGTCAGCTTGCCCTCTCTTGTCGTTCCCTTCGCTTTTTTTGGCTGGGTCACAGCGCCTCGACACCGCTGCCTCCCCGTGTTAGCGTGGTTAGGTGAATCCTCAGCTCAGCGTATGACGTATAAAGTGCTGCTCTTCAAATCAGACCAAGGCTACGCGATTGGATGCCCGGCTCTTCCGGGTTGTTGGAGCCAGGGCAAGACTCGCGAAGAGGCCCTGGCCAACATTCGCGACGCAATCCAAGGCTGGCTCGACGTCGCTGAAGAAGACATCCGCCGCCAGGGAGAGCAGGACCGCACGGAAGTCTCGTCAGAACTGATCACTATCTGATGCCGTGCCCAAAATCCCGGGCATTCGCCATCAAGACGCCGTCCGCGTTTTTCAGAAACTCGGCTTTCGCATCGCCCGACAAAGTGGCCACATTATCATGACGAACGGCCAAACGCGCCTTGTCATCCCACGAAACAACCCGATTGACGCGATCACCATGGGCGGAATCGCCAAAGACGCCGGTCTGACGCCAGACCAATTTCGCGAGCTCCTGTGACCTCGTGTGGCCCCAAACCAGAACCTCAAACCTTAAACTTTTCCCTTTGCGACGGCTCGCTGTTCAATCAGCTCGCGGAATACCCGCACAAGCTTGTCCTCGTTGTCGCGCCAGAGCAGCCCAAACGGCAGCGCGGGAAACCCAGGCAGTTCGATGATCCGTAGCGTCTTGGGCAGGCGCATCCCGGGAAGCCGCACAGTTAACCCGAAGCCATAGCCCTCCAGCGTGTAACGCTGCACAAGATCCAGCGACCCGACCTCAATCGTCGGCTGCCACTCGATGCCGAGGCGCCGCAGCCCCGCCTGGAATTGTTCGCAAAGCATCTCGTCCGCTGTCAAACAAATCAAATCGCCCCGCAGCCCCGCCTTGCTCCACAGTTGCTCCGCCGTCGGCGCGCGCCCGCTCCCCGGCGCCAGCAGAACCATCGGAAGCTCGATCAGCCCCTTTGAAAAAATCTTCTGCGGCAGCTTCGCCGGAATCAGCGTCACCGCAAGGTCGATCTCGCCCCGCTCCATCCATTCCAGCAATTGCGGCTGGTTCGCCTCCCGCAACACCGCGCGAAGATGCGGAAACTGCCGCCGCGCCAGTTTCTCCACCGCGGGCAGATGCTCCGCCAGCGCCAGCGCCGGCGCCCCGATCCGGATCAAATCGCCTCCCATGACCTGCTGCTCCAGCCGCGGCAGCTCGCGGAAAAACGGCTCGATGCCCTTGAACAGCAGCGCTCCCTTCTCTGTCAATTGAAACGGGCGCCGGTGAAAAAGCTCCACGCGCAGGCCCGCCTCCAGCTCGTTGATCTGCCGGCTCAACGTCGGCTGCTCCCGCCCCAGCGCCTTCGCCGCCCGGCTCACGCTTTGGTTGACAACAACGTGGTAGAACAGCTCCAGTTGATGCACGTTCATGGCTCCCAGCTTCCGCCAAGCGCCTTGTATAATGCAATCAGATTGAACGACACCGCCCGGTCGCTCTCGATCACCGCGTCCTGCGTCAAATACAGCGCCCGCTGCGATTCCAGCACCCGCAGAAAATCCGCAAGCCCGTTCCCATACAGCCGCTGCGCCAGGTCCAGCGCCGCCTTGTCGGATTCCTCCGCGCGCTGAAGCGATTGCCGCCTCAACTGTTCGTTCGCGTAGCCCGTCAGCGCGTTCTCCGCGTCCTCAAACGCGCCCAGCGCCGTCTGCTCGTAAGCCGCCAGCGCCTGTTCCTGCCGCGCGTTCTGCACGCGGATGTTCGCGCGGATGCGCCCAGTGTCAAACAAACGCCATTGCGCCGTCGGCCCCGCGCTCCAGTAACGGCTCCCGGCCGTGAACCAGTCGCTCGCGCTCACGCTCTGCAAGCCCACCTCGCCTGTCAGCGAAAATTTTGGAAACAAATCCGCCGTCGCCACGCCGATTTGCGCCGTCGCCGCCGCAAGCTGCCGTTCCGCCTGCCGCACATCCGGCCGCCGCCGCAACAATTCCGCCGGCAACCCCACCGGCACAATCGGAAGCGGGTATTTCGCCTGCTGGGATTGCCCCAGCTCGCCGAGCAGCGCCCCGGGCGCCTGCCCAAGAAGCACAGCCAGATGATACGCCGCCGCCTTGTAGCCCGACTCCAGCGACGGCGTCGCCGCCTGCGTCGTCGCCAGCAGCGATTTCGCCTGCTCGACGTCGAGCTGGCTGGTCAGCCCGTGGCTGTAGAGATCGCTTGTCAATGACACAATCGACTCCTGCGCCTTGATGTTCTCCAGCGCCACCTGCAGCCGCCGCTCATACGCCCGCGCCTCCATGTAATTGCGCGCGATCTCCGCCTGCACGCTTAGCAACACATTCCGCCTCCCAAACTCCGACGCCGCGACTCCGGCCTTGGCGGCTTCCACGCTCCGCCGCACGCCGCCAAAAATGTCCAGCTCCCACGCCGCGTCGAAGCCCGCCTGGTAAACGTCCGCCTCCAACGGTATCCCCGGCGGAAACGGCGGAAAACCGTTGGCCGCGTAGCGCGATTCCGAAAACGACGCCGCTGTGTCAAGCGTAGGGCCCAGCCCCCCTCTCGTGTGCTTCAGCGCCGCTCGGCTCTCCCGCAACCGCCAGACCGCCGCGCGCACGTTCAGGTTCGATTGGCTCCCGCGCGCAATCAGCGAATTCAATTCTGGATCGGCGAACGCCGTCCACCACTCGCCCCCCGCGACGCCAAGATTGGTCTCCCCGCCCGCCAGCGGCGACGCCCATTCCGCCGGCGCCTCTACTTTTGGACGGTGATAATTCGGCCCCACCATGCACCCGGCCAGCGCCACGACCGCCGCGATTAAAAATGCCGGGAAATGTTTCATTTGACAGGATGCTCGCGCTGGTTAGCCCCCTCCATCAGCCACAGAATCGCCTCGGTGGCGGCTTCCACCCCCATTTCCGTGTTGAGCATCGCGTGATAAAGATGCCGCACCGGCCACTCCACTTTGTAATAGTGCCGGATGAACTCGCGCCGCTCTTCGTCCACGTTGTCCACCAGGCGCAGCGCCTCCGCTTCATCCTTCACCCGCGCCAGCACCCGCTGATACTTCCACTCGCGCGACGCATACAAAAAAACGCAAAACGTGTCCGCGCGATTCCGCAAAAAATACGGCGCCCCGCGCCCGACAATGACGCACTGCCCAGCCGCGGCCGCTTCGTCAATCACCTGCTCGCTCAGGCAAATCAACCGGTCCGCGTCAACTATATCCCCGTCGGCCACCGGCAACGACCGCTCATAGCTGCCTCGCCAAAAAACCTTCGCCAGCCGGTAACCCCACGAATCAATTTTCTCCTCGCGCGACTGGCAGGTCTCCGGGCTGACCTTCGCCAGCCGGGCGATCTGCTCGGTCAACGCCTGGTCCAGCAACTTCCAGCCCAGCCTCTCGGCCGCAAGCTTCGCGATGTCCACGGCCCCCGTGCCATATTCGCGTTCAATCACAAGGATGCGTTTCATAACATCGTTTCAATGGGCGGCGACCGCGGCCCCGCCTCTCACGCCCCGCAGCAGCCACACGCCGATCGCGCAGCCCACGCCCATCCACATAAACATATAAAACAAATCTATAAATGCCCAATAACTGCTTTGCTGCTGCAGCGTGTTGTAAAGCACGGCTTGCGCACGCACCGTCGCATCCGGCGCGCTGAATTGCGCCGCAAACGCATGTTGCAGCACCCCGAGGCGTTGTATGTAGATCGGATTGCCAGGCGTGTAGTTCCCCGTCATATACGATTGGTGCGCCTGCGCAAATCGCTCCAGCATCGTCGCCACAAACGATATTCCTACGCTGCCCCCAATGTTCCGAACCAGATTCTGAATCCCCGCCGCGTTGCCGATCTGCTCGTTGCGCAACGTCCCCAGCGCCACAGTCGTCAGCGGCACAAACACAAAGCCCGTCCCGAATCCATTGAGGATGTTCGCCGGAACGATGTTGTCCATCGACACATCCAGCGTCAGCCGGCTGAATAGATACGCCGATCCCGAAAACACCACGAAGCCAAACGCCGCCAATCTGCGCCCGCCGAACCTCCCGATCAGCGCCCCCACAAGGAACAGCGCGAACAGCGCTCCCAGCCCTCGCGGGCTCACTGTCAATCCGGCGTCAAGCGCCGTATAGCCCAGCAGCGTCTGCAGAAACAGCGGCTGCATGGTGATCATTCCGTAAATCGCCATCCCGAACAAAAAGAACAGCCCGCAGCCGACCGCAAAATTCCGGTTCTTGAGAATGCGCAAATCCACAATCGGTTCCCGCGTGTTCAATTCCCAAATCACAAAGGCGATCAGCGACACCACCGAAATCCCCGCCATCCAGCGCAGCCAGATCGCGCCAAACCAGTCCGATTCCTGCCCTTTGTCGAGCAGAATTTGCAGCGTCGCCAGCCCAACCGCCATCAATCCAAATCCAATCGAATCGATCCGCCCCGGCCGCGCCTCCTTGATGTAAGGCGGATCCTCCACCAGCATCGAAATCATGAACACCGCCAAAATGCTCACCGGTATGTTGATGTAAAACGCCCAGCGCCACGACCACGTGTCCGTCAGCCAGCCGCCCAGCGTCGGCCCCAGAATCGGCGCGCACACCACCCCGATCCCATACAACGCCATCGCCGCTCCTCGTTTCGCCGGCGGAAAACTCTCCAGCATGATCGATTGCGACAGCGGTTGCAGCGCCCCCCCTCCCGCTCCTTGCAGCACTCGCGCCAGAATCAGCATCGGCAGGCTTCGCGCCGCGCCGCAAAAAAAAGACGACGCCGAAAAAATCATGATGCACGCCAGCAGAAACCGTTTCCGCCCGAAATACCGCGAGAACCACCCGCTGGCCGGCAGCACGATCGCGTTCGACACTAGGTAACTCGTCAGCACCCATGTCGCTTCCGACGGCGTCGCCCCGAGGTTTCCCGCGATGTACGGCAACGCCACCGACGCAATCGACGTGTCAAGCACTTCCATGAACGTCGCCAGCATCACCGCCGGCGCAATCAGCCACGGGTTGACGCGCGGTCGCCATTCCGCGTGCGACGCGGCTGCCATTTCCGCGCTCATCCTTTTGGAATGCGGCAGCTTGCTGCCGCTTTTTGCGCGACGACCGTTCTCACCAATCGCGTTTCCCTCGTCATTTGACCCGCACCCTCGGCACAACCGACATCCCCGGCGCTATGTCGAAATTCGTTTGGTCGATGGGGCCGTCAAATATAATCTTGACCGGCGCCCGTTGCACCACCTTCACGTAGTTGCCCACCGCGTTCTCCGGCGGCAACAGGCTGAACCGCGCCCCCGATCCCGCCTGGAGACTGTCCACCTTCCCGCTAAACTCCTGCTTCGGATATGCGTCCACTCGAATCCGCACAGCCTGCCCCGGACGCATCTCCGTCAGTTGCGTCTCCTTGAAATTCGCCGTGACCCAGACGTTGTCCGGAACCAGCGCCAGCAACGCCTGGCCTACCTGAACATACGCGCCCAACTCCACCGTGCGCCTCGTCACACGCCCATCGATTGGCGCCGTGACCCTCGCGTAAGACAGGTTCAATTCCGCCTGGCGCAATCGCGCCTCCGCCCCGTCCACCTGCGCCCCGGCGGCTTCCACAGTCGCACGGTCCGGCTCCAATTGCGCCGCCGCCGCCTTCTCCTGGCTGCGCGCCACTTCCACATTCGCGCTCGCCGAACTGGCCTGCGTCTTCGCAAGGTCAAGTTGGCTGCGCGAAATCGCGTTGCTCTGCACCGTCACATATCGTTCGCGGTCCGCCTCCGCGCGCGACGCCATCGCCGCCGCCGACACCACGCTCGCCTTGGCCTGCTCCACCTTCGCCTCGTCGACGATGATTTGCGCCTTGGCCTGTTGCAGCCGCCCCTTCGCCGCAGCCACTTCAGCCCGCGCCTGCGCCAGCGCCGTCTGAAAATCAGCCGGATCCATCTCCACAATCAAATCGCCCGCCTTGATCCGCTGGTTGTCCCTCACCGCCAGCTTGACAACCGGCCCCGCCACCCGCGGGCTGATGAACGTCACATCCCCATCAATAAACGCGTCGTCCGTCGTCTCGTAAGGCGCGACATAACGTATAAAGTACAGGACTGCCGCGATCGTCAACGCTAGGACCACCACCGCGATCACAACGTAGAGCGCGCGGATTCGACGCCGCGGACGCGGAGGCGGCAAAATGGGCGTTTCGGGGACCAGCGGTCGCGGCGCATTGGCCGGTGGCGGTTCAGATTTCGGTTCCATGTTTGACTGTGCCCCGGGGGTGCGGTGGGGCGTAGGCCATTCGCGCTTTTAGTAATTCCACCGACCCGCTTTGTCGAGGCTCGGTTTTTCCAGATTCTGGTCTGGGGAGCGCGGCGTCTCGCCCGCCGCGTCCGGCGTCTTGCCGGACGCTTCACCTGTTGCGCCGTCTCGGATTTTCCCCGATGGCGACTCCGTGCCCGCGCATTTACGTTTTTCCCGGAATGAGAAGGTTTCTCAAGATTGGGCGGGGATTCACGGCCCTGATGGGTTTGGCGCTTCTTTTGGGCGTGGCCGGCTGCGCCACTTCCGGTTACGTCGAGACGGGTCCGGACTGGTGGGGCCCGGATTATTACGGGCCGGGCTTTTATGGCGATTGGGGCCCCGACGTGTACGTTTTTGGGCATGGCCGCGACCACTTCCACGATCACGCTTTCGCCCATCGCGGCTTTCAGAGCCGTGGCGTCGCCGGTTTTCACGGCGGCGGCGGCGACAAGATCCTCGACGACTCCAATTTTGAGGCCTTCCCCTTGGGGTCAGAGTTCGACATTCGACATTTCGAGCAATTCCCCTCTCTGCCGCAGGCCTAAGCCTTGCCTTGACGTGTTGTATTTACCAACATATATTCCGCTATAGGGCTTTTAGGGCCGTTCGTTGAAATGGGCGATCAGGGTTTCAGAATTCCTCGCTAAAAGCGGGTCTGCCTCGTTTTGCCTCGCGTCCGTTGCCGTTTTGGAGGATCGCATCGCCGGAGCGAAGCGCCGTGGCGCGGCGGTGCGTTGCCAAAACGCAAAGCTGCTCAAAGCTAATCAAACCTCCAGAAGCTATCCGTGCGATGATTGCCGGTTGTTGCGCGCCACCCTTCGCGGGGGGGGAGAATCCGTGGGGGGGCGACCGGTGCGCCACAGTCTTGGCAAAACCGCCGAAACTCACCCACACATTCGGCGTTATCGTTACCGATTTGCGACTTTCCCCGATTGTCGCTCCCCATTTACCCTTAAATTGTCCCAATTATGGCGTCCGCCTGCCGTCTATCGCCAGATGCCGCACCTCACGCCGCCGCCAACCCATCCCCTAGTGGGAAAATGCTGTAAACTCAATAAAAACATCTATATGTTGTGGTTTTTCCGTTCTTTTTCCTTTACAACCTACTATGAATTTAGTCTTCTTCCCCTGCAATGTATCTGAAGAACCTCACGGTGCTTGGGTTTAAGTCGTTTGCCGACAAGACCTCGCTGAATTTTCAGCCTGGCGTGACTGCCATCGTCGGTCCAAACGGCTGCGGCAAGTCCAATGTTTCCGATGCCATCCGCTGGGTCCTGGGCGAACAATCCGCAAAAGCCCTCCGCGGCGGCGAGATGTCCGATGTTATCTTCAACGGCGCCGATTCCCGCAAAGCCCTCAGCATGGCCGAGGTCTCCCTCACCATTGGCGGCGTCGACTCTGAAGGCCTCACCGCCGCAGGCGTCGAAATCGCCTACAACGAAGTCACCCTGACGCGCCGCGTCTTCCGGGACGGTTCGAGCGAATATTTCCTCAACAAGACCCCTTGCCGCCTTAAGGACATCCAGCAGCTTTTCATGGGCACGGGCGTTGGCCGCTCCAGTTACAGCATCATGGCGCAGGGCAACATCACCCAAATCCTCTCCAGCAAGCCCGAGGATCGCCGCCTGGTTTTTGAGGAAGCCGCCGGCATCACCAAGTTCAAGGCGCAGAAGAAGGAAAGCCTCCGCAAGCTCGAAGCCACTGAGCAAAATCTCCTGCGCGTCTCCGACCTGATTCGCGAAGTCAAGCGCCAGATCGGCTCCCTTCAGCGCCAGGCCGGCAAAGCCCGCCGTTACAAGCAGCTCATGCTCGAGCTGCAACACCTCGATACCCAGCTCGCGCGCCACCAGTTCGACGTCCTCCAATCCGAAATCCAGGCGCGGCGCGATTCGCTTGACAAACTCCGCGGCGAAATCGAAGCCTCCTCGGACGCCGTCTCCCGCGCCGACGCCGAAATCGCCATCCTTCGCGAGCAGCTTTCCGAGCAGGAGCAGCACGTCAACACCCTCCAGCAGCAAGGCATGGCCCTGCGCGCCGAATCCGAGCGCCACGAAAGCCGCATCCAGTTTAACGAAGACCGCCTCCGCGATCTCGAATCCCAAAACGCCCGCGCCACCAGCGACATCGCCCAGGCAGAGGAGCGCAAACTCACCGCCGAACAGGAATTGGCTATCGTCACTGAGCGCTTGACAGCGTCTTCCGCCGCCCTTGAATCTCACCGCCAGGCCCTCGAACAGAAACGCCAGGCCCTCCAGGCCATTGAAGCCGGTCTCCGCTCGCGCCAGGACGCCTTGCGCCAGGCCCAAATGCAGGCCTTCGACGCCGCACAGCAACTCAGCCGCGTCCGCAACGAGATCAACGCCCTCGACCTCCAAAAAGAAGGCAACGCCGCGCGGCTCCAAAAACTTTCCGCCGAGAAAATCCAGCTCGAAGAGGAGCGCGCCGGCCTCGGCGCCCGCCTCCAGCAATTTTCGGCCAGCGTGGAAGCCGAGATTTTGAGCGCGCAGACGCATCGCGGCACTGTGGAGGAACGGCAGCAGCGGCTGCGC
>Ga0265338_10007628_pt1 | contig 13354 bp, 22 predicted proteins | sample 42126metaG_FD_193579 | JGI IMG/M metagenome (GOLD analysis project Ga0265338, IMG submission 193579) | Rhizosphere microbial communities from Carex aquatilis grown in University of Washington, Seatle, WA, United States - 4-21-26 metaG | ecosystem: Host-associated > Plants > Roots > Rhizosphere... | reverse complement strand
GTATACTAGATATTAAATAAAATATAGTTTGATTTGCTTCAGTGCGATATAATTCAATCCATGCATTGCTACGAATAGGCGGTTTTTTTGCAGTTACACGCAAAGTCACTGCTGTTACAGTGGCAGCATAGGTATCAACAGTCATTATTGTATCGCCACCACCACCTGCGGATGAACCTTGCGTAGGATTAGATAGAGTAAGTGTAGACCCAGTAATAGCTGTGATGATTGTTCCAGCTAGAATATTACCTGGTGTAGTTACATCCGTTATAACTTGTCCCACCATAAATCCGGGCATGCTACTCATAGTTATTTGAGTTGCACCGCTTGCAAATACAGAACCTGCCGATATGGCTGTTCCACCAGATAGTATCTCTGTAACAGGTATACTAGGTGCAGATCGGTGGATTTGTCCAAAATTATCTGGCCATGCATAAACTGTGGTCCATTGGTATTGTCCGGGAGACAGGGCACCACCAGTACCGGCAGTAACTACGGTAGGTTGTTCTGGAAAAAGATGATAACCCAGTTCTACAGCAGAAATACCGTCGTACATAGAAAGAAATCCGCCAGTGATCTGGAGTCCATTCCCGATAGAAACTGACATTATGTTCTTAGGATTTAAGTTAATTACACCTTGCATTACACCTGTTAAAAAGAAATTTCCGCCCTCAGTAGTAGCAAAAAAATCCTGTTGCAAGTAAGAAATTTGATATTGTCCGGGTGAAACAAGATTAATTTGTGGAAGAACTGATTTGGTAGTCAGGCCCCCTCCCTCCAGTGGTGCGAGCTTAAGCGCCACTATACCATTCTGATTAATCAAGAAATAGGTTGGCTGAAGGGGACCTTGATAGGTCGCCATTACAAAAATATTGGTACCATAGACAAAAGCTTTGCCGCCTAATCCTACAGATCTAATTACAGTAATAGGTGTACCGACTACACCAGCTATTGTGGCCATATTGGAGCGAATAAAATGATTATAGGTTATCGCAGCAGAGATTTCATAGAATATAGTGCTCACAAGTGTAGTCTGTAGGCTATCTCCAGGACTAGATGCTGATGCACCTGCAGTGGGACGAGACAATGTTACGACATTGCCATTTATAGCAGTTATTGTTGTATTAAATGAAATATGGCCACTAGTTGTAAGATCTATTATGGTTTGTCCAATAATTAGTCCGGCAGTGTTATTTACAACTATTTGCGTTACACCGCTTGCAAATACTGAGGAAAATGTTACTGGAGCCGTGCCTTGTACCGCACCGGTAATGTTTCGAACATTTGCAACTGTTTCTACAATAGTGGGGCCTAAAAGTGGGGAAGTGGGAAGAGAATATGCAAATATAAAATATTTTACTGCCGTACCATTATAATAAGAAACCCAAAGATTATTTAGAGCATCACCAAAAGTTGTAATAGTTACAGAAGCTGATTCTCCTGCAACAACTCTGGTAGCTGATAGATCCAGATATTGATCTACAGAAAGTACTGATATTCCACCGGAATCATTGTTGTATACTACAAATACTTTAGTATTTATGACTACAATATCAAAATTGGGATTTGATGCTGACACGTCAGAGGCAATTTCTACTCTAGTTCCTAAAACACTGGGATTTACAATCGTTATGGGGTAATAATATAATCCGGCAGTATTAGTATCATAAACAAATATCAGTAGGAAGTTTCCAATGGCAGCGCACCGAGGTGTTACACCTGTAGATAGGAGAGGTTGGTTAGAAACTATCTGAAGTTTTGTTGTCATATCTATGACTGAGTAACGCACGCCACCTTGGCTGTCTTCCCAAGCAAATATTTGCACACCTGTAGGGTGTGTTGCACTATCTTGGCATGTTTGGGCATAGTTATCGCGGATAACAGGAGAAGTGCTGAGGGAGAGATTAAATGTAAGACCTTTGTCTGACCAGGCAATTTCATCTGCACTATAACTATAAAGATTAGTACCACTATTTAGCACCAATTCTTGGTTAAAACTAGATAATTGAACCGCATTGGAGATTTTAGCTGTACTACCTATAATATTTTGAGAAAGTGGACTATCGCCAGGAACTTTACGAAGTTTTTTAGCCGTCTCAAATTTAGCGTTTTCCAAGAGCGCCAATTTTCCAGGTGCAACTTGAAAGGGATCAGTTTTGGTATCTAATCCACCAGCTAGAGGTATAGGAATAACTGCTTTTTCGAGTGCCATTACACAATCTCATTGACATAGAATACTGCATTTGACAGACTTATAGTAGTGGAAGCATTATCGACTTGTGCGACTAGTGTTAGTGTATGACTACCGGGACTAAGTCCTGAAACTAAAAATAGGGGTCCAGGACAACTAAAAAGTGCCCCACCATCACCAACTACATTATTACTGCCGTTATTAAAATCCCACCCATAACTAGTTCCACCATCGATATAAATGTATAGATGTCCTGCTACCCCAGTTGCACCATCAATAATAGCTAGACTGAAATGTGGTGATCCAGGACAGATTCCAATATAACAGGCATTTCCAACAAAAGTTTGGGTTAGTGTGGATATTACGAGACCTGAAGTAGAATTTGTGGAATGACTAAAATTGGGAGATGCTGCCAATGCCCTAGTTTGAATTTGAGTTGGTGTAATTGTACCAGGAGTAATAGTAGAACCCGGTATACCTCCTCCACTAAGAGCTGCATAAGACATCACACCTGTAGAACTAACTTGTAACAAACTAGTTGTAGATGGATTAGCAGTAGGCAAAGTCAAAATATAGTTTGCACTCAAAGATCCTGGCGCCTGTATTTGCACATAGTGGGAAGATGTTCCAGTGGGATATATGCGCAAAGCACCGGACCAGAGATTTGCAAAATTAGTGCCATCAGTAGTCATCGAATAAGATGAGGTCGCGCTAGTGTAAAATACTAAGGCACCCGAAGATACATAATCGCCACCAATACCGCCGATAGAAGCTGCATTAAGTGAAGCGCCGGATGTGATCTTGACTTGTTGCCCAATACTATTATTGTAATAAAAGTCGCCGCCAGATTCGTAAATACACCCAATATCTGTTGAAAGACTTAAGGGAGAAGTTTGATTCTGAAATCTTATAGAACGTGCATTTGTAAGATTATTGCCATTAAAGTTCACATCAGCATTTATATTGAGTCCAGCAGAAGGTACTGGTTCGCCTTGACCAGAAGTATGATTGTGACTATCTACTAAAAAGAGCGCGGCATTTAATTCTGACGCCCAAGCAGGACCTAACTCCAGAGTTGGTTCTGGAAGGGTTAGGTTCATATAAGGTGTAACAGTCGTGAATGACATATTTAATCCTTAAAATAAAAAGATAATTGCATTGGCTGGGCTACTGGAGTTTAATGTTATGGTAGCCTTTGCATAACTTACCCTATATATGGTTGTTGCAGCGTCAATATCTGTAACTATAAAACCTTTTGGCACGGCACCTAATGAATGATTTATGACATTTGCACCAGATGTTAGTGACGTTGTAACGAACACCCCATTTCCAGGCGTATTTCCAAGTTGGGTCTGTATCTGTGAAAGACTCAAGATTATATTATTTTGAAGTTGATTCACATCAGAATCAGAAGATTGTACTTTAGATGTTGCAATAGTTGAGAAGGCCATTAGTAACCGCCCCCAAAACCATTGTTACCTTCCCCACCATTATCCCAATTACTTGTTGCAGAAACATCTGCTGTTCTAGCTGCTGTACCAGGATCGCGATTTGCGGCAATATCTTGAATGCGTTTTTTGAGTGCCTCTTTGCGTAAAGTGAGATTACTTACATCACTTTCTTCTTTACCCATTATCTTAAGTGCCGCATCTACAACTGGATACTCTTCCCAACCGCTGATTCCATCGATTTGTGTAGCATAGGAAAACATTTTAAAAACACCATTGACAGTTCCAGATAGCATTGGATTAGATAGTGTAATAGTTGTAGATCCAACTGCAGTTATAGTTGTGTTATCTGGGACACCAGGCCCAAAAAATTGCATCCCTACTTGAGGAGTTAATATATCAGTAACTGATATAGTGACACTATTGATTGTACTAGTAGCAATAATTTGTGACACTAGATTTACTGGGCGAGGAATATACCACAAGCGTATTGGTTGTCCACTTTGTGGAATAGGAGTAAAATATAGATTATTTCCAGAAATTCTGTAGCGAAGATTGGTAAAACCCCAAAAAGATGCAAAATTCGGAACTGCGAAGCGATTTCTTTCTGAAAATGGAAAGGATTTTAATGTTACGTACCCTTGAGGGTTCATCTGATTTAATTGGTAATCAACTCCAAGCAATTTATAAAATGGTGCTGCAATAAATGGATTATTGTTCTCATCAGTGAAAGTCAGGACACCATCAGGTAGACTATACAAATCTTGTTGAGCAACAGTTAAAAATGAGGCGCGTCGTGCAACATAGAAATCTTCGCCATACGCACCGACAAGCATATCATATAATTCTTTATATGAATTAGAAAGATACGTCGCGACTTCGAGATCAGTTACAAACTGACTATTTACTTGATCTGATTCCTGTCGAGTTTGATCAATAAGATCTGACAGGGTCACTATACCGGCGGTACTCATTTTTTATCCCTGCCTAAATGAGATTATTCTTTGTCCGAAGGTTCCATATCTTTGGATTCGTCTTCTTTTTCTTTCTCGGCGTGTAGTTCGTGTTCAGAGAGGAAAGAATCCATGTGCTGCACAGCTGCTTCATGATCGTGATTATGAATAGCAGCAATCATTGCTTGCATATGCGCACCTTTTGCTTCCATATTGGGCATTTCAGATTTGCCTACGGTTTTTAATTCGCCGCCTTCAGAAAGGTGTGGCATCTTTTCAACGCCAGGTTTTCCAAACTTTGAGAGGATCATGCGAACAGCTTTTTTCTTCTCGGGTATAATCATTTTAAACTCCTAATTATGTTGCATCCAATTGAGGTACTGGTAATACCTGAATTGTTGCAGGTGTCACAGGAATACTATTCCCGAGGTTATCATAAAGAATTGCCGAAACTGTGAAGGTGCTAGACCCGCTATCAGAATGGCATACAGCATCAAAATTGTATTTCGCTACGCCAGCTACCTGTAAAAGATTTCCCTTGTAAACATCAATAGAGCTGAAGTCCACAGAAGGTGCTTGTGGAGGTGAGGTGCTTAAAAACAACTGTGGTTGTGCAGTTGCAAGATTTATAAGGCCCGAACCACTATCAGTTACAGTAATGGTGGCCATAAACCGGGCGTCTTTCTGAATCGGCCCAACAGGTTGGCAAGTTACAACAGCTGATTGACTCATTTACACTACCTCAAAATATTGGTAGTACGGGCAACACTGTTACCGTAGCTACTGTTGGTGAAATTTGTTCGCCATCATTGGCAAGTATTAGGCATCCCACATCGTAAGTGCCTGTGGAATCCTGATCTAGTTGATTCATAGTGCTAGGTTGATAGATTGAATAACTAAAGCGTATATTCAAAGAACCCCCAGCAGGTACAACATTATTAAACCCTTGAGTTAAAGGAACTGCGCCATATGAAACTGAACTCCCATCCATTGGAATAGGATTACCTGTGAAGTTGACTTTTGGCAATACCTGCATGACATTGATATCAGTGCCGCTACTATTGCTAACTGTAAGTACCGCATTTAGCACCTGCCCCACTGTTATAGTGGAAGAAGAGATTGCGATTGAAGCTGTAAGAGCCATCTAATTCTCTCCTTAAAAAATTGGTAATACGGGCAAAACTGTTAATTGCACTTCTACAGGTTGGATAACTGATCCATCAGAGCCGTAAATTATGGCGCCGATTGAATAACTACCTGAACTACCAGCAATTTGACCACTATTTTGTTGAGTTGACATAGTAGCGGCTGCAGAAATAGTTACGGCGCCATTGAGGGCTAAAAGTCTTCCACTCGTTGCGCCAGAACCGCCATTTTCTGTAATACTAGTTTGAGCCAAAGTATTTCCATTAAATGCGCTTCCCGTTCCAAGAGTAGCTGAACTTCCCACTTGCCAGAAAACATTTCCTGGTACTGCACCATTTATAAAAACGACAGAGGAAGCAGATGCAGTAGTAAGTGTGCTACCGATCTTAAAAATAAATACAGAATTAGGATTACCGGCACCATCCAAAGTTAATGTGCCAGTAAGACCTGCAGAAGTCGCGAAATTGTACACACCTGCAGTGAGAGTCTTTCCACCCAAGTCTTGACCAGAAAGATCCATTGTGGTAGGTTGAGCAAGTAAAAAATTATAAGCTGTTTGCAAATCGATTTTAGCTTGTACTGCAGCTGGATTGTCTACATTTTGCGTGCCGTTTAGTGTCCATCCACCAGAAGTTACAGAACTACCAGGAGAAAGACCTACATTGCCGTTAATAACACTGGCACCAGTATTAGTGATGGCAGAACCAGCTAAAATAGCATAACTGTCGGCAGTTCCAAGAGTCGGCCCAGTATAAGGATTTCCATTAGATTTACCTGAAGGTGCATGAAAAATGTTTGTGAAAGACCAAACGGCAGAACCGTTGGCAGGCACCAAAGTATTCATTCCCTGACTCAGCGGAACTTGGCTAAGAGCATAAGAACTGGCATCTTCTGGACGAGGATCGCCAGTTTCATAAGCATAGGGACTAATAACAGCTATACCAGCGGGACTTCCGCTAGAATTACTTACTGTAATAGTAGTAGTGGAGGGCTGCCCAATCGTTGTTTGCAACGTATTTAAGGCAAGTACAGCGGAAAGACTCATAATTCCTCCTAAGGAATCGGTAAAACAGTTAGAGTTACGGGAGTAGGTGAAACGCTGCCACCTGTGCTATATACTGCACAAGATACACTAAATGTAGCTGCCTTTGGTCCCGTAGGACTGGATTTAGGTGCATGCACCACTAAAGGAAAGCCAAAATAGCCCGTTGCACCGGCCAAAATTAGGGGATTGGGTATACCTGGATTACTAGTTGCATGGGAAGTAGCATCTTCAGCAGGAGAATCACCTACAGAAACGATAGAAGGTGCTACACCTGTAACATTAATAGAAAATGCGTTATTATTAGTCACAGCAACCTGTCCTGAGAGATTCTGATGAATCCCCACAGAGGTCTGCGATAAAAGTAACGTTGCAGATATACTCATCTATATTCCTAATTAGGGCGCGCTAGAGTTTTTAAAGGCGAAGTCAATATAAAGTTGCTCGCCACTAGCGGGATCAGTGGGTGTACTTGCAGTGTAAAACTGGATTATAATGTTAGCAAGTGCAGGATTTGAAATGTTGTTGGCTACAACGTACATTCCAGGGGCTGCGGGCTGCGTAGCATTCGAAAATACATGGTTTACACACAACAGTTTGAAATACGTATCTAGCGAACTAGAGGTCGTACCGAACACCACTGTATAATTACCCGCACTGTTGCGAGTCATTGATACAATACCCTTCGAATTTGGGATATCGAGGGTGGGTGCACCAGTAGATCCAAATGTAACGTGGCCGAAAATGTCCACTACACCGGGTGCCATTGCGAACTGTTGGTTGTTAAATCTCCTGTTAGCTATAGAATTACCCTACCTTTTTTGGTGAAAACTTCACCACGTTGGTATTAGAAGCCGCCAACTCGGAATAGAAATTAATATAATTTAATAGATTTTGAATACTTTCTTGCTTTTCTTCTAACATGCCTAAAGCCACATTACAGGGAATACAAAGAAGTCCACGAACTTGTCCTGTAATATGATTGTGATCTACGGCGAATACACGGTCAAATTCACTTTGATGCTTCTTACAAGAAGCGCAGCAGTGATTTTGAGCCTCGAACATCGCCCTATAAGTCGTTAGATCAATCCCGTATTTACGCTTTAAGTCCCAGTCTCTAACCTTATCAGGGTTGTTCGCTTTCCATCTTCGATCTTGTTCCTTAACCTTATCCGGGTTATTACGAACATAGATGCTCTTGCTTGCCTTAACACATTCTTTACAAGCACTGGAAACTCCGGCCTTTGAGTCGGAATATTGGGTTATTGCGCGTTTTTTGGGATAGAATTCATGCAGCGCTTTTTCAGTGCTACACTCCCCACATGTTTTAACCATTTATCTCCTTTAACCTGGTTCAATGCCAGGAGGTTGGATACGATTTTATGGCTCCCCAGCGATAAAAAAGGACTGGCACACGGAATGCATGCAGATGTCATACCTATGGACACCACTCGAATTACAAATTGTAATATGTAATATGTGAATGATTAGAGATAGTTAGACGGAATTAGGCATGATCCGGCATGATTGAGCAAGGATTACTTGCGACTGGGACTTTTTCCGAATTTTTTCGTGTAGTTAATACAATCTCGACATTCGCGCTTTAAAGGTGCTTCTTTATTGGATGGTATGGAGGATTGTTTCTTGAAATAGCCGCAAATATCGCACGGTGTCTTGGTGTTGGCCGCAAATGTCTTAATGTTCGCGATATCTTCTGCGGTTAGTTGTTCCATTGGGTTTTGTTCATCTACCATATATTACTCCCTATAAGACATTTCTGGGTGGGGTTCATTATAACATTTTCCATCAACTTTAAACCATTCATCAAATTCATGGGCTTCTAATTCTCTTATATATCTACGTATCTGGGCAATATATTGTGCAACGGGAAGCTGGTTAGTAAGTGGGTCTTCAAATCTAGTATATGATGATATGGGCACTTCATGCGTAGGATCATTCACATCTGGTACAAGCATCACTATGGTTAAATTCACATGATTAGAGTCGGATGCAGGCGAATATCTAAAACTAAAATTCTTTTTGTAAGAAATTGATTGAAGTGCCAAGTCTAAATTATTGAGCATAACCATGACTAACCATATACAGCACTATTAATTGCCCAAGAAGATAGCCAAATGTAAAAATCAGTGTTAATGTTGCTAGGCGTTCAAGTATTTGTAGCATCTTCAGACTCCCATTCATTAACTACGTATTTATCACCATCTTCGAACTCAAAAAATGCTGCAGGAGGTGCCATTCCTTGAACTTCAACATAAGTCAAAAGTTCCTCCGCTAACACCAAATTATGCTTGGGCGTTAATACATTTATTCCCAAAGATTCTAGATATAACGCGATTCTTATAGTCATATCACTTCTTCGCACTTGATTTCTCCAGTCTTAAAAGGACTTCCCTAATTTCTACAATACTTCTGTAAATAGCAGCCCAAGCTTTGGCCAATTCATCATCTAGTAATAAAGATTCATCAATCTCATTTACAGCTACCGCAATTTTACTAAAGTCTTTTTTACTTAAGTACACTAAAGATATCCACCAAATCCTATAGTAGCATTAATTATGTTAGGAAACAAGTATGTATTTACTTTAATGAAGTTTTTGGGCCCTAGCATCCACCTGTAATTAGCCTCAAATCCTGCTAATAGCACGTATCCATTAATATCGTTCATTGGAGGTAGAATACCCGCACTCATAAAACTGCTGTCATTTTGATGGTATGCACCAAAAGCTACGCCTATTTGACTTGATTCACCCATGGCGCCAAAACTATAGATGCCGCCCAATATGCCAGATTGCACAGAATTATTGCCCATAAAAATTGTATAGGAATCGTATACGATTGTATCCTCTTCGGTGTATTTGTATCCAACAAGAGGATTTAAAATTAGGCCTTGGGCAAGTTGGTTTGGATAGGTTGTATTATCCAGATAGTGCTTAGTAAGACTTCCGACATCCACCTCAAAGGTGTCTTTTGAAAAGCCCTCATTGCTCCACCCCACTAATAGACAGATTAGGACTATTAACATCTTAGATTTAGACTTCATCATGTTTAGACCTTTCATTTCTCCAATTATTTCTTACTTAATGAATCTGCAATACCCGCAATGCACATGCATGCAAAGAATGTATAACAAAATAAAAATATTGGGTGTTCTTCTACAAAAAATCTAATGACTTCCATAAATCCTCTATAGTTGGTTAAGGATATCTTCAGCAAAATATCTCGGTATATAAACTTCATTGATTTTATCTAGATTTACTATACACCTATAGGGGCCATTAAGAAGATCTAAATCTATGTATTGTATCTTGGCACCATAGGCTGCTTCAATCTCTCTATACTTTTTATTCGATACTATCTTAATTTCAGGTTTCATATTACTCCTTTTAAGGGTGGCTCCGAGGGATGGAATCGAACCATCGTCTCCGAATTAACAGTTCGGCGCTAGACCCTCCAGCTACCTCGAATCTCTTATTTTTTCTAGGTGTTTTTGAACCTGTGTTACAATTCGTTTTGCACCATAACTAGGGAAGATTTTAGAAACTTTGGTTGCCGCAATTTCTTCCAGCTTTTCTTTCATTGTGCACTCTCTTTTCAAAGATGCGCGAAGTTCTCTTATTAACCATATAGTTTCTTGTTTATGGGCATTTTGTAGATGAGTTGCTAGATGCAATTCAATGGCTATCATTGTTTCTTCGAGGTGGGTCATTTAATCCTCGAACCGTTGCCCGACTTCTTAGTGCTAGATTTCTTATGTTGTGCCATGTACACACCTCATTTAAATTCACATTTCTGTTGCATCGCCGCACACATCACTTCCGCAATATTTCTAGCCCCTTCTCGCAGGGGATTTAGTACGAAGATAGAATACAAGTATAGCAGAACTATGTTTACAAGTATAGAGTAAAAAAGGTATTTCATTTATTTTGTGTCTTTGTAAACTCTGCATTATTAAGCATAATAGTTAACTTATGACGTTTAAGGTTAACTACATGTATAATAGCCCTGTTATCATGCGCGCCTATCCAATAAAAGCAATCCTTTGTAACGGGTATTATAACAACTTTAAATAGTTTTACAGAGACGTAATTTAAATATGTCCAGAAAGATTGAAGTTTCATTTGATTTCTTTGAATTGCGTGGCTTCGACCCTAGTGCCGCATTTACATATAAATCCTAGGTCTGATATTAGACCATGAGATTTATAATATGTGACATCTTCCTTAGCATGGATACATTTTATATTGGGTTCTATTGCGATTAAAAGGGCTTTGGAATCAGTTTCGACACCTCCAGAAAAGAAATTATCTGCAGCAGCCCATCTGGGTATGAAACCAGTAGCTTCATCATGTTTATCGTTTTTAGTTACTCCGTACACCACTTTGCCTTCTCGTTTCAATTTCTCATTGGCATCTTCTACGATTCTATTTATATCTGTGGGCAACCAACCAATAGCGGTGCATAGGTCTCCAGATTGTCCTACTTCACTAACAAAGTCTTCTGGTTTGAAAAATTTCATGTAGTTAGTTTCTCACAATCTAAGGGTTATGTCAAGTGCAAATATGCTTTAACTGCAGCTAATAGAACCGGATTATCTAATATAGCAATAGCTGTATTACAACCAGTACATAACAAACCTCTGACTTCCTTAGTTAAATGACTATGATCTACAACCAATTTTCTCTTGCTTGGTTGCTTCTTACAAATAGCGCAACCGCCATTTTGTCGCGCTAAAATCATCTCATATTGTGCAGAGTCAATACCATAACGATGCTTTAGTCCCCTATTGCGAGCTTGAGCATATTTTTCGGGATGTGTTTGCCTATAGGTTTTCATATAGTCATTATAAACTTGCCGTTTTCGTTCTCTCCAAAGCTGCGTGCCTGCTTGTTTGCATTGCTTGCAGATTGTGCCATGCCCATCAGCTAATCCCATATCCTTAAAGAATTCATCAATTGATTTAGTTTGTAAACATTTGTTACAGGTCTTTGCAACTTTACTTATTAAACCGATACCCTCTTTTCTCTTATTTCTTTCAACTTGCTTGTATGCTCTACGACAATCATTACAATGAGATTGCATACCATCGATGTTACGTTTGTCGGGACTATAATTGGTTAGATCAAGGTTACGTTGGCATTTTGTACAGGTTTTCATACTTCTCTCCTTAAAGTTATACATACAGATTACTATGTAATTCCTCTAAAGTCAAGAATATTCTTTCCATCCCGGGTACAAAAAACCCCCAGATTTCTCTGAGGGTCTTTTGCTGTTAACTACTTGTAATTACTAGTTATGACGAGAGTTGAACGTATGCATTCCACCCCGGGGCATTACAAGATAAATTGGCATAATATGCCACCCTGACTTCACCTGCGTCTGCGTTAAAGACCCGCAGCATCTCTAACCCGTCGCCATAACGAAGGATTTGAGGTGCATCCCCCAAACTTTCCAAACACCATGACTTCATCGTCAATAGGTAGGCAGTCTGAGAAGGGCAGTTACGATCAGGGAAACACTTAATCATGCTGTTAGCCCCATTGACCTGGATACCGCGAAATTCGATTTCAGCAGGACCCTTGTGGTCAATATACACAACTTTGGCACCCAGAGATTTCTCAAGGGCACTATAAGAAGCATATGACATAACACACACATCAGGTTTTCCACCTTCACGAGCTAACAACGAGCTAGCATCAATGAGGGCTTCTTCGATGGGTTGAGCTGAACCGTTGTAGCGCACGCCAGCGAGACGAGTACTATCAACAGAACGATTCACACCAAAGAAGTTATCGCTGGAGGTTGGTGCAACTTGTGGTAACCATGCAGCAAGACCTTTGATCTTAGCATTGTTATCACCTTGCACGAGCAAGAAGTCATTAGGAGCCCAAGCAGCAGGAGATGCAGCGGCACCGCCCATTGATGTGGACACCGTGATGATTCCACCGCTACGATCTACGGCTACAACGTAACCAAGAGCAGCGCGGGGTGTTCCGCCGTCAGTAGCATTGGCTTGAAGCACTTGATTGACTTCAAATTGAACAACGCTATTAGGATCGGTCAAGGGAATAACACCGCTCGTGATTGAGAGGATGTTACCAATTGAACCTGTTCCACTGCGGAAGAGTGAGGAAGCGAGAGACAGAGTGATTGAGGTGATGGCACCGTCGATCAAAACTTTGCTACCTTCCAAGAATGACATTTTGTCAGTGCGGGAAGCGAGCATCGTTTGGTTATCGATTTGAGCAATCGAGTAATCTGAAGCACGGGTCAGAAAGAATGATTCGATCTGAACAGGTGATTGGTTGTTCTGAGCGTTTGAGAACGTAGCAGAACGGCCTTGTGAAGCACCAGTGATAATCGGGACGGGTTTATATTTTCCGCCGAAATCAGTGTTCTTTTTTACCATGGCCAAAAAAGGATTGTCATTATAAACCAGGTTTTCGACTGTCTGTTTATCATACAATTCTTTTAAGGCAGCATTCATGGCGGCTGAGTCTAATGTTTGCGACATAAAAGTTCCTTAAGTAAGACATCATCAAGTACAGGGCCATAC
>Ga0265338_10007627_pt1 | contig 13356 bp, 10 predicted proteins | sample 42126metaG_FD_193579 | JGI IMG/M metagenome (GOLD analysis project Ga0265338, IMG submission 193579) | Rhizosphere microbial communities from Carex aquatilis grown in University of Washington, Seatle, WA, United States - 4-21-26 metaG | ecosystem: Host-associated > Plants > Roots > Rhizosphere... | reverse complement strand
CCCGGCCCTCCTCGGACCTGCCCCGGCGCGCCCCGTTGAGCTGACCCGCTAGATAACAGCAAGAAACATGGGTGCCTGCCTGCCGCGCGGGCGCGCCGGTGAGATAACAGCAAGAAGAGCCGCTTTGCCGCTCCAGTGCCTGCCCCCGCGGGGGTGGTTGGAGGATTGGGCCGCCCATGGCCGGCCCATTCTTCCAACCAGGGGGGCCGTGATTGCATCTCTAGAAGATAACAGCAAGAAGCGCGAGCGCGTCCCGCCGGGGAACCGAGCCGTAGGTGACCGCCAGCACCGCTAGCGAGGCAGTCATCGAGATAACAGCAAGAAGCGCCGCCCGAGCTATCGAGGTCGCCGACCACTTGCCGGATAACAGCAAGAGGCGCGCAGCGCGACGGCCTGGCCGGCTGAACGGCCTGGCCGGCTGAACGGCCTGGCCGGCTGAACGGCCTGGCCGGCTGAACGGCCTGGCCGGGAGAACCGCCCGGCCGGGAGAACGCGCGCGGCCCCGGTTCCCGCTAAGGGGGACCGGGGCCGCGCACGCCCGGGGTTAGCCCAGGATCTTGATGTTGGCGCCGCCGATGTCGCTGGTCGCCAGCAGCGTCGGGGTACCGTTGCGGACCTGGTAGAAGCCCATTGGCATGTGGGTCAGGCCGTGGGTCTTCAGGTCGAAGGTGTAGGTGCCGGCCGCGGTGGCGGTGCCGCCCTTGAGGCCGACCGTGGTCGGGTTGGCTTCGAGCGCGGCCTGGATCTGCGCCCCGTCGGTGACGTCGCCGCCCTTCGCCTTGACCGCCCGGTAGAGCTGCCAGAGCAGGAACACCGCGTCGTAATAGCCCGCGCTCTCGTAGTCCGGGGTGGCACCGGGGAAGCCGTTGTTGCCGTACGTCGCCTGGTAGGTGCGGACCATGATCTGCGCCCAGGGGTTGGCGCTGTTGGCCGCGAACTGGTCGATGCCGCCCAGGTAGACGTTCTCGTAGGCGCTCGCGCCGGCGATCTTGGCGACCGGTGACAGCATGCCGTCCCAGGTGATGACCGGCTTGCCGATCCCCGAGGTCTGGTACTGCTTGAGGAAGTAGGCGATGTCGTTGCCGTCGATGCCGAGCGAGATCGCGTCGAAGTCGCCGGAGGCGCGGATCGAGCTGATCACGCTGGAGTAGTCGGTCGCGCCGGCCTGCGCCAGCACCACGTTGACGACCGAGGCCCCGCCCTCCGCCAGCAGCGCCTTGGCCGCGTTGGTGTACTGGGTGCTGGCCGCGCCGACGTTGTAGAAGACGATCACCAGCTTCGGCTGCTTCGCCTTCTGGGCCATGTAGGTGCCCTGCAGCTTGAAGCCGTCGATGCCCCAGTTGGCCCGCATGCCCCAGTAGTAGGGCACGCCGTTGCCGGGAGGCGCGTTGCCGCCGCCCGGGTCGATGCAGAAGTTGTGGTTCTTGGCGATGAGGTCCTTGGCGATGGTGCCCGCCACCTCGTACGAGGACAGCACCGCGGGCAGCCCGGAGAAGGCGACCATGGCATTGCGGACCTTCACCACATCGCTGCCGGCGCTATCGCGGAAATCGATCTGAATATCCGGGCCGCCGAGTGCCTTGACATGCTCCACGGCGAGCTTGGCGCCGTTTCCGAAGACTTCGCCGTACACCGATCCGGACGTGGAGAAGGGCATAATCGCGCCGATCTTCCACGTTTCGCCGGCGCCCGCTGACTTTGCGTCAATGGGCCCGAGGAATTTCTTGATCGTGGCGATATCCGTGGCGGAAAGGGTCGCGCTGCCGGCCGCTGGAGTGCTTGCCGCAGCGCTGCCCGCACCGCCGCTGGCGGTGCTCCCGGCGCTACCGCTGCCGCTGCTGCTGCACGCGCTAAGCAGCGGAAACGCAATGCCACCGGCCACCGCGGCGGCGGCGCCGCGCAGGAAGGTGGCCCGGCTTAGGCCGATCGCGCGACCCGGCGAAGACTCGTCGGGCCGATCTGAACTCGTCATCAAGTTCACCTCTGTTCGCTTAAATGCAGAGCACCCAAAAAGTGCCCTTAGCGAATATTAGACCGCCCGGTCGGTACAATCAACGCTTTGAATTAGCTATTTGCCCTTGTAAACGTTTCAATCGAGGCCGCAGTCCGCGGTAATGACGGAACGCAGTCAAGCCGCACCCGTTCGGATTAATTCAATAGATCAGCACGAACGGATGCGGCTTTCCCTCAGACTCGGACAAGTTCCTCCGCGGCCCGCTCGATCGACTGCCGGTCGGGCAGCCACAGCTTCTCCAGGTTGGGCGCGTAGGGGGAGGGGGTGGGCGGCGGCGCCACCCGCATCACCGGCGCGTCCAGCGACCAGAACCCCTGGTACGCCGCCAGCGCGGCGATCTCCGCGCCGATGCCGAAGTCGGTGACGCCCTCGTGCGCGATGAGCAGCCGGTTGGTCTTGGCCAGCGACGCCAGCAAGGTCTCCTTGTCCAGCGGGGCGACCGTGCGCAGGTCGATCACCTCGGCGCTGATCCCCTTGGCGGCGAGGGCCTCGGCCGCGGCCAGCGCCTCGTGCACCATCCGCGACACGCTGACGATGGTCAGGTCGGTCCCCTCGCGCAGCACCTTCGCCTTGCCCAGCGGGATCAGGTAGTCGGCGGGCGGCTTGGGGCCCTTCATCCCGTACTGCTGGCGGTTCTCGATGAAGATGACCGGGTTGGGGTCGAGGATGGCCGACCGCAGCAGGCCGTAGGTGTCGGCCGGGGTGGACGGCATCACCACGGTGAGCCCGGGCACGTGCGCCAGCAGCGCCTCAAGCGACTGGGAGTGCTGGCTGCCGGACGACCGGCCGCCGCCGAACTGGGTCCTGATCACCAGGCCCATCCGCGCCTTGCCGCCGGTCATGAAGCGCAGCTTGGCCGCCTGGTTGAGTATCTGGTCGAAGCAGACGCCGAGGAAGTCCAGGTACATCAGCTCGACCAGCGGGGTCATCCCGGCCATGGCGCCGCCCACCGCGAGGCCCATCACCGCGGTCTCCGAGATCGGCGTGTCGAGCAGCCGGTCGGGCCACTTGGCGTACAGGCCGCGGGTGAGCGCGAACACGTTGCCGCCCTTGCCCGCGTCCACCCCGGCCACGAACGCGTCCGGGTTGGCCGCGAGCTCGCCTTCCAGGGCGAGCCGGATCGCGTCCATGGTGCGGAACACCTCCGCGTCGGCGGCCGGCGCCCAGTCCGGCTCGGGGGTCTGCGGCCGGGGCGCGTAGACCGACGAGCGGAGCACGCTGATGTCCGGCGGCGGTGCCTGCCTGGCGGCTTCCACGGCGGCGTCGATCCGCGCCTGGACCTCGGCCTGGATCTGGTCCAGGTGGCCGGCTGGTACGCCGCGGCCGAGCAGCCGGGCGCGGGTGATCACCAGCGGGTCGCGCTGCTGCCACTGCGACAGCTCGTCCTTGGTGCGGTACTTCTCCGGGTCGCCCTCGTAGTGCCCGTGCCAGCGGTAGGTGCTGGCCTCGACGAAGACCGGGCCGCCGCCCGCGCGGACGCGCCCGACCACATCGGTCATCACCGCGGCGACCGCCTCGACGTCGTTGCCGTCGACCGCCACGTAGTCCAGCCCGTAGCCGGCCGCCCGGGCCGCCATCGGCACCGGGTGCTGGTCGGCGATCGGGGAGAACTCGGCGTAGCCGTTGTTCTCGCAGAAGAACACCATCGGCAGCCGCCACAGCGCCGCCAGGTTGGCCGCCTCGTGGAAGGCGCCCTGGGCGACCGCGCCGTCGCCGAAGAACGACACCACCACGCCCATTTGCCCCGCGCCGCCCGCCCCCGCGCCAGGCCCGGCCGCCTTCGCCCGCAACTGGGCCGCCAGGGCGGCGCCGCCGGCGATCGGCACGCCCGCCGCGACGATCCCGTTGGCGCCGAAGATGCCCAGGTCGGGGTCGGCGATGTGCATCGAGCCGCCCAGGCCCTGGTTGGTGCCGGTCGCCCGGGCCAGCAGCTCGGCCATCATCGGCTCGGGGGCCAGCCCCTTGGCCAGGCAGTGCCCGTGGCCGCGGTGGTTGGAGGTGATCACGTCGGTCACCTTCAGCGGCCAGCAGGCACCGACCGCCGACGCCTCCTGGCCGATCGACAGGTGCACGAAGCCGGGCACCTCGCTGTCGCGGTAGAGCTCGGACACCCGCTCCTCGAACAGCCGGATCAGGGTCATCCGCCCGAAGGCGTCGAGCAGGCTCTCCGTCGGCAGCTCGGGAGAATCCGTCGCGGCCGGGACCGTTGTTGCCTGCACCACTTAGTTGCCTTCCGCTTCGGTGTTGCCAGGGCTGGTGTCGACCGTGCTGGTGTCGCCAGCGCTAGTGCCTACAGTGCGCAGCTCGCGCTTGAGCACCTTGCCCGAGGGGTTGCGCGGCAGGGTGTCGATGAACACCACCTGCTTCGGGGTCTTGAAGCCCGCCAGCCGGAGGCGGCAGTGCGCGATCAGCGCCTGCTCGGCGATCTGCTGGCCCGGCTTGAGGACCACGAACGCGCGCGGCACCTCGCCCCAGCGCTCGTCCGGCATGGCCACCACCGCCGCCTCGAGGACCGCCTCGCACTCGTAGAGCACCCGCTCCACCTCGGACGAGGCGATGTTCTCGCCCCCGGACACGATCATGTCCTTCTTCCGGTCGTCGATGTAGAGGTAGCCGTCCTTGTCCAGGTGGCCGATGTCGCCGGTGCGGAACCAGCCGTCGGCGGTGAACGCGGCCGCCGTCGCCTCCGGGTTCTTCCAGTAGGAGGAGACCACCTTGGGGCCCCGCAGCAGGATCTCACCCGGCTGCCCGGCCTCGGCCGACACGTCGTCCAGGCCGACGATCTTGACGTCCAGGTTGAGCACCGGCTTGCCGACCGAGCCGATCTTGGACACCACGTGCGCCTGGTCGTTGAAGGTGTCGCCGGAGACGGTCTCGGTCAGCCCGTAGGCGTCGGCGAACCGCGCGCTGGGGAAGGCGGCGAGCAGCCGCTCGATCAGGGTCACCGGCGTCTTCTCACCGCCGCCGGTGATGAAGCGGATGCTGGTGGTGTCGAACCGGCCCAGCTCGGGCGACTGCGCGACCCCGTTGAGCACCGCGTTGACCATGGCCGGGGCCAGCCAGATGTTGGTCGGCCGCTCCCGCTCGATGGTGGCCAGCACGTCGGGCACGTCGAACTTGGGCACGATCACCAGGCTGCCGCCCACCCACCAGGTGCCGATGCCGGGCAGGTCGTACGCGCCGACGTGGTACATCGGCCCGGCCATGGCGGTGCGGTCGGCCGCGGTGATGCCGAACTCGGCCAGGTGCCCGATCGTCTTCCAGTAGAAGTTCCCGTAGGTGATCGGCACCCCCTTGGGGTGCGCGGTGGTCCCCGAGCTGTACATCAGCCGGTGCAGGTCACCCTCGGCGACATCGGCCGGAGGAACGGATGCCCCGGTATGCGCGCCGAGGAACGACTCGTAGCGCACGGCCCCCGGTACCGCGTCCGGCTCATCCCCGGTCAGCACCACCGTCCACCGGGCGGTCCCGGTCATCCGGCCGCTGATGGCGGCCACCGGCGCGGCGAAGCCGGGCTCGGTCACCATCGCCGCCGCCCCCGCGTGCCGGACGATGTACTCGATCTCGGGCTCGGCCAGCCGCACGTTGAGCGGGAGGAAGGCCGCGCCGACGCGGTTCACCGCCAGCGTGGTCTCCAGGAACTCGGGGCGGTTGCCCATCAGCAGGGCAACGATGTCACCCTGGCCGACGCCGGCGCTGCGGAACGCGGCCGCCAGGGCGTTCACCCGGTCATGGAGCTGCAGGTGGGTCAGCCTGGTATCGCGGAAGATCACCGCGTCCTCGTGCGGCGTGCGGTCCGCGTTCCGGTCCAGGGACCGGGCGAGGTTAAACATGACCATCTCCTTCGACGACCGCTCTCCAGGGAGTCACAGCAGCGAGTAGCCGCCGTCAACCGTAATCGTGGTGCCAGTAACGTACGCCGAGGCGGCGGAGGCAAGGAACAGGTAGACGCCGGGCAGGTCGGCCGCCGTCCCCCAGCGGCCGAGGGCGGTGTGCTCGGTGATGCCCTGCTCGAGGCGCTCGTTGCCGTGCCAGAAGGCGCCGAGCCCGGAGTCGAACCAGCCCAGCGCGACCGCGTTGACGGTGATCTGCCGCGGCCCGAGCTCCTGGGCGAGCGACCCGACCAGGGCGTGCGTGCCGCCCTTGGAGGCCGAGTAGGCGGCCAGCCGGCCGTGCGGCCTCATCCCGAGCACCGAGCTGGTGACGATGATGCGGCCGCCCGGCCCCATCCGCCCGGCGGCCGCCTTGGCGCCGAGGAAGGTGCCGGTCAGGTTGGTGTCGATGACATCGCGCCAGGCGTCGGCCGGCAGCTTGGTGATGTCCGCGTCCACCCGGGACACCCCGGCGTTGGCGATCCACACGTCCACCCCGCCGAACCGCTCGGTCATCCGCTCGGCCACGGTCTCGTTGAACAGCTCGTCCCGCACGTCGCCCGGGCAGACCAGGTGGCCGCCCGCCAGCTGGCCGGCCACCCCCTCGAGGGCGGGCTTGGACCGGGCGACCAGGGCGAGCCGGGCGCCGGCGGCGTCGAAGGCGGCGGCGAGGGCGCTGCCGAGGCCGCGCCCGGCGCCGGTGATCACCACCCGCCTCCCGGCGACGTCGGCCCAGCTGGCCGCGTTAGTATCAGGCACCGCTAGCAGCCGAGTTCGCGCGCGATGACCAGGCGCTGGATCTCGTTGGTGCCCTCGCCGATCTCCAGCACCTTGGCGTCGCAGTAGAACCGGGCGACGTCGCTCTCCAGCATGTAGCCGGCGCCGCCGAAGATCTGCACCGCCTCGCTCACCACCGAGGTGGCGACCTGGCTTGCCTTCAGCTTGGCCATCGCGGCCTCCTTCTTGAACGGCTTGCCCGCGTCGCGCAGCGCGGCCGCGTAGTAAGTGAGCCAGCGGGCGGCCTCGATCTCGGTCGCCATGTCCGCCAGCTTGAACTGGATCGCCTGGAAGTTGGCGATCGGCGTGCCGAACGCCTCGTGCTGCTTGGCGTAGGCCAGGGCCAGCCGCAGCGCGCCCGCGGCGGTGCCGAGCGACAGCGCGGCGACCGAGATCCGGCCGACCTCGAGGGCGGACAGGAACTGCCCGAGCCCGCCCCCGGGCTCGCCGACCACCTGGTCATCGGGCACGAACACGTCGTCGAAGAACAGGTCCCTGGTGTCCGCGCTCTTCCAGCCGATGCCGCGCAGCTTGGGCCCGAGGGTGTAGCCCTCGGCGCCCTTCTCCACGATGAAGCTGCCGAAGCGGGGCTTGCCGCCGTCGTCGGCGCCGATCTTGGCGAGCACGGTGACGCCGAAGCTCATGTCAGTGCCCGCGTTGGTGATGAAGGCCTTCTGCCCGTTCAGCTTCCAGCCGCCGGCCACCTGGGTCGCCCGGGTCCGCAGCGAGCGGACGTCCGAGCCCGCCCCCGGCTCGGTCAGCCCGAAGGCGCCGAGCTGGCGGCCCTCGGCGAGGGGGCGGAGCCAGCGCTCGCGCTGCTCGTCCGAGCCGAACAGCAGCAGCGGGAGGCTGCCGATGGTGGAGTGGGCCTGCCAGGCGGTCGCCACCGACGGGTCGACCGTGGCCAGGGCCTCGAGCAGGGCGACGTAGCCGGCCGTGGTGGAGCCGATGCCGCCCCACTTCTCCGGGATCAGCGTGCCGAGCAGGCCGAGCTCGCCCATGCCCCGCAGCAGCTCGGTTGGACAGCGCTCGTCGTGCCAGGCCTTGGCCGCGACCGGGGCGATCTCGCGTTCCGCGTAGGTACGGCCCAAGTCAAGCAGTTCGCCCTCGAACTCGGTGAGTGTGAAGTCCATGGCCCTCTCGCCCTTGCAGTTCTACACTGACTGGTCAGTACATAGTAGGAAGAGCACGGTCGCCACCGCAATGAGCAACCTGGAGGGACTCGATGACCGGCCGCGATGACACTGGCCCGATCGGGGCTGGCACTGCCCCGATCAGGCTCGATCCGTACCCGGCGGATGACCGCCTGGCCCTGCTGCGGGTCGACCGCCCCCCGGTGAACGCGTTCGACCAGCGCATGTGGGACCTGTTCGCTGACGTCGCGGCCTCGCTGCACGACAACACGGTGTACCGCGCAGTCGTCATCACCGGCGGCCCCAGGCACTTCGCGGCCGGGGCGGACGTGAAGGAGATGCTCGGGCTCGACCCCGGGCAGTTCGGCGCGCGCAACCGGGTGCTGCAGGGGGCGTTCCACGCCCTCGCCACCGCGCCCCAGGTGACAATCGCGGCGATAGCCGGCTACGCCCTCGGCGGCGGGTGCGAGCTGGCCCTGGCGGCCGACTTCCGGATCGCCGGGCGGTCGGCCGTCTTCGGGCTGCCCGAGATCACCCTCGGCATCATCCCCGGCTCCGGCGGCACCCAGCGGCTGCCCCGGCTGGTCGGGCCCGCCCGGGCCAAGCAGCTGATCCTGTCCGGCCGCACCGTCGCCGCCGACGAGGCCCTGGCGATCGGCCTGGTGGACCAGGTGGTCGACGACGACGCCCTGCTGGAGGCGGCGGTGCAGGAGGGACTGCGCTACGCCCGCGGCCCGCTGGCGCTGCGGCTGGCCAAGCAGGCGGTCGACGCGGCCCTCGACCTGCCGGTCGAGGACGGCCTCGCGCTCGAGGCCGACCTGATCACCCGCTGCTTCGCCAGCGAGGACGGGCAGCGGGGACTGCGCAGCTTCGTCGAGGAGGGGCCGCGCAAGGCGACTTTCCTCGGGCGTTGACGGGGCGTTGACGGCGGCGCCTTCCTGTGATTGATTCGACCGACCAGTCAGTTGTAGCCTGATAACCGGTAGTAGCACAACTGGCACGGTAACGCCGGAAACAACGGTTGGCCAAGCGAAACCGTGCAGGTCAGGGCCCTTTTGTTTAGGCCATTGACTATGACTGACCCGTCGGAACAAGTTATTTTTGAATGTCGAAGGAACCTCGCTACCAGATTGGCTGCACCGGATGCCGCAAACCAGGGTGAAGGACAAGCAGGGCAAAAGTGCCAAGTGGCAAGCCCGCCGCCACGAGATCGTGGACGCCTCGGCCAAGGTGTTCGCCGACCGCGGCTATCACGCCACCAGCACGACCGAGCTGTGCGAGGCGAACGGCATCGGCAAGGGTGCCCTGTATTACTACATTGGCTCTAAGGAACAATTGCTTGCCGCCATTCACGACCGGGTGATGGACGAGGTGATGCTGGGCGCCGACCGGGCCGAGCTGGGCGCCGGCACCCCGCCGGAGCGGCTGGCCATGCTGGGCGAGGAACTGCTCGACGTGATTTTCCGCTTTCCGGACCACGTCTGGGTTTTCCTGCACGATTTCCCCGCGTTGACCGGCAAGAACGCGGAGATGTTCCGGCAGCGGCGGCGCAGCTACGAGCGGCGGGTGGAGGCGGTGTTCCAGCGCGGCATCGAGTCGGGGGACTTCCGGCCGCTGGACACCAGGCTGGCCGTCATCGCCTGGCTCGGCATGCACAACTACACCTACTTGTCGCTGCGGGCCGGCGGCCACTTCTCGGTCAAGGAAGTCGCCAAGTCGTTCGCCGACATCTTCGTGTGGGGGATCGCGACCCGGGAAAATTAGGGCCGGCGTCAGCGCAGCTTGTACTCCTCGAGGATGCGGCGGCTGATGATCATCTTCTGGATGTCGGAGGTGCCCTCCCCGATGAGCAGCATGGGGGCCTCCCGGTACAGCCGCTCGATCTCGTACTCCTTGGAGAAGCCGTAGCCGCCGTGGATGCGGAAGGAACCCTCCACCACGTCCCGGCAGTACTCCGCGGCCAGGTACTTGGCCATTCCCGCTTCCAGGTCGCCCCGCTGGCCCGAGTCCTTGGTGCGGGCGGCCATCACCATCATCTGGTGCGCCGCCTCGACCTTGGTCGCCATCTCCGCCAGCCGGAACTGGACCGCCTGGTGGCCGGCGATCTCGGTGCCGAACGCGCGCCGCTGCTGCGCGTAGGCGATGGCGAGCTCGAACGCCCGCAGTGCCACCCCGCAGCCGCGGGCGGCCACGTTCACCCGGCCCACCTCCACCCCGTCCATCATCTGGTAGAAGCCGCGGCCGGGGGCGCCGCCGAGGATCTGCCCGGCGGAGGTGCGGTAGCCGCTGAGGATGAGCTCGGTGGTGTCGACCCCCTTGTAGCCCATCTTCTCGATCTTGCCCGGGATCAGCAGCCCCGGCTCGACCTGGCCGAAGCCGGGCTTCTTCTCGATGAGGAACGTCGTCATGTTGCGGTAAACCGAGGCGGCCCCCTCGTCGGTCTTGACCAGGATCGCGACCAGCGAGGAGGTGCCGCCGTTGGTCAGCCACATCTTCTGCCCGTCGATCGTGTAGCCGTCGCCCCCCTCCTGGGTGGTACTGCTGTCGCGGGCCGCCCGGGTCTTGATCGCGGACACGTCCGAGCCGCAGTCCGGCTCGGACATGGAGAAAGCGCCGCGCAGCTCCCCGGCCGCCATCCGCGGCAGGTAGCGCTGCCGCTGCTCCTCGGTGCCGTGCTTGAGCAGCATGTAGGCGACGATGAAGTGCGTGTTGATGATGCCGGAGACGCTCATCCAGCCGCGGGAGATCTCCTCCACCGCCAGCGCGTAGGTGAGCAGCGACTCACCGAGCCCCCCGTACTCCTCAGGGATGGTCAGCCCGAACAGCCCCAGCTCGCACATCGCGTCGACGATCTGCTGCGGGTACTCGTCGTCATGCTCCAGCTGCTGCGCCCGGGGGATGATCTCCCGCTCGGTGAAGTCACGGACCGTCTCGATGATCTGCCGCTGCTCGTCACTGAGCCCCTGCGTCTGCGCCAACCGGCCCACGACGGGTCTCCTCGCTGTCGTTCTGTGCTTATACGGAGTCGGGCGAGGCGGATACGACCACCCCGCGCTCGTGCAGTTCCTTGATCGTGTCATCGTCCAGGCCGAGGTCGCCGCGCAGGATCTCGGCGGTGTGCTCGCCCAGGACCGGGGCCGCCAGCGGCGCCCGGTCAGCTCCCTCGCCCTCCTTGAGCGGCGAGGCGGGGGCCAGGTAACGGCCGATGCCGGGCTGGTCGACCAGGCCCATCAGCGGGTTCGCCCGCACGTCGTCGCTCGCCGCCAGCTCACGGAAGCTGCGGTAGACCGACCAGAGGGTCGCGGCCGAGGCCAGTGCCTGACCGACCTCCGCCAGGTCGCGGCGGCCGAACCAGTGCTGTACCAGGCCCGCGAGCACCTCGCGGTAGCCGTAGCGGTCCTGCTCGGTGCTGAAGTCGGCCCCCAGCGCCTGCTCCAGGGCGGCCAGCGGCGCGCGCAGGCCGGCCGCGTCGACCAGGTCCCCCCACTGCCGGTGGGTGAGGGCTACCACTATCACCCGGTGCCCGTCGCGGGTGGTGAAGTCCCGGGCGAACGAGCCGTACAGGTGGTTGCCAACGCGCGGCCGGTCCGCCTGGTTGACCTCGGCCTCGGCCAGGTAGCCGAGGTTGCCCGCGGTGGCGAGGGCCACGTCGTCGAGCGCCACGCTGAGCTGCTGCCCCTCCCCGGTGAGGCGGCGGTGCCGTTCCGCCCCGAGGATGCCGATCGCCGCGTACAGCCCGCAGGCCACGTCCCAGGCGGGCAGCACGTGGTTGACCGGGCCGGCGTGCCCCTCGGGCCCGGTCACCAGCGGGAAGCCCATGCTCGCGTTGACCGTGTAGTCCATCGCCGGCCGTCCGTCGTGCAGCCCCTGGATCAGCAGGTGGATGAGGTCGGGCCGGATCTTCGCGAGGGCCTGGTAGCTGTGCCACGGGCGGGGCGCGTTGGTCAGCACGATGCCGCCGCCGGGCCCGGAGCCAGCGATGAGCCGGGTGACCAGCTCACGGCCGGACGGATCACGGAAGTCCACGCACAGCGAGCGCTTGCCCTTGTTCAGCCCGGCCCAGTACAGGCTGGTGCCCGACGGCGCCACCGGCCAGCGGTTGTAGTCGCCCGCGCCGCCGGGCGGGTCGACCCGGATCACCTCCGCGCCGAGCTGGGCCAGGGTCATGCCGCCGAGCGGCCCGGCCACGAACGTCGCCACCTCGACCACCCGCAGGCCGGCTAGCGGCTTGCCCGGGAGCGGGTTGCCCGCCGTCACTGCCCCGCGACCCGCTCGAACACCGCGGCCAGGCCCTGGCCGCCGCCGATGCACATGGTCTCCAGGCCGTAGCGGGCGCCGCGGCGGACCAGCTCGCGGGACAGCGTGGCCAGGATGCGGGTGCCGGTGGCGCCGACCGGGTGGCCGAGCGATATGCCCGAGCCGTGCACGTTGAGCCGGGCGAAGTCGGCCTGGCCGAACCCCCACTCCCGGGTGCACGCGAGCACCTGGGCGGCGAACGCCTCGTTCAGCTCGACCAGGTCCATGTCCGACAATTTGAGCCCGGCCTTCTCCAGGGCGCCCCGGACGGCGGGCACCGGCCCGATGCCCATGACTTCCGGCCCGCAGCCCGCGACCGCCCAGGACACCAGCCGCACCAGCGGGCGCAGCCCCAGCGCTTGCGCCCGTTCCGGGTGGGTGACCACGCACACCGCGGCCGCGTCGTTCTGCCCGCTGGCGTTGCCGGCCGTGACGGTCGCGTCGGCGTCCGTCCGGCCCAGGACCGGCCGCAGCCTGGCCAGCCCCTCAAGCGAGGAGTCGGCCCGCGGGTGCTCGTCGGTGTCGATGAGCTGCTCCCCGGCCCGGGTCTTGACGGTGACCGGGACGATCTCCTCGGCGAACACCCCGGACTGCTGCGCGGCGACCGCCCGCTGGTGGGACGTTAGGGCCAGCTCGTCCTGCTCGGCCCGGGGGATCGAGTACTGGCGGCGCAGGTTCTCGGCCGTTTCCAGCATGCCGCCGGGCACCGGGTGGTCCCGGCCGCCCGCGGTCTCCCGCCCGCGGGCGAGGGCGTCGTGCAGTGTCACCCCGGTCCCGCCGGCCCCTGTGCTTGCCGACACGGCGCCGCCCCAGCGGACCTGGGTCGAGTAGAACGGCACGTTGCTCATGCTCTCCGCGCCGCCCGCGATGACCAGGTCGTGTACCCCGCTGCCGACCTGCATGGCCGCCTGCAGCACCGACTGCAGGCCTGACCCGCAGCGCCGGTCGACCTGCATCCCGGGCACCGTGACCGGCAGGCCGGCGTTGAGCGCGACCACCCGGCCGATCGCGGGGGCCTCGCTGCTCGGGTAGCAGTGCCCCAGGATCACGTCGTCGACGCTGTCCGGGGCCAGGCCGGTCCGGCTGAGCAGCCCGCGCAGCGCCGCCTCGCCCAGGTCGACCGCGGTGAGCGCCTTCAGCGAGCCGCCGTAGCGGCCGATCGGGGTGCGGACCGGCTCGCAGATCACTACCTCGCGCATCACATGAACCGCCCGCCGGTGACCTCGAGCACGGTGCCGGTCATGTACGACGACAGGTCGCTGGC
>Ga0265338_10007626_pt1 | contig 13357 bp, 12 predicted proteins | sample 42126metaG_FD_193579 | JGI IMG/M metagenome (GOLD analysis project Ga0265338, IMG submission 193579) | Rhizosphere microbial communities from Carex aquatilis grown in University of Washington, Seatle, WA, United States - 4-21-26 metaG | ecosystem: Host-associated > Plants > Roots > Rhizosphere... | reverse complement strand
TTTTTGTTGCATTCATCCTGTTACGCTCTTGCTAAAAGTGGTATAATAGTGATAGTAAAAGGAAAAACGCTATGACACTTGTATGGATTATTCTCGTTATCGTTGTAATCGTTTTGGGCTGGCTGTGGCTAACCTACAACGGCTTGATTCGTAGTAAAAACCGCACCGATGAAGCTTTGAGCGACATCACTGTGCAAATGAAGCGTCGGTTTGATTTGATCCCTAACCTTGTGGAATCGGTTAAAGGTTACGCCGCTCACGAAAAGACCGTGCTAGAGGACGTTACCAAAGCTCGTACAGCTGCTATGAGTGCTAGCCAAACCGACTTAAAGGGTATGGCTCAGGCTGATAATCAGCTAAGTTCAACTCTGAAGAGCTTGTTTGCGGTCGCCGAGAACTACCCAGACTTAAAGGCCAACCAAAACTTCTTGCAGCTGCAAGGTGAACTGGTTGATACCGAAGACAAGATCCAAGCTTCACGCCGCTTCTATAACGGTAATGTCCGTGACTTTAACACCAAATTACAGGTGTTCCCAACCAACATGATTGCAAAGAGCCTGGGCTTTACTGCCCGAACTTTCTTTGACGTCGACAATGCTGCCGAGGTGCAAGAGCCCGTCGCGGTCAAGTTTTAAGCTCCAAGGGGAGACGATATGTATAGCGCAATTACGCAGAACAAAGTAAAAACGCTGGGTATTATGGCCCTATTTGTGGCCTTTATCGCAGCGCTCGGATGGGTGCTTTCCAAAGCCTATGGCAACCCAGGAATTTTGGTGTTCCTGGCTATCTTTGCAGTGGGCTACAGCATCTTTAGCTACTTTGGCGCGGCCAGAATGGCGCTGGGCCTATCGGGTGCTGAGCCAATCCAAAAAAGTGATGCGCCCCAGCTGTACCGAATTGTAGAGAACCTAGCAATTACGGCCGGACTACCTACGCCCAAGGTTTACATTATTGACGACCCGGCACCTAACGCCTTTGCTACTGGCCGTGACCCACAGCATGCCTATGTTGCGGTAACGCGCGGCCTGCTCGCCATGATGGATGAGACTGAGCTTGAAGGCGTGATTGCTCATGAGATGAGTCACGTTGGTAACTACGATATTCGACTCATGGCAATCGTGTTGGCGCTGGTTACCGTGGTTAGCTTGGTCAGCCATTTCTTCCTGCGCATGACGTTCTTTGGTGGCTTTGGTAATCGCGATAGCAATGAGGGCAACGCCGGCCCTATCTTCTTGGTTATCGGCTTGGTAGCGGCAATTATTGCGCCACTGGTGGCCTTCTTGCTACAGCTAGCCGTATCGCGCAAACGTGAGTTTCTGGCTGATGCTTCCGGTGCACTATTAACTCGCTACCCAGAAGGTTTAGCCTCGGCACTCGAGAAAATTGCGACGTATTCGCGGCCGATGCAACATGCCTCGACGGCCACAGCTCATCTGTATATTGCAAACCCACTCGGCAGTGGTGGGGGCATTAGCTCCAGTATTTCTAACTTGTTTAGCACTCACCCACCAATTGATGAGCGAATCAAGCGGCTCGAGAATATGGAGACGAAAGTATGACGGCAAAGGCCAAGGCTCTGCCGTCAGGCTGGAGTTTGGCCAAAGCCAGCTTGGCGACATGGAGGAAGCACCTGAAGGCGCTCACTCTGCTGATAGCCTTGGTTGCTGTACCGGCCAGCTTAGTCCAGCTGCTAGTTAATAGTAGCGACGGTACAATCTCGACCTATGTTTCGCTGGTGTCGGTAATTATGAACTTGGCCTTAGTGTGGATGATATTGCAGCTAGAGGGCGGGGCAAAAACTGTTAGTTTGCGTCAGGCTTACTATGACGGGACGGCTGGCTTTGTGCGATTCTTATTGGTGTCGGCTGTGCTAGTGGCAGAATTAATCCCGGCAACGGTTGGTTTGTTTATCTATAGCATTGGTGTGGCTGGTGCGGCACCCGGTACGACCGGCTTTGAGCGAGTTATAGTAACTTTGCTAGCATTGGCACTTACTATCCCTAGTTTGTTTTGGATTAATCGCAGCTTGCTGGCCTTAGTGGTAGTGCCGGGTGGCCAACTTAGGCCAATGGCGGCAATTCGCGACAGTTGGGGTCGAGTTAAAGGTCGCAGCTGGCAGGTTTTGCGCAAACTATTATTTTTGATTCTGGCGGCAGTACTACTGATAGCCATTCCGGCGATTATCTTGGTGTTTTTGTATGAGCGCACGACTAATCGCGGCTTTTTAGCCCTGTTGCAGGTGTTTGCGAGTTTAGTGATTTTGCCATTTATTGATATTTATTTCGTTAAACTTAACCAAGAGCTGTCATGACCAAGGCCGAGGCCGCAAAGCGCGTAGAGCGGCTGCGGGAGCAAATTAACGATTATCGTTACCAATACCACGTGTTCGATAAGTCGATCATGAGCGAGGCCGCTGCCGACAGCTTAAAGCACGAACTGAGCCAGTTAGAAACACAGTTCCCGGAGCTCGTTACACCCGATTCGCCAACGCAACGAGTAGCCGGTAAGGTTTCGGACAAGTTTGTTAGTGTTCGCCACGATACTCGCATGCTTAGCCTGAATGATGTGTTTAGCCGAGCCGAGGTTGAAGCATGGGTGACGCGCTCAGAGAAACTGTTAGGTCATTCCATTAAAGAGTTTTTTATAGAAGTTAAAAAGGATGGTTTAGCTGGAGCTATAATTTACCAAGACGGCCAACTGATACAGGGTCTGACTCGCGGCGATGGCACCACCGGCGAAGACGTTACTCATAACTTTCGCACGATTGAATCAATTCCTTTAACCTTACGCCGGGATGCTGAAGTGCCAGAATCGGTTTACCGCGGTCGCTTTGAGGTGCGCGGGGAAGTATTGCTATATAAAAAAGATTTTGAGGCACTTAACCAGCAACAAGAAGCTGCAGGTAAGCCACTATTTGCCAATCCTCGCAATACGGCGGCTGGCAGCATGCGTCAGTTGGATCCAAAACTAGCCGCTGGGCGCAAGCTCAGCTTCTTGGCTTATTTGGTGCCAACCAGCATGGCCGGCATCGTGACTTTGGCCGAGGAGCAAGCCGTGGCCCGCAAAGTTGGTTTTGCCGTAGAGCCACATAGCCGGGTGCTTAAGAGCGTTGATGAAATCATGGCGTTCTTGGGCGAGTGGCAGGAAGCTCGCAAGAAATTGCCCTTTGGTACCGATGGTGCCGTAATTACCATTAACGACAAAGCCGATGTGGCAAAGCTTGGTGTAGTGGGTAAGGCGCCGCGTGGAGCTGTGGCCTATAAATTTGCCGCCGAGCAAGCCACAACTAAGGTTAAGGACATCCAAGTGAGCATTGGCCGCACTGGCGCCGCTACGCCGTTTGCGGTGCTGGAGCCTGTGGTGGTGGCCGGTAGTACCATCCAGATGGCCACCTTGCACAATGAGAGCGAAGTGCATCGCAAAGACATTCGAATTGGCGACACGGTGATTATTCAAAAAGCTGGCGACATTATTCCAGAAGTGGTGCAATCATTGCCAAAATTACGGACGGGCAAAGAAAAGATCTTTAATATGCCCTCACATTGTCCGATTTGTGGCACCAAGCTAGAAAAAACTGATGCTGAGGCAGTTTGGCGCTGCCCTAATTACAACTGTTATGCTCTGGAGCGTGGCCGGATCATTCACTTTGCCTCGAAAGACGCCATGGATATTGAAGGCTTAGGCGAGCAAACCGTTGATGGCTTGCTTGATAGTAAATTAATTGCCGACCCGGCCGATTTGTATCATTTAACGGTGGATGATGTGGCTGGCATGCCTCGGTTTGCCCAAAAGTCGGCTGAGAATTTAGTTAATGCCATCCAAGTTGCCAAAAAGCCAACGCTGGATCGGTTTATTTATGGTTTGGGTATTCGCCACGTTGGCGCCCAAACTGCCAGAGACATAGCTGCGCACTTTGGTACGTTTAAAAAGTTTCAACAGGCTGAGGCCGCAGGACTAGAACGGATTCCGGGCATTGGCAAAGTAGTGGCTGATAGCGTGGCTACCTGGCTGGCCGATAAGCGCCAAAGTCATGTGCTAGACAAGCTTGAGAATGAACAGGTTAATCCTGAGCCGTGGCACGAGATTCGTGGCAGACTAAGTGGCCGCAATTTTGTAGTAACAGGCACACTAGAAGCCTTTAGCCGGGAAGTGGCTGGTGAGCGCATTGAGGCTTTGGGCGGGTTGCTCCAAACAGCTGTCACCAAAGACACTGATTACGTGGTAGTGGGCGAGGATCCTGGCGCCAGTAAGCTAGCTAAGGCCAAAAAACTTGGTACCAAAGTTATTAATGAAGCCGAGTTACTTAAGCTTATAAAATGACGAGGCCCCCGACGCGGGGTCGGGGGACCTGCGTCGGGGGCTGAGGTGTTATACGAATCGGGCTCTCGATCTGGTGCCTCGGGTGCTCTCGCCGAACAGAGCTTGCTCGGGTGAGTGTCCGTAGTACTGCGACGGTACACCACCCTCAGGTGGTCTCATCGTCGGCCTGGCAGTAGTTGCCGTCGACTTGGGCTTTGCGACTGCAGCCGGTTCGCTGCTACGCCGCCGCGTCGGCGCCGGTGTCGGTTGGGTCTGCTGTTTTTGACCTCGTCTCGTAGTGGACGAGGCGACAGCCTGCCTGGACCTGTTTCGCACTTCGGCTCGACGAACCGCGTTGCGCTGTTGTCGATTCTGCGCCCTACTTGCCACAGCGTGGAACCCCCTGTAGTTAGTGCTTGGACGGTCTGTTCGTGCATGTCGGTGAGAGTCGCTACCAGCTTGGGTTGAAGCGCGGCTCCTTGCTGAACTTGCGCTTACGCCGCCTTCTGGTCTTGTTGGTCTCGTTGACATCGACGGGAGCGGGTGTCCGCCGTCTTCTCTTGTGTGTCACCGGCGGCTTATCGATGGGTCGAGCTGTTTGGGCCATGTCAACTCACCTTGCGGGCTCGCCGACGACCGTTCCCGGCATTGCTCCGAGCTTCTTGGACTCGGGCGTTGCGCTTGCCGGCCTTGCGACCGCGCTGGCGACTTTGCTTCTTCGACAACTTGAACCCCCTGGTCGAATATGTGAGTCCGATTATAACGAGTTATGACAGGTTTGACAATAACCTCAAGCATAGCTACAAAAATCCAGGTTAAGATTGTATAATTACAGGGATGACAAAAATAAGCGAAACAGAAGTAAAGCGCCTAGCCGCCTTGTCGCGTATTGGTTTGAGCGATGCTGAGGTTACTAAGCTAGCAGGGGAACTGGATCAGATTGTTGGCTTCGTGGAGAAACTCCAGACAGTTGATGTATCGACCGCTGAGCCCACCAGCCAAGTTACTGGCTTAAAAGATGTTTGGCGTGAAGACGAAGTTAAGCCCAGCGCTATTTCTCAAGGCGAATTATTAAAAAACGCGCCCGATACCAAAGATGGCTTCATTAAGGTTAGGCGGGTGCTGTGAACCTAGAACAGCCAATTAATGAATTAGCTGAGGCGGTTCGTGGCGGTAAAGTTACGGCCGAAAGCTTAGTACAACAGTCGCTCGAGAGCATCAAGCAGTTAGATAGCTATCATGCCGTTTTAGAGGTTAATGATGTGGCTTTGGGCCGGGCCAAGCAAATTGACGCAGATGTTAAGGCTGGCAAGGACCCCGGTCGCTTAGCCGGCGTACCATTTATCGCTAAGGATAACTTTTTAACTTTGAGCACCCATACTACAGCAGCTAGTAACATTTTGAAGCCGTTCCGGGCGCCATATCAAGCTACGGTAATTAATAAACTTGAGGCTGAGGGCGCCGTCTTAGTGGCCAAGGCTAACCTGGACGCTTTTGGGCACGGTACTTCAACCGAAAACAGCGACTTTGGTCCAACCAAAAACGCTTGGGACGATTCACGGGTGCCAGGTGGTTCATCTGGCGGTCCGGCTACAGCGGTGGCATTAAATTTGGCTAGCTTTGCAATCGGTACCGATACGGGTGGCTCTAATCGCCAGCCATCAGCGCTTTCCGGTGTGGTTGGCTTTAAACCAACCTATGGATTGGTGTCACGCTACGGTGTAGTTGCTATGGCTAGCTCATTTGACACGATCGGCCCAATTACCAGGCGAGTGGCCGATACGGCTCTGGTTTTGGATGTGATTGCTGGTCGTGATCCAATGGATGCCACGACCATTGAGCGGGCTAAGAGTTCCTACGCCGAGGCAGGCCTAGTTAAAGGCGCAAAATTAGCATTGGTTAAAGAGCTTTACGACCGAGCCGCACCAGAAATTCAAAAACCAATTCACGAAGCCGTGGTTAAACTTAAAGCTGCTGGTCATACGGTTGATGAAGTTAGCTTGCCCATCTTGAACGAGTTAGCGCTAGCCTGCTATTACATCTTGGTGCCAGCCGAAATTAGCTCGAACTTGGAGCGTTATGACGGTATTAAATACGGCTTAAGCGCGCCAGAAGCCAAGAACTTGTCCGAAACTTATGATCTGAGCCGCGATCAAGGCTTTGGCGCTGAGGCTAAGCGCCGGATTCTGATTGGCACCTATGTACTTTCAAGTGGCTATTATGATGCTTATTACAAGCAAGCCCAGAAGGTTCGTACGTTAATTATTCAGGAATTCGGCAAGTTGTTTGAAAAGTACGACGCGTTGGTTGGCTTAACGGCACCGACGGTGGCCTTTAAACTGGGGAGCCACACCGATCCATTATCGCTGTATCTTGAGGATATTATGACGGTTCCAGCTAGCCTAGCTGGTTTGCCAGCCATAAGCTTGCCAGTTGGTTTAGCGGATGGCTTGCCGATTGGTTTGCAGCTGATTGCCAAACAGTCTGACGAATCGGCTTTGTTAAATATTGCCGCTGCTGTAGAAGAATTAGTCAGCTTTAACATCAAGCCTGAGGTGCGGGCATGATCTGGGTATTGCTAGTAATTGTGGCCGCAGGAGTTTTATTGGGCACCCTGGTTTCGCGTCCACAAAAATCTCGTATGAAGCCAGGCCGCCGCATTGGCCAAGTTGATAAAGACATGGTGTCCAAGCGCTGGGCCGATATTGAGCAAATTGCTGGTAGTGGTGGATTAGGCCTTAAGGGAGCTATAAATGAGGCTGACAAATTGCTGGATTACGTTATGCGTCAACAAGGAGCGGCTGGAGAAACTATGGCCGAGCGACTTAAGCGCTCTGAAAGTCGGCTAAGTGATAAAGAAGCAGTTTGGCAGGCCCACAAGTTGCGCAACCACTTAAGTCATGAAGTTGGTTTTGATTTGGTTGCCAGTCAAGCCAAAGACGCGGTACGAGCTTACGGGCGCGCCCTAAAAGATTTGGGAGCACTGTGATGGGCAAGTATATTCCAACTATTGGCATCGAAACGCACGTGCAGCTAGCTACTAGGTCAAAGTTATTTTGTGGTTGCAGCAATGATGCTCGCGAGGCTGCGCACAACACGCTGGTATGTCCAGTTTGCATGGGTTTCCCGGGAACGTTACCGGTGCTTAACCGTGAGGCTATGCGCTTGGCCGTCAGAGCCGGCTTAGCGCTTAATGGCCAGATTGCCGAAGTTACCTCGTTTGATCGCAAGAATTACTTTTACCCCGACCTGCCTAAGGGCTATCAAATCACTCAGATGGATCAGCCAATTGTTGGCGCAGGCTATGTTGAATTTCCATTAGGTGATGGCGCGGTGAAAGTCGGCATTACTCGTGCTCATATGGAGGAAGATGCTGGCAAGCTAACTCACCCAAACGGCGTCGATTATTCGTTAGTTGACCTTAATCGTACAGGCACACCGCTGATGGAGGTGGTGTCGGAGCCAGATATGCACACGGCGACTGAAGCCAAAGCTTATGCTCAAGAGATTCACAACTTAATGCGCTACGCCGGGGTTAGCGACGCTGATTTATATCATGGCAATATGCGCTTTGACGTTAATGTTAGTGTGGCGCCGGAGGGCCAGCGCGGCACACGAACGGAGACTAAAAACCTTAACTCATTTCGGGCTGTTGAGCGAGCTGTTGAGTATGAAATTAAGCGCCAAAGCGAATTATTAGACAAGGGCGAGAAGATTGCCCAGGAAACTCGCGGCTGGGATGAAGCTAAGGGCAAGACCTTTAGTCAGCGCAGTAAAGCTGATGCCCACGATTATCGCTACTTCCCCGAGCCCGACTTGCCGCCAGTAGTAGTCACTAGCGAAGCAGAGCTGGTCGCTGGCAAAGATTTAATGACGCCAAGTTTGGTTAGACAGAAGCTTTCCGAGTTAGGCCTATCAGGAGCAAGCCTAGATGTTCTGGTAAATGATCCAGCTACCGCCATGGGTTATTTGGATGATGTCGCAAATCGCGTTTATAGGGATAAAGCCAGCGAGGAGCTGATTGCCCGAACTCTGGAGCAGGATGTAACTTTGCGACAAACCTACGCCACGCTAACGCCAGCTGCTAAAACTGCTTTGGCAGACCTAGCGGCGGCAACCGTTGCAAAGACGATCAGCGGTTCTGTCTTTAAGCAGGCCTTGCCCGACTTGGTCGCTGGCGAAGATGTTTCCAAATACTTAGCCCAGTCCCAAATTAGCGATCAAGGGTCACTAGAAAAAATTGCTACCGGAGTAATCGAGGCTAACCAAAAGATCGTGGCTGATTACAAAGCTGGCAACGAACGGGCGCTACAAGCCCTAGTTGGTCAGGTTATGAAAGCTTCCAAAGGGCAAGCCAACCCAGCGATGGTAAGTGATATACTAAAGCAAAAGCTTGATAACCATGCTTAATTTTAACCTCAACAACACATCACTGACTGACCCGCTTGTTAATGGAGCTGCTAGGATCTTGCCCAAAATCCCCCTAGCAATTGGCGCATTTTTGTTTGGGCTAGTGGTTGTTCGGTTAACCTCTTGGCTAGTGCAGTTCTTTATTGGATTTGTACACCTGCCACGTGGACTCAAAGGTATTATTGTGTCGCTACTTGATGCGGTTTTATGGGTGTTTTTGATCATTGGAGTGCTGCAGGTTCTTGGACTTAACAATATCGCCTTAGCTTTTTCGGGATCAATCGTAGCTGTTGGTTTAGCCATTGGCTCGGGTGCTTCAACACTCGCCTCAGACATTTTGGCTGGAATCTTCTTGGCCAAAGACCGCGATTTTAGCATTGGCGACCACGTAATCGCAGGCGAGGGTACTGAAGGCGTGATTGAGAGCATGGACATGCGCCGCACTAGGATCCGCGACAAAAAAGGCCAGCTTCACGTGATCCCTAACTCAGTGGTAGAACGCAAAGAGTGGGTACTGGTGGAAACCAGAGCCGAACGCCGCAATACAAAGTAGCTAAGCTTGCACCTAGGGTCCAGGAGTTATAGGGTAGGTATATGGGAATAGACCATATCCTATTTGTAATTGTAACTATCGCCTTAATTGTGCTGTTGGTGATGGGTATTGTAGTTGTTGGGCTAGTTATTGCTATTGCCGTGACAGTCAAGCGCCTCGTTAAAAAGGCCGAGATAGCTGCCGAAGATGCTAGGGGCGTAGTTAAGGGCTTAGCCAGGCGTCTTGCGCCGGCTGCTGCCTCCGGTTTATTCGCTATGCTTATGAAAAAATGGGCTAAACGAGAGGGAAAGTCAGATGAATAAACGCAGTTTTATTAAGGGCACAGTTATTGGGGCAATGTTGGGGTTTGTGGCAGGGCTATTACTAGCACCAAATAGCGGTCAAGAAACACGTGACGAAATTAGGCGCCGCACTAAGGGCTTAGCCGGAGACGTTGGCAAACGAGCTAATAAACTTCAAGATCAGCTTGGTAGTAAAGTTGATCAGTTGCGCGAAGTCGCTAAAGATCTGGGCTCAGAAGCCAGAGAAGAAAGCCAATCGCTGATTGCTCGAGCCGAAGTCATGAAGCAAGATCTATCAAGCTCAACCAAGCAGCTAACCGAAGCCGGCCGCGGCGCCAAAGACAACACCATCGCTAGCGTTAAAACGTTGGTTGATGAAGGCGCTACCCTAATGGGTGAGCTAGAGGACGTCACCAAACGATTATTTAAAAGCGCCAAAGATCGCTTGCGTCAGCAAAAACTGGCCGATCAAGCTGCCGTGGCTAGAATTGAGCAGTTAGAACGCCAGGGTCACGACACCGATTCTGAAGCTTAGCTGCCCAAGTCGCTTATGCTACAATAGAAGCTAAGAAAGGGGACATCGGTGACACAAACCATGACCGCTGAAGAGCTAGCGGCGAGCTTTGTTCATTTGCATAATCACAGCCATTACAGCTTGCTTGATGGTTTGCAAAAAGTACCCCAAATGTTGGGCCGGATTAAAGAACAAGGCCTTACGGCAGCGGCTTTAACTGATCACGGCACACTGTCTGGTGTGGTTGAATTTTATAATGTAGCAAAAGGCCTCGAAATTAAACCAATCATTGGTATTGAAGCCTATGTGGCACCGCGTGGACTAGATAACAAATCGGGTAAAGTTGATGCTAACCCCTACCATTTAATTATTCTGGCTGCCAACAACACGGGTTATTCCAACCTCATGCGATTATCGTCGATTGCTCACCTGGAAGGCTTTTACTATAAGCCGCGAGTTGACCGTAAATTGCTTGAGCAATATCACGAGGGGTTAATTATTCTGTCGGGTTGTGCCGGTGGAGAAGTGGCAACGCATCTTCGTAATGGTAACTATGACCAAGCTCGGGAAGTTGTTGAGTGGTATCGTGATATGCTTGGCCCCGATAATTACTATTTAGAGTTGCAAGATCACGAGCACCGTTGGGCCGAGCAAAAGCTAATTAATGATGGCTTGCGCAAATTGTCTAAGGATACGGGCGTACCAATGGTAGTGACCTGCGATAGCCACTATTGCCGCCCTGAGGACCAAGAAGCGCACGAGATCTTGCTTTGTGTTCAGACCGGGAAAACTATGGGTGACGCTGATCGCATGACTATGGAAATGCCGCTGCACCTAACCGACCCCAAAGAGTTAGTCAAGCGTTGGGAAAAAGAGCCAGAGACAATTCTCAACACCAAAAAGATTGCTGAGCGTTGCCAGGTTGAACTAGATCTTGGCGGTATCCACATTCCTAAATTTCCAGTACCAACTTCACAAAGTGAGCGCGAGTACTTACATCAGCTGGCTTACCAGGGCTTGGCCTGGCGTTATGGCGGAATTGCCAAGGAAGACATTGTGCACTACACCAAGGAGCGCACGGTTGAGGTGGTGCCCAAGGAAGCCACCCAGCGATTAGAATTTGAGCTGGGAGTGATTGCCAAGATGGGTTATGACGGTTATTTCTTGATCGTAGCCGACTTTATTAACTGGGGCAAGAATCAGGGCATTATTTTTGGGCCTGGCCGTGGTTCAGCGGCTGGCTCAATTGTGTCGTACGCTCTGAACATTACCGACCTTGACCCGCTAGAGCATGATTTGCTATTTGAACGGTTCTTAAACCCCGAGCGCATTAGTATGCCTGATATTGATGTTGATATGCAAGACACCCGGCGCCAGGAAGTGATTGATTATGTGGTGGGTAAATACGGTGAAAACCGAGTGGCCCAGATTATTACCTTTGGCACGATGGCTGCCCGCAATGCTGTTCGCGACAGTGGTAGGGCACTGGGCATGACCTATGGCGAAGTGGACGCGGTTGCCAAGCTCATTCCTCAACCGGTTCAAGGGCGCCATATTCCATTGGCTATCTCATCTGGCATCTCGCCGGGCAAAGGTGACCAAAAAGCCGATCCCGACCTTGAACGTGAGTACAAATCTAACCCTAGAGCCAAGCGATTAATCGATACGGCTATTCGGCTAGAAGGCACTATTCGTAGTAACGGCGTGCATGCCGCTGGCGTAGTGATTGCACCTGATGAGATCGTAAAATCTGTGCCACTGCAGCGAGCTCAAAAAGGCGGTATTGTTACCCAATACGAGATGCATACCATAGAAGACCTAGGTTTGTTAAAAATGGACTTCCTTGGATTGTCGAACTTAACAATTATTAACAACGCGCTTAGAATTATTCGCCGGGTATATGGTACCAACATTGATATTGCCGAAATTCCTTTAGATGATGCAGCTACCTATAAGATGCTTAGCCGCGGCGATACTACCGGCGTCTTCCAGTTTGAATCAGCCGGTATGAAGCGTTATTTGCGCGATCTTAAGCCGACCGTCTTTGATGACATTATTGCTATGGGCGCGCTTTATCGTCCTGGCCCAATGCAGTGGATCGAAGAATTTATTGCTCGTAAACACGGCCGGCGGGCTATTGAATACATTCACCCAACCATGGAGCAAGCCCTCAAGGTCACCTATGGCGTTTTGGTGTACCAGGAGCAAGTTATGCAAATTGCCAAAGATATGGCTGGGTTTACGGGCGGCCAATCCGACACCTTGCGTAAGGCCATTGGTAAAAAGCAGCCCGAGACCATGGCCAAAATGAAGAAAGACTTCATTGAAGGCTCAATCAAAACCTCGGGAGTTGACCGTGATTCAGTTGAGGCTTTTTGGATTAATCTCGAAGACTTTGCTGCTTATTGCTTTAACAAATCGCACGCCGCTTGTTACGCCATGATTTCCTACCAAACTGCTTACCTCAAGGCCCACTTCCCGGATGCCTTTATGGCGGCCCTCATGACCAGCGATTACGGCAACATTGATCGCATTGCCATCGAGGTGGCCGAGTGTAAGCGTATGGGTATTGAGGTGTTGGCGCCCGATGTTAACGAAAGCTTTTTGGAATTTAGCGTAGTGCCTGGAGAGCGCAAAATCCGCTTTGGACTCTCCGCTATTAAAAACGTTGGTACGGGCGCGATCGAAGCCATTTTGAGGGCTCGGGAAGAGCGACCATTTACCGGAGTAGAAGATTTTGCTCGGCGGGTAAATGCGGCAGAAGTTAATCGTAAAGTCTGGGAATCACTGATTAAAACTGGAGTGATGGATAGGTTTGCCGAGCGCAGCGAGTTGCTCTATAACCTCGACATTTTAACGGGTTACGGCGCTAAGGCTCAAAAGAATGCTTTAACTGGCCAGATCGATATCTTTGGCTCACTGGGAGTAGAAGAAAACATGCCGCACTTATTCCTGGAGCCACCCAAGGAAATTGCCACCCCAGCTGAGCAACTTGGTTGGGAAAAAGACTTGTTGGGCCTGTATATTTCTCGCCATCCGCTAGATGGTTACGAGGGCTTTTTCCAGAAACAAACTACGTCGATTGGCCAATTAACACCACAGCTTGAAGGCCAAAAAGTTGTCGTTGGTGGCACCATTACTACGGTACGCAAAATTACTACCAAGAATAACGCCGCCATGGCCTTTGTTGGCTTGTCGGATAAAACTGGCGACACCGAGCTGGTGGTATTCCCTAAGGTTTACGAGAAGAATCCCGAGCTGTGGCAGCCAGACAAGTTGGTGAAAATTGGCGGTAAGGTC
>Ga0265338_10007624_pt1 | contig 13358 bp, 17 predicted proteins | sample 42126metaG_FD_193579 | JGI IMG/M metagenome (GOLD analysis project Ga0265338, IMG submission 193579) | Rhizosphere microbial communities from Carex aquatilis grown in University of Washington, Seatle, WA, United States - 4-21-26 metaG | ecosystem: Host-associated > Plants > Roots > Rhizosphere... | reverse complement strand
CGCGACCCGGGCGATGTCCTCGCGACCCGAGACGTCCTTGGACTGCGACTTCAGGTTCTCGACGATCGCCTCGACCGCGACCTCGATGCCGCGCTTGAGGCCCATCGGGTTCGCGCCCGCGGAGACGTTCTTCAGGCCCTCGCGGACGATCGCCTGGGCGAGCACGGTCGCGGTCGTCGTGCCGTCGCCGGCGACGTCGTTGGTCGCGGTCGCGACCTCGCGGACGAGCTGCGCGCCCTGGTTCTCGAAGACGTCCTCGACCTCGATCTCGCGTGCGATCGTGACGCCGTCATTCGTGATGGTCGGAGCGCCGAACTTCTTGTCGAGCACGACGTAGCGCCCCTTCGGGCCAAGGGTGACCTTGACCGCGTCGGCGAGGGTGTCCACACCGCGCTGCAACGCGCGGCGGGCATCCTCGTTGAACTTCAGCTCCTTGTGAGCCATGTGGTCTTCGTACCTCCGTCTCTTTCCTAGGCTTTCGCGCCGGCCGGCTCGCGCGTCCCGACGACCTTCGCGAGCACATCGGACTCGCGCAGGATCAGGTACTCGTCCACGCCGACCTTGATCTCGGTGCCGCCGTACTTGGAGAAGACGATCTCGTCGCCCTCATCCAGGTCCATGGCGACGAACTTGCCGTTCTCGTCCCGAGAGCCGGGACCAACGGCGAGGACGCGGCCGCGCTGCGGCTTCTCCTTCGCCGTATCCGGAAGCACGATGCCGCTCGTCGTCGTTTCCTCTTCCTCGAGGACCTCGACGATTAGGCGGTCACCAAGCGGCTTCAGGTTCATTCACATGCCTCCTGACTGCTTGCCGTGACTGCACACTGGCACTCTCCCCCCGAGAGTGCCGACGCATTGTAGGGGTAGCGAACGCTCGCCGCAAGGTAGAACCGCAGCATGGAGCGCGAGTTCTCGGCCGGCGGGGTACTGGTGCGGACGGTGCGGGGCGTGCCGATGGTCGCCGTGATCCGGCCGCAGGGCAAGAGGCCGGGCACGTGGGCGTTGCCGAAGGGCAAGATCGACACCGGCGAGACTCCCGCCGAGACCGCGGTGCGCGAGGTGCTCGAGGAGACCGGCGTCTCGGGCCGGCTCGTCGAGAAGCTCGGCGACATCCGCTACACGTACACCGCCTCCTGGAAGGGTGCGCAGGGAGAGCGGATCTTCAAGGTCGTGTCGTTCTTCCTCCTGCGCGCCGGCCGCGGCCGGATCGGCGAGATCGAGGAGCAAATGAACGTCGAAGTGGCCGAGGCGCGCTGGCTGCCGCTCGCGGAGGCGCCGCGGCTGCTGGCCTACGGGGGAGAACGGATGATGGCCGAGAAGGCTCGCGCTAGGCTCGGCGCGTGAGCCTCCGGACGGCGACCGAGATCGTCTGCTGCGACGACTACGAGCGGCTGGCGGAGGAGTGCTGCGAGCCAGGCCTATGGGCATACCTCGCGGGCGGCTCGGCGACCGAGTGGACACTGCGGGCGAACCGCGACGCGTTCGGCCGCTGGGCGTTCCGTCCACGCGTGCTCGTCGACGTGGCCGAGGTCTCGACCGAGACGACGGTGCTCGGCACGCCGGTGTCGATGCCGATCCTCGTCGCGCCCGTCGCCTACCAGGCGCTCTACCACCCCGAGGGCGAGGTCGCGACTGCCCGGGCCGCGGCGGCTGCCGGCACCGCGATCTGCATCTCCACCTTCACGACGCGCTCGCACCGCGAGATCGCGGAGGGCGCGCCCGGCGTGACGCAGTGGTGCCAGCTCTACGTGTTCCAGGACCGCGCCGTCGTGCGCGAGCACCTCGCAGAGGCGGTGGACGCGGGCTGCCGCGCCGTCGTCCTGACCGTCGACACGCCGCGGCTCGGGCGCCGCGAGCGCGACCTGCGCGTCGGCTTCACGATCCCGTCCGACGTCCCGCTCCCCTATGCGCGCGCGGCGGTCGGCGCCGACGCGGGGAACCCGGCCGACCAGTTCGCGCTCCTCTCGCCCGCGGTGACGTGGCGCGACCTCGAGTGGATCGCCTCGGAGACGGGACTGCCGGTGATCCTGAAGGGGATCGTCACGCGTGAGGACGCCGCGCTCGCAGTCGACCACGGCGCCGCCGGGATCGTCGTCTCCAACCACGGCGGCCGCCAGCTCGACGGCGCCGTGCCGACGCTCGACGCGCTGCCCGAGGTCGTGGACGCGGTCGCGGGACGGATCGAGGTCTTCCTCGACGGTGGCGTCCGTCGCGGCACCGACGTCGCGAAGGCGCTGGCGCTCGGCGCGCAGGCCGTGCTCGTCGGACGCCCGCCCGTCTTTGGGCTCTCCGTCGCGGGCGAGGAAGGCGTCAGCGACGTGCTGGAGATGCTGCGCACGGAGCTCGCGCTGGCGCTCAGTCTGATCGGCGTGACACGTCCCGAGCAGCTGACGCGCGCACATGTCCAGCCGGTGAACCGCTGAGGTGGCAGACTCCGAGCCGATGTACGCGCTCAACTTCTACTCCCCGCTCGTCGCCGACCAGCTGCGGTCGGGACGCAAGTCCGCCACGATCCGGCTCGGCGACAAGTCCGGCAAGTACAGGAAGGGCATGGTCGTCCGCGTCCTCTGCGGCGTCCGCTTCAGCCCACGCGAGCACGTCTTCGACGCCGTGATCGACAAGGTCGACGTGAAGACCCTCGACGAGCTGTCGCCACGCGAGATCGAGCACGACAATCCGGAGATCCGCCGCACCGACGAGATGGCGACCTTCCTCGGACAGCTCTACAACCGCGACGTCTCGCCGAGCGACACGGTCACTGTGATCCGCTTCTCGCAGATCATGAACGGCCCTGTCGTCCAGGGCTTTCGCGGCGAGAACGACCTCTTCTAGCCGCGCCGGATCGCAGAGCCGAAGAGCTCGTTCGGGCGGACGGGCTTGCCGCACTCCTCGCAGTCGACGACGGCGATGGACGAGAACGGCGCGTCGCAGCTCGGGCAGCGGCGCAGGAGCACGCCGCCGCACCCCGGGCATGCGTCCGGCATCTCCGTCTCGAACTCCTCGAACCAGCGCTTCGCGGCGCCGCAGCTCAGGCAGAACGCCACCCAGTCGCCGAGCACCTTGCGGCGCTCCTCGCGCAGCCAGTCCGAGGCCTTGCCCATAGGCTCATGGTATGCCGCCCTTCCCCAAGATCGAGCTGCATGTGCACTTCGAGGGGACGGTGCGCGCTGAGACGCTGCGCGCGATCGCGCGCCGGAACGACTACGCGCTGCCGGACGACCTCGAGTCGCTCTACCGCTTCCGCGACTTCCGCCACTTCATCGAGGTCTGGGTCCTGGCCACGAACGCGCTCCAGACGGAGCAGGACTTCCGCCAGATGGTCGTCGACTATGCCGCGGAGGCTGCGTCACACGGCGCCGTCTACTTCGAGGGGATCTTCAGCCCAGCCGAGCGCGTCCGGCGCGGAGTCGCGTGGGAGACGATCTACGAGGGTGTCTGCGTCGGCGCACAGGAGGCACACGAGCGGCACGGCGTCGAGGTGCGGCTCACGCCCGACATCCCGCGCGGGTTCACGCAGGAGGAGGCGCGCGCGACGGTCGAGTGGGCGGCGCGCTACCGCGACCGCGGCGTCGTCGGCGTCGGGCTCGGCGGGTTGGAGGCGGAGTTTCCGCCGGAGCCGTACGAGGACGTGTTCCGCCTCGCGAAGTCGCTCGGGCTCGGCTCGGTGCCGCACGCGGGAGAGGTCGCCGGTCCAGCGTCCGTGCGCGGCGCGCTCGAGGCGTTGGGGGCCGACCGGCTCCGGCACGGGATCCGCGCGATCGAGGACGAGGGGCTCGTCCGCGAGCTCGCCGGCCGCGGGACGGTGCTCGACGTCTGCCCGCTCTCCAACCTGCGCACCGGGGCGGTCGCGTCGCTCGAGACGCACCCGCTGCCGCAGCTCGTCGCCGCCGGCGTGCGCTGCTCGATCTCGACCGACGACCCGGCGATGTTCGACACCGACCTGACCCGCGACTACGAAGCGGCCGCGCAGCTGGGCCTCTCGCCGCGCGTCGCGTACGAGGCCGGTGTCGCCGGAGCGCTCTGCGACGAGACCACGCGCGAGCGCCTGCGGGCGATCGGCGAAGAGTTCCCCTGGGATCGTTAGATTTCCGGCCTATGGCCATTGCGAGAGAAGCGGAGCCCGTCGGCTCCCTCAATGAAGTTCGCGAGGCCGGGCTCGACCGCGAGGACCTGCTCGGCGTCTACCGCAACATGCTGATCACCCGTGGCATCGAGGAGCGCGGGCACATCCTCTACCGGCAGGGCAAGATCCCCGGCTCGTTCTACACCGGCCGCGGCAACGAGGCAGCGTCGGTCGGCGTCGCGACCGCGATGGGCGCCCAGGACGTCGGCACGCCGCTGCACCGCGACATGGGCGTCCACATCACCCGCGGCGTCGAGCCGTGGCGGATCTTCGCGAACTACATGGGCCGCGTGGACGGCCCGAGCCACGGACGCGACGGCAACGTCCACATGGCCGACGAGCGGCTCGGGATGATCGCGATGGTCAGCCATCTGCCGGCAATGCTCCCGGTCGCGACCGGCTGCGCGCTCGCCTTCCGGATCCGGGAGGAGGCCCGCGTCGCGGTCGGCTGGTTCGGCGAGGGCGCCTCGGCCCGCGGCGATGCACACGAGTCGATGACCTTCGCGGGCACACGCGAGCTCCCGGTCGTGTTCGTTTGCGACAACAACCAGTGGGCGTACTCGACGCCGACGCATCTCGAGTTCGCGACCGAGCACGTCGCCGACCGCGCCCAGGCCTACGGCTTCGAGGGCGTCGTCATCGACGGCACGGACGTCCTCGCCGTCTACCGCGAGGCGAAGCGCGCGATCGAGAAGGCGCGCGCCGGCGGCGGCCCGACGCTGCTCGAATGCCTGACCCTCCGCATGGAGGGCCACGCCGTCCACGACGACGCGTTCTACGTCCCCAAACCGATGTTCGAGCGCTGGGCCGAGTCGGACCCGATCGAGCGCTTCCGCACCTGGCTGTGCGACAACGCCGAGCTGACGGACGAGGAGGAGGGAGAGATCGCGGCCGGTGTGAAGAAGCTCCTCAGCTCCGCGCTCGAGCGCGCCGAGGAGTCGCCGCTGCCGGATCCGGCGACGCTGCTGGAGGGCGTGTACGCGACGTCCGAGGATCTCGACACGCCCCACCACAAGTAATGGCCGAGCTCACCTATCTCCAGGCGATCTCCGACGGCCTCCGCACCGAGATGCGGCGCGACAAGCGCGTGTTCCTGATCGGCGAGGACGTCGGCGTCTACGGCGGCGCCTTCAAGGTCTCGCTCGGCTTCCAGGAGGAGTTCGGCCCGTGGCGCGTGATCGACGCGCCGCTCGCGGAGACCGCGATCGTCGGCGGCTGCACCGGTGCCGCGATGATGGGCATGCGTCCCGTAGCGGAGATGCAGTTCGCGGACTTCATCTCCTGCGCGTGGGACCACCTGGTCACGATCGCCGCCAAGCAGCGCTGGCGCGCCGGCACGCCGGTGCCGATCGTCGTCCGGCTCCCGTCGGGCGGCGGCTTCTCGGGCGGCCCGTTCCACTCGCAGAACCCGGAGTCGTCGTTCGCCCACATCCCCGGGCTGAAGTGCGTCTGCCCGGCGACGCCCGAGGACGCGAAGGGCCTTCTGATCAGCGCGATCGAGGACCCGAACCCGGTCCTCTACTTCGAGCACAAGCACCTCTACCGGCGGATCAAGGGAGAGGTGCCGGAGGAGCGGTACACGACGCCGATCGGCAAGGCACGCATCCACCGCGAGGGCTCCGACATCTCCGTGATCACGTGGGGCGCGATGGTCTACACCGCCGAGGAGGCCGCGCAGCAGCTCGACTCGGACGGCGTCTCGGTCGAGGTCGTCGACCTCCGCACCGTGCTGCCGTGGGACAAGGCCGCGGTGCTCGAGTCGGCGCGGAAGACGTCGAAGGTGCTCGTCCTGCACGAGGACACGCGCACTGGCGGATTCGGCGCGGAGATCGCGGCGACGGTCGCCGAGGAGGCGTTCGAGGACCTCGACGCGCCGGTGAAGCGGATCGCCGCGCCCGACACGCCCGTCCCGTTCTCGCCGCCGCTCGAGAAGGCGTTCATCCCGCAGGTCGAGGACGTCGTCGCCGGGCTCCGCGCGCTCGCGGAGTACTAGAGGAGGAGTCGCATGGCCACGGAGACCGCAGTCGACGTCGTGATGCCCCAGATGGGCGTGTCCGTCTCGGAGGGAACGATCACGAAGTGGCTGAAGCAGGAGGGCGAGCAGATCGAGGCGGACGAGCCGCTGCTCGAGATCTCGACCGACAAGGTCGACACCGAGGTGCCGAGCCCGGCCTCCGGGACCGTGACCCAGATCCTCGTCCCGGAAGGCGCGACGGTCGCGGTCGGGACGAAGCTCGCGCAGATCGGTGGCGCCGCCGGCGCCCCTGCTGCGGAGCCGGCGCCCGAGCCCGCTCCGGCCGAGGAGGCTCCCGCCGAGGAGCCTGTCGCCGCGGCCGAAGCGCCGGCAGCGCCCGCGCCGCCTTCGGCACCCGCACCGGAGCCTGCTGCAGCTTCGTCCGACAACGGGAGGGCGTTCGTCTCGCCCGTCGTGGCGCGGATCGCCTCGGAGCACGGCGTCGACCCGAGCGCGGTGCCCGGCACCGGGAAGGGCGGCCGCGTGACGAAGAAGGACATCCTCGCCTTCGTCGAGGGCGGCGCTCCGGTGCAGGCCGCTCCGGCGCCCACCGCGCCCACCGCGCCCGCCGTTCCTGCACCACCCGCGCCTCCGGTTCCCGCTCCGGTGGCGGCCGGCGAGACGCTTCCGGGCGAGACGCTCGAGCCGATCACAGCGATGCGCCGCGGGATTGCCGACCACATGCGCCGGTCGCTCGACACCGGCGCGCACGTGACGAGCGCGATCGAGGTCGACATGTCCCGGGTGGTCAAGACCCGTGAGCGCCTGAAGAGGGAGTACCAGGCCGCCTACGGCGTCAACCCGACCTACCTCGCCTTCGTCGCCAAGGCGTCGGTGGAGACGCTGCGCGACTACCCGTACGTGAACGCCGAGATGCGCGGCGACTCGATCGTCACCCGCGGCTTCGTCAACCTCGGCATCGCGGTCGAGCTGGCGGAGGGCAAGGGCCTGATCGTCCCCGTGATCCGCAACGCCGAGACGATGAACCTGCTCGGGATCGCGAAGGCCATCGCCGAGATCGCGAACAAGGCGCGGAACAAACAGCTCGTCCCCGACGATGTCCAGGGCGGCACGTTCACGATCACGAACCCGGGCGGCTACGGGACCTTCCACGGCACGCCGGTGATCAGCCAGCCGCAGTCCGCGATCCTCGGCACCTACGCCCTCGTCAAGCGGCCGTGGGTGATCGAGGACGAGCTGGGCGACGACGTGATCGCGATCCGGCCGCTGATGAACATCACGCTCACCTACGACCACCGCCTCGTCGACGGCGCGTACGCGGGCCGCTTCCTGCGTGACCTGCGCGAGCGCCTCGAGGGCTGGGAGGGCGACGAGAGCTGAGCGCGCAGCGGATCGTCCCGTTCCTCGGCTACGAGGACGCGGCCGCCGCGATCGAGTGGCTCGCGGCGGCATTCGGCGCGGTCGAGGACCGCGCGAGCCGGTATGAGGAGGACGGAAGGATCACGCATGCCGAGCTCGACCTCGAGGGCGCAGCGATCTACCTCTCGACGCCGGCGGGGTACGTCAGCCCGAAGCGCCACCGCGAGACGTGCGACGCAGCGCGGGCGATGTACGACAACCCGTGGGTGATCGACGGCCACTTCGTCGAGGTCGCAGACGTCGAGGCGCACCACGAGCGCGCCCGCGCGCACGGTGCGACGATCCTCCGCGGCCCGAACGAGCCCGGGATCGGGTTCCGGATCTACACCGCGGAGGACCTCGAGGGCCACCGCTGGATGTTCGGGCAGCGGCTCGAGAGCTAGCTACGGACGACCGCGAGCGCCGCGGCGATGTCCTCGGCGATCATCCGGCGCTTGCTCTTCTCGATGTAGAACGCGGGGCCGACCTGGAGGTACGACGGGAAGACGCGCATGCCGCGGAAGCGGTAGTCGCCGCCGCGGATGCGATAGGTGGCGCCTGCCGGCACGGGGCGCGGCTCGTGGTTCCGCTTCGCGATCGCATTCACCGCCTTGATCGCCGTGTCGCCCATCAGCATCAGCACGCGCGCCTGCGGGAAGCGAGCGAGCTCCTCCTCGAGCAGGATCGAGTCGGCTTCGACGCTCTCGCGCGGCACGGCGTATCCCGTCTTCGCGGACTTCAACGCGGTGGTGAGGTGGACGCCGAGCGCCGCGACGTCGTCGAGCGACGCGACGTCTTCGCCGGCGTCGTGGAACGCCTCGACTGTGCTCAGCCAGTGGGCGGGATCGGGCGGCGGCGCCTCGGCGACCATCACGATCGTCACGGCGTCGGCGGCCATGGATCGAGCTTTCGCCCGGCCGCGACCGGCTCCATCGGTACTTCGCCGTCAGACGGCGTCGAGCACGGCCGCGAGCGGACGTGGGATCTCGTCGGGCTCGAGCGCTGCGAGCAGGAGCGGCGGGTAGCGGTGATGGCGGTTCCCGTTGTGCATCCAGCGCAGGAGTTGGCCCTCGACCGGCCGGCCCCGCCAGGCGAGTTGATTCTGGAAGTTCCGCAACGTCTCCAGGTCGCCCTCGGCCGCGACGATCTGCTCGACGCGTGCCGCACCGAGCGCGCGGATCAGCTCGTCCTCGAGATTCACCGTGCAGACGTACACGGCGTCCCCGAGCACGCGGCGGAACCAGTGCTCCTCGGGCGCGTCGCACAGGCCGACGACGCGTTCGCCTTCGTAGCGCGCGGACACGCGGCGAATCGCCTGTGCACCGCCGATCGGGACGATCTCGACGCACTCGGCGGCGAGATCGCGGCCCAGCCGCTGCGCAGCTGCCTCGAGTGCGATCCGGTCGGTGATCCCTTCGACGAGCACCACTGCTTCGAACGCTGGGGCCATGCCCGGAAGCTAGCCTGAGCCCGTGGCAACCGGCGCCTACCTGATGCAGCTCGGCGAGGTTCCCTACCTCGAGGCGTGGGAGCTGCAGCGCTCGCTCGCCGGCGCGGTCTCGCAGGGCGCGATCCCCGACACGGTGCTTCTGCTCGAGCACCCACCCGTCGTCACACTCGGCCGCCGCACCGACGAATCCGCGGAGCTCCACATCCCCGAGGACGCGGCCGTCGAGATCGTGGAGACGGACCGCGGCGGCAAGTCGACCTTCCACGGCCCGGGCCAGCTCGTCTGCTACCCGATCCTCGACCTGAAGCGCCACGGCCGTGACGTGAAGGGGTACGTTCGCAAGCTCGAGGAGGCGCTCGCGCTCACCGTCGCGCCGTTCGGACTGCACGGGGAGACGATCGAGGGTTTGACCGGACTCTGGCTGACCCGGCCGCCGCGAAAGCTCGCCTCGATCGGCGTCCACGTCTCGCGCTGGGTGACGACACACGGCTACGCGCTCAACGTCGATCTGGACCCGGCGCCGTTCACCGACTGGATCACGGCCTGCGGGCTCGAGGATGCGATGTTCACGACGATCGCCCGCGAGACCGGCCGGGCGGTCACCGTGGACGAGGTGCGTCCGCACGCCGCCGCCGCGCTGGAGCAGGTCTTCGGGCTCGAGTTCGAGCCGCTGCCGGTCGAGGACGGAGTCGGGCTCTGGGCGCAGCCCGTCCATGCAGGCCTAGCTCGGTAGCCAGCCCTCGCGGTAGGGGCTCTCCTGCCGGTCGGGGAAGCGCGCGTAGGCGACCTGCGCGTCGCTCGTCTCGACCGGGCTCGCCGCATCGTGCTTCGCTGCGACGTCGCTGACCGGATAGGCGCCCCAGCCCTCGCCGCCCTGATGCTCGCGTGCACCGATCGCGAGGATGACCGACGGCCCGGACCCCGCGCCCACGAGTACGTGCGGGACGCCCGCGGGCGTGTGGAGGAAGTCCCACTGGCGCAGCGGCCGCTCCTCCTCGTCGACGATCAGCAGCGCCTCGCCGGAGAGAACGAGATAGTCCTCCTGGTCGGCCTCCCAGTGGTACATCGCCATCGGCTGGCCCGGCTCGAGCACGAACAGGTTGATCCCGACCTGCGGGAACTTGGCTCCCTCCGGATCGAAATTGCAGACCCAACCACGAGGCCCGCGGTCAAACCAGCGCGCTTCACGCGTATTCAGGACGAACCACGTGTCTTGCTCTTCCATAGCGCTGGAGATTGGCAGAAGGTCAGGCGCGCCTGAGGCCGTCCAGGATCACGTCCGGGAAGCGGCTCGCCGCCGGGACGAGCTCGAAGAGCTCGTCCGTTGTCAGATCGGTGCGCAGCGCGCCGGCCTTCTGCGCCCGCCGGACGAGCGCCTTCGCGACCTCCCGCAGCTCCGCCTTCTGCGGCAGCTCGCTACAACGCGCATAGCCGTCGGCCATCGCCTTGTTGCGCTCGTAGCCCCTGGCCACCGCGCGGAAGAACGCCTCGAACGCGGCGCCTGCATCCGGCTCGTCGAGAAGCGCCCGCGCCTCCCCGAGCACGCGCTCGAGCTCCCGGGCGATCACCGCCTCGACGAGCGCCTCCTTCGTCGGGAAGCGGCGGAACGCGGTTCCGTGTCCGACGCCCGCTCGCCGCGCGATCTCGTCGACGCTGACCTCGAGGCCCTCCTCGGCGAAGCATTCACACGCGGCGCCGAGGAGGCGGTCGTAGTTGCGCTGCGCGTCCGCGCGGAGCGTCATGCGGCGAGCAGCTCCGGCTCCGCGTCCGCCTCGATCGTCGCGACGTGGTGCTGGCGCAGCATCGCGCCGAACACGCCGAGCCCGGCGAGGACGAAGAGAACGCTGCCGGCGAAGGCGTAGTGGAAGCCACCGACGAGGGCAGCCGGGCCGTTCCCGCCGAGATGCGACGTGCGGCTGGCGGCGACGGTTGAGAGGATCGCGAGCCCGAGCGCACCACCGATCTGCTGCGACGTGTTGAAGAGCCCGGAGGCGAGCCCCTGGTCCTCGTCCTCGAGTCCCGTCGTGGCGATCAGCGTCAACGGCATGAAGACGGCGCCCATGCCGAGCGAGACGATGACGAGCGCGGGCAGGACGTCGGTCAGGTAGCCGCCGTGCACCGCGGTCTGCGTGAGCAGCACCAGCCCGGCCGCGGAGAGCACCATCCCGATCGTCCCGACAAGTCGCACTCCGACGCGGGGCGCGAAGGTCGACGCCAGCCCGGCTGAGACCATGATCCCGGCGGTGAAGGGCAGGAAGGCGAGCCCCGCCTTCAGCGGCCCGTAGCCGAGCACGCGCTGGATGTAGAGCGAGTTGAAGAAGAACATCGCGAACATGCCCGACATCACGAGCAGCATCACGAGGTTCGCGGTGGCCAGCGAGCGGACGCGGAAGATCGAGAGCCGGACGAGCGGCGCCTTCGCGCGCAGCTCGATCGCGCGGAACGCGAGCAGGAGCGCGGCCGAGAGCACGAACGTCCCGATCGTCCGCAGCGAGCCCCAGCCCTTCTGCTCGGCCTCGACGATCGCGTAGACGAGCGTCATCAGCCCCAGCGTCACCGACACCGCGCCGGGGACGTCGAAGCTCCGATGCAGCGTCTCGTCCCTTGACTCGGGAAGCAGCCGCAGCGAGAAGAGGAGGACGGCGATGCCGACCGGGACGTTGATGAAGAAGATCCACGGCCAGGAGAGGGACTGCGTCAGCGCGCCGCCGAGCACGAGCCCGACCGCACTACCGCCGATCGCGATCGCTGCCCAGATGCCGAGCGCCTTCGCGCGGTCCGAGCCCTCCTTGAACGTCGTCGCGATGATCGCGAGCGCGGCCGGCGAGATGAACGCGGCGCCGAGACCCTGGAGCGAGCGCGCACCGATCAGCATCCCCTGGCTCGAGGAGAGGCCGTCGAGCAGCGACGCCGCCGTGAAGACGACGAGCCCGCCGAGGAAGAGCCGCTTGCGGCCGAGCAGGTCGCCGGCGCGGCCGCCGAGGAGCAGGAAGCCGCCGAAGACGAGTGTGTACGCATTGACGATCCACTGCAGGTTGGCCTCGGTCATGTGCAGGTCTTTCTGGATCGACGGCAGCGCGACGTTCACAACCGTCGCGTCGAGGATGACCATGAACTGCGCGAAGCAGATGAGGACGAGGACGACCCAGGGATTCGTTGCCTTACGTGCCACGCGACTCCTTCTTCGTGTAACCGGACTGCTCAGTCCGTTTCAGGGTAGCGACCGCAGGAGTTCCTTCGCCACCTAGACTGAAACGAGCCCGTGAACTCCTCGCTTCCCGTCGCGGATCGTCCCCGCCGCCCCGAGTGGATGAAGGTGCGCGCGCCCTCGAAGGACGGCGCCTACTTCGACGTCCAGAAGCTCGTGCACGGCCTCTCGCTGCACACGATCTGCGAGGAAGCGCGCTGCCCGAACATCTCCGAGTGCTGGGGGCGGGGCACGGCGACCTTCCAGATCCTCGGCGACACGTGTACGCGCGCCTGCCGCTACTGCTACGTCCACTCCGGCAAGCCCGAGGCGCCGCCGGATCCGCTCGAGCCGCTCCGGCTCGCGCAGGCCGCCGCCCAGATGCAGCTGAAGCACGTCGTCGTCACGTCCGTCGACCGAGATGATGTTCCCGACAAGGGCGCCGGCCACTACGCGGCGACGATCCGTGCACTCAAGACGAAGCTGCCGGAGTGCACCGTGGAGGTGCTGACGCCGGACTTCCTCGGCGTCGAGGAGGAGGCGCTGCGTACCGTGCTCGCCGCACGTCCTGAGGTCTTCAACCACAACATCGAGACCGTCCGCCGCCTGCACCCGCACATGCGCGGCGCGAAGGCGAGCTACGACAAGGCGCTCTGGCTGCTCGCCCGCGCGAAGGAGCTCGCCGCCTATCCCGTGCTGACGAAGTCGGGGATCATCGTCGGCCTCGGCGAGACGAACGACGAGGTCGTCGAGACGCTGCGCGACCTGCGGGAGAACGGCGTCGACGTGATCACGATCGGCCAGTACCTGCAGCCGTCCGCGAAGCACGCACCGATCGACCGCTGGGTGCACCCGGACGAGTTCCGCTGGTTCCGGGAGCAGGGCGAGACGCTCGGCTTCGGCTCGGTCTTCTCCGGCCCGCTCGTCCGCTCGAGCTACCGCGCCGACGAGCAGCAACATGCGGCCGTCACCGGTCGCGGCGCCGTCTCCTACTGAGCGTTTTACCGCGCGCTTACGCGGACGGCGCTACGGTCCGCGCATGCGCGCCGCCGTGGCGCTTCTGGTCGTTCTCGCCGGGCTCTCCGTTCCGGCCGCCGTTGCCGCGCCGCCGCAGCCGCGCCCGATCACGCCGATCGTCATCTCCACCCTGGGCACCGCGACCGCGACGGCCGATCCGGCAACCGCCGGAGCGCGGTCGGTCACGCTGACCGTCACGCTCCGCACGG
>Ga0265338_10007621_pt1 | contig 13361 bp, 6 predicted proteins | sample 42126metaG_FD_193579 | JGI IMG/M metagenome (GOLD analysis project Ga0265338, IMG submission 193579) | Rhizosphere microbial communities from Carex aquatilis grown in University of Washington, Seatle, WA, United States - 4-21-26 metaG | ecosystem: Host-associated > Plants > Roots > Rhizosphere >... | reverse complement strand
GATACTGCGGATCTCGGTCGCGCTGCCATTCAGTACATGAAACAGGATGCGTTCGCCCTGCTTTACCCGGATTGGCTCTCCGTGTCCCAACATTCGTCCGTTAATCGTGAACGAGCCATAGCCGACCTCATATCCTTTCGGCATTTTCCTGGCCAGCGAGGCTTTCATCGCGTGCTCACCCTGCTCTTCTAGCGTTTTGACGGTGACTGGCGGCAGAAATTTCTGTGCCATGTCTCCGCCGCGGCTGAACGTCGGCTCGAACTCCTTAAGAACTAGGAAAATCTCGCGATCGTATTCGCCCGGATCGTTCTTGGGCTCGATGTAGACCGGCCCCACTTGTCCGCTGTATTGTCCCGCCGCCAGGTCTGCGCCCGCGCGGTTGTGAGTGTGATAAAAGCGGAATCCCGCCGGACCGGGAGTGAACGTGATGCGGCGTTGGCCATGGGCAGGAATCGCCGGAGTACCTTCCTCCGCCGCTCCGTCAACTTCGACCGGTAGATTCTGGCCGTGCCAATGCAGCTGCTCGGGAGAATCCGTGTCGTTGAAAATATCGACGGTTATCCGCCGGCCTTCCTTAAATCGCAACAGCGGTCCGGGAAACTGTCCGTTGTAGGTCGTGGTGGAAAGAATACGATTGGGTGCGATCTCGATCGGAGAAACTTTGATGCGCAACGTGTAATCCGCAAGACCCGAAGCGGGCGCCGGTTCTTGATGAAACGCGGAAAGCAGCGCCAGTCCCCTCGCGCGTGAAAAAAGAGCGGCCCCGGTTGCCAGGGATGCCGTCGTTAAAAACTGACGCCTTGAAGGAATCAATTCATTCGACATATCTCGTTCCGATTCTGCTTTGGCCTGCGAGGTTGAATCAATCTTACGTTGTCTCGCGCCGCTTTAGCAGGGATGGGTTATGTCTCACTTGCTCCTTGATATGATGCTTGGAACGAACCTGGATCAATGTTGTTAGGCGTCAACAATCGCTGGAGCGAAAAATTCGCTTCGGAGGGATTGCCAAGCCGAAGATCGCTCAGATCGCATGGGGAGCTCCAGGTGCGCACGGCCGAGCAGCCTCTGTGAAAGGCAGCTCAGCCCCGAAAGGCACACAACGAGTGGCTTGGTTTTTTGTTTTCTTCTTCATCTCTGGATTCTGTAGCGTTCTCTGCGAACTGATCTGGTTGCGGCTGTCGATGGCGCAGTTCGGCGTCACCACCGCAATGACTTCTATTGTCCTCTCCGTCTTCATGGCGGGACTGGGCGTCGGATCCTGGGCCGCGGGTGCGTTGGTGCGCCGCTATGGAGACCGCATCAATTTTCCGCCGCTGCGGATCTATGCCTTACTGGAATTGCTCATCGGACTATCCGCGCTGGTCGTCCCCGCCGAACTGGCTTGGGGGCATCGCCTGCTGGAGGGCTTGGCGGACCGCACCGTCGTATCCTCGGCCACTTTCTATGTGGTTGCGGGAATCTGGCTGGCGGCGACGATGATCCCGTGGTGCGCATGCATGGGCGCGACGATCCCCGTGGCGATGTTTGCCATCCGCGACCTGAAAAAAGCGCAGGATGGCCGTTCGTTCAGCTTTCTCTATCTGGCAAATGTTCTGGGAGCAGTGCTCGGTTCATTTCTCCCGTTACTTCTCATCGAGCCTTACGGATTTCATAAGACGCTCCGGATTGGTGCTGCGTTCAACGTGGCGATCGCTGCAGCCGCTCTCGCCGTCTCGTTCGTCGCCGGCCGCGTCAGCCGGACGTCGACTCCTTCGGAAGTTCGTTTTGACGCCTCAGGCAATCGAGGCGTGTTGCTCCTGTTGTTCACCACCGGCCTTGCCACGATGGGCATGGAACTGATCTGGATTCGACTCTTTACGCCATATATCGGTCCGGTTGTGTACTCGTTCGGCATGATTCTGGTGGCTTACCTTCTGGCCACATTCGCGGGGTCGCAGGTATATCGCCGCTGGAGCCGCAATCACAAGCAGGAAAGCCGTCTCACCTGGATCTCGCTGGCTCTTCTTGGCGTGCTGCCCCTCCTGACCGCCGATGTGCGAGTGCCGCTCGGCCTGGTCTCTCGCGTTTTTCTCGGCGTAATGCCCTTCGCGGCCATGATCGGGTTCCTCACACCCATGCTCGTGGACCGCTGGTCGGGTGGCGATCCCGACCGCGCCGGCCGGGCCTATGCAGTCAACGTCGTCGGCTGCATCATCGGACCACTGGTTTGCGGATTTCTCCTCCTGCCGTTTGCCGGCGAGCGATGGTCCGCGTTGCTCCTGGCATTGCCCTGGTTTGTCATGGCGTTTGTCGGGGGGAGCGCCGGGAGTCTCAAGCCGCTGAGCCGGGCTGCGGGGTATGGCCTGCTGGCTCTTTCCTTGGTCGTCCTATTCACGACGAAGGATTTTGAAAATCAGTTTTCCGGACGCAAGGTCCTGCGCGACTCGACCGCTACGGTCATCGCCTACGGACAAGGCATGCGGCGGGGTCTCCTGGTTAACGGAATGGGAATGACCAAACTCACTCCCATCACGAAGATGATGGCGCACTTGACTCTGGCGTCTCTTGACCACACGCCTCACGACGTCCTCATCATCTGCTTTGGCATGGGAACGACGTTCCGCTCGGCTTCTACTTGGCAGATTTCGACGACCGCAGTGGATCTGGTCCCGAGTGTTCCCAAACTTTTCTCGTACTATCACTCGGATGCGGACATCGTGACGTCATCGCCGCTCAATCACGTTGTGGTCGATGATGGCCGTCGCTTCCTCGAGCGCTCCCCGGCCAAGTACGACGCGATCATCGTGGACCCTCCTCCGCCGGTGCAGACGGCGGGTTCGAGCTTGCTGTATTCGGAAGAGTTCTACGCGATTGCCAAGCAGCGCTTACAGCCGGGCGGAATCTTGCAGCAATGGTTGCCTGAAGCGGACGCTGCGACACAATCGGCGGTCGCCCGCGCCATCAAGAATTCTTTCCCCTACATACGCGTATATCGTGGAATGGAGGGCTGGGGCTGGCACTTCCTGGCCAGCGAGCGTCCGATCCCGGTTCGCACTGCAACTGAACTGTTGGCCCGCATGCCGGCAGCCGCTGTCACTGACATGATGGAGTGGGGCCCCGCACCAACTCCTGAGAAAGAAGTAGATATGCTTCTCTCGCACCCCTCGTCACCGGATGCCATCATTGCCCTCGCGCCGGGAACGCCTTCGCTTCAGGATGATCGCCCGATCAACGAGTACTTCCTGCTGCGAACGCCCTTTGGCGAACTGATGAATATGGAGTAAATGAAGGTCTTTGAGCGCTGGGGTTTCGAAGTTGCTGATGCGGCCGCCGGGGAAGAGTTAGAATCGAATTAAGCCGATGGCACGCCGGATCTTCCTAGCTTTTTCAGCAGCGTTCGTTCTTGCCCAGCTCTGCTCTGGACAAATCCACGGTGGATCCCACGGCCACTCTCGGGGCAATGGTGGATCGGGAGCGTTCTTCGGGAGCCATCACCACGCACAGTCGGCAATTCCGCGCGGTTACTTCATAGGGGATACTCCCTTTCTCTACTCCGATTATCCGTTCGAGCCAGCGATCCCCGAGACTGCGCCACCCCCAGTCACCGCTGCGCCGACACCATCTGACACGCCGGCGCCCGCAAAGGCGGCACCTTTACTGATTGAATTGCAGGGGGATCGCTACGTCCGTTACGGAGGTGCTTCCCCAGCTTCTGAGAGAGAACCGGCGATCCCAGTTGCTGGTCCTGGGCTACAACCGTCAGGCGTCACCGGAGCGCAGACCACACTCGCTCCGACCGTGCTCGTTTACCGTGACGGTCATCGCGAAGAAGTCCCCGACTACGCCATCGTCGGGCGCACAATGTATGCCCACAACGGTATCGCCGGCGAAAGCGAATACGGAATCCGGAACATCCAACTCTCGGTGCTCGACCTTCCCGCTACCCTGAAAGCCAACCGGGACAATGGAGTGAGATTTGTTCTTCCGGCCGGGCCGAACGAAGTCGTGACCAGACCGTAGCGCGGCCGGTCAGTCCTCTATTCCTGCTCTCGCGTGCGGATCTGTGCCAGAGGGCCGTTGTTAATGAAGGGTTCTGAACTGCTGGACTATGAAGATGTGAGAGACATCAAATTACGGGTTGAGATGCGGCGGCCAACCGTCCAAGTTGCATTGTGTCCGAGAGCCGATGGACTCTGGTTGGTTGGGTCATTTGGCTGCCAGCTTACGCTGAATATCAGCCACCCACTTTTCCTGAGCGCTAGGTTCCATTGTCTGGGCGATGCTCAGCGCTTTTCCATAGGCGTTGCTCGCTTCGCTGTTGCGATGCAACGCCGTCAGCACATCCCCAAGCACCATCTGCGGCTGCATTCCCTCCGGCGCCAGGGCAATCGCGGACTGAGCTTCCACCAGTGCTTCGTCAGACTGCTTCGCCTCAAGCAGGATTCGCGCTCTGCGCACATGGCCGAGGGCGGCTGCCAATGGAACGCTGAACGTCCCGTCAAATATGAACACTCCGTGCTCGATCACCGCCGTGGGATGAAGGCCCTGAAAGTCTCGATAGGGATTCAGTACATTCGAGCCGGCTTCATACCACGTAAGTACCGAAGCGCTGATGAGCACTGGGCCGCTAATCGTGGGCGGCGTATCGATCTGGTCCCCAAACCAGTTTGAATCTGGAGTGGGCAGTGGCTTACATGGAATCCCATAACTGCTGAAGTGGATGGCAGACTCAACAAAATATGCGAACCAGCAATCCTGCACGCCGCGTTGGTCCAGGTACTTCTTGACTCCCTTCAGTTGCTGGCCCCAGTCCGTGTTGGAGTCAGTGAGGTATTTGTACGTTGCGGAAGGGCCGCCCCACATCTCATTTGAATAAGCCATATAAGAAGTCGGGAAAGCGCGAGCCGAAGAGAGCACGTGAAGCAGAATCAGCAGTCCGACAGGATAAGCCCAGCGCCGGTTCTCTCGAATTAATGTCCATGCCGCGCCAGCCGAAAGAACCGCCGCGAATATGAAGACCAGCAGAATATGACGGGCCCCAATATTCAACTTCGATCCCATCGACACCGCGAGATAAACGACGGGCGGAATAACGAGGAACGAGATCTCACGCCGGCAGCGAAATTTTCCCGCCGCGATGGACCCCGCGGCGATCAACAAGAGTAGCAAAAGCGCCAGCGTAGACTTAATGACGAAGGCAGCCGGGAAGTAAAACCAAACCCCGTGTGCGTAGACCTTGCCGAAAAGATAACTTGGCATAAAATTGGCGACGGCTCGCACATCTGCCAATCCGTACAAATAGGATTCGGGAAGCACACGCCACCGCGCCAAAGTCATGACCGTGCGCGCCTCAAACGGCGACAATTCCTTTGCCGCTTCCGCGAGCGGCGGATTGACCTGCAGGCCGTCCGGGCGGGCCGCATAGCGAAATCCATAGGCAGCCCACAGCATTCCGGTGGCGATGACGGTGATTACAAGGATTGACTTCGCAAGCCTGAGCGCCTGCTTGCCCACCGGTTCCGGAATCCCAGCGCCCTCCCGCATCGGCAAGTCTCGGGAGCGAAACAGTTCAGTGGCAGCCAGCAAGATCAACATTGGCAGCAGCAGAATTGCGGAGTGCTTGGTCGCCGCCGCCAGTCCGGCAGCGATGCCCGTCAATACCAGTCGCCACGGGGAAGGCGCTTTCACATAGCGATAGAACGCATACACCGTGGCGAGTAAAAAGCACGCCAATCCAGTATCCGTTGTGACCATTGCTCCGTGCGCCAGGAGGGTTGGCTCGAAGACAACGAGGATGAGAGCGATAAAGCCCGCTCCGGTGCCGAACATCTCTTGTGCGGCAAGAAACGCGATCAGTGCCAGCAGCAATGCGAAAACTGCCGCGGCCATGCGCGTCCGGAAAATTATGCTGTCCGCATCATTGCCGTAAATCAGATCCCGGCCGCCGAAGTAGGCCTCGAGTTTGAAATAACGGTTCTCAAGCTTAGGTTGCTGGAGCACCATGGGCAGCATCGGGATCGTTGCCACCATCTTTACCAGTGGCGGATGCTCAGGGTTCAGCCCAAAATCCCCGCGTTTCCATGACATGTATCCGGCATAAATATGGTCGCCCTCATCCCAACTGAGCGATTCCTGCCGCACTGAAAATGCCAACTGGCCAATAAGCACTAGCAAAAGGAAAACAACGCCAGCCACTACGCGCCCGCGATTTTTCACCTGGTCCCCGGTTACCTTGAATCGTTTTGCTTCGCGATCACTCCGCTTTTCCCTGTTGCAGCGCTCGTGCCTGGTTGGCCACAAGCAAAGCTCCGTGAGCCCTCGCGTCTTTATCGAGGGCAGCGAGATGAGTTCGAGCGGAGGCAGAACCTGACCATAATTCGATTTCCGCCATTGCCAGGCGAACTTGAAATTCGTAGAGGCGATAGCCGAACTTGTGTGCCGACGCCTGCGCTATCTCGAGTGCCTTCCGGGCTTCCGCCGCGTGCCCCGACTTGGCCTTCACTCTCGCATCAGCCAGGGTTGCCTCGTAGCGCGGAGTCGTGCTCGACGTTTGCCCGGAAAGCGCAATGGCCTTTGCCGCTGCGTCTTGCGCTTCTTTCAGACGGCCCGCTGCCAGGATATGCCGTGCCAGCAGAGCATGCGCCCATGCTCCGTTTCCTGCTGAATTAGCTTTTTCGTATTCTGCCGCTGCCTGGCGCGCCAAGGCTTCGCCATCCGCGTATTTCTTTTCTACGAGATCGATCATAGCGAGCGACAAGTTGATCTGTGCCGTGAAATCGTCGTCGTTCATCTCTTTGCACAGGGCCAGAGCCTGCTCGTATTGTTTGCGCGCGCCTTCCAGATCGCCCTGGGCGAGAAGGGTATCGCCGAGTCCCGAGACCGGATATGGCTCACCGCGGCGGTAGGAAATTTCTCGCGTGAGGTTCAGCGACTGCTCGAAGTATCTCCTGGCCTGGCCCAGATCTCCCATCTCGACAAAGAGGTTGCCGAGATTGTTCAGAGTGGCCGAAGCGCCGCGGCGATCGCCAATCTGGTTAAACGCAGCCAGGGACTGCTGCTGCATTTTGAGCGCACCTTTCAGATCTCCGAGCCCGTCGAGCGCGTTCGCCATGTTGCCATAATCGCTGGCCAGCCCGAACGGATCATTGACCTCCCGATCGAAACCTAACACTTCGTCATAATATTTCTCGGACTCGCGAAGCTTTCCCTCGGCATAGAACACGTTCCCGATACGCTCATTCGTGGAGCGGATGCTCTTCTCGGCGCCGATTTCCCGGAAGACCGGGAGCGCATCTTCGAACTGCTTCTTGGCGCCCTCGTAGTCGCCTTCGTCAAACAGCAAGTCCCCGACCATCAACAAGGAACGCGCCGCCCCGCGCCGGTCACCGGCAGAAAGATAGAGTTCCCGGGCCTGGTTCGAAAGCTCAATAGTCTTCTGCGATTGCCCCATACGGTCCTGGGCCTGTCCCTGGAGTTGCAGCGCTTGCGCCACCAGCAGACTTGCACCGGCCGCCCGCCCGCGATTCGCTGCGCTTTCGGCCAGGGCGAGTTGTCGCTTGAAATCGCTGAGCGACATTGCAATTCCAGCTTCCGCCAGATCCACCCGTGCCGAGTCGGCCTCCGAGAGTGGAAGCTTGCGCAGGTCAGCGAGCGTTTTCTCCGCGTCGTTTCCGTGTCCTCCCGCGACTTGGGCGCGAATCAGAAATAAACCGTACTCGGCATTGTCAGGGAAAAACTCCCAGAGGCCGCGGTAACTCTCGATTGCCTGCGGGATTTCCGCCAGCAATTCGTGAGCGCGACCTTCAATGAGCAGCCGCTCCTCCCGCGAAAAGCGCGGAGAAAGTTCCAGAGCACGCTTCGCCTGCTCTTTCGCCTTGGCTTCATAACCCAACGTCCACAGGGCCTCCGCCAGCGCCGAGTGGGTGGGAGCGTGGTCGGGATCGAGCGCAGTCGCTTTTTCCAGCGAGTTGCGTGCCGCGAGCGCATCGAACAGACGCAACTTGCGCAATCCCTCCGAATACAGCCGTGCCGCTTCTGGATTCGACGGCAACGACGCTCTGACCGAAGCCGACTGCGCATCCGAGAGCGCGCTCACCCCCAGCTTCGCGCGCAACTCTGCGCCCGCCTTCGTGACCATGCTGTCGATCTCGGATTCGCTTCCCTTTTCCGAAACTGTCGCCAGAGTTTCCCCGGCGACTGTGTCCTGCAGGCGCAAATCAACACGGAGAAGCCCGTTCTCCAGCGGCAGGTAAGAGCCCAACACAACGTCTTCACTGCCCAGGTTTTGCCGGATGCGCTTGAGCGTGTCTTTGCTGAAGCTGTCCGCTTCCGGGAGCGCCAGGTTCATCTTCATCTGCGCGACACTCTCCCCGGGGATCGTTAATAGTTGGCCACCCTGGTTGAGTTCAGTCGTTAGCATTTCCGACAGCGCTGTCGAAAGCCAGGCTTTGTCCGGATTCGCCGACAGGTTCTTGAAGCCCAGGACGGCAACCGAGCGCCGCCGGTTCGCGCCGCTTCCCGAGCTCGCTTGCTTGTGGTGGAGAAGTAGATATCCTCCCGCAGCGAGTACCGCAACCGAAGCGATGACGGCGGCCGCGAACCAGTTCCGCCGCTTCTTCGGCGTGGCGAGAGAGACGGTTGTTGCAGTTGACGAAGAAGATGAAGGCCGCTGTAAATCCGCCGCAAGCCACTCCGCCGACTGATACCGGCGAGTACGGTCCCGCGCCAGGGCTTTCAGGATGATGTCATCCAACGCGGGCGGCACCATCGGATTCTGCTCGCTCGCCGGAGGCGGCGTCTGATTCAAGATCGCGTTGATGACAAGCGCCGGCGTCGATTGCGGGAACGGCCGTTTGCCTGTCGCCATTTCGTAGAGAACGGCGCCCGCGGCCCAGATATCCGTACGCGCGTCCGGAGCCTCCCCGCTCAATTGTTCCGGAGCCATATACGGCAACGTGCCGCTCGTATCCTGCGATTGCGTCATCGTCGCCGTCAGGCTCATGTCACTGGCATGCGTCATGAACTGTGCCAGCCCAAAATCCAGGATCTTGAGCCGTCCGTCCGTTGTAATCCGCAGGTTGCCCGGCTTCAGATCCCGGTGCACGATGCCTTGGTGGTGCGCAGCCGCCAGGCCTTCGGCGAGCTGCGCTCCAAGCCGCACAATCTCCCCAACCGGGAGTGGCCCGCGGGCCAGTTTTATGTCCAGAGTGGTTCCGGCAATATATTCCGTCACCAGGAAATAGACGCCGTCCTGGCTTCCGAATTCATGGACCGTTGCAATGTTGGGATGATTCAGGCGTGCCAGAGCCAGAGCTTCCTGGCGAAAGCGCTTATGCGCTGATTCGTCGGCCAGAGAACCGCGTGGCAGAACTTTGATCGCAACGTCGCGGTCCAACTGGTCATCGTGGGCGCGATACACGACGCCCATGCCGCCGGCGCCGATCTTCTCCACGATTTGGTAGTGCGACAGCCGCTTTCCAATCATCGCGGTCGATCTCTGCGCTAGATACTAACTGGGACCCGCGGCCTGCGCACGCGGAATCCCTGCTGTTGCCCTTGTGTGTGGCCCCCCGGATCAGCTAACTTCCTTCGCCCACTTTCAATACGGCCAGGAAGGCTTCCTGCGGAATGTCCACGCGGCCGATTCGCTTCATGCGTTTCTTGCCTTCCTTTTGTTTCTCGAGCAGCTTGCGTTTGCGGGAAATGTCACCGCCGTAGCACTTGGCCAGCACGTTCTTGCGGATTGCCGGCACTGTCTCCCGCGCAATGATCTTGGCTCCGATCGCGGCTTGGATCGCCACTTCGAACATCTGCCGTGGAATCAACTCCTTCATTTTTGCCGCCAGCGCTCGTCCCCGGTCATATGCGAAGTCGCGATGGATGATCGTGGAAAGCGCGTCCACCGGTTCACCCGCCACCATGATGTCCAGCTTCGCCATCGGCGAGTCCCACGTCCCCGACAGGTGATAGTCGAGCGACGCATATCCTCGCGATACGGACTTCAGCCGGTCGTAAAAATCGAGCACGATCTCGTTCAGTGGCAATTCGTATTGCAGCATCACGCGCGCAGAACTGACATATTCGAAACTCTTCTGCTTGCCTCGCTTTTCTTCCACCAGCTTCAGGATTCCGCCGACGTACTCTTCATTGGTCAGGATCACCGCGAGAATCACGGGCTCCTCAACCTTCGCAATCTCACTCGTATCGGGCCAGCGTGACGGATTGTCCACCTCAATCACTTCGCCGTCCGTCTTGTGAATCAGGTAGCGCACCCCCGGCGCCGTCGTAATCAGGTCGAGGTTGTATTCGCGCTCCAGCCGCTCCTGAATGATCTCCATGTGCAATAGGCCTAGAAACCCGCATCGGAAGCCGAATCCCAGCGCGGCTGAACTTTCCGGCTCGAAGAAAAACGACGAGTCATTCAGCTTCAGCTTTTCCAGAGCCTCGCGCAGTTGCGTGTGCTCGTGCGCGTCAACCGTATACAGCCCGGCAAACACCATCGGCTTGATTTCTTCAAAACCAGGCAGCGGCTCGATTGCGGGACGTTCCTCATCGGTGATCGTGTCGCCAATCTTGGTGTCGGCCACGTTCTTGATATTCGCGATGATGAATCCAACTTCGCCAGCAACCAGTTCATCGATCACAACTGGCTTCGGCGTGAGCACACCCAGTGCCTCCACTTGGAACACGTGCCCGTTCGACCACAGCCGGATCTTCTGCCCCTTGCGGAGCGTTCCCTCGAACACACGCGCCAGCACCACGACTCCCCGGTAGGGATCGAACCAGGAATCAAAGAGAAGAGCCTGCAAATGCCGCTCGGGCCGCCCCTTTGGAGGCGGAACATGCTTGACGATTGCCTCCAGGACATCCGGCACGCCTTGCCCGGTCTTGGCGCTGATGAGCAGCGCATTCGACGCGTCCAGCCCGACCGCGCTCTCGATCATCTCCTTCGTGCGAGGGATGTCGGCGCTCTGCAAATCAATCTTGTTGATGACCGGGATAATCTCCAGCCCGTGGTTGATGGCCAAATAAGCATTCGCCAGTGTCTGTGCTTCGACACCCTGCGAGGCGTCGACGACCAGCAGCGCGCCTTCGCATGCGGCCAGCGAACGCGAAACTTCGTAGGAAAAATCCACGTGGCCGGGCGTGTCGATCAGGTTGAGCTGGTAGGTTTGCCCATCCTGCGCCGGGTAGATCATCCGAACCGCGTGCGCCTTGATCGTGATGCCGCGCTCGCGCTCCAGGTCCATCGAATCGAGCACTTGCTCCTGCATCTCGCGCATCGCGAGCGAGCCCGTCAGTTCCAGCAAGCGGTCGGCCAGCGTGGATTTCCCATGATCAATATGGGCAATAATCGCAAAATTCCGTATACGGGATGCTTCCATGAGGACAGTTCGATTCTAACAGGGCGGAACCTGAGGCGCTTGACCGGCCAGTCCAGCGTGCGCTGCATGACATAGGCTTTGTACTGGCGCAAATGTATGTATTGCGATATACATACGTTCAAGATGAAAACTCAAAAACGCACGCGGCGCAAAACAACAAGGTCAGCAGTTTCAGCGGATCGAAAAAGACTGCCGCGCGACCTCGCGGCCCAACTCGGAGAGTTCTACCGCCCGATCAAGAAATCCGTCACCTTGCGTATCGACGCCGACGTGCTGGCTTGGTTCAAGAAACAGGGAAAGGGCTATCAAACTCGGATCAACCGCGCCCTGCGCGACTTGGTCATGAAAAGCCATTAACCGGTTCCCGCCTCTCGATAACGACGTCGCCCCGCACTCCCTCAGCACCCGCCCTCTGGCCACTACCGACCATAGTAGACATTGAATCCAAACTCCAACCTCTTGAAAGAACGGCAACATTCTTTTGAAGCACTTGGGGGGTTGACCATTGCTCCGGGCCGTGACATTCTCTCGCTAGTTTCTTAACTGGGTCCGAATTCCCCCGCCGACCCGAAATCCTAAGTCCAGCCCCCTTTTGGTGCATGCCTAAAGCCAGGGTTCGCTGTGTGTTCGCACGATGTATTCCAGGAGCTGTCGAATGCTGATTTCAGGGAAGTCTCTTTGCGCGATCTTACTAATTGTCAGTGCTTCGGCATTGCTGCCTTTGTATTGCAATGGTCAAGCCAGTGTTCTGACTCACCATAACGACAACGGGCGCACCGGGCAGAATTTGAACGAAACCATGCTGACCCCGGCCAACGTCAATGCCGCGTCCTTTGGCCGTTTGTTTAATCAACCGGTGGACGGCTCAATCGTCGGACAGCCGCTCTATGTGCCCAATGTCCGAATGTCGGACGGAACAACTCACAACGTCGTCTTTGTCGCTACGCAGCACGATAGCGTGTACGCATTTGATGCCGACAACAACATCGGTACGAATGCGGACCCTCTTTGGACCGTTCACTATTCGAATCCTGTCCCCGAGGACGACGAACATTTTGGTTGCGGCACGCCAGGCTACACCGAGGTCGGCATTACCGGCACTCCGGTCATTGATCCCGCGAGCAGCACTCTGTATGTGGTTTCGAAGACAATCGAGAACAAAGTCTATTTCTTTCGTCTGCACGCCCTCGACCTGGCTTCCGGTGCTGAGAAATTTGGCGGCCCCATGCCCATCAATGCCACCGTCCAAACTTCCCAGGGCACGATTACCTTCAACCCGCCTTACCAGATGCAGCGCCCCGCTTTGCTCCTCCTGAAAGGCACGGTTTACATCGGCTTCGGTTCCAACGGCTGCGACGCTTTTGACTATCACGGATGGCTGTTTGGCTACAGCGCTAGCACTCTCCAGCAACAAGGCATTTTCGTCAGTACGCCGGGAGGCTTGAAGGGCGCTCTCTGGGCGGCCGGTGGAGGCCCGGCAGCGGATAGCCAGGGCTTCATCTACATCTCTACCGGAAACGGAACCTTCGATGTGGGGATGGGAGGCACGGATTTGGGCGACAGCATGGTGAAGCTGAATACCGTCCAAAAAGGATTTACCGTGCAGGACTACTTCACTCCCTACGACCAGGCGACGCTGTTCGCGAACGACCTCGACCTGGGATCCGGGGGATTAGTGGTTCTGCCCGACCAGAGCGGATCTCATAAACACGAGCTTGTAGGCGGAGGTAAGGAAGGGACCCTCTACCTGATCGATCGCGACGAGATGGGCCAATTCAATGCGGTCACCGACCTCGTCGTGCAGGAATTCCCACACGTCACAACCTCCATCAAGACCGTCCCCGCATATTGGAACGGCAAGATCTATTTGAGTGGGCAAAAAGACTACCTGAAGATGTTCACCTTGAGCGGCGGTGTGATGTCGAGCGATCCGGTCCAGCAGACGAGCGTTTTCTTCACCGATCGTGGCCCCTCGCTTTCCATTTCAGCAAACGGCAA
>Ga0265338_10007619_pt1 | contig 13364 bp, 13 predicted proteins | sample 42126metaG_FD_193579 | JGI IMG/M metagenome (GOLD analysis project Ga0265338, IMG submission 193579) | Rhizosphere microbial communities from Carex aquatilis grown in University of Washington, Seatle, WA, United States - 4-21-26 metaG | ecosystem: Host-associated > Plants > Roots > Rhizosphere... | reverse complement strand
CGCGACTCGAACGACTGGCTCGCCGAGGCGATCAAGAAGCATCCGACACGCTTTGCCGGCTTCGCCTCGCTGGCGACCCAGGCGCCGGACAAGGCCGCAGACGAACTCGAGCGCTGCGTGCGCAAGCTGGGCTTCAAGGGCGCCAACATCAACGGCCACACGCGCGGCCGCTATCTCGACGACAAATTCTTCGCGCCGATCCTCGCGCGGGCCGAAGCGCTCGACGTGCCGATCTACCTGCACCCCACGGCGCCGGCGAAGCCCGTGCTCGACGCGCTCTATGGCGGCTTCTCGCCGGCGGTGACAGCCGTATTCTCGACGGGCGCCTGGGGCTGGCACATCGAGACGGCGGTGCACCTGCTGCGCCTGGTTCTCGCCGGCGTGTTCGACCGGCATCCGAAGCTGCAGATCTGCATCGGCCACATGGGCGAGGCGATCCCGTTCATGCTCGAGCGGACGAACAGGGTTCTGCCGCCGCAACTGACGAAACTCGCGCGCCCCGTCGCCGACTACCTGCGCCAGAACGTCCACTACACTTTCGGCGGCTTCAATTTCACGCCGACCTTCCTCAATCTGCTGCTGGAGATCGGCGTCGACCGCATCATGTTCTCGGCCGATTACCCGTACGGCTCGATGGCGGAGGCGCGCAGCTTTCTGCAGCATCTGCCGGTCAGCGAGGCCAATCGCGAACGCATTGCGCACGGCAATGCGGAGCGGCTGCTGCGGCTCTGAAGGCGAGGCCCTTTGCGTGCGGCCGTGCGGCGTTCGAGCGCCGCACGGGCCATGTTGTTTTCAGATCAGGTCGGGAGCGGCTGGCCCTTGGTTTCGGGCAGGAACGGCACCAGCACGAAGCCGAGGATGTAGATCAGCGAGAAGGCGACGGCCATCTTGCTGAAACCGCCGAACTGCACGATCAGCAGACCCGCAAACAGCGGCCCCATGAACGCGATGAAGCGCGGCGCGTTGAACACGAAGGCCATGCCGGTGGCCCGCATGCGCGTGGGGAAGAGTTCGGGGAGCCATACCGACAGCCACGAATACTGCCCCAGCGTGAAGATGCCGTTCACGGCGGCAATCAGCACCAGCAGCTCCAGGTTCGTCGTCCACATGTAGAGCGCCGGCGTGAGGACCAGCGAGGCTGCGAAGAACAGCATGACGACGGGCTTGCGCCCGAATCGGTCGGCCATGAAGCCCAGTCCGGCATATCCGATGATGCCGCCGATGTTGTAACTCATGGCCGCATAACTGGCCCAAGTCTGTGGCGGCAGGTGTTGCGCGGCTGCGACCGCCGCGACGAAGGGGGGTACCCAGGTCGAGATTCCCCACCACGCCAACGTTGTCGTCAGCGACATGAAGAAGCAGATGATGGACCGCTTCCGAAGCTCGGGATCGGCAAACAGGTCTGCAATCGTGAAACGGTTGAGCGCGTGCTCCTCGGGGGCAAGCACGGCGCCGCTCATCTTCTTGGCGCGGGCGCTCTTGCGCTTTTCGTTGGTGGCTTCCCAGCGTTTTGACTCGTCAATGCCGCTGCGCAGCCACAGCGCGAACAGGCCGGGCACGATGCCGAGCAGGAACATGATGCGCCAGGCGTTCGGACCGTAGCCGCTGATGAACAGCCAGATGAACGAGGCGAGGAAGAATCCGATGCCAAGTCCGCACTGCATCAGGCCGGCGCCACGGCCGCGCGCGTGGTCCGGCCACACTTCCGCGGTCATCGACGCGCCGGTCGCCCACTCGGAGCCGATCGCCACGCCCACGACGAAGCGGAGCAGCGCGAACGACACCCAATCCCAGGCCAGGGCGCTGAGGCCGGTGGTCAGCGAATAGGCAAGGATCGCCAGGATCATCGTGCGCCTGCGGCCGAGATAATCGGCCAATATGCCGCCGATGACGCCGCCGACGCCCCAGCCGAGAAGCGTGATGCCGATGACGGTGCCGGCGAAGGCCTGCGTATGCGAGAGCTCGGAGGCGGGCAGCAACTGGTGCAGCGCGACCCCGACCGTCAGGATCAGCGCAAAGGTCTCATAGCCATCGAACATCCAGCCGATGTTCGAGGCGATCATCGTCTTCCATTGGTTCGCATTGAGGCTGCGATACCAAGGCTCCGTTCCAGCTATGGAAGCTGTCGACATGGGTAGTCCTCCCTCATGGTCGCTGTTCCCCGCCGGTGGTCCGGTCTTGTTTTTCTGAGCGGGCAGTAAATGCCGCGAAGTGCTCGACGACTGGGATTTTCTCGAACCGATCGCTCATGCAATGCGGCGTTGCAGCATTTCCGCTGAGCCGCGCGGCGATCGTTACCGGTCATGCTCGGTCAAAATCGAACCACGTGCAAGCACCGCCGCAGCGGCACACGCCACTTTCACGCTGCAAAAACCCGGCGACGTAAACCCGACTTACGCTTGTGGGCCCTGCTGCTCCAAGCTTTGATGCGCATCCGCGCCAATCGTTGGGAGCAGACATGGTCACACCCGTCATCGACACGCATGCGCATATCGTCCCACCCGATATGTACAAAGCGTTGCGCAGCAACGCGGCCGGCTACGGCGTGAGCTTCAGCGGCGACGCGGCGCGGCCGCTCGTGCAGTTGGCCGGTTCGTCCTATGTGCGTCCGCTGCCGCTCTTTCTTACGCACCTGGATGAACGCATCGCGACCATGGACCGGCAAGGGATCGACATGCAGATCCTCACCGGCTGGGTCGATTTCTCCGCCTATACGATGCCGCGCGATCTCGGCATCAAGTTCTCGGAATTGCAGAACGAAGCGATCGCCGCCGTGGCCGCGTCGAATCCGGATCGCTTCGCCGGCGCTGCCAACGTACCCTTGCAGGATCCGAAGGCCGCGATCGCAGTGCTGCAGACATGCGCGGACAAATACGGCTTCCGCGCCGCGCAGATCGCCACCTATCTCGGGCCCGACCGCTTTCTGGACGATCCCGCGCTCGATCCGTTCTGGGCCGCCGCGCAGGAGATGGGCACGTTCCTGATCTTCCATCCTTACGACGAGCAGAGGCCGGCGGGGCTGCAAGACTATTTCCTGCACAACTGCATCGGCTACCCGCTGCAGACCACGATCGCCGTCGTGCGCATGATGTTTTCCGGCGTGTTCGACCGCTTCCCGAAGCTGCGGATCAAGGTGCCGCACGCCGGCGGCTTCCTGCCGTATCAGATCGAGCGCTTCCGTCATGCCGCCGAATTTCGCCCGGAGCCGCGTTCGAAAGGATTCCGCGGCGATGCGCTCGAGGTGCTGCGACGGCTTTATTTCGACACGGTGACGTTCAGTCCAGTGACGTTGCGCTATCTCATCGACCTGGTCGGCGTCGAGCGGCTGGTGCTGGGCAGCGATTATCCATTTGAGATGGGCGAGGTGGATCCGGTGGCGACGGTGAATGCGGCGGTTGCGGCAGAGCACCGGCCCGCGGTCCTCGGCGGCACGATCCAGAAAATGATGTGTCTCAGCCCCGCGTGCGGATGCGGCGGGCGACGATTGACACCGCTGTTATGCGAATAGCCGCGAGACGCGGCGGCTTCACAACCGCCGCGCCCCGCAGCCTCAGACAGCAGGTCTGGAGCGCGTTTGCCTACGGACGCGCGATGCTCAGGTTGCGTCGCGCCTGACCCAGCGTCGCCGCGTCGGTGTCCTGGGTGTGCGACGCGCAGGAGCCGCGATAGCCGAAGCCGCGCGTGTTGTCCGTGCTCACCCAGCAGGACGAGGGCGCGATCATCGGCGCGGGTTCGTAGGCATAGGCCGGCTCGTATGCCGGCGCCGCCTCATAGGCATAGCCCGGCTGATACGCATAGCCGCCGCCGTAATAGGCCGGGGCGTAATCCGGACCGTAGGCGTAGTCCGGTCCGTTATATGCGCTGCTGGCAGCGGCCGCGCCGACCAGTGCGCCGGCGCCGAAGCCGATGGCAGCCGCCGCATTGCGGCCATGTTCCGCCTGGCTCGGCGTCGTCGCAATGGCCATCGCGCCGACCAGCGCGGCGGCAGTGGCGAATTTAGCAATGTTCCGCATGTGAAGCCTCCCTGTGTTTACCATCTCGCCTGAACGGTGGGCGATACAGTCGGACCAAAAACACAGGAACAATGAACAGCGTTCCCTGCCGGACGGCGGGCAGAGCAAACAGCTCTACACAAAATTGCGATTCCCGCGCGGCGGAACAATGCGCGGGTGTTGCGCCGACAGGACTGCAATGGCCGGCGGCGCGGGCCGCCACGCGGGCAGGCGCTTATTGCGGCGTGATGCCGGCGTCCTTGATCACGTCGGTCCAGCGCTGCAAATCCTCGCCGAGCACCTTGCCGAACGCGTCCGGATCGCTGCCGATCGGCGCCATGCCCTGCTTTTCGAACAGCGCCTTGATCTCGGGCAGGGCGACGGCCTTGGCGGTGGCGTCGCTGAGCGCCTTGGCAATATTCTTGGGCGTGTTCGGCGGGGCGATCAGGCCGAAGTAATTGTAGGTCTCGTAATCCTTGATGCCGGCTTCCATCATCGTCGGCACGTCCGGCAGCGCCGGCGAGCGTTTCGCGCCGGTCACCGCCAGGCCGACGACGTTGCCGCTCTTCACCTGTCCGACCTCGACCGGCAGTGCGTCGAACATCGCGTCGATGCTGTTCCCCATGAGATCGGTCAGTGCGTTGGCGGCGCCCTTGTACGGCACGTTGACGATCTTGAGGCCGGCCTTGAGCCGGAAGAGCTCGGCGCACAGCGACAGCGACGAACCGGCGCCGCCGCCCGAGCCGAAGGTGAGCTTGCCCGGGTTGGCCTTGCCGTAGGCGACGAGATCGGCGACGGATTTGATGTTGAGCGACTTCCGCGCCGTCAGGATGAACGGGCCCGACGAAACTTCCGAGATCGGCGTCATCTTGCGGATGTCGAACGGGTAGTTCTTGCGCGCCGGCTGCGCCACGACGATGGCGGCCGAGATCATGAACACGGTGTGGCCGTCCGGCGCCGCGCTCGTCAGCTCGCGGTAGGCCGGCTCGAAGAATCCGCCGGGCTTGTTCTCGACGATGACCGGTGTCTTCAAACTTTCCGACAGTTTCTGCGCGATGACGCGCGCGGTGACATCGGTGGCGCCGCCGGCGGCGACGCCGACGATCATTTTGATGGGGCGGTCGCTGAAATTCTGCGCGCGTGCGGGCGCACCGTGGACAATGAGCGTCGTCGCCAGCGCGGCGGCCGCTACGAGTCGGAAGCGGTTCTGCATAATCTCCTCCCCTGGAAATCGTCGACCGCTTCTTCTGTGCTGTGCGGTTCAACTAAAAGCCGTAAAGGCGCGCCGGATTATCGACGAGGATGCGATGGCGGTCTACTGGGTCCGGCGCCCATTCGGCGAGCGCGTCGAGGAGATCGCCATCGTTCGGCATCGTCGCCCGCACCATCACGTGCGGCCAGTCCGAGCCCCAGACGATGCGCTCTGGCGCGGCAGCGATCGCCGCTTTCGCCATGTCGGAAATGTCCTTGTACGGATACTGCGTGCACGCGCTGATGCGATAAGGACCGGTGAGCTTCACCCAGAAATAGCCGTCGCGCAGCAGCGCCAGGAAATCCTGGAAGCCCGGATGCTGCAGGCCGCCGACGGCCGCTTTGGTGTAACCGATGTGCCCGACCGACATCGGCACGCAGATCGTCTTCGCCAGCGTGCGCAGGTCGGGGAAGCTCTCGACGTGCACGAGCAGTTCGATGTGGAAGCCGAGATCGCGGATGCGCTCGGCCGCCTGCGCCAGCGCGTCGAGCGAGCGGAATGGCATGCCGCCGCGGTCGACCAGGTTGACGCGCACGCCGCGAATGCCGGCATCATGCAGCGCCGCCAGTTCCTTGTCGGTGGTCTCTTCCGTCATCGCCGCGATGCCGCGCAGGTTGGCGGGATCGCTGGCGACGGCATCGCGCACGGCGCTGTTGTCGGTGCCGTGCACGCTCGCCTGCACCAGCACCAGCCGTTGGAGACCGAGCGTCGCATGCATGCGCCGCAGGTCGGCGAGCGGCAGGTCCGGCGGCGTATAGGAGCGGTCAGGCTGGTAGGGATAGCGCACCGCCGGGCCGAAGACATGCGCGTGGCAATCGGTCGCGCCGGCCGGCACCGCGAAAGCCGGCGGGTGCGGATTGCGATCGGGCGGCGGACAGGGCTTCTGCTCGGAGCTCACGCGGGGCCTCGCATGCGGATCGTGACGATCGGCATGCTTAGGCCGCGCTTCGCCGGCCGTCGAGGGACGACAATGGCACCGAGGCCGGTATCAGGATCGTGCCGGACTTGCCGGCGAATTCAGAAGGGCAGGAGCCGGATCAGGGCAACTGGTCGTAGCCCTCGCCGAAGCCGGCGAGGCTCATCGGGAAGCCGATACCCTCTTCCGGCGTCTGGAAGATAATGAAGGTCGCTGTCTTGCCGTTGCGCAGCTTGCCGATGAGGGTGTCGTCCATGACGACTTCAGCGATGCAACCGTTCGGCAGGCAGCGCACGAAGCCGGCGCGGCCGATGTCGACATTGTCGATCTTCAGGCCGAGACCCGATGGCAGCAGCACGCCGAGGGGCGCCACGACCCGCATCAACCGGCTCTTTTGGTCGGCCGTCTTGAGTACAATGACAGTCAGGCCGACATTGGCCCGGTCTTCCGCGGTCACGCTCTGAATCAGCGCGCACTGCTGCGACTTCGCGCCGGGCGGCGTGTCGCAGCGGATCTGCCAATCCTTGTGCACCGACTTTACCGCGCCCTGGGCAAGGGCTTGCTGCGACGGCACGAAAAGCACGAGCGCGGCCGCCACAAGCGCCCCGCCGCCGATCGAGCCCGCTACAGCGGTCCTGAGCCGGTTGAAAAAGCCCATGACTCCAGTCCTTTGGCCCGGCCAGCGCCGTCGCGAATCGCGCCAGGCTTTATCTAATCGTCGTCCCCCCGTTTGGGTCATGCCCGGCCGATCCTGTCAAGCGACGCGGCCCCCGAGAACAACCGCCGGTGCACGCGAGACCTAAGCCGCGCCGGGATGGCGTAAATACGGCGATTTTTTCCACCTGGGGGTAATACGGTCAGCCCTGTGGCGGGCGTAATTTGGCGCATTGCGGCAGCGTCGGAATTGTGGTTTGAGAAGCCGGGATTTCCCCACCCGAAGCACCGTTCAAGCTGCCACGCCCGTGGCAAAGTGCCGTGCTCAGAGGGGGTTCCGGCCGAACATCAGTCCTGCGGTGGACGGCAAAAGGAGCCTTGATTCGCAAGGCCGGTTTTCTCGTCGAGGAGAGCAGTCGACAATGATGTTGCTCAAGCGGTTGGTCGCATGTGTGGTCACGTTCGTGGCCGTGTTTGCCGGGGGGGCCGCGGCGTTCGCCGCCAATGAGCCGATGGGACAGCCTCATCCTTGGCAGATGAATCTGCAGGCCGGCGTCACGCCGGTGATGGACGACATCATCTGGTTTCACCACTTCCTGCTCTGGATCATCGTCGCCATTACGCTGCTCGTAATGACGTTGCTGCTGGTGGTGATCGTGCGCTTCAACGCCCGGCGCAATCCGGTCCCGTCGCGCACCACGCACAACACCCTCATCGAGATGGTCTGGACGGTGGTGCCGGTGCTGATCCTGGTGACGATCGCGGTGCCGTCGTTCCGGCTGCTGTTCTACGAACTCAAGGTCCCGCCCGCCGATCTGACGGTGAAGGCGACCGGCAAGCAGTGGTTCTGGAGCTACAGCTATCCCGACCAGAAGATCGAGTTCGACTCGCTCCTGGTGCAGGACAAGGACCTCAAGCCCGGCCAGCCGCGGCTGCTCACGGTCGACAACGAGCTCGTCGTGCCGGTGAACAAGGTCGTCCGCGTCCTCGTCACCGGCGCCGACGTGATCCACTCCTTCTCGGTGCCGTCCTTCGGCATCAAGATCGACGCGGTCCCCGGCCGCATCAACGAGACCTGGTTCAAGGCGGAGCGCGAGGGCACCTATTACGGCCAGTGCTCGCAGCTGTGCGGCCGCGACCACGCCTTCATGCCGATCGCCGTCCATGTCCTGAGCGAGAAGGATTACGCGGCGTGGCTGGCGACGGCGAAGAAGAAATTCTCCGCCGACAACAGCGGGCCGACGACGCTCGCCGCTGCCGAGTGACATATAGTGTGAGCCGAATATAATACGGTGACAGGCGACAATCTGCGAAGGGTAATGACGATGGCGAGCAATACCGCGGCGGCCCACGACACGCACGACGTTCACGCGCACCATCCGACCGGGTGGCGGCGTTTCGTGTATTCCACGAACCACAAGGACATCGGCACGATGTACCTCGTGTTCGCGATGATGGCCGGCGTCATCGGCGCGCTGATGTCGATCGCCATCCGCCTCGAACTGCAGAATCCCGGCATCCAGTTCTTCCCGTCGTCCCACGAATACGACGTGTTCGCCACCAGCCACGGCCTGATCATGATCTTCTTCATGGTGATGCCGGCGATGATCGGCGGCTTCGGCAACTGGCTCGTGCCGCTGATGATTGGCGCGCCGGACATGGCGTTCCCGCGCATGAACAACATCTCGTTCTGGCTCTTGCCGGCTTCATTCGCGCTTCTGATCACCTCGATGTTCGTCGAGGGCGAACCCGGCTCGCTCGGCGCCGGCACCGGCTGGACGCTCTATCCGCCGCTGTCGACCTCGGGTCACCCGGGCCCGGCTGTGGACTTCGTCATCCTGTCGCTGCACCTGGCCGGCGCCTCGTCGATCCTCGGCGCCATCAATTTCATCACCACGATCTTCAACATGCGCGCGCCGGGCATGACCCTGCACAAGATGCCGCTGTTCGTCTGGTCGATCCTGGTGACAGTGTTCCTGCTGCTGTTGGCGCTGCCGGTGCTCGCCGGCGGCATCACCATGCTGCTCACCGACCGCAACTTCGGCACCACCTTCTTCTCCGGCGACCACGGCGGCGACCCGCTGCTGTTCCAGCATCTATTCTGGTTCTTCGGTCACCCGGAAGTGTACATCCTGATCCTGCCGGGCTTCGGCATCATCTCGCAGATCGTATCGACCTTCTCGAAGAAGCCCGTGTTCGGCTATCTCGGCATGGCCTATGCCATGGTCGCAATCGGTGGCATCGGCTTCGTGGTCTGGGCGCACCACATGTACACGGTCGGGCTGTCGACCGGCGCGCAGGCCTATTTCGTCGCCGCGACGATGGTGATCGCGGTGCCGACCGGGGTGAAGATCTTCTCCTGGATCGCCACGATGTGGGGCGGCTCGATCGAATTCCGCGCGCCGATGTTGTGGGCGCTCGGCTTCATCTTCATCTTCACGATCGGTGGTGTCACCGGCGTCGTCTTGGCGAACGCGGGCGTCGACCGCGTGCTGCATGACACCTATTACGTCATCGCTCATTTCCATTACGTGATGGGCATCGCGGCAGTGTTCGCGATCTTCGGCGGCTGGTACTACTGGTTCCCGAAGATGAGCGGCTATATGTACAACGAGGCCATCGCCAAGGCGCACTTCTGGGTGATGTTTATCGGAGCGAACATCATCTTCTTCCCGCAGCACTTCCTCGGCCTCGCCGGCATGCCGCGCCGCACGGTCGACTATCCCTTGGCGTTCCACGGCTGGAACGAGATATCGTCATTCGGGTCTTACATCACGGGTCTCGGCGTTCTCATCTTCTTCATCGGTGTGATCGAGGCCTTCATGAAGAAGCGGGTCGCCGGCGATAACCCGTGGGGCCCGTCTGCGACCACGCTGGAGTGGACGCTGTCGTCGCCGCCGCCGTTCCACCAGTTCGAGACGCTGCCGCGAATCAAGTGAAACGAATGGCGAGATCCCGGGTCCCGTTCACGGGGTCTCGCCGCGCCGGATGTCGAGGAAGCAAGCGTAGATGTCGTTCGTCGGTGAAGGTACGAAACTCTCAGGTCCTCTGGCTGCGCGATCGGATTTCGATCTTGCTGAGCCGAGTCTGGCGACCGTCTCCGACTACATCGCCCTGCTGAAGCCGCGGGTGATGTCGCTTGTCGTGTTCACCGCGCTGGTCGGTCTCGCGGTAGCTCCGGGGCATATGCACCCCATCACGGCCTTCACGGCTCTCCTGTGCATCGCCGTCGGCGCCGGCGCCTCCGGCGCGCTGAACATGTGGTACGACGCCGACATCGACGCGGTGATGACCCGCACCTCGCGCCGTCCGGTACCGATGGGCCGCGTCAAGCCGGGCGAGGCGCTTGCTTTCGGCCTGACGCTGTCGGGCTTCTCGGTGATGACGCTCGGCCTGCTGGTCAACTGGCTCGCCGGCGCGCTGCTCGCCTTCACCATCTTCTTCTATGCCGTCGTGTACACGATGTGGCTCAAGCGCTCGACCGCGCAGAACATCGTCATCGGCGGCGCCGCCGGCGCCTTCCCGCCGATGATCGGCTGGGCGGCGGTGACCGGCTCGCTGGCGGTCGAGCCGGTGCTGCTGTTCCTGATCATCTTCTTCTGGACGCCGCCGCACTTCTGGGCTCTCTCGCTCTACCGCATGCAGGACTACGCGCGCGCCGGCGTACCGATGCTGCCGGTGGTCGCGGGCGAGGTGTCGACCCGCTGGCAGATCCTGCTTTACACACTGCTGCTGGTGCCGCTCGGCGTCGCCCCCTGGGCGCTCGGCTTTGCCGGGCTGCTCTACGGCACGGTTGCCTGCGTGACCGGCGCGATCATGCTGCTGCTGGCGGTACAGGTGCTGTTCGAGCGCGCGCCGGCTGAGCGCGCCAGCCGCAACCTGTTCGCCTTCTCGATTCTGTACCTGTTCCTGCTCTTCGCGGTCTTGCTGGTCGAACGCGGTTGGGGCGGGCTCCTCGCTCGGCTGACCACGTGAGCATCGGAGCCGTCATGAGCGAACCGCAGAGGGACGACAAGGATAAGGGTGTCGTTCTCACCGAAGCGCAGCAGCGCGCCCGCCGCTCGCGCTCGATCGCGATTGCGCTGGCGCTCGCCGCGCTGGTCATTCTCTTCTACGTGATGACGCTGGTGAAGGGTCCCGGCGTCCTGAATCGTCCGTTCTGAGGACGCGCACCAATGACCACACCCACGCCAAATCCGAAGAAGCCGAACCTCCGCCGCGACGTGATCGTGGCCGGGATCTGCGGTGTCGTCGCGGCGATGATGGTCGGCGCCGCTTACGCATCGGTGCCGCTCTACAGCTGGTTCTGCCGCACCACCGGTTTCGGCGGCACCACCCAGGTCGCGGTCGCCGCGCCTGGCAAGGTGCTCGGCCGCATGATCAATGTGCGCTTCGACAGCAATGTCGCGCCGGGCCTGCCGTGGAAGTTCGAGCCCGAGCAGAACGAGATTCATATCCACATCGGCGAAGTGGCGACCGTGCACTACAAGGTCACCAACATGGCCGCGCGCGAAATCACCGCGCAGGCCGGCTACAACGTGGCGCCGCCGCAGGTCGGGGCCTACTTCACCAAGATCAACTGCTTCTGCTTCACGCAGCAGACCATGAAGGCGGGCGAGACCCGCGAGATGACGGTCGTGTTCTACGTCGATCCCTCATTGGTCAAGGACAGCGACCAAGACCGGCTCGACACGATCACGCTGTCCTATACTTTCTACCGCATTCCGAATCCGGAGAAGCCGGTCGCCGAAGCGCCGGCGGCTCCGGGGTCGAAGAAACTCTAAGGGCAAGATTCGGGGGCGCCGCCAGCGCCGCTACAGCGAAACGGGACTTGAACGGAGACGACGATGGCCGACGCTCACGCCAAGCATCACGACTACCACCTGGTCGATCCGAGCCCGTGGCCGGCGGTCGGCTCCATTTCCGCCTTCGTCATGGCGGTGGGCGCGATCACCTGGATGCACCACATGTTCCCCGCCGCGCCGTTCATCTTCGGCGTCGGCGTGCTCGGCGTGCTCTACACCTTCGTCGGCTGGTGGCGCGATGTAATCCGCGAAGCCGAGTTCGGCGGCTTCCACACCCGCGTGGTGCAGATCTCGCACCGCTACGGCATGATTCTGTTCATCGCCTCCGAGGTGATGTTCTTCGTCGCGTGGTTCTGGGCCTATTTCAACACGGCGCTGTTCCCCGACGCGTTGAACGAGGTCGGCCGTGTCGCCTTCACCGGCGGCGTGTGGCCGCCCAAGGGCATCGAGACGATGGACCCTTGGCACCTGCCGCTCCTCAACACGCTGATCCTGCTGACCTCGGGCACCACGGTGACCTGGGCACACCACGCGCTCCTGGAGAACGACCGCCAGGGCCTCAAGTGGGGCCTGATCCTCACCATCCTGCTTGGCGCGACCTTCACCTGCATCCAGGGCTACGAGTACTCGCACGCCGAGTTTGCCTTCAGCGGCAACATCTACGGCGCCACCTTCTTCATGGCGACCGGCTTCCACGGTGCGCACGTGATCATCGGCACGATCTTCCTGATCGTCTGCCTGGTGCGGGCGCTCAACGGCCAGTTCTCGCCGACCCAGCACCTCGGCTTCGAGTTCGCCGCCTGGTACTGGCACTTCGTCGACGTCGTGTGGCTGTTCCTGTTCGCCTGCATATATGTGTGGGGCTCGGGGGCGGGCGCCGCAGCCGGGCACGGCGGATGACCGCGCCGGCCTGAGGTTTCGAAGGGCGGCGGCAACGCCGCCCTTTCGCTTTAGGGGATGTCAGTGATGAGTCAGCAACCGGCGACCATCGAGCGCTCGATCCTGCGCGGCCTGCGCGGCCGCTGTCCGCGTTGCGGCGAGGGCAGGGTGTTCACGGGATTTCTCGGGCTGCGGAAAGCTTGCGACCATTGCGGCCTCGATTACGGCTTCGCCGATGCCGGCGACGGCCCGGCGGTGTTCATGATCCTGATCGGCGGCTTCATCGTCGTGTTCGCGGCGCTGATCGTCGAATTTCTCTACCAGCCGCCGTATTGGGTCCACGCGGCGCTGTGGCTCCCGCTCATCCTGCTGGTCACGCTCGGCCCGCTGCGGCCGCTCAAGGGCCTGCTGATCGCCTTGCAATATCATCACAAGGCGGCCGAAGGCCGCCTTGAGCGGGGCGATCAGTGAGCGCGCCGGCACGCGTGCGCGGCCTCGTCGGGACCACGCTGACGACTGTGATCTGCGTCGGGTTTTTGATCGGTCTCGGCGTGTGGCAGTTGCACCGCAAGGTGTGGAAGGAAGACCTCATCGCCGCGATGACGTCGCGGCTCGATCGGCCGCCGCAGCCGCTGCCCCTTTCAACGCAGTGGCAGACGCTGACGCAGGCGGCGAACGAATTCCGCCGTGTCGCCTTCGTCGCGACGTTCACGCCGGGCGAGGAGGCGCTCGTCTATTCACCCGGTTCCGCGCTGCGCAGCGACGTCAAAGGCCCCGGCTATTTCGTCTTCGCGCCGGCCAAGCTCGCCGACGGCAGCACCATCGTCGTCGACCGCGGTTTCGTGCCGCTCGCGCGCAAGGCGATG